>JADHEF010000760.1_pt1 | contig 27850 bp, 33 predicted proteins | sample 8952391 | NCBI WGS metagenome assembly JADHEF01 (sample SAMN16124439, study PRJNA663245) | bioreactor sludge metagenome | isolation source: sludge (nitrite) | place: India:Bengaluru | collected 2019-02-28 | reverse complement strand
GGCCCGTGTCCTGGCAGAGGGGCAGGCTATCCTGGCCGGCAATGGCCACATTCTCCAGCATGAACTGCAGGTGCTGCCTGGCCAGGGGCTGTCTCTCCCGCGCCGCAGCATCCCTGATCCTCTGCATGACCCAGTCCGGCAGGCCCGTCTCCGCCCTCTGCAGGGCCCGGACTGTAGCCTCTACCACCCTCTCTCTCAATCCTGCCTCCCCCTCTTGCCCGGCTCGATCTTGATGGGGCGGGACTGCTCTGGAAGGACAAGATTTGTGAGCCGGCCTAAAGCCCTCTCCATGGCATCCTTGTGCAGGTCTCCCGAGGTGTGGATTCCGCCCGGCGTTCCCCGCACCGCCCGGCAGGGATACTGCTGACAGAACAGGCCGGTCATGGCTGCTGCCTCATCCACCTTCTTTCCCACTATCCCTGTGGCAGCATGCCAGGTGGCGCCGCAGGGCGAGCCGCGCAGCACATTGACCCGGCTGATGCGGCCATCTTTTGTCTCCACCTCCAGCTCCGGGCGGCCCAGCTTCCGGGCGAACTCATCTATGGCCGGTACGCCGCACTCTTCCAGGGTGCAGCAGATCTCGTCTACCTCGATGTGTATGCCCGTCTTCTCCGCTATCCTCTCCAGCTCTCCTATGGAGCCGGCCCGGCCTATGCCACCCGGAATTATGGCCGCTTTGACCCCCGCTTCACCGGCCATGCGCACGATCTCCGGGGTGAGGTCGGGATGAAAGGTATAGAGGATGAGCAGATCGGCCTGGAATATCCTGGGGTCCAGGTTAAGCTCTTTTAAAAACTCTTCCGGGTCCTCGATAAAGCCCGGCAGCACCTGGGGGACCTCCACCGAGACCACCTCAAAGTCGGTGTGCTCGGCAATGGTCTCCAGCAGGCGCTCGCCGTACTTGCCTCGTCTTATTACGCCAACCAGCATGAGCCAAAGGATGAATGGGGATGTTAATAGAGGTTTGCCGGGATGCTGGACCGCGGATGCTCCAGGTCCGCATGATCTTATATCAGAGCAGATCTAAGAGCCCAAGGACAATGAGCCAATCAAGAATCCCCTGCGCCTCAGACAGCCGCATTCCGGCTTTTCTAATCGCCGGCACCCACAGCGGCGTGGGCAAGACCATGGTTACTCTGGGAATCATGGCTGCTCTGCGCGCCCGGGGCCTGGTGGTGCAGCCCTTCAAGGTCGGGCCGGATTTCATAGATCCCACTCACCACACTGCAGTATGTGGGCGCCCCTCACATAGCCTCGATCCCTTCATGATGGGCGTGGAAGGGGTGCGCCGCTCCTTCGCCGGAGCCCTGCCGGGTGCAGACGTGGCTGTGGTTGAGGGGGTCATGGGGCTATTTGACGGCATGGACGGGGGAGATGTCAGCAGCACCGCCCAGGTGGCCCGGATCCTGGATATTCCGGTTCTCTTGGTCATCAATGTGCACGGCATGTCCCGCAGCGCAGCGGCCGTGGAGATGGGATTTGTCGAGTTCGATCCCGAACTGAGAATAGCCGGGACCATACTCAACCGGGTGGGAAGCGAGAGGCACCATTATATGCTCAAGAGCTGCCTCGAAAAGCCGGTCTACGCTGCCCTGCCCCGCGATAAGGAGCGGGAGATCGAGAGCCGCCACCTGGGCCTGGTGATGGGCTTTGAGGAAAAGCATGATATTGCCGCCCTGGCTGCCTGGGTGGAGGGCCACGTCGAGATTGATCGGATGCTCAAGCTCAGCGCGCCCATCCCCGCCCTCCAGGTGAAGGCGTCCCCCCGGGAGAAGGCCGTGCGCATAGGCGTGGCCATGGATGAGGCCTTCTGCTTTTACTATTATGATAATCTTCAAGAGCTGGAGCGCAGCGGAGCCGAGCTGGTCTATTTCAGTCCCATAAGAGACAGCCTGCCGGATGTGGATGGCCTTTACATCGGGGGAGGATATCCCGAGCTACATGCCCCTGCCCTGGAGAAAGGATCGGCCAGAGGGCAGATCAAGGAGGCCTCCGAGAATGGCATGCCCATTTACGGCGAGTGCGGCGGGCTGATGTACCTGGGAGAGGAGCTGGTGATGGAGACAGCCAGATATAAGATGGCCGGAGGGCTGCCCGGATCTACCATCATGACCGGAAAGCTGGTTGCTCTTGGCTACGCCAGGGCAGAGGCTGTGGAACATAATCCTCTGGCCGGTGTGGGGCGGAGCATCCTGGGGCACGAGTTTCATTATTCCCGGTTCGAGTGCGAAAGGGACGCCCGCTTTGCCTACCGCATGAGCCGGGGGCGAGGGATTTACGAGGGCCGGGACGGCCTGGTGGAGCATAACACCCTGGGAGCTTATCTGCATGCTCACTTTTTCTCCCTCTCCCTGGAGCATTTCATAGAAGAGTGCCAGAGATATAAAAGGACATAAATCAATGGTGATAAATGCAGCTCGCGGCAGATGCTATCGCTTTAGAGTTGGCTCCTGCAACTATCTCGCGATTTGATGCCGTACAGGGTCTGGTGGGCTATTTTGAACTCTGGAATAATTTTATAGAAGATTTCTATAAAAATACAAATCAATCAGTTCCCTATCAGCCGGGCGCCGTTTGCTTCCCATCCATTGAAATGCTCTGATATTTGCCAAATAATACCTGGATTATGAGATATATAGAACCATTATGGAGAAAGGTTTAAATGCAGACCGGGAATTGCTCTGATCAATTAAATGGAGTGTTAACTATGAGCAAAGCAACCAGTGGAATTGTGCTCTTCTCCCTCCTGATGGCTCTCTCTCTGGGAGTTGCCTTCGGTGAAGATGAGGCCGCAGAGGAAACCGTAGTTGAGATCAACGACACCAATGTAACCAATGCCACCAACGAAACCAACGTCACCAATATGACCGAGGACATGCCGATCGCTGATGACATTGAGGCTCAGAGCAGCTAAATTCGGTTCGTTATAACTGATGCCATGGCAGGATTCTCCTGCCTTCTCTTTTTCTGAAATACAGAGAAATTTTTAGAAAGGCTTATATTTTTCTAAGCGAGCCATATCTTGAGGTAAACAATATGAGATGCAATATTGCTTTGATACTGCTAACTGCATTAGCTGCCATTCTGGCGGCTCCAGTCCCTGCTCAGGAGGCCGGGAATGCTACCAATATGACCGAATCGTTGAATGCCAGCAATTTAACCATAGCCTTGAATGATACCAATATCAGTGCAGCTGCTCCGGCTGCGGCGGCTGTGGTTGAGGCTGCCGTCGAGTCCATCGCTCCGGCAGCAGAGGAAGCTGTCTCTGCGGCGGAGGATGTCTCTGCTGAGGCTGCTTCCGCTCTGGATGCCGTTAAGGCTGCGCCAGAGGCTATCGCCTCCCGCTTCAAGCAGCTCTCTGTCTATGCCGGAGAGTCCACCAATCTGGGCAAGGACGCAGCGTCGGGCTACACAGATGTCTCTGCAACGACCGACCGGACCGCAGTGTTCACCCGAGATGCGGGAAGGCTTTCTCCTTCCACCAAGCTTGGCATCAGCAAAGTCGGCACGGGCGATGACAGGTTTGTTGAGGTGACCAGCCAGGCGGTAGGCGAATGGGACCTGGCCAACTGGAGTCTCTCTTCTGGCGGCAGCACCACCTTCACCTTCCCCAGTATGATTTTGGAGGAGGGAGCCGCGGTGCGGGTCCATGAGGGCGCTGGCGCATCAAGCGCGACTGATATTTACACCAACAGCAGCGAGCCTCTGTGGGTGGACAGCTTTGTCTCCCTCCTGGATGAGGAAGGGGATATCATCTCCACATTCGACATCTCCGCCCAGCCGGTCGAGGTCAAATGGGTAGACCCATTAGCAAGCTTGATCCAGTTCTAAATGCTCAAGGCCGCGACTGCATGATCGCGGCAAAGTTTTTTTTTCCAACCGGAGCACTAATCATTCTCTGATTCGCTCTGATCTGACCACTAGCAGTTTATAATCGTCTTATTGCGATATGTTTATATCTCAATAAGCTTTTAGCACGATCATCATGACTCAAAAATCCATCTCGGATTTGCGCATCAAGATCCTGGGAGCCTTATCCGATCCCACCCGCCTGGAGCTGCTGGAGTTTCTGGCGGGAGGCGAGAGATGCGTGTGCGAGATACTTCCTGCCTTCCAGAGGTCTCAATCTACTATATCAAAACATCTGAACATACTCTACGAAGCAGATATCCTGGAGCGCAAGATCGACGGCAAAAGGACGCTCTACAGCATAAAAGATCCCCAAGTATTCGATTTAATTCGCCTGGTGGACAGTCTGGCCCTAAAGCAGATATCGCATCTGGCCGAGGCGGGAAGGATTCTAGAGAAATCATTGAACAGAGGGAGATGATACTCACGGTTACTTTCACCATTATGGCTGCCCTGCAAGCCGGCCTCTCAACATTAATGGAATACCTATCGGCCCATGTCCTGACCTGCCTGGTTCCTGCGTTCTTCATTGCCGGTGCCATTGCTGCTCTGCTGAACAAGGAGACCGTGCTCAAATACTTCGGAGCAGATGCTCCCAAGTGGCTCTGCTACAGCGTGGCTGCCACATCAGGAACCATCCTGGCGGTATGCAGCTGCACCATCCTGCCCATGTTTGCCGGGATCGAGAAACGGGGCGCAGGAATAGGCCCAGCTACTGCCTTTCTCTTCTCCGGACCGGCCATAAACCTCATGGCCATCATCCTTACGGCGCGGGTTTTGGGCCTGGACCTGGGTCTGGCCAGGGCGGTGGCGGCAGTGGCCATGGCCGTAGTAATAGGGCTGACCATGGCAGCGATATTTAAAAAGTCAGACCAAAAGTGCAGAGCCAGTCCAGCTTCTTCTGCGCTTCAAGAAGAGCCGGACAGAACTGAAGAGAGCCGCTCCAAATACACTACAGGCATATTCATGGCCGTACTGGTTGCCGTGCTGCTGGTTGCTACATCCAGCGCCATCGATCTCCTGCCCAAGGCCATAATTGTGGGTGCACTTGTGATCATAGCCGCCTTCCTGATGAAGACCTATTATCTGCCCGAGGAGCAGGAGGCGTTCCTGGGCGAAACGGCATGGCTGACCAAGAGGATCTTTCCTTTGCTGGTGGCCGGCACATTCGTTACCGGCATTATCGGCTACTTCTTGCCTGTGGAGTGGGTTCGAACCATCTTCGGCACCAGCAGCTTCCTGGCCTGCTTTTTGGCCTCGGTCATAGGGTCTCTGCTCTACATGCCCACATTGCTGGAGGTCCCAATCGTCGGCACTCTCTTCGGATACAGCACGGGAGTGACCGCAGCCGGTCCGGCCCTGGCGCTTCTGCTGGCAGGGCCGTCCTTGAGCCTTCCCAATATGATGGTCATCTGGAGGGTAATCGGAGCCAAGAGAGCCAGCGTCTACATCAGCCTGGTTGTTATCATATCAACTCTGGTTGGAATGATCTACGGAGCCATCGTTTCATAATCAATAGAAGGAGTGAGAAGAAAATGAGATTCCATGTCCTGAAGGCCATGATTGTGCTGGCCTGTATTGTCATGCTGGCGGGATCTGCCGGAGCCGTGAAAATCTCCCCCGCTTTGCAGATGGATACCTACACCGACGCCGAGAACGCAGATCAGAGCTTCGGAGAGGAGAGTGCGATTTGGGCTACCTCCCAGAGCGGAGAGCCGATGAAAATAGCATATCTCTCCTTTGCTGGCATGACCACGCTGCCTCAGCAGGTCAAATCCGCCAGCTTGAAGATGTACGCCAAAGAAATTGAGCGACCTGGCAAGGTAAGCCTTTACCTCTATGACAATGCAGCTATGGATACCATCACCTGGTCGGATCAGCCTGAATATGGTGCAGAATCTTTAGGAAGCCTGGATATTCAGGAGACGGGCTGGCAGACCTGGGATGCTACCAATTTTATGAAAGAAGCTGCGGAGAAGTGCAGCGAGGGCTGTCCATTCTCTTTGGTGCTGGTAGCTGAGGGCGATGCCTCCATCAGCTTTGTCTCCCTGGAGGGACCGGCAGAAGAGAAAGCAGTTCTGGAGTATGAAGCATCCTGATGATTGATCAAAACAGTTCGGCAAGCATAGCAGAAAATATGCCGGAGAAAATCACCTCCTGCAGCCTCCTATTTGCAGACATGATACATCCGGCATACCGGTAATTGAAAGTCTAAGGTGAATGAAATGGTAAAGATTGAAATCATGGGAACAGGCTGCGCCAAGTGCAAGAGCCTGCTGAAGAACGTGGAGAAGGCGGTGGCAGAGTCGGGAATAGCAGCCGAGGTGGTCAAGGTGGACAGCATCCAGGAGATCATGGACAGGGGAGTGATGATGACACCCGCCCTTTACATCGACGGCAAGTCGGTGATGATGGGAAGAACTGCCACTGTTGAAGAGATCAAGAGACTGCTGAAAAAGTAAGGGCGATGGATATGGAAGAGAAGAAGTGCATGTGCGGCTCGTCGGATGTGAGGGTCGTCTCCTGTTCTGGAGCCTGCAATGTGGGCCAGACTGCAAATCAGGCTGCAATTGAGCTGACAAGAGAAAATGTGGCGGGATTTTTCTGCCTGGCCGGTGTGGGCGGCCACATCAAGGGTATGGTGAATTCAGCCCGGGAGGCGGGCCTGATGATAGCCATAGACGGCTGTCCGGTTCAGTGTGCGACCAAGACATTGCAGCATGCGGAGATTGAGCCGGCCATACAGATAGTGGTGACTGAGCTTGGAATAGAGAAGTCTCCCGATCTCAACCCCGACCAAAAGGTCTGTGCCAAGGTTGTTGGGAAGGTAAAGGAAGAGCTTGCTGCCTGAACTCAGGGATCGCAAAGGCATATAGCCTCAAAGATTGATTGAGATGGCCAGAGGATTCTTCGGATCGCTGTTCTGCCTGCATAACATAACCCTCCAAACGGCATCCGACGATAACCATCCCAAGGCCATCAAATCCAGTCATCGGCCTGGCTTTATGCCTCTGACCTTTATGCTGACTACCGAGCCTTCAACTTTTTTGATCTCCTCTGCCCTCTCTTTAAGATTTTGAGCTATTGACTGGCCTGTAAGATCATCAGCCATGCAGTCCAGAGGAAAGAGGGATTCATCGATCACTGTGACTTCATTAAATCCGGCTGATTTAATTGCCTGCAAATAGCTCTCTTTCATAGCTGCCCCGGAGATGCAGCCGACATAAGCGGCAACTGATTTCATTACAAAATCTGGAAGACTTCTGAGCAGGACTATGTCCGAAACCATGAGCCTGCCCCCTGGCTTCAGCACCCTGAAGGCCTCTTCAAAAGCCTTCTTCTTGTCCGGCACCAGGTTGATGACGCAATTGGATATAACAACATCAACGCTTCCATCTGCAACTGGCAGATTCTCCAGTTCGCCCAGTCTGAACTCCACATTGCTGTAATTGCCTTTGGCGGCATTTCCTCTGGCAGTCTCAATCATCTCAGGGGTCATGTCAACTCCAATGACATTGCCGCTCCTCCCAACCCTGGCTGCCGCCAGGAAACTGTCAAATCCAGCTCCTGAGCCCAGGTCAAGAACAGTCTCGCCATCTTTGATCGACGCCAGAGCAATAGGATTTCCGCAGCCGAGGCCGAGATTGGCTCCTGAAGGCACAGCCTTAAGGTCTTCATCGGCGTAGCCGATACTCTTGCTGATATCTTCCACCGGTGCCGCCCCGCAGCACGAGCTTTTCGAGGGGCAGCACGAACCACCTTTTTTGGCAATATTTCCATAGCTCTTCTTAACCAGCACTTTTAGTTCCGAATCCAACATGTTAAAATCTCCAATGATTTGCATTATCTCTTAAAGACCTCATTCATAAGCGGTCCAAGCATGGATTTTACCATGCCTTCCAGATCTTCGACCTTGATTAAGGAGATGCAGCAGATCTTGCCGCCATTTCCCATACTGATTACTGCCAGCTTATCTCCTGCGCGAATGCTTGCCTTTTCTCTGATATCCTTTGGCAGCACCATCTGCCCTCTCTCATCAACGCTTACTACGGACTCCACCCGGCAGCAACTCATATCTTCTGTCAGGCTGCATGGCTGCTTCTCAGCAATTGTATCCACCTTGGCACCTCAATGCTCTTTGAAATTGCCAAGGATTTAAATTTATCTGATAAATAAGAAATATCTATTTATTCTGATATCCTGTCTCTTCCAAAGACCTGAGCTAACCAGTCCTTTATCTCGTCTCTGACTCTACGGAAAGCAATAAGCTGCTCTTCCTCCGTGCCCAAGGCAGCAGCAGGGTCCTCAAAGCTCTTGTGAATGACCTCTCTGGCCTTCGGCAAGCTGCCTGGAAGCTCAAGCCTGGTGCTGCAGATGGGGCAGATCTGTCTGGCCCGGTCGCAGACTGTGACCGCCAGATCGAATATGGTATTCCCAAACTCAGAAGAGGTCTTGGAGTGCTGGCCGAAGATATCAATTCCCATCTCCTCCATCACCAGCACGGCGTGGGGATCGACCGAGGTGGCGATAACCCCTGCGCTGTAGGCCTCGTACCTGTCCCCATACATGCTCCTCAGGAAGCCCTCCGCCATCTGAGAGCGGGCGGAGTTGTGGGTGCATAAAAAGAGGACCTTCTTTTTTTGCTGGTCTGTCATCCCGGGACCATCTCCGTTCTTATGATGTCTTAATAGACCCGTATCTTGATTGCTTTCATTCAAAAAGATAGACTAAACTGGATCGAATCCTACGGCGGGAGGGCCGATATGGATAACCTGAGCCGGGCAATCATCTGCCGCTTTCTTAACGCATTCCTCAAGCTCCTCGAAAACCACGCCCTCGTTCAGCTTTCCTGCAATCCTGAACCTGGCTGCCACCTGGCTCCATCCATCTTCTGCATTCTCAGCAAAGAAATCCGGGCAGATCTCCCAGCACTGGCCGCAGCCTATGCAGCCCTCTCGATCTATTATTACATTAATCATGAACCATCATTCCTTTAACGCCATCGGCCTATTCGGTCCATCTCCTCAATTTGATTTAATCTTTGGTAGGAGTTATATTGAAATCCTCTTGCTCCTTTATCGTAGACCATGCCCCAAAGCGAGGTGGATCGAAAAGAAATCCTGGGTGAGATCGAGGCCCTCTGCATTATGCACCAGAAGATCACCCAATCCTCAGAGTGCAGGGATTGGAGCCGTCGCGCTGCTCTGCTGCTGGAAAGACTTGAGGATGCGGGATTCAATAGGCTGGCGGACAGGGCCATGGACCTTCTGGCCTGCTGCAATCCCAAGGACCTCTCCCAGTGCGACAGCGTCCAGAGGGCCAGGGACGTTCTGGAGAGGATGAGAGAACTGGCTGGGGAGGATCAGAAAAAATAATTCAGAGGCAAATCTGGTTTGAGCAAATCTCTGAGCTGTTTCTGCCTTCTCATCCTCACCACATCTTGTACCCAAAGAACCTAACCGCATATACCAGCCCGATCACAATAACCGCCACCCCGAAGATCTTGGTGACATATTTTCCCGCCGCGATATACTTCTCTCCGATCTGTCCGCCCACAGCTCTGGAGAAGGTGGCTATGGGAATCACAGGCACGCCGTGCCCCACTCCGAAGACAAAGAGCATCATCCCCCCTCCCAGGGCAGTCACATTCTGGGATACGAGCCAGATGAGCACGGGAAAGACCAGGGATACGGCGCATGGGGCCCAGCCCAGGGCAAAGAATACTCCCAGAGCGAAGGCTCCTATGAAGGCCGAATACTGGAATAGCCCTATGGAGAAGTGGACCAGCCGCTCCATTATGCCCTTCTTCTCCGGAGCAGTCTCTCCGGCAAGGGCATCAGAGCTGCCTCTGCTCAAAGATAGGCGGGAGCGCACCGGCTCAATGATCTCGCCAATGGGCTTGATGATATTGATGCCCAGTATGATCATCAAGAAGCCTGCCGCCAGATCGAAGAACCTTGCCTGGCGTATGAAGACGCCTATGTCGGAGAGGAATAGCCCAACCACGAAGAAGACTGCGGCCATGCCCAGGGTGAAGGCCACGCCGATCATGAAGCCCTCCTTGGAGGCGGAGGCGGTCTTCTTGAGGTACTCCTCTTTCCTGCGAGCGGTCATGACATAAGAGAACATGGCCAGGAGCAGGGCGACAGAGCAGGGCGACAGCGATGTCACAATGCCCAAAACAAACATGCCCAGGTAGTTGATCTTGGTTTGGGACGCCAGCCCACCGAAACCGAGGGTGTCTCCACGCTCGATCCTCTCCAGATCGCTATACAGGGACTCGGCGCTCTGGATGCCGTCTATCTCTCCCTTGCCCAGCTGATAGACGTGGTACAAACCGCCCACCTTTCCTTCTTTGTCTATCAAGATCAGTGTAGGATTGGCAAGGCCGCCCTCCAGGGTGGAGTAATCGATATACTTGCCGGTGAGGGGATAGGGAGAATAATCCTCGATCCAGGGCCAGGTGACATTGATCCCCCACCATTCTCCTGCCAGAGTCTGGCCGTCCTTGGAATATGGATTCTTGCGGATGTTGAGGGTTACGATCTTGATGTCCGGATGCTTCTCCACCAGCAGGGATAGCTGGCTGGTCTGGGCATTTAGAGCATGCTCGCACTCCCGGCAGAGAGGATTCTCGATATTGGTGATGTGCAGAAGTACTGCCTGCCCCCTGTAGTCAGAAAGCGAAATATTTTTTCCGTCCAGGTCCAAGGCCTGAAAATCAGGGGCTATTGCCTCCTGGGATAGGCCGGAGGAAGAGCAGAGGAAGAATATAGAGCAGAGGACTAGAAAAAGTGTAATTGACCCCGATATCAGGGATTCCTTTGTTTTTACATACATGAATTCGATCCCTTTATCCGAGGTCAGACTCAAGCACTCCAATCGGCTGAGTTTTCATCGTGCTGGCTGATGGCATCCTCCACATAATTCTTTATCCAGTCCTCGCCTGTGACCTCATCAGTGCTGTGCCAGACAGGCACTACCTCTTCGCCATCGGAGGCAAGGGTCAGCATAGCGGTCAGAGGAACATACATAGTTCCGCCGTTGGGATCATAGGCTTGCATGGCTTCCTCAGATCTGGCATCGCCACCTTCTGCGCCTATCTCGAAAATTGTGATCTTACCATCGAACTCTTCCGTGATGTTCTGGATAGCCTCAGTCTGAGGGACGCAGTAATCGCATGACTTGTGCACGTAGATCAGCACGGGCTTGCCCTTCAGGGCATCCAGGACCCAGGAAGGGTGATTGACCTCGCCGCCTGCTCCTGTGGACTGGTCAGGGTATGCCGTCCACCAGTCATCATTTCCCGATCCTACGGAATATTCTGCTCCCGCGGCACAAAAGCCAGATGCTAAAAGGATTGCCGTGATTAATGAGGCTATTCCAACTGTCTTCTTGATCACGCTCATGATAAATTCTCCTTTAACTGCAGATTTGTCTTGATGCTCTCAGGATAGGCTGTATGCCGCTAGAGAGCACAGGGGCTGCCATCGACCTCAAGGCCCGTCGCCCGATCCATCCCGGCTTTCAGCTTCCCTGCAAATGGAGTCGAAACAAGGAAGTTCGAAATTGGGACGAATCGAAAGGCCAACTCTAATTTACTTCTGCCATGCTCCATTGACGCGCGCACACCTCTTCCCTTGCGTCTTTAATATCCGTTTCACACTGAATCCAATGCCATCAGTCAAGGCTGAAAGCAGCGTATCGATATTGTTGGATATAAGTCTTTCGACAGTAGGATCTATATAGCCATACATAAGAGGTATTTTTAGCTTGATCAATCTGATTTAATTATATTTGAAGTATCTTATGAGTTTTTAACTGTTAATTTTGGGTGGATTGTGGCTGGATATTTTTCATAATAGTTTTTATATTTAATTATAGACGAATGTCGTATTTGGATTTTGGCCTTTGACGGGAAAATCTTATATATCGAAATAGCTCGATATAGCTCACCAGGCAGATGTGGCCAAAAGCTCGATCAGTTAATCAATGATATCTGCTCCATGGATATCCAGAAAACAGGCTTGACGGAAATGAGCACTATGAAATGTGAAATATGCAGCAAAGAGGGGGAGTCCTTTTTCATTGCTACTCACAAAGAGAAGGGTAGAATAAGAATTTGCGAGAGCTGTCTGAAGAGGGAAGCGAAAAAGCTTATGCCTCAAAAGAGCTGCAGCTGTTGCTGAAGGGAGCAGATCAATATATGTCCTGTGTTCCAAAAGATGCTGTTGAGAGGATGGCCAGGCTTATCGGCGATCCGGACAAAGCTGAATGCAAAGTGAATAAACTGCGCTCTCTCTCCATCGGTCTGGATGAGGCTGAACTCGAGTCGGAATCAAAGATCTTCCAGGCCATGGCCGATCCCTGCCGGCTCAAGATCCTTTCGCTTCTGCGGGAGGGCGAGCTGTGTGCCTGCGAGATCGAGGTTGGAGTGGACCGGCCGCAATCCAGCACATCCCATCATCTTTCTATTCTCAAGGAAGCCGGTCTCATTAAAGAGCGCAAGGACGGAAGATGGTCCAAGTTCAGGCTGTCGGAAGGCGCTGTGATTGAGATTCTTAATCTGGTAAAACATATGATAGAAGACAATGATTGAATAAAGAGGTATGACGATGAAATTCAATGCTAATATTTTGGGAATACTTGTCCTTTCCTTAATTGCTTTTGCTCCGGTGGCAGATGCTGGTTGTTGCAGTGGTGGGACCTGGGATCCCAGTGCTTTCCTGAATTCCGAACCAGAAATCGGCCAGCCCGTCCAGCCGGAGAGCACACAGGATAGTGACGCTGATTCAAACAGCAAAACACAAGAGCCAATTGAGAGGGCCTCAACCTACCCTAACGGCGTGATCCTCAAGCCCATGAAGAGCGTCTCCAGCTCAGATGTGGTGATAGACGTTTCCAATGGCGACAGCTATGTTGCATCTCATATCAAAGACGCCATTCATATTCCCAGCCGGAACTTCCTTAACGGCGAAGGAAGCCTGAAGACAGTTGATGAACTGGCGGATTTGCTGGGCAGTGCCGGCGTCTCCAGAACCGATTCGGTGGTTCTTTACGGCAGCCAGGAGAGCTCAGGCGAGGCTGAATTCGCTTTCTTAGTGCTGAGATACCTGGGTCAGAATGAGGTGAAGCTCCTGGACGGAAGCCTGGCAGACTGGAAAGCTGCAGGCCTGCCCGAAGAGGTTGGAGAAAATAATAAGGCTGCTGCAGAGTACACTCCGCAGGTCAGGTCTGATGTGATGGCAGAATATGATTATGTTAAGTCCGGCCAGGCCCAGATCATTGACGTGCGACCTTTCGTGGATTTTGGCAAGGGTCGTATACCTGGATCTATCGCGCTTGATCCCACCAATGTGATCAAGGGAGATAAGATCAAGAATGGGGGCGATCTGACCGCCGTATTCTCCAGGCTGGACAAAGAAAAGCCGGTCGTTGTCTATTCCGATGACTACAGCCGGTCTGCTCTGGCCGCATATGCTTTGCAGCTTATGGGGTTCCAGGCCAGCATCTACAGCTGGGAGGACTGGAAGGCTCATGAAGCAACAGAAGAGCAGGCAGGTGCAGCTCCCGCCGGAAATGACTCCGTCGGTTCCAATTATGTAAAGCTGGGCCGGACTTAATAAATTTTTAAATTAATCTGGGGGGGAGGATTTGAATGTCTAATGGGGTCAATAAAGGACTGAATTTTTTATCCCGCTACCTTACCCTCTGGATATTTGCCGCTATGTTCCTGGGAATAGCAATCGGCTACTATTCTCCGGAAATAACCCAATTCATCTTAAGTCTTCAGATCGGCACTACCTCAATTCCCATAGCCATCGGTCTGATTCTGATGATGTACCCGCCCCTGGCAAAGGTAAAGTACGAGGAGCTGGGAAAAGTTTTCCAGGATAGAAAGGTGCTCAGCCTCTCCCTTATTCAAAATTGGATCGTAGGCCCCATTCTGATGTTTGCTCTGGCGGTGATCTTTCTGCGAGACCATCCTCATCTCATGTACGGCATAATCCTCATCGGCCTGGCCCGATGCATCGCCATGGTCATAGTCTGGAATGAGCTGGCCTGCGGCTGCACCGAGTACTGCGCCGCCCTGGTTGGCCTCAACTCCGTCTTCCAGGTGCTGTTTTATTCCCTCTATGCCTATGTCTTCATCACTGTGCTGCCCGCCGCGCTGGGTGTGGCTGAGGGAACGCTAGTCGATGTAACCATATCCCAGATTGCAGAAAGCGTATTCATCTACCTGGGAATACCATTCCTGGCCGGCATAGTCACCAGGTTTTCCCTGATCAAGGCCAGGGGAAAAGGCTGGTATGAAAGTCAATTTATACCCAAGATCTCGCCCATAACTCTGGTCGCCCTTCTCTTCACTATCGTGGTCATGTTCTCCCTGAAAGGAGACTACATCGTGCAGCTTCCCCTGGATGTAGTGCGGGTGGCCGTGCCTCTGGTTATCTATTTCCTGCTGATGTTCTTCGTCAGCTTCTTCATGGCCTACAAGCTGGGAGTGAACTACGAGAACACTGCTGCTCTGTCCTTTACTGCGGCCAGCAACAACTTCGAGCTGGCCATAGCCGTGGCGGTGGGAGTCTTCGGCATAGCCTCTCAAGAGGCATTTGCTGCCGTGATTGGGCCGCTGATAGAGGTGCCGGTGCTGATCGCCCTGGTGAATGTGGCATTGAAGCTGAAGGAGAGGTATTTTGCAGATGCGAAGGCAATATGTGACAGTCGAAACTGATAAAATATAATAAGTACTTATTTTTAGACAAATCAGTTGACTCTATCTGCGATCTGATGTAGTCGGTTTTTTGGTAATCATTTCTTTCCGATGGCCTTAAAGTGCGTTGGGCGCGGTTGGTTGACCACTTGCGAGATCGAGTTAAAAAGCTCTTGTAGCTTACTCACGGTTTTGTCTCCAATATTTCTCGGCTGGGAATCAGTGCTATTACGTGCAATAGTTCAGCATTCATTGCGTTCCTGTTTCACCACAACATCAGCATTGAGGTTCTGCGAGCTTAAAAGCCGTAACCTCTGATGCTTGGTCAGCTTTCATCAGGCTCTCTGGTGACAATCTCATTGCCAACCATTCGTGGATCGCTGATCGCTCCATAAGTTGCTGCTCGCTTACATTGAAGGTGATATATTTTCCGCCTCTTGTACCAAACGAGATTCCATCCTTATTCAAATAGTCAACAGCCTCTTGGAAGTTTTCTTCGCCGTGCTTCACCTCAACGAAGGCTCGGTCGTTCTTCCTCTTGGTAATCCATACTCTTGCAGTTCCACTTACCGAAAGGGAGATATAGGTCTCAAAATACTTCGTGGGAATTTCACCATACATCTTTTCGAGCAACGCCTTATAAAATCGAGCGCAATATAATGTTCCTGGATAATTATCAATCCAGTGCTTCTCATCATAGGCTTGTTGCGGGGTCTCTTCTATCTCCGGTTCCTCATAGGAGTCAATGACCTTGGTAAAGTTCAGTCCCTTCATTTCACCGATTTGCACAATATTGGCTTTGATGGCAATGATTGGAACTGTCAGACCAAGTAGATGAACCACATTGAAAAATCGATTCGTTATCTCCTCTGCGATGAGAACGGCTGTATGACTTCGTTTTGGCCATTTCAGTTTCATGTTGTCCCAGTACTCTATGGTCCTGATGATGTGTGATTCATCAGTGGCACCGAGTTGAAGTTCGACCTCAAACATCGAATCATCTTCTGGATTCTTCAGGAGGAGATCCAGCCGTCCCCCTTGGGACAGCCTCTTTTCTTTGATGACCGCCTGCAAGTCGCCGAGACCAAGTTGGGTAGGATCATCGAAAATCCTGTCACGCAACCAGTATTCGTCGTATCCGCATTCGCGGATCGTCACTACCTTAGCAGTTTCGACTGTATCCATTATCATATCCCTTTCTGGCGAACTTCATGCTTCAGACTGATCCGACCAGGGGTCGGCAATAGCCTGAAAGCGCTGGTTCGGGTATCTGCAAGTCCTTTGATCATTTCTACCGCCACGCGTGCTGACAATAAAGACATTGTGGCTTGTTAATCCAGAGTATCTCATAGCATTTGGGGACCTTCATCCTCCTCAATAATAGTGCTGTGCTGCAACATGGTCGGATGGTCTCGTTCTGTTCTTTGTACTTCCTCACTACTTTTTTCTGACCAAATACATCTTATCGATTGAAGAAAAAATCTAGAAATCCTTATATGTGAATAAATGGATTAGTTCAAGTGTTGAGTCAAGAATCACCGAGGTAGGCCGTGCTGATGCTGGATAAAGAACTGACAATGATCCCGAGCAAAAGAATACCCGTCAATTTGGCGGAGAATGATAAAGAATCCTGCCAAGACAGCAGCGCTTGCTGCGGCGCAGAAAATACTCTGGCCAGGCTTTATGGAGACCGGAGCATTGCTAAAGTGCGGTGTCTTCAGATATGCGCTCAGGCAAAAAGGATAGAGGGGGAGGAATTGACTGCCGAGATAAAGGTCTTCAAAGCTGTAGCAGATGTGACCCGCCTCAAGATCCTCAAACTTCTAAGCGGAGGGGAGCTTTGCATCTGTGAGATAATGCTGGCTCTGAAAAAACCGCAGTCCTCAATATCCCATAACCTCTCCATACTTGAGGACGCTGGCCTCGTAAAAGAGAGAAAAGAAGGGAAATGGTGTCGATACTATCTCGGATGAGGCAGTTGTTGATCTGGTCAGCATAGCCGGGCGTTTCAAGACAAAATGATTGATTTGCATATCGGGTGGATGATATGGTGGGAGGACAGGCAGACGTTAAGCTCGTAAGCAATGCCATGGCCAATGCCACGAGAAGGAAGATCATGGCCATGCTGGTAGGAAAAGAGAGAACAAAAGAAGAGGTCGAGCAGGTCGCCGGAGGCTCCATGCTCGACTACCACCTGCAGATGCTGCAGCAGGCTGGGCTGGCGGAGACGAAAGAAGACCGGATCGTCCTGACGGATTTCGGCAAGAACTTCATGGAGACCAAGGCGGAAAAGCCTGCTGAGGCTAAAAAGGATCTTGCCGGAACCAAGCCCCTGGAAGTCGTCAAGCTGCGCCAGCTTCTGCCCTGCATTGCCGACAACACAAAATTCAGGATAATTGCCCGCTTTGAGCCACCTCTGGGCGGCGCCCTCAAACTCCTGGAGCCCTTATTTCCCCGTGCCAGATACTCGGATAAGATCGGTGCTCTCATCATCCAGAAGGGCAATATCCTCATCACCATCTATGCCACTGGCAATGTGACTATGACCATGATCAAAAGCGAAGCAGAGGCCAGCGAAACTTTAAATGATCTGAAGAAGACCATCAATGAGGCCATTGTCAAAGGCGTGACCCCCGTCCCGCGTGAAAAGGTCAAAGTAGACCATGCTGAGATCTATGAGTACCTTCCCAAAACCAACTGCCAGATCTGCGGAGAGCAGAGCTGCTACGCCTTCGCCATAATGCTGGTGGGGAGGGAGACGTCAATTGATAAATGCACTCCTCTGCTTGAGGCCAAGTATGAGACGAATCTGGAGCATATCAGGACTCTTTTGGAGTACCTTTAAAGCGGAAAGGAGGGTCTTTTGAAGACATTGACCATCATCCTCACCGACGGGCCCTATATCTCCCAGTATGCGGAGATGGCCTATAAGATTGCATCTGAGGCACTGAAGGTCTTCCAGGTGAATATATTCCTTTACCTGGATGCGGTGCATGTGCCAAAGAGCGGGCAGAAGCCATCTCTTTTTGCAGATACAGGCCGGCTTTTTCAGGAGCTGGCCGAGAGAGGAGCTGTGGTCAGGGCCTGCGCCAGGTGCGCCGCTGCCAGAGGCTATCTGGCAGATGAAGAGGGCATCTGCTCGGATTATCATCAGGGAATAAAGATCACCAGCCTCTATGATCTGGCGGAGATGCTGAAAAACAGCGACAGGGTAATTTCCTTATCGAGATGAGATCCGTCTTCTACCTCCTGGATGTAGCACCCTATGGAAGCGAGAAGGCTTATGGCGTGCTCAATATAGCTGCTGTGAGCATAAAGATGGACGTGACTATTGGGCTATATGCCGATGGGGTCTACCTGGCCCTGGCCGGCCAGGATAGCAAGGCTCTGGGTGTGCCAAACCTCTCGGACATAATCTATGCCTATCCAGAGATTCGGTTCATGGCTCATGAACCTTCCCTGGCGGAGAGGGGACTCATGAATCAGGGTCTGATGGAGAGAGTAGTGCTTGTCGATGAGGACATATTCATGGAACAGATTCTGGCCGCCGATTGTTTCATATTGCTGTGAGGAGACCTATGGACGAGAGAGGTATTTTTCTTCTGACCAAGCCGCCCCATAGAGACAGGGCAAAATTGTGCCTCCATCTGATAGAGAATTTGGACAATGCTTCATTGTACCTGGCTGGAGATGGCGTATACAATATGCTGGAATTCGATTTTATTCGGGCCGAGCCGGTAAAGATGATTTTTGCTTGCAATGAGGATCTGGAAGCTAGAGGCTTGCAGGCCGAGAAGGGTGTGATAGTGCCCGAGAACTTCTATCTGCATCTTGTGAAAGACATGGCAACCGAAGGCAGTCAGATTTACTCTTTCTAATTCTTGCTTTATTCCGTGCGAAAAGCATTCTCAAGCCATAGAGCCAAATAGTTTGAAAGAAGAGAATCTGAAGCTTGGGGTATTGATTTCCATATCCTGCTGATTATAATTTAATATAGGGACTTTGGGGTGCTGCAATGCTCTATCGAAAAATGAAAAAGCTACCAATCGACCTGTCTATTCTCGGATTCGGATGCATGCGCTTGCCTGTCAAGAAAGATGGAAATATCGATGAAGAACAGGCAACGGTGATGATCAGATATGCCATTGATCATGGCGTGAATTACGTTGATACCGCCTATCCCTATCACAATGGCGAAAGTGAACCCTTTGTTGGCCGTGCTTTGCAGAATGGATATAGAGAGAAGGTCTATCTCGCTACAAAGCTTCCTTCCTGGCTCATCAAATCTCGTGCAGATATGGATCATTATTTGGATGAGCAGCTAAAAAGGCTACAGACAGATCATATCGATTTCTACTTGGTGCATGGCCTCATGAAGCCTTTCTGGGAAAACCTGAAAGCATTGAATGTCACCGACTTTCTAGAGGATGCAATAGACGATGGCAGGATAAATTATGCAGGCTTCTCATTTCACGATGACCTCTCATTGTTTAAGGAGATTGTAGATGCCTACAATTGGACATTCTGCCAGATCCAATACAATTTCATGGACGAGCAATACCAGGCGGGAACAGAAGGACTCAGATATGCCGCAGACCGAGGCCTTGGAATTGTGGTCATGGAGCCACTTCGTGGGGGCATGCTCACCAAGGATATTCCCTCCATAAACAGCATCTGGAATAAGGCTTCTGTTCGGAGAAGCCCCATAGAATGGGCATTAAGATGGGTTTGGAACCATCCTGAAGTCGATGTCGTGCTATCAGGCATGTCAAATTATGGACAGGTCAGAGAGAATCTGGTCTATGCAGAAAATGCTCTTCCAAATTCGCTATCTTCAGAGGATCTAGTCCTATTCATTGAGGCAGAGGCCGAATACAAAAGGCGAATCCAAATACCCTGCACAGGTTGCCGATACTGCATGCCATGTCCATCCAATGTCAGCATTCCTGAATGTTTTGAATTTTATAACCAGGGATGTATGTTCGATGCGCCGGAGGTTGCCAAGTTCAACTACGGCTGGATTGGAGCATTTGGAAGCCCTGGATTTGCGTCCCAATGCCAGGAATGCGGAGAATGCGAGGAAAAGTGTCCACAGGGAATATCCATCCCAGAACAATTGAAGAAAGTCGCCGCCTACTTCGGGAAATGATAGCACTTAGACAAAATGCGATATGTCATGCAAGTTGATCTGGATGCCCTTCTTTCCATCTAGAATATCTTGGATTCCCGTCTAAGACAAAATCAAAATAAAAAAAGATTATGCGGGGGACGGGAGTCGAACCCGCGAACATCTTCGTGACAGGGTCTAAGCTCGCCGTGAAGCTTTCGCTTCTCGCCTCGCTATATTCGTATCGATAGTTTTGCGAATTCTAATCAAGTGGTGATAGATTATCTGCGCCAGAAGACAGATAGTGGACGGCCAAAAGTTCTGGCAAAACAAGATGGGCTATCTAATTTGGCGCATGCCAGCCCAAATTGTGTTGAAGTTAACGGGAAGCGCCCCTTCTTTAAGATGAATATATAGCATTTTGGCTTTCTCCGATGCAGCCTCGCCCGATCCCACCGTTGCCTGCATCTTTCGGGTTGGGGTCTTATTCAGGCTGGAGGCCAGCTCTGGAGCCAGTGGAGCAGAAAAGATCTCCTCCTTATCCAGGTAGATAGATATGTAATGATCTTCGGGATCTTTGGTCGCTCCTGAATCGATAGCTGCCTTCTGGAATGCAGCTGACCCATCCTCGGATAATCCAAAGGGCACGCCCCAAACCTCATAATCCTTTGCCGGGATTTCTACCGACTCCACAGCATCGCCGTAGAGCACATGCATGCTATCATTGTTCTCGGTCTGGATTCTTATTTCGAACTTACCTGGCTTGCCCACTACCTCTTGAGCATAGGCCAGACCTATTCCAGAGAGGTTAATTATGAGATATTTGTTGTCAACAACTCTAGCATTTGCATCCTGTACGCCCAGTCGATTGAGCTTTGAGTCAAGAATTTTCTTGGTCTCATATAATGTCTCTGGCGACACACCCTCAACAAAAACATCTTCACCTTCGGACAAGTTTCCACCTACAGGAGCCAAGATGGCATTGAGCGATTCTTTACTAACATTAGTCAGTATCTCATAACGGATTGGCTCATAATCGATATTTGGCTTAACATCTGCATCTAAATTCTTTTTAAGATAGTTCAATATTATACTCTCAGGGGAAGTAGCTATGGTAATCTTGGTGCTGTCCTCCATTGAAGCGGTTTTAGCTCCGATGTAGCCAAGATCTTTGGCCATGCCTACACCATTTATTCCTGGAACGATAACTACATAGTTCTGCCCCAGCTTCTCCACAGATGAAGCATTGAACTGCATTCCTAGGATCTTCTCAGGTGATGCGTTAACTTGCGCTATTACCCCTAGAGGCTTGAGCAACAGCCAAGAGAAGCCTCCGACATCACTAAATCCAAATTTATTTGCTTTGGCAAAGGCTTCATCTGCTTCTTCAGTTTTACCTAGCAATTGGAGAGCAAGGGCTTTACTAGCCCAGGCCTCTGTATATCGTGGATTTATCTCTATGGCCTTATTTAGATCTACAATGGCCTCATCATACTTGCCTTGGCTGCCGAGGGTCATGCCTTTGCCCGACCAGGCGGTTTCATATAGCGGCTTTAATTCGATGGCCTTATTAAAAGCTTCAATGGCCTCTTCATACTTGCCCTGCGCATAGAGGGCATCGCCTCTGTTGTTCCAGGCCTCTGCATTGAGATTATCATTAGATGCGGAAGAGTTGATCCCCTGATTGGTCTCTATACTCAATGAATTGAGGATCTCACTATATGCTGGTAGGTCATAGCCATTTAATACTATGAAACACTTTGTTGCCATTCGATTATAAAATAAATCATAGAAGGGACTGAACGGGAAAATTGCTAACTTGCAGTCCATTCCAAATTGCGGGTTGTACCCTCCAGATATGAGACCATCGACTCCATTTACTTTGATGATTTTTTTAGGCTTCAGTCCAGACAACTCTTTCATATTGCTGTCCAATAAAACCCGTATCACCTCATTAGATAATGGCACGATTTCGTTTACTTCTATTATTCCTAAATAGGCAATAGAATGACTCATATTATCTTGTATTTTTATATCCCAGCCGCCAGCATGTGAACCGCTTTCTTCATGAGGGAGCGGTGGCAGAATGACCAGCTCCTGAGAACTATTAAATTTTACTATATAATATCCCATATCAACTTGATATTCAGCGGCTAATACTACAGAAATCGAAAGAATAATGAAGATAATGCTTAGAATTGGCCCTATTCTCATGACGCATCACACTACTAATAATGCGTCCAATGTATATAAATTTTTTTAAAAACCTGGCGGGATATCGCTACTTATTATATAATAATGTCAGCAATCCAATTGAAAAACAGATTGACCAACAGATAATCAATCTAATGCGAGCATTTTTACAATGCCAATTGCCATTAGGTGATCTCTCGACATCTCTTTCAGCACTATTTCTGCTGAATTTGCCTAGTAATTGATACAATCGCTATTGACTTCTGAGAATTATACTATGTTTTGACCGCTTCCATACGATAAGTTGACTGCCATTTGGAAGGAGGATGCAACCCTTGCCTGTTCTGAGACCTTCCCAAAAGCTGCTGATGAATATCCTAGGGATTATGAGACGGATATTATCCTGCAAAAAGTAGATCTGAATGACCATAGGCCAATCCTAGTTATTCCTGATAGCAGCGGAGGCATACGCGCTTGTCATTATCTGATATCTCTTCCTTACTGGCGCAATTTCTTGGCTCTATTCACAAAGTCCACGCCTCAGGATCATATTAGCTACTTACAGCGAGATACATCGACTTTATTGGTTCACTGGCGATAACCATGCGGGCCTTAAGAAGAGGCAATGGCTCAGCTTGATTAAGGCAGATTAGATTTTGACATATGCATCCAGGTAGAGGAAACAAGAGACGTAATGTGACAAAAACCACAACGAAAAGATGCAAATATATATATCAACGCAATATTACCATTATTAGAGGCAGTCTAAGGCAAAATCGATATCATGGAAAAAAAAGATTATGCGGGGGACGGGAGTCGAACCCGCGAACACCTTCGTGACAGGGTCCTAAGCCCTGCGCCTTTAACCACTTGGCAACCCCCGCGCTCGGCAAGCCTCCTCATCTGGGGCTCGGCCACCTAAAAGAACTCTGCTCTACTAGAACTTTGCGATACCTTTAGTTTTTTCCGCAAGCCCTTGCCTCTCTGCCTGCGGCAATCAAAGATCTCATCTCCTCTGGGTCAAGCATATGCCTGTGCTTCTGGTCCTCCCACTCCCGACGGAATGGGGAAAAATACTCCCAGAGCTCCAGATCGTCTCTGGAGTGCAGCACCACTCCCTCGTCAATCACAGCCATTTTTATGTGCAGGGGCAGCATCTCAAATATGCGCACTTCATAGCGTTGATCTCTAAGATGAGAGACGAATTCTCTCCACAGCGCTGCTCTGCCGGAGGTTTGTGGTACCACTATGCACAGGTCAATATCGCTCCCCTCCCCGGCTTCTCCCCGTGACCAGGAGCCATAGAGCAGCACGCCCAGGAGCCGCTCCTCCCAGTGCGGCCTCTTCAGAAACTCTAAATCTCTCTTTATCCAGGCGAGAGCATACTCTCCAGCCATATCTCCACCTCTTCCCCGAAGGCCGCTATCCCGGGAAGGAGATCTTTCATGCTTTCCAAAGCCATAAGATCATCTCTTTTGTTGTATCTGTGAACCAGATGATTCCTGAGACCATTCGCTTCTATCAGGACACTTCTCGACCTGGTGCTGATGGACTCCAGCCGCTCCAGATTGCTGTAATCGTTCTGGGGGCGGATGCCCGTGTCCTTGCACATCATTGCCACTAGATCCTGGCTGGCCTCAACTGCCTCCTGAAATGCCTTGTAGGATGCCAGCATGGTCTTCTCGTCCTTCAAGAAATCCTGGGCAGAGGCATCCGCCAGCCATTTCTCCGCCTGGCCTGCTCTCTTGAAAAGCAGATCAAGTTTATCTTTGTATCTGCTGGCTCTTTCTACCGATATGCTGGCCATATAATCCTTCAGTCCTCCCTGCCCTGGCCCATCAGCCAGGCCATTACCGCCTTGCTGGTGTGAAGCCGGTTCTCCGCCTCATCGAAGACCGCAGACTGAGGCCCATCCATGACCTCATCGGTTATCTCCTGGCCCCGGTGGGCGGGCAGGCAGTGCAGAGCTATACTGTCCGGTGAGGCCAGGCTCATCAGATCGGAATTGATCTGGTACCTGCCGAAGACCCGCAGCCTCTCCGCCTCCTCGTCCTCGTCTCCCATGGAGACCCAGGTGTCGGTTATCAGCACATCCGCATCCCTGGCCGCTTCCGCCGGCTCGACTACCACAGCAGGCCTGCCCCCCAGCCGGCAAGCCTGCTCCAGAACCTCGGGCTTCGGCTGGTAGCCTGGCGGTGAAGCCACGACGATCTCCAGGCCCAGTATGGCTGCGGCCAGAATAAGGGAGTGGCAAACATTATTGCCGTCTCCGATCCAGGCCAGCTTGAGCCCCTCCAGCCGGGAGAAGCGCTGTCGAATCGTCTGCAGGTCTGCCAGAATCTGCAGGGGATGCTCCCAGTCGGAGAGGGCATTGATCACCGGCACGCTGGCATGGGCCGCCAGCTGCTCGACTGTGCTGTGGGAGTAGACCCGGGCGGTGATGCCAGCCACATAGCGGGATAGAACCCGGGCGGTGTCGGCAATTGTCTCTCCACGGCCAAGCTGTAGCTCGCCTGCGGAGAGGTAGAGGGGATGGGCTCCCAGCTCTGAAGCCGCCACCTCCAGCGAAACCCTCGTACGTGTGGATGGCTTCTCGAAGATCATGGCCAGGCTTTTTCCCTGCAGGGGGTCGCCGTGCCCGCCCCGCCTGGCCCGAAAGGCATCGGCGCTGTCCAGCAGCCGCAGGATCTCCTCTCGGGAGAGGTCAGTGATGGATATGAGATTCATTTCCCGCCCCGCTAGCCCTTTATCCGGGAGAGGATCTCGGATATATCGGTCACAGCCGCGCTTGCCTCCGCTGGCTGGACGGCTGCCTTTATGCCTTTGAAGCCGGGGATACCTGCCTCGCAGGTGGCATCAGATACAAGCTGATTGGACCAGGGACTGTTGGGCATAAAGGCCAGGCCGGGGTGGGTGTCTTCTGAGAGCCTGGCGGAGACCACAACGCTTCCTACATCATTTTTCACCAGCAGACTCTGACCGTCTTTGGCTCCCAGCCCGGCCAGGTCCTGCTTGTCCAGAATGACCAGTGCACTCTGGTTTTTATACTCCTCTGAATAGCGGCTCTTTTTTCCTGCCTCATCCTGGAAGATGTCCCGAATAGTGATTATGCTTAACTCCAAGGCCATCCTAGATCGCCTCCATAATTCTCTTCAAGATCTGTTCATCTGCAGGAAGACCGGGCTCTATGATCGGCTCGAATTCGATCTTCACCCCGTCCGTGCGCACCGCCGTTCCCCCTGCCTCCAGCCCGGATATGGCGGCAGGGATAACCACTTCCGCTGCATCTGTGGTCGTAGAACGATGCGGATCTATGGCGATGAGCCGCAGCCGAGCCAGAGCCCTGGCCGTGCCGAATGGCAGAGAGGAGAGCGGATCGGAGCCGATTATAAGAGCGGCATCACAGCTCCTGGCCGCGGCCATCACGCTCTGCTCCGGCCCGTGAGCTATCTCGCCGCCCTTGAATGAGACCCGGTTGACATGGCCGGTCTTCTCTCGCAGCAGCTCATTGAATCCGCGCGTATTGAAGTGCCCCACCATGGGCACCACCTTGAAGACGGTGATCTCATTGAGCCTGGCCAGCAGCTTCTCCAAGATCTCCATATTCCCCTGCAATGAATAAACAAGGCCAGGGCCGGGAAAGATGGCTCCCCACTCCGTCTTCTTGAGCATTGTTCCTAGCTCAATCATCTTCTTTTTGTCCCCCACTCGGGGGATCTTGCCAGCCAGAACGGAGAGAATCGCCTCTATGAATTCGGCATCCCCTCCCGGGGAGACCCGGAAGAGATTCTCCTTGCATAGGGCTGCGGTTGCGGACATCCTCACGTCCACAACCAGGCAGGTCCTCTCCTCCTCGTAGCTCTTCTGCCTCTTCTCTCCTCTCGGATAATAGGAGAAGCGGGAGAGATGGCGAGGGTGGCTGTTGGATGGATCAGCGCCCCAGAAGATGCTGGTATCTGCATAATTTCGCACATCGTCCAGGGTGCAGCTGGGAAGCCTTCCGGATAGAATGCTCTCCATCAGGCTTCCCTGACAGAAGGAGGAGGTATCGTCTATGGTCGCCCCCAGCTTCTCCGCCAGACTTATGCCCACCCTCTGGGCCTCTAAAGTGGAGTTGGACCATCCGAATAAAAGTGGGCTCTTGGCGCTTCGTAGAATCTCCGCCGCCCTGGCGATGGCCTGATTTAGATCAACCTGCTTCCCCCCTATCATGGGAGACGTCCTCTCGCTGAAAGAGGCCTGGAAGTGGCCGTGCCCCTTGCGGCAGAGGTTCTTCGCTTTAGTAAGCTTCCCCTCCGATACACTTGCCTCAATATCCTGGCAGAGGAGCGAGCAGCCCGTGCATATTGCCATACTCTATCACCTTCCTCTTTCCCTCAAACAAACTCTATGGCTTTGCTGGGACAGGTGGCAGTGCAGGCATTGCAGAGAACCCTGCCGGGTCCGAATCGCTTGCATTCTTCCAGGTTGTTGGCTACTACCACGCCGTCTTCCACCTTGAGAATCACTTTATCGCTCTGCGGCCCCAGGCCCACCCCGCAGTGAGTGGGATCGGCGGCCACATTGACCGGACAGGCCACAACGCAATTGCCGCAGCCAAAGCACTTCTCCGGATGTATGATCAGGCCAGTCTCCGAGGCGCTCTCCAGGGGTGCCATCACCTCTCGCAGCTTATTGAGCTTGGCCTCGTACTTCTTCTCCTCAATCAAAGGAGTGCACTCCTCGATCTTCTTCTCCCTGCCCAAGAGCCCCACGGCAAAGGCCATGCAGGTGGGAAGCCCGCACTTCTTGCAGTTGGTCTTGGGCAAAAGCATATAGATCTCCATGGCGCTGACCATAATCAAACCTCAATTTAGGAAATATCGGTGGACTGGCTTTATAATCGATTCTATTTATTGCCTGCGCAAACCTTTTCATAGTTCTTGATTCTATCTGTACTCCAGATGCCCTTCCGCAATCCTGCCGCCCTTCTGGGGCTCCTCTCCATCATTCCTCTCATACTGGTCTACCTCATCCGTCCCCGGCCAAAGGAGATCCGCTTCTCTGCCACTCAATTCCTCTCGGAGGGCGAGGTAAAGCGCTCCGCGGTACTTAGCCGCCTGATCAGCGATCCCCTCTTCTGGGTTCAGCTTCTGGTGCTTCTCTCTCTTTCTTTAGCTGCCGCCGGTCCCTATACCACGGAGGAAGCCACTGCCAGCAGCCATCTGGTGGTAGTGCTGGACAGCTCGGCCAGCATGCAGGCATCCTCTTCCCGGGCATTGCAGATGATAGAGCCTTATCTTAAGGGATACCAGAGGGTGAGCCTGGTTTTGGCCGGCATTGTCTCCCAGACATCTCTCTCGGAAGGCAGCCCTGATGAGGCCAGGGATGCCCTGAAACGCTTCTATCCCAAAGCAGTCTCTTCCGACCTCTCCAGCGCCATGATCCTGGCCGCTGGCCTTTTGGCCGGAGAGGGAGGCCATATCCTTGTTGTCTCCGATTTCAATAGCTGGAGCGGTGACGATCCCGGGGCCACCCGCAAGATCCTGGAGGCGGATGGCCGCCTGAGCATAGTCTTTGCCGATGCCCGTCAGCCGGGGGATAGTGTGGCTCTGATCCAGGCCTGGAATGTGCCCGGACCGGGATATGTAAACCACACCGCTCTGCTGCACAACTACGGCCCGGCCAGATCCGTTCCCATAACCATAACCGGTCCGGGGGGCAAGACCAGCCGCACGGTGCCGATGGGCGCAGGAGAGGACTACTTTCTCTCTACCACCGCCTACCCCGGCATAACCGAGATCTCACTTGATATCGATGATGCCATCTCCTGGGATAACCTGGCCTATGTCTATGTCCCGGCTCTAAACAAAAAGAGGGTCTTATATCTGGGCGGGGATGGGCCGGCCCTGGCCGCACTGCGCTCTCTGCCCAATGTCGAGGTGACT
>JADHEF010000761.1_pt1 | contig 27857 bp, 29 predicted proteins | sample 8952391 | NCBI WGS metagenome assembly JADHEF01 (sample SAMN16124439, study PRJNA663245) | bioreactor sludge metagenome | isolation source: sludge (nitrite) | place: India:Bengaluru | collected 2019-02-28 | reverse complement strand
AGTCAAGCCTTATTTTCAAAGGCTTTTCGAGGCTACCGACCGGCTTGTTTGCGTTACCGCTTGCCCTGTCGATGGAGGCGCATTATAGGGAGCGAATTCGTTCTGGCAACCCCTCCTCTGCAATAAAATTGCAAAAATCGGCACTTTTTTAGTTATTCATATCCAAGCACAGCTTTTATACAAACTTATCCACAGAAACCGGTGTCGTCTTGCTAGAATGGCCGAAAACAAGGAGGCCAAGATGGACATGCGACTGAGACCTTACAAGGGAAAGTGCCCGCAACTGGGCAAACGGGTATATGTGGATCCCTGCGCCACCCTGGTGGGGGATATCGAGCTCGGCGACGATGCCAGCATCTGGCCCATGGTGGCCGCCAGAGGGGACGTCAACCATATCCGCATCGGTGCGCGCAGCAACATTCAGGACGGCACAGTGCTGCACCTGACCCGCAAGAGTGCCAGCAACCCCGGCGGCTATCCGCTGCTGATAGGTGAAGATGTCACGGTCGGTCATAAAGCCATGCTGCACGGTTGCACCATAGGCGACCGGGTGCTGGTCGGCATGGGTGCCATCCTGCTGGATGGGGTGATCGTTGAAGACGATGTGATGATCGGGGCGGGCAGCCTGGTGCCACCAGGCAAGCGGCTTGAGGCCGGCTTTCTTTATATGGGCAATCCCGTCAAGCAGGCCCGCCCTCTCAAACCGGCCGAGATCGCCTTCCTGAAGACCTCGGCCGACAACTATGTGCTGCTCAAGGATGAATACCTGCAAGAGGCCTGACCCTGCAGCCACAAACAGGAAGCCCGGCATGATGCCGGGCTTCTCTTCTTATATAGCTATAGCTATGTGACCATCAGGCAGGATCAGTGGGCCTGATCCCAGTTGTCACCGGTACCCGCTTCAACCAGAAGCGGCACATGCAGTTCGGCAGCGGCCGACATCTTCTCCTTGATGATGGCGATGTACTCCTCCAGCTTCTCTTCGCGGATCTCGAACACCAGTTCATCGTGTACCTGCATCAGCATGCGGATCGACTCGTCTTCAATCCCGCGGATCCAACCATCCACGTTGATCATGGCGCGCTTGATGATATCGGCGGCCGTGCCCTGCATAGGCGCGTTGATGGCGGCCCGCTCGGCTGCCTTGCGCAGACCGGCGTTGCGGGACTTGATATCCGGCAGATAGAGGCGACGGCCAAACAGGGTTTCGACATAGCCCTGGGCGTCCGCCTGCTGGCGGGTACGCTCCATGTACTCCAGCACCCCCGGGTAGCGTTCGAAGTAGAGATCCATGTACTTCTGCGCTTCGGCGCGACCGATCCCCAGCTGCTTGGCCAGACCGAAGGCACTCATACCATAGATGAGACCAAAGTTGATCGCCTTGGCACTGCGGCGCATGTCGCTGGTCACCGCATCGAGCGCGACCCCGAACACCTCGGCGGCGGTCGCCTTGTGGATATCCTTGCCCTCGGCGAAGGCGGTCAGCAACCCCTTGTCACCGGAGAGGTGGGCCATGATGCGCAGCTCGATCTGGGAGTAGTCCGCCGCCACCAGCTTGTAACCGGCGCACGGGATGAAGGCCTGCCGGATGCGGCGCCCCTGTTCGTTGCGCACCGGGATGTTCTGCAGGTTGGGATCGGTGGACGAGAGCCGACCGGTCGCCGCTACCGCCTGATGATAGGAGGTGTGCACCCGCCCGGTCTGCGGCTTGATCATCAGCGGCAGCTTGTCGGTGTAGGTGGACTTGAGCTTGGCCAGCCCACGGTGCTCCATCAGCAGTTGCGGCAGCTCATAGGTCTCCGCCAGCTCGGCCAGTACCTCTTCCGCAGTGGATGGCGCTCCCTTGGGGGTCTTTTTGATGATCGGCAGCCCCAGCTTGGTGAAGAGGATTTCACCCAGCTGCTTGGGCGAGGAGAGATTGAACTCCTGCCCGGCCAGCTCGTGGGCCTGCTTCTCCAGCTCTGCCAGACGCACTTCGATCTCCTGGCTCTGCTGATGCAGCAGCTTGGGCTCGATGGTGGTACCGAGTCGCTCCATCCGCGCCAGAACCGGCAGCAGCGGCAATTCGATCTCGCTGAATACCTTGGCAAGTCCCGGCTCGGCAGAGAGCTTGCCCCACAGCGCCTGATGCAGACGCAGGGTGATGTCGGCATCTTCCGCCGCGTAAGGAGCTGCCTGCTCCAGTTCGATCTGGTTGAAGGTGAGCTGCTTGACCCCCTTGCCGGCAATGTCCTCGAACGAGATGGTCTCGACGTTCAGATACCTGCGGGCCAGGGAATCCATGTCGTGGCGGCTGGCAGTGGAATTGAGCACATAGGATTCGAGCATGGTGTCGTAGGCGATGCCCTGCAGCTCGATGCCGTGATTGAGCAGCACGTTGCGATCGTACTTGAGGTTCTGCCCTACCTTGAGACGGGTCGGATCTTCCAGCAGCGGTTTGAGCTTGCCGAGTACCACGGCCTCGGTCAGCTGCACCGGCGCCCCCAGATAGTCGTGGCCGAAGGGCACATAGGCCGCCTTGCCCGGTTCGATGGCAAAGGAGACGCCCACGACCCGCGCCTCCATATAGTCGAGACTGGTGGTCTCGGTGTCGAAGGCAAACAGCGGCGCCGCCTGCAACCGTGCCAGCCACTCGTCGAATTCGGCCTCATCCAGGATGCAGCGATAGTCGGTTTCGATGGCGGCTGCCGGGGCGGCGCCTTCCTCATCACCTGCGGCTTCGCTCTCCTCGCCACCAGACTCCAGCTCTTTGATCAGATTGCGCAGCTCATACTCGCGATAGACCGCCAGCAGGGCCTCCTTGTCGATGGGGCCAAGCTGCAGCTCTTCCAGACTCTGCTCCAGGACCACGTCGGTTTTGATGGTGGCCAGCACATAGGAAAGGCGCACCTGCTCTTCCTGCTCGCGGAACTTGTCGGCAAACGCCTTGGAGCCGCGGAAGCCGAGCGCCGCCACCTTGTCGAGGTTGGCGGCAATCTCGTCGATGCTGCCTATCCCCTGCAACAGGGCCAGTGCGGTCTTCTCGCCGACACCGGTCATGCCGGGAATGTTGTCCACCTTGTCCCCCATCAGCGCCAGGTAATCGATGATGAGCTCGGGCGGTACGCCGAACTTCTCGATCACCCCTTCCCGATCGGTCTTCACATCCTTCATGGTGTCGATCAGGGTGACATGGTCGGAGACCAGCTGCGCCATGTCCTTGTCGCCGGTGCTGATGAGCACAGGCAGCTGTTTCTCGGTCGCCTGACGGGCCAGGGTGCCGATCACGTCGTCGGCCTCCACCCCTTCGACCATCAGGAAGGGGAAACCCATTGCCTTGATCATCTGGTGGATAGGAGCGACCTGGCTGCGCAGATCGTCCGGCATGCTGGCGCGTGTTGCCTTGTATTCGGGATAGATGTCGTCACGGAAGGTCTTGCCCTTGGCGTCGAACACCACGGCCACGTGGCAGTCGGGGTACTGCTTGCGAAGGCTGCGCATCATGTTGGCCATGACACGGACGGCGCCGCTCGGCAAGCCGGTCGAGGTGCGCAGATCGGCCTGCTGCGAGGCAAAGAAGGCGCGGTAAAGATATGAAGAGCCGTCGACCAGAATAAGAGGATTGCTAGAGGCCATGAAAATCGTCCTGCCAAGAATAAACAGCCGCTAGGATGCCACAGGGCCAGCACCACACCAAGGGGACTCCCACCATCACCCCGGCGCACCGATGGGGCACATTGCTGTGGATAACTCTGTGCTCAAAAATGGCACCATTGCATCACGGCCGTGACAAAGCTGTGGATTAAAACAAAAAATATCTTTTAAAACATTACGTTGAGATCATGAAAACTCAACATGACACACTCATCATGATCTCGATCAATGTGGAAAAAAATTCAAGGGGGGTACTGAGGCAGGATCCAAAACGAAACAATCCTAGCACAGGGAGATGACTTGACCAGCGGAGGTCGAACGATAACCATACAAAAGTACAACAATCTACCCTGGCTCACATTTTCAACAACGAGGAGTCTGTCATGAAAAAAGTGGCCGTGATCTTGAGTGGTTGTGGCGTGTTTGACGGCGCCGAAATCCACGAGGCCGTCATCAGCCTGCTGGCGCTGGCCCGTCAGGGGGCATCCGTTCAATGCTTCGCCCCCAATGTCCCTCAGCTTCATGTCATCAATCACCTGACCGGCGAGGTCAGCGAGGGAGAGAGCCGCAACGTGCTGGTCGAGGCGGCCCGCATCTGCCGCGGCCAGATCAGGGATGTGGCTGAACTGGATGCAGCCGACTTCGACGCCCTGCTGGTGCCGGGCGGCTTCGGCGCCGCCAAGAACCTGTGTGACTTCGCAGAGTGCCGCATCCAGCCGGATGTGCTGAAGGCCTGCCAGAGCTTTGCCAGAGCAGGCAAACCGGCCGCCTACATCTGCATCGCACCGGCCATGATCCCGCTCATCTATGGGGCAGGCACCCTGGCCACCATTGGCAACGACGAGGGCGCTGCCAACGCCATCGAAGCCATGGGTGGCAGTCATCTCGACTGCCCGGTGCGCGAATTCGTGGTGGATCAGGAGCGCAAGGTCATCTCCACTCCTGCCTACATGCTGGCCAACAATATTGTGGAGGCGGCGGACGGCATCGAGAAGACCGTCAAACAGCTGCTGGCACTCTGATTGCCCGGCAGACCAAAACAAGCGGGCCGCTCAAGGAGCGGCCCGCTTTCATTCCGGTCAATCTAGACGGGATCAGATGGCATCGCCCATCTGGTCCATCTTGCCCAGCAGGGCACGCAGACGCTCTTGCCAGGCAACGTGCTCGTTGCGCAGTTGGTGGTTTTCGTCTTGCAGCTTGCTGTTCTGCTCTTTCAGCTCGTCCAGCTCCATCTTCAGCAAGGAGATGTTGTCGACGGCGGATTGTACTTTGGATTCGAGTTGCTCAAGGACTTCTAGTGACATATGCATACCTGTATGTTCAATTGCGATGCCCCACAGAGGGCGATTCAAGCGCGTGGAGCCAGCATACCCTGATGCGCTCGGCACAAACAAGCCAGCACGTTGCAAAATGCGCCCTGCGGCCCGGTATTGCTTAAATATGCGTCGGTTTTTCTCGCAGGCAGCAGGAACCTCGATCCCGGGCGTCCGCCGTGGCATAACCCGCCCTCCTGCCGATGCCACCATCAGCCATGCAAGGTGATGAAGCCCCCCATCATCAGACAGGCCACGGCGTACATCAACAGGCCGTAGAGCAGGTTCCAGCGCAGCAGCAGCCCGGCGCTCAGGTTGTAGCGGGACGCCAGTGCCAGATTGGAGCCGGAGAGCGGGCTCGTCCCGGTCGCCAGCCCCCACCCCATGAGGAAGCACATGCCAAGCAGGCTGGGATCCGGTGCCAGCGGCCAGAGCAGCGGCGCCACCCCCGAGATGCTGATGAGAGGATGCACGCCCACTATGGCCACCAGGAAGATCAGCAGCAGGGTCAGACAGGCTTCCAGCCAGCCGAAGTGGTTGAACAGCGGCAGGCCGTGACCACTGCCAAAGTCCAGTACTGACAGCGCGCTGTTGATGCCAGCCGCCAGCAGGCCGGCCCCCAGAAACAGCACAAGCTGGCCACCGATGGCCGGGAAGCGCTCCACCACCTGGCGCTTGAGAGCAGTCCCTCGCCCCGCTTGCGGCATGAACAACAAGGCCAGCAAGGGCGCCACCAGGGCGATCACCGCCAGAATACTGAGTCCGGGCCAGAAACGGTGGATCACCAGCACCAGCAGTGCCAGGGTCACCGGTAGCCCCAGGGTCTGGAGCCGCAGCGGATAGCCTTCAAAGGTCTCCACACCGAGTCGCTCTACCTGCCAGGCCGTCAGCCCCATGGCCAGCAAGGCCGCCAGTATGCCAAAAGGCAGTATGCTGCCCAATTGCAGACCCGGTGCATAGGTGAGGGCCACCGCCATGGCGACGAAGAAGGGGGACCAAAATGCAGCCGCACAGAAGATCCGGCTCAGCACCATGACCTGACGCCGCTCCAGCGTCCCGTTGCGCTCCAGCCGATCGCCGATGATGAAGAGCACCGAAAGATTGATGACGGCCCCCAGCAGATTGAGGCTGGCCATGGTGCTCCACAGCCCCTTGCGACCGGACCAGGAGGCGGTGCCGGTCAAGAGGCCGGAGGTAGCCAGATTGAGGGTGCTCACTGCGGCAAACATGGTCAGCATGTTGATGTTCGGCAAGAGCCAGTCACCTGGGCTGAGGCTGGCCCCCCGCCACCAGGAAAAGAGCAGCAGCAGGAGCGCCGCGCCGTAGAGGGCTAGCGCCTGGCGCCGTGCGGCACCCACCAGCCAGGGCCAGGTGAGCAGGGAGGCGGCCCAGGCCGCGATGGCGGCGGGCCAGGGGGAGAAGTCCAGATAGAGGTGCAGCAGGTTGAGCAGCCACATCCCCAGGATCAGAAAGCCTGACCAGCGCTTGACCATACAACGGCCTCGGTCAGGGGATCAGAGGCACTGATCCATGTCCAGGGAAGGTTTGTCGCACTCGGGGCGGCCCACAATCCTGGCGGGCACGCCAGCGACCGTGGTGTGAGGCGGCACCGGGTTGATCACCACGCTGCCGGCACCGATCTTGGCACCGACGCCCACCTCGATGTTGCCGAGGACCTTGGCCCCCGCCCCTATCATCACCCCTTCCCGGATTTTGGGGTGACGATCGCCACTCTCCTTGCCGGTCCCCCCCAGAGTCACACTCTGCAGGATGGAGACGTCGTTCTCGATGACGGCGGTTTCCCCGACCACGATACCGGTGGCATGGTCAAACATGATGCCCTTGCCGATGCGGGCGGCCGGGTGTACATCCACGCCGAACACCACGGAGATCTGGTTTTGCAGATAGAGCGCCAGGGCACGGCGTCCCTGACGCCACAGCCAGTTGGCCACCCGATACCCCTGAAGAGCATGGAATCCCTTGAGGTAGAGCAGCGGGGTGGAGAAGAGGTCGACCGCCGGGTCGCGATCCTGCACCGCGCAGATGTCGGCGGCCACTGCGGCCAGCAGCTCGGGTTCGCTGCGCAGGGCCAGCTCGATCACTTCCCGCAAGGCGATGGCAGGCATGGTGGTGCTGTCGAGCTTGTTGGCGAGCTGGAAGCTCAGCGCCGAGCGCAAATCCCGGTGATTGAGAATGGTGGAATGAAAGAAGCTGGCCAGCATGGGCTCCTGGGCCGCCATGCTCTGCGCTTCCTGCTGAATTTTTTGCCAGGTTCTGGCAACCAGATCATCCATGTTGCAGCCTACTGTTGTTCAGGGTGAGTGCTTTGTCGTTCTTTTGTCAGCACCGAGATGGGGTCCATGTGAATGATCACATCCATCCGCTCGAAGGCCTGGCGGACGGCCAGTTCAGCCTCGTCGGCTATCTGATGGGCCCTGACCAGAGGCAGTTGATCATCGAGTTCCAGATGCAACTGCACGAAACGGGTCGGCCCGGATTGGCGGGTACGCAGGTCATGTACGCCATGCACCCCCTCTACGGCGCAGCAGAGGGCCATTATTCTCGCTTGTTCCTCCTCTGGCAACTGACGATCGAGCAGGGCCTGCACCGATTCGTAGCCGATATGGACAGCCCCCCACACCAGGAACAGACCGATCAGAATGGCAAACAGGCCGTCGGCCCAGTACCACCCCTGCCCCGCCAGCACCAGTGCCACCAGCACGCCGCCATTGAGCAGCAGGTCGGAACGGTAGTGCAGCATGTCAGCCTTGATGGCCACACTGTTGGTCTTGCGGATGACAAAGCTCTGGAAGCTCACCAGCAGTAGGGTCAGCACGATGGAGCCGACGCTGACCCAGATCCCGGCCTCCAGGCGCACCACGGGCACCTGATTCAGCATCGACGAGATGCCGTGCATCACCAGCAGCAGGGCGGACCCCGAGATGAAGGCCGACTGCACCAGACCCGCCAGGGACTCCGCTTTGCCGTGGCCGAAGCGATGCTCTTCGTCGGCAGGGGCCAGCGCATAACGGATGGCCAGCAGATTGATGAGAGAGGCGCTGATGTCCATGAAGGAATCGGTCAGGGATGCCAGCAGGCTGGATGAATCCGTCATCAGCCAGGCGATCAGTTTGCCCAGGATGAGCAGGGTGGCGGTGGTCACAGCGGCCATGCTGGCCAGGGTGACCCAGCGGGAATAGTGTTGGTGGCTCAAAACCGGCTTTCCTCCGACGCGTAAAAACTTATTATACCCTGACCCGGACGTCAGTTTGGCGTGCAAAATCAACAGAGTGACTCCCAGATGAACAAAATACTCCTGGTCGACGACGATCTCGAACTGACCCAGCTGCTCACCGAAATCCTGACCCTGGAGGGGTTTGAGGTCACCGTCGCCGAGGATGGGGAAGAGGGATTGCAGCGACTGGCAGAACAGGCATTCGACCTGGTGCTGCTGGACGTCATGATGCCCAGACTCAACGGCTTCGCCATGCTGACCCGGCTGCGCAAGACCCACGACACCCCGGTGTTGATGCTGACCGCCCGTGGCGACAGCCAGGATCGGGTCAACGGGCTGGAGGCCGGTGCCGACGACTATCTCGCCAAGCCGTTCGACGACAGGGAACTGCTGGCCCGGGTGCGCGCCATCCTGCGCCGTACCCAGGGCACCCAGCCCCAGCGCGGCGGCAGCTCGGAAGAGGTGCGCTTCATGGATCTGGTGCTGCAGCCCGGCCTGCAACAGGCTCGCTGCGACGATCAGTTGCTGGAACTCACCGCCACCGAGTTCGGCCTGCTGGAGTGTCTGCTGCGCAATCCGGGCCAGATCGTCAGCAAGGGCCTGCTCTCCGAGCAGGTGCTGGGCAAGAAGCTCGAACCCTTCGATCGGGCCATCGACATGCACCTGAGCAACCTGCGCAAGAAGCTGCCGGAGCGGGCTGACGGCCAGCCCCGCTTCAAGACAGTGCGGGGACGAGGCTACCTGTGGCTGGAGCAGGCATGAAATCGGCCCGCACCTTCAACGGCCTTTCCACCCAGATCTTCCTCTGGTTCTGGTTCATCCTGCTGCTGGTCGTGGCCGCGGTGGTAATCCTACCCACCCTGGACCCCCGCAACATCATCCCGCTGCCGGCCCACGAGATTACCCGTCTCAACAACAACCTGGCGGCGCTGCAACGGGGCGCGGATCCCGAGCAGGATTTCGATCTGGCCAAGGCCATCGATGCCGCGGGCCTCTTGCCGGTGGACAACATCTATCTACGCGATGCCAAGGGGCAGATGCAGTCCAGCACCCGGCTGAGCAAGTTCGTGATCCGTTTCATGCTCGACTCGGACAACCCGGCCAAGCCCATGCTGGGCAGCGAACACCAGCGCGCCATCGCCGGCCCCTTCCAGATGGTCCATCACGGCCAGACCTATCACGTCTATTTCGGTCTGAACGTCGAAAACTCCTACCTGTTCCTCTTCATCCAGATCCTGGATCACCCCATCCAGATCCTGGGCATCGCCATGCTGGTCAGCACCCCGCTCTGTCTGTTGCTCGCCTGGCGCCTGACCCGCCCCATACTGCAGTTGCAGCAGTCGGTCTCCCAACTCGCCCAGGGCAACCTGGAAATACAGATCCCCAACCTGGGGCGGCGCGACGAGATAGGCCAGCTGGCCGAACATGTCAGTCGCATGGTCGATACCCTCAAGGACATGATCCAGAAGCAGAAGCAGCTGCTCTCCGACATCTCCCACGAGCTGCGCAGCCCCCTGACCCGCATCCAGCTCGCACAGGCGCTGATCCGCCGCAAGCAGGGTGACAGCGCCGAGCTGGCGCGCATCGAAGGGGAGATAGCCCGGCTCGACAAGCTGATAGGGGATCTGCTGGATCTGTCGCGGGTGCAGCAACATGTGGAGGCGCCAGTGACGCTGCCCCTGGCGGAGCTGCTGGAGCCCATCCTGGACGACGCCATGTTCGAGGCAAACCAGAACGGCAAACAGCTCAGGCTCCCTTCCCTGCCCGCCGAATCCCTCACCATGTGGCCGGAACTGTTGGCCCGCGCCCTGGAAAACCCGCTGCGCAACGCCCTCAAGTATGCCCGCGAGTTCATCAAGGTGGACTGGTACCGGGAGGGACGGGAATGGGTGATGACCATACGGGATGACGGCCCTGGCGTGCCGGTGGAGCAGCAGCCCCGGTTGTTCCTGCCCTTCTTTCGGGTGGACGATGCCCGCAACGCCAAGACCGGGGGCACTGGTCTCGGCCTTGCCATCGCCGCCGAGGCGATCCAACGTCATGGGGGGACCATCCGGGCCAGCAGCAATCAGCCGACCGGACTGGTCATCACCATCCGCCTGCCCATGCCCTGACCTCCCCCTTTTCATCGGCACGGGTGCTGGGTATGCTGGCGCCCGTTTCGCACCAGCCCAGGATCCTTCCATGCTCGATATCGTGCTTTACCAACCGGAAATCCCCCCCAACACCGGCAACATCATTCGCCTCTGCGCCAATACCGGCTACCGGTTGCACCTGATAGAGCCCCTGGGGTTCGAGTGGGATGACAAACGGGTCAAGCGGGCCGGGCTCGACTATCACGAGTTTGCCGACGTCAAGCGCTGGCCTCACTATGAGGCGTTTCTGGCGGCCGTCGCCCCCCAACGGGTCTTTGCCTGCACCACCAAGGGACGCACCGCCCACTCGGCGGCCCGGTTTGCCCCCGGTGACGCCCTGCTGTTCGGGCCCGAGAGCCGAGGCCTGCCCATGGAGATCATCGAGAGCCTGCCATTCGAGCAGCGGCTGCGCATTCCCATGCTGCCCCAGAGCCGCAGCATGAATCTGGCCAACGCCGTCGCGGTGTTCGTCTACGAGAGCTGGCGACAGTTCGACTATTCAGGCTCGCTCTGACCGCTGACGATATTGGCAAGGCGGCCAGAATTCAGACTGACTGCGCCGTCCCCTGCGCCGCCAGCAGCCGTCCATCACGCTCCAGTCGCCAGCAGAGCCAACCCAGCGTCAGGCCACGACCTGCCATCAGGGCACTCATGGCGGCCCACAGGGCCGCCACACCCCATCCCTGGCAGAGCCACCAGATGGGAAAGAAGCCGGCAAACACCGCCACCAGCATGCTGTTGCGCATCTCCCGGGCCCGGGTGGCGCCGATAAAGACCCCGTCCAGCAGGAAGCACCAGACTGCCAGCAGCGGCATGGCCACCAGCCAGGGGAGCTGACGTTGCGCCTCGGCGATCACCGCCGGTATGTCGGTAATGTGACGGATGAGCCAGTGGCCCCCCAGGGCAAACGAGAGGGTGAATGCCAGGGCGATCAGCAGCGCCCAGCCCAGATTGAGGACGATGGCCTCCCGCAGCAGCGGCCTATCACGCCGCCCGATGGCGCGCCCTACCATGGCTTCCACCGCATAGGCAAATCCATCCAGCCCGTAGGAAATCAGCATCAGGAAATTGAGCAGCACCGCATTGGCGGCCACCGCCACATCCCCCAGCCTGGCCCCCTGCAGAGTCATGAACACGAAGCAGAGTTGCAGGCAGAGGGAGCGGATGAAAATATCCCGGTTCAGGGCGAGCAGCCGCAGCAGGGCCGGCCACTGGCGCCAGCGCTGCCAGGCGTTGTGCCACACCCCGGGATCAAGTCGGCGCAGATGCCGGCTCACCAGCCAGAACCCCACCCCAAGCGTGCTGTAATCCGCCAGCAGGGAAGCTGCGGCCACCCCTTTCACCTGCCAGCCCAATCCCAGCACGAACCAGGCATCCAGCACCATGTTGACGAGATTGCCCAGGATCAGCAGCAGCATGGGACTGCGTGCATCCTGCATGCCCAGCAACCACCCCATGATGACCAGATTGCACAAGGCCGCCGGAGCGCTCCAGACCCGCACCGACACATATTGACCGGCATAGGTCTGTACCTCGGAAGAGCCGCCACCGAGGGCGATGATGGCCGGCAGGAACGGCAACAACAGGAGCAACAGCGCCATGCCCAGTCCGATCGCCAAGCCCAGGGCCCGCGCCAGGGTGTCGAGCTGCCCTTCGGCATGGTCTGCACCTTGAGCCTGGGCGGTCAGCCCTGTGGTGGACATGCGCAGGAAGCCAAGCAACCAGAACAGCAGATTGATGAAGGTCGCACCGACCGAGACGCCGCCGAGAAACCAGGCCTGGCCAAGATGACCGATCACCCAGGTGTCCACCAGCCCCAGCAAGGGCGTGGTGACGTTGGAGAACACCATGGGCAGGGCCAAGGCGAAGACGGCTCTGTGGCGGCTAGGATCCTTCAGCCAGGCGGGAATCAGCATGGTGCGCGCCGGGCTCACTCGCCAGCCAGCCGCACGATGCGCGCGAAGTCGGCCACCATGGCCTGCATGTCCACGTGGGGCACCTCACCCGGTGCCACTTTGGGTCGGAAGGTGGCCACCAGCTTCCCCTCGGGGTTGATCAGCACGATGGAGGCGGAGTGGTCGATCAGGTAGTCCTTGCGATCCCCTTCCACGATGGAATAGACCAGCCCCAGATTGCGGACCAGAGGAAAGAGAGCACTGTGAGGTGCGGTCGCCGCCTTGAACTCGGGCTCGAAGAAGGCGGTATAGCTCTTCAGGCGGGCGCTGTCATCCCGCTGGGGATCCGCCGAGATGAATACCACCTGGCTAGTGGGGGCTATCTTCTTCAACGCCGGATAGACGCTGCGCAGATCCGCCAGCGTGGTCGGACAGACATCCGGGCAGTAGGTGTAGCCGATGAACAAAAAGCTCCAGTGTCCCGTCAGGTTGGCAGGGGTAAAGGGCTGTGCATCCGCATCCGTGAGGGCAAACGGGTTGATGTCTCGCCCCGCCGGGTAGTAATCGGCCTGTTCCGGCACCGCGGGCTGACTCCAGTAATAAGCCGCCGCAATGGCGCCGATGAACAGCAACAGCAGCAGGTAAAAGCGTGGTTTAACCATATAAAACAAAGCCTTGCTTATGTTAGAAGCCCTAGGGGCAAAACCGGTAGGGGTCATTGTAACCCGCCTGCCCCCGCCGATGGCTAGTCTTGCATCCCGGCGGGAAAGCGTCTGTGCCATGGATAAGCCGCATCGGCGCCAAAACAAGAGCCCCGCTCTGGCGGGGCTCTTGTTTGTACAGGAGAGGGATCAGGGCCGCAGCCTGTGCTGCGGCTGGGCACGTCTCAGGGGGACGCGCAGCGGGATGACGGGGGCAGTCCAGGGCTCATCCGGCAATCCGATGTCGTGATGACGGCGAAACAGACGAACCAGGCGGACAATCTTGTCTTTGGGGCACCCAAGCCAGATGGTCCAGCCATCTCCCTTGTGATAGACCCAGAGCGCATAGAACCATGTCATCCGACTGCCCTTGATGAATCGGGTGATGGAAGATGCGGGCGCTGCGGCCGGCACCGGATCCCACGGCGAGCTTGAAGCCATACCTGTCCTCCTTGCTCAACAGGTCACGCTGACGGGTCTCTTTGTCCCCAACGACGAACCAACCACGGCAGCGTACTGACTGTACGAGTCCCCAGTCTGAGGCGACTCTCCCTTCTGCGCACCGACCCGGCGATCATGCATCCCTGCCATGGCGTACTGCCCGGTGCGACTCCCCCTTCCCTGATCACCGACCATGACAGGGGCCTTATCAAAGGATATATCCGAAATGCATGTCGTGCGGCGAGACTGTGTGCACAGGAAGGAGAAGCGAAAAGGTGGGGAGGGAGATGCCATCGGCAGATGAAAATGAAGAGGCCTCCCGCAGGAGGCCTCTTCATCGCATCGGATGCTTACATCCAGTCGGCGTTGCGGATCACGCCGACCGCCAGGCCCTCTATGGTGAGGTGCTGACTGGCGAGATCCACCTCGATGGGGGAGAGCTCTTCGTTTTCCGGCAGCAGCCACACCTGGCTGCCCTTGCGCTGGAAGCGCTTGACGGTGACGTCCTCGTCGAGCCGTGCCACAACGACCTGGCCGTTGCGTACCTCCTGGGTCTTGTGTACCGCCAGCAGGTCCCCGTCCATGATGCCGATGTTCTTCATGCTCATGCCCTGCACCCGCAGCAGGAAGTCTGCCCGCGGGTGGAACAGGGCGGGATCCACCTGGTAGTGGCTCTCGATGTGTTCCTGGGCCAGGATGGGTTCCCCGGCCGCCACCTTGCCAATCAGTGGCAGGCCGTTTTCTTCAGGCTGCACGTCCTCTTCTTCGAGCAGCAGACGAATGCCGCGGGACGTACCCGGCATGATCTCGATGACCCCTTTTTTGGCCAGGGCCTTTAGATGTTCTTCGGCCGCGTTGGCCGACTTGAAGCCAAGCTTCTGGGCAATCTCGGCGCGAGTCGGCGGCATGCCGGTCTCGTTCATGTTCGCCTTGATGAGCTCGAGTACTTCAGCCTGGCGAGGGGTAAGGGGTTTCATAGCATGGGCACCTGTCTTTTTATACAGCACACTGGCAGTATATACAGTGCTGGGGCCAAGGCAAGGCGCAACTGGCATTTGTCGCGACCCGACGCACATTTGTCCCTCCCCCTGCTCTGAAGTGCCGACTCATCGTACCTCTCGGCGACAAGCAACCGGTGATTTGCTATGCTCACGCCGCATTTTTTTGGAGAGCAGACGCACATGTCCCTTGGACAGAAGATTTCCAGAGCCATCCTGCAATGGCCGGTCAGCGGCTTGGTCAATCACAAGAGCCTGCCGGAAAACCCCATCACCGAGCTCAAGCTGGATCCGGCCAGACCCATCGTCTATGCCCTGAAGACCAGCTCGATCACCGACCTGATGACCCTGCAACAGTGCTGCGAGGATCTCGGTCTGCCCGGCCCCTTCACGCCGCTGGAGCTGAACGGTCAACTGCTGCCACGCTACGTCTGTCTGGATCGTCCGCCTCCCCTGTTCGGCACGCGCAACAAGCCGCTCCCCTTCCTGCAGGAGTTCCACCAGCTGCTGGACCTGCACAAGCAGGATCCGGCGCTGGACATCCAGGTAGTACCCGTCACCCTGTTCTGGGGCCGCGCCCCGGGCCGGGAAGGCGAGGAGGCCTCCGGCTGGAACATCATCAGCAGCCTGGCGCCAAACCGCCTGAAGAAGGCGCTGATCGTGATCCTGAAAGGGCGCGAGAACCTGGTGCGCTTCTCCCCGCCCCTCTCCCTGCGCTACATGGCGGACAAGCACGGCACCGACGAGGCCATCGCCCACAAGCTGGCGCGGGTGGCCCGCACCCACTTCAGCCGCCAGCAGCTGGCCGCCACCGGGCCCAAGCTGCCGAACCGCAACCTGCTGTTTAAGCAACTGCTGGATTCGAGCGTGATCCAGCAGGCCATCGAGGAGGAGGCCAGACGGGAAGGGATCAGCCTGGAGAAGGCGCAAAAGCGTGCCCACGGCTACATGGACGAGATCGCCTCCAATTTCTCCTATCGGTTGATCCGCCTCGGGGAGAGTTTCCTCGGCTGGCTGTGGAACAAGCTCTATCGCGGCCTCTCGGTCAACGGAGCAGAGCAGGTGCGTCAGCTGGCCCAGGAAGGGCACGAGATCGTCTACGTCCCCTGCCATCGCAGCCACATGGATTACCTGCTGCTCTCCTACGTCATCTACCACCAGGGCATGGTGCCGCCCCACATCGCGGCGGGCATCAACCTCAACTTCTGGCCGGCAGGCCCCATCTTCCGCCACGGCGGCGCCTTCTTCATCCGCCGCACCTTCAAGGGCAATCCGCTCTACAGCACGGTATTCCGGGAGTACCTCAACCTGCTGTTCGCCAAGGGCTACTCGGTGGAGTTCTTCACCGAGGGCGGGCGTTCGCGTACCGGTCGCCTGCTGCCCCCCAAGACCGGCATGCTGGCCATGACCCTGCAGGCCATGATGCGCGGGCTGGACAGGCCGGTGACCCTGGTCCCCGTCTACCTCGGCTACGAGCACGTGATGGAGGTGAACACCTACCACAACGAACTCAAGGGGAGCCGCAAGGAGAAGGAGAGCTTCCTGCAGGTGCTCGGCATCCTGCGCAAGCTGCGCAACTATGGCCGCGGCTTCGTCAACTTCGGTGAGCCGCTGACCCTCAACAATTACCTCAACGAGCACGTGCCCAGCTGGAAGGATCACATCGGTGAGGAGGAGCGTCCCGAGTGGATGGCCTCCACCGTCAACCAGCTGGCCGAGCTGCTGATGACCCGCATCAACGATGCCGCCGCCGTCAACGGCCTGACCCTGAGTGCCCTGGCCCTGCTGGCCGCCGAGCGCCACGCCCTGACCCGGGACGAACTCCAGGCCCAGCTCAACACCTATCTGGACCTGCTCAAGCAGGTGCCCTACAGCCCGCACAGCACCATGCCGGACGAGGACGCCAGGACCCTGCTGGAGCAGGCGATGGAGCTCAACAAGTTCGAGGTGAGCGAGGACAAGCTGGGCCAGATCATCAGCCTTGACCGCTATCAGGCGATCCTGCTCACCTACTACCGCAACAACATACTGCACCTGTTCGCCATGCCCTCCCTGGTGGCGGCCCTGATCGAGCGGTGCGAGGGGATCTCCCGCAGCGAGATCGTCGCCCGCTGTGTCGACATCTACCCCCTGCTCAAGACCGAACTCTTCCTGCGCTATGAAGAGGAGGAGCTGCCTGAACTGATCGATGCCCTGCTAGCCGAGCTGTTACGCCAGCAACTGGTCGAGGCACGCGACGGCGGCTACTGGGTCAACCCCGGCAACCAGATGCGCCTGCTGCTCTTGGCCGAAAGCATTCAGGAGACCCTGCAACGCTACGCCATCGTGCTGACCCGCATGCTGGCCCAGCCCCACATCGAGGCGGAGCAACTGGAAGCGGACGGCCTGATGATGGCGGAGCGCCTCGGCACCCTGCACGGCATCAACGCCCCCGAGTTCTTCGACCAGAAGCTGTTCAGCACCCTGATCCACACCCTGCGCAGCGAAGGCTATCTGGATCCGGGCTGCAAACCGGATCTCGGCCGCTTCCAGGCATTGGCCGACAACATAGTGCCGCTGCTCAGCAACAAGATCCGCCGCACCATCCAGGCGGGCAACCGGCTCTGAGGCGTCGACACCCAACAAAAAGGCCGCATCATGCGGCCTTTTTTCATCAAGGAAGGGGGCAGGTTAGAGGTAGTGAACCATCACCCCGAGCAGCACCAGCGCCCCCACATAGTTGTTGTTGAGAAACGCCTGGAAGCAGGCTTCCCGCTGCCGCTCCCGGATCAGTCGCTGCTGGTAGACGAACAGCGCCGCCGCCCCCAGCAGCCCCCAGTAATATCCGGATCCCAGCCCCATCAGCTGCCCGACCCCCAGCAGGATCAGCAGGGTCGCCAGTTGCAGCGCGCCGATGATCCGCTTGTCGTGGCGGCCGAACAGGATGGCGCTCGATTTCAGGCCGAGCTTGAGGTCGTCATCCCTGTCCACCATGGCGTACTCGGTGTCATAGGCAATGGTCCACAGCAGGTTGGCAAGAAACAACAGCCAGGCTTCCGGCGGCAGGGTATTGGCCTGGGCCGCATAGGCCATGGGAATGGACCAGGAGAAGGCCATGCCGAGCACCAGCTGGGGGATGGGGATGAAGCGCTTCATGAAGGGGTAGCAGACCGCCAGCAGCAGACCGGCAAAGGACAGGCTGATGGTGAGCGGGTTCAACGTCAGCACCAGGGCGAACGAGAGAAGCGCCAGCACGGCGAACAGCACCAGCACTTCCCGCTCGGCGACCCGCCCCATGGGCAGCGGTCGTCCAGCGGTGCGTTTCACATGACCGTCGAAGTTGCGATCCGCATAGTCATTGATGACACAGCCGGCGGAGCGCATCAGGAAGACGCCCACCACGAACACGGTCAGGATCCAGGGGTCAGGCAGGCCACCAGCCGCCAGACAGAGCGCCCACAGGGTCGGCCACAGCAGCAGCAGGGTACCGATGGGCTTGTCGATGCGGGCCAACTGCGCATAGGCCAGTCCCCGCTCCTTGGTTAACAGCTTCACTCCAGCTCCTTATCCGATGGCAACGAATGAGACGATAGCGAGGGCAGGAAAAGTTCATGGACCAGCAGTGGCCATTGCCCCAGAAACAGGCGGGAACGACGCCCCCAGACGGTGGCGGCCGGACACCAGGGATTGCTCGCTATCTCGAAACAGGCCAGTTGCAGGTGATCCCGCCGCGCCGGTGCCTCACCGAAAATGCGCTCTCCCAGCGGCTGCTCTCCCAGATCCTGCAAACCGCCCCCCTGCAAGGCCGCTTCGGCAAACAGGGTCCAACCCAGGATGGCAGGCCCGCCATCACCGTGCAGGATCACCTCGCGGCACATGCCCACGGGGGCCGGCACCGCTACCAGCGCCTGCTCGTCCACCGTCAGCGACACGGCTCGATTGCCGAGCAGTTGCACCGAGAGATGATGATTGTAACGACGCAGGCGCCGGGTCATGGAATCGGCCTCCAGCAACCAGGGACGCAGCGCCTCGGGCGGTTCGCACTCTGCAGGCGCCCGCCACGGGACGAGCTGGACGAGGGGAACAGTCAACTCGGACTTCACAGCTTCACCATCCGGAGATTTCCGTTGTCAGGTTAAAAACCGGTTTATTATCCGTAAATCAATGGCGAATTGTAAGAACATCCGTGCTTGACGGCCCCGATGGCAGCATCAAAAATGGGGCATCCGTCGCTGCCGAGCCATCCAGATGAAGATCTTCAGAATTCTGCTGCTGTCCCTGGGGTGTACCCTCTTGAATACACAGGCCTTCGCCAATGAGGAAGAGGCCACCGATCCCGCCTCCTCCGCCGTCCAGCCGGGATTCGCCTATCACGCTCTGGATCCGGACATCATCACCAACTACCTTGGCGACGGCAAAACCCTCGGCTATGTACGGGTGACGGTAGAGCTGATGGCCACGGACGCTGCCGACCTCAAGTTGCTGGAGCAGCACGACCCCCTGATCCGCGACGCCATCATCCGGCTGATTGGCAGCAAGACGGGCGCACAGATCAAGTCCCTGGTGAACCGGGAAGAGCTGCGCAAGGAGTGTGAGGCCAAGGTCAACGAACTGCTGGTCAAGGAGACGGGCAAGAAGGCGGTCCGCGAGCTCATCTTCACCAAATACCTGTACCAGTAACCACACCGGGAGGGGTCCTGCCCCTCTCACCCGTTGCATTCACTGTCGAGGACGTCATGGGTCACAAGACGCTGTGTGAGTGGCGCCGTCACGAGATCCCCGCCGATCTCAAGACGCTGCGCAAGATTGTGCGCAAACCCAAATTCGTGTGTGGCAAGTGTGCCCGCAGCGCCAATGACAAGGATTACCTGTGCCAGCCGCTGCGGCTGAAGCATAAAGAAGGGTAGCTCCCTCTTCTCACGAAGAGGTTCACGCAAGATTTCAGAAGAGAGAGAAAGGCTGATTTATTGATCAGTCCAGCCATGGCGACCCTGTTCAAACAGGCGACGGGCCTGCACGTCGTTGGGACAGACGCCGCGATACTCCTCTCCCGACCGTCCTGCCAGATAGAGATGCTCGGGTCGGCAATACCAGGCCAGCCCCTTCTGGCGACCCAGCTCCCAAAGGGCAACGTCCACTTTTTCCCCGCACTGGGTCTGGTGAAAAGCCACCCGATCGCCAGCAAAACCGAGCTTGCCGTCCGCCTCTCCCACGTCGCTCCACACCTTCTCGCAAGGGTCGTCGGAGTTGGAAACACAGCCCCCGAGCAGGGCGGCACAAAACATGATGACGAGTGAGCGCATATTCATCCTTGGCGTCGTTGGAATCGTTGTTGAGCCGCTGCCTGCCTCGTACAGCGTCATTTGAGCAGTTCATTCTAACCAGCCCGCCCCGTTCTCACCAAGGGCTGCCCCCCCTCGCCACACAAAAAATCGGGCGGGCACCAGGCCCGCCCTCAGGCGTTACAGGGAGTCACTGATCGTCGAGAGGGTCATAATCCTGCCAGCTCTCGTCATCCAGCTCCTCCAGCTCGTCTTCCCAGGATTCCGGCTCCCAGTCATCATCGAGATCGAAATCAGGCGTCTGCGTACCCATGCTCATTCTCCTTGGATAGTGCACCGGCCTACAAAGTCTATCCAGAATAATGGGGCTCGCCAGTGGTTCCGCTCAGAGCTTGACCAGGGTACAGCCAGCCACCTGGAGTCATGGCTCCGGTGGCATCCACGCTCTGCTCCAACCCGGTGACAGACCGGGCGAACACGTCGGCTGGCAGTTTCCGCGCAGGACGACGGTGCACCGACCGGGTCTTCGGTCACAACGCCTTGAACATGCTTGCCTCGCCCTGTCGTGGCATCGCTCGTCAGGTGCTCTGGCGCTTTTGCAATTGAAAATCCAGGGCGAGGCTCATGCCGGCCACCTCCTCGCCCGCCAACTGGCGCAGGATCAGCTCCGCCGCCTTCCTGCCCATCTGGTGATAGGGGATCCTGACCGAAGTCAGCGCAGGATGACAGGCGCGCGCCACATCCAGATCGTCGAAACCGGCGATGGCGAGCTTGCCCGGCACGCTCAGATGGCGGCGCTGGCATTCGAACAGCACCCCGGCCGCCAGCTCGTCGTTGACGCAGATCAGCGCATCCAGTTCGGGCCAGCGCAGCAGAAACTCCCCCAGCATGGCCGCCCCCGTGCTAAAACTCGGCAGCTCAGAGGTATTGATGATGGCGTCCGGAGAGAGGTAGTTGTCCAGCAGCGCCTTCTGCCAGCCCTGCATGCGCTGCTGCAGCATCCACTGCTCCTGGCGGGCACAGAGAAAGCCGATGTTGCGATGACCACGCTCGATGAGGTGGCGGGTCAGCTGATAACCGGCATCGAAGTTGGAGACCCCGACGTTCATGTCGATGGGCTGACGCGCCATGGCCCCCACCTCCACCACAGGCAGGCGGGCGGCCTGCAGGCGCTGCCGGATGGTCTCGCCGGGATCGCCGCCAAACAGCACCACGGCGGCCGGGTTGTGCTGCAGGAAGTTGCTGAGCAGGCTGGCCTCCTGCTGCTTCAGGTGCTGGGCATCCCCCAGCATGATCTGGTAGCCCTCGGCGAGCAGGGTCTGCTGCAGGCCGGCGATCATGTCGCCACAGGCACGCTCCGCCAGGCTGGGAACGATGACCACTATGGTCTGGGAGGTGGCGGAGGCCAGCGCCCCCGCCGCCCGGTTGGGGATGTAGCCGAGTTCATCCACCGCCGCCTCGATGCGCTCTCGCATCTTGTCGGACACCAGCTCCGGGGTGCGCAGGGCACGCGACACCGTCATGGCCCCCACACCGGCCAGCTGGGCCACATCGTTGAGGGTCACCCGACCCGTGCTGCGGCGTTTTTTCGCTTCTGACATCCTTTCCCTTCCTCGGCATACGGGCATTCACTTTAAGGCAAAAGCGGGGCACTGACTATTTGCTCAAACCGGATTTTACCTTCTTTGAGGCCGATAAGGATCAGGATGAATCCCTTCTGTGAGAGAAATGATAGCGCTATCACAGATCAATGTTAGCGCTATCTGGTAGCGCTAACTTTCGGGATCAAGCTCACAGTTATCAAGAGGCAAGATCGCTAGATTGGCGCCATCCTATCCAGCCCGGACACTGCCATGCTGACCCAATTGCTGACCGAGGAGGTCATTTCCATCGAAGCGGGCGCCCGCGACTGGCGCCACGCCATCGAGCTGGCCACCGCCCCCCTGCTGGCCAACGGCACCATAGAGCCCTCCTATGTGGCGGCGATCTATCGCTCCCACGAGGAGCTCGGCCCCTACTACGTGCTGGGCCCGGGCCTGGCCATGCCCCACGCCCGCCCGGAAGACGGCGTCAACCGGTTGGGACTAGCGCTGACCGTACTGAAAGAGGGGGTCAACTTCGGCTCCGAGGGCAACGACCCGGTGCGGCTGCTGGTCACCCTGGCCGCCAGCGACAGCAACTCCCACGTGGAGACCATCGCCCAGCTGGCCGAGCTGTTCATGAATGAAGAAGACGTGGCGGCCATCATGGCGGCCACCAGCAAAGACGACATCCTGCGCATCCTGGCGCGCTACTGATCTGCGCCACGGCGCACCTGACAGAGGAAGAGAGCATGAAAATTCTGGTTGTATGCGGACACGGCCTGGGCACCAGCCTCATGATGGAGATGAGCATCAAGAGCATTCTCAAGGAGCTGGCCGTGACGGCCGAGGTGGATCACCGGGATCTCGCCTCCGCCGGCAGTGAGAGCGCCGAGATCTTTGTCGCCACCCGCGACATCGCCGAACAGCTGGTCAGCATGGGTGTCAACGGTCGGCTGGTATCGCTGGACAACATGGTCGACAAGGCCGCCATGAAAGAAAAACTCGCCATCGCCCTGCGCGAGCTGGGCGCACTCTAACCCCTTTGTGACTGTCTGGGCGGCTGGTGAGCCGCCGCTTCCATCTGCTTGGAGCTGACCATGGAATTTTTCAATTTTCTGATGTTTGACGTGCTGTCGGAGCCGGCCGTGCTGGTTGGCCTCATCGCCCTCATCGGCCTGATCGCCCAGAAGAAACCGGTGACCGAGTGCATCAAGGGCACGGTCAAGACCATCATGGGCTTCGTCATCCTGGGGGCTGGCGCCACCCTGGTGGTGAACTCGCTGGGCGACTTCGCCACCATCTTCCAGCACGCCTTCGGCATCAAGGGGGTCGTCCCCAACAACGAGGCGATCGTCTCCATCGCCCAGCAGTCATTCGGCAAGGAGATGGCGATGATCATGTTCTTCGCCATGCTGGTGAACATCCTGATCGCCCGGCTCACCCCGTGGAAATTCATCTTCCTGACCGGTCACCACACCCTGTTCATGTCGATGATGGTGGCAGCCATCCTCTCCGCCGGCGGCATGAGCGGCATCCCGCTCATCGCGGTGGGCAGCCTGGTGGTCGGCGTCACCATGGTGCTGTTCCCGGCCCTCGCCCACCCCTACATGAAGCAGATCACCGGCTCCGATGACGTGGCACTCGGCCACTTCTCCACCTGCTCCTACGTGCTGGCCGGCTGGATCGGCGCCAAATTCGGCAACAAGGCCCACAGCAGCGAAGAGGTGCAGGTGCCCAAGAGCCTGCTGTTCCTGCGCGATACCCCGGTGGCCATCTCCTTCACCATGGGCATCATCTTCCTCATCACCTCCGCCTTCGCCAGCCCCGAGTTCGTCGCCAGCGTCGCCAAGGGCAAGCACTGGTTCATGTTCTCCCTGATGCAGTCCATCACCTTCGCCGCCGGGGTCTACGTGATCCTGCAGGGGGTGCGGATGGTCATCGCCGAAATCGTGCCGGCCTTCAAGGGGATCTCCGACAAGCTGGTGCCCAACGCCAAGCCGGCGCTGGACTGCCCCATCGTCTTCCCCTACGCCCCCAATGCGGTGCTGATCGGCTTCCTGTCGAGCTTCGCCGCCGGTCTGGTGGGCATGGTGCTGCTCTACCTGCTGGGGCTCACCGTCATCATTCCAGGCGTCGTGCCGCACTTCTTCGTCGGTGCGGCGGCCGGGGTGTTCGGCAATGCCACCGGCGGTCGTCGCGGCGCTCTCCTCGGTGCCTTCGCCAACGGCCTGCTGATCACCTTCCTGCCGGTATTCCTGCTGCCGGTGCTGGGGGATCTCGGCTTTGCCAACACCACCTTCAGCGATGCCGACTTCGGCGTGGTGGGGATCCTGCTCGGCCTCATCGTACGCTGATCACTCTTGCCCATCGGGGGCATGGCCGACGGTGCCATGCCCCCGCTCATCTTCCCGCACTGCCAGCCGGGCCCCACCAGCCCGAACAACGTCGAAAATATGTGCAAACACAGTGCGTTGGATCGGATTTTCACCCCATAGCGGCAGCATCTGACAGGGGAGTGCGATATGCTGATGCGCTGACGTTCAACCCGACCTCGCTCGAGGCCCTTTCCATGAAATACCTGGTAGTACAAACCAAACAGATAGGAGATGTGCTGATCTCCACCGCACTGTGCAACAACCTCAAGCAGCACGACCCTGCCGGGGAAGTTCACTATCTGGTCATGGATTACTGCGCGGGCATGGCAGAGGGAAACCCCAACATCGATCGATTGATCGTCATCGAGAAGGCGCGCCGCAACGAGTGGCGCTACATGAAGGATTTGCTGCTGGGCATTCGCCGCGAGCGCTACGATGTGGTGATCAACAGCCAGGGCCAGATGATAGGCCTGCTCACCTGCCTCTTCTCCGGCGCCCGCCTGCGGATCGGCTTCGACTCCTTCCCATGGCGCCTGGGCCACAACCGCATCGTGCGCTTTCGCCATGACACCGAGCATCAGGGCAACAGCACCCTGGTGGACGACCGATTTTCACTGCTCAAGCCCCTCGGCCTCGCCAGGGAGGATCGCAACTACTATCTCTGGCTCAGCGACGAGGAGAAACAACGGGGGCGCGAGACCCTGCTGGCCGCTGGCGTCGACCCGACCCGGCCACTCATCGCCATGGGAGTCAACTCACTCGGGCATTACAAGCGCTGGCCCATCAACTGTTTCGCCGAGGTCGCGCGCTGGCTCATCGAGCAGCACCACGCCCAGATCCTGATCTACTGCGGGCCGGGGGAAGAGGAGTACAACCGCAGCCTGAAGCCGTTACTGCCAGCAGCGCTGCAGGCCAGCGTGTTTGACCATGTTCAGACCCGCTCGGTACGGGAACTGGTGGGGCTCTTCGCCCATTGCCAGCTGTTTGTCGGCAACGACACTGGCCCACGGCACATGGCGCAGGCCATCGATCTGCCGCTGCTGACCATAGTGGCCCCAGGCGGCGACAAGATCATCGCCAACCCGGTGAACCACCCCCGGTATCAGGCCATCGATATCTTCGACGCCAAGGGGGCGGATTATCAGTTGCCGACCCAGGAGAAGGACTTCTTCGATGAAGCCCTGTTCCGCTCAATTACACCTGAGCTGGTTATTCAGCGGCTAGCGGCTCTGCTTGCTCAGTCACGGACAGCAGACTAGCTAGCGCCTCGCAGACGGCCCGGTCATCGACATTGTTCATGTCGGCATTCAGGCCAGGGGAGTCGCTAAACAGGATCCGGACCCGCGGCGTGCTGGTCGGCAACCACTGGTTGAACGTCTCACCATGGCGCGGATAGATAGCCACCAGCGGCTTCTCCAATCCGACGGCGATATGCACTATGGCGGTGTCCACCGACAGCACAGCCATGCACTGCTGAACACAATAAATAGCATCATCTATGGTTTTTACGCCCTCCAGCAGCATAACATTGCTAGCCGCGCTAGCTCTGAGCATGGCCTCCGCCGCAGCATAAGTTGCGGGTGAAGAGAGCACTCCGAAGCGATAGGCAGCGAACTCGGTTGCCAAGGTCTTCAACAACTCAACCATCTTGGCGTGCGAGAACGACTTGTACTGAGTGCTGCCGAAGGGGTTGATGAGGATGAGGTCATCACAGGCCGAGGTCACATTCCCCTTCTCTGCCACTGGGATCATGTACTTCTGATCTACTTCTTTCGCACCCAGCAGTGACAGCAGATAGCGATATTTATCCTGGAACAGCATGCCCGCCGTCGCCTCGGACAACTTCACATTGACACGTCCGATACTGTCGTCGAGGGAGGCAACATTGGTCGACGAGAGTTTGTGCAGGAGATATAGATCCTTCATCTTCATCCCCTCGGTGAGATGTATCACCAGATCGACATGGGGAATGGCTGACACCATCTTGCCAATAGCACCGTAGCCGGGTCGCTTGTTGATCTCGATGACCTCATCAACCCCGAAACAATCCCGATACAGGCTGGCCAGGGCTGGGGTCGTGATAACCGTCACTTTCTTGTTGCCCGGCAGTTTTTTTAGCTCCCGGAAGAAAAAGGAGGAGATAAAGGAATCCCCCAGCTTGGCATCCCAGCGAACCACCAAAATATGCTTGATATCCCCCTGGATGCCGAGTGGCATCTTCTTGTCAAACAAGAGAATACCCAGGGCTCTGCGCACCCGATCACGTAATAGCTGTAAATAACTGATCACTATCGAACCTCGTCATCGGTCACATGAGGACCATAGTTACGATCATCGATCGTGGTATCGAACAGACCGACATCCATGCAGCAAGGCTCAACACCCGAGGCCGTCAGACCGTTGAGTTGCAAGCGGCCTGTCAGATAATCGGATGGCATCCGAATGGGGTAGGCCTTGCTCAGCAGTTTCTTGGCGCCAGACAGAGTCAAGATATATCCTGCCGTCGATATGATGCCTCGCTTGGAGTTCCGGCTCGGGGAGATATATTTGGCAAGACGATACCCTTCCGGCATCTTCTTCATCCATGGCCAAGACTTCACCTTGCCATGGTACAAGAAAATAATATCTGACTGGCAAGCAGACATGGCCTTCGACACTATGGCCTTGAAGTGGCTGTGCAGATAGATGTCATCCTCCAGCACGACACAGTGCTCTATATTCTTGGCAACCATCATCTCATATATGCGGATATGGCTCATGGCACAGCCAACCTCACCCAAACTCAGATCGTGACCACAAAACTGTCTGGCCATGAGGAAGTCCACGTTTTTCAACTCATCTTCTGAGAGTTTTTTACCATCAACGGCATCAAAGAAAACAAAATCGACAGCACGGCTGCTCATGTGCTTCTCAATAAAGGCGCGTCGATCATGGCTCCTGGCCAAACTGATCACGAAAACTGGAATCATGATATTTTATTTTCCCTATCATACTTTATTTCTATCGCACACCAGCAGAACACCAAACTCAGCACATATATATACAACGTGTTCTGATGTTCAAAAGGCACATCACTTAATGCACTGATGGCAAAGGATAGAGGAATCACTGCGTATGGAGTCCCCCATCCTTTTCTTTCTATGAAAATTTTCATTGGGTAGAATATGAAAATAATCAGTGCCAATAGACCCACAATTCCTCGAATAATCAGATTCTGCATATACTGGTTATGAGCATGAGCCAATGCAGAATCCAATACTAGGGGTGAGATCAGTCCTTGCGACACCTGCTGTTCTTTGACGGATCTGAACCCATCCGAGCCCACACCTATCAGTGGTGCATCCAAAAAACCTAACCAGGCACTCTTCCAAGCCACAACGCGCAGTCCCCACGAAGACCCGTAAGAACCCACGCTCATTTGATTTATATCTGATGCTGCAGCAGAAATTCTATCTTGAACAAGTTTATTCGTATGATAGATCACACCAAGACACATAATAAACAGTAATGCTATGGCACTATATTTCCATGGTTTGAAAATAGCTTTATACAGTACAAGGTAACTAATAACGACACCCAATGCCAACCAGACACCACGACTTTGTGAAAGATAAAGTGCAAGTATAGAACACCCAAGTGAAATGAGAGAAAACACTTTCACCAATGGATATCCTCTAGATTTAACAAATACGCACCAATTCAGAATGACCAATGTCAGTGCTGCTTGAGAAAACAGGATTGCATTGGTGAAGCCTTCAACTCTGACAATACCATCTAAATGCTGCCAAACACTCAAGGCTCCTAACCCAACACCACCCATCAGGATAGATATAGCCCCCAGAGTCAACAGTATTTTCTTGCGCGGCATAACCAAAGAAAAAACCGCCACATATAATAAATTTCGCATGACTCCGTATTGGTCACCATGAATCATTCTATTCAGCATGATCACGGCACCGTAGAATATGAAGACCCAGATCAGGCGGCGATCGATAAAGAATACATCCTTGTTTCCTCCAACAAAGTAGTTCAACAGGCCAAAGAGACCCGACACCACCAGCAAGTTGGAGAGGATGCTCTGGCCAGGAGGGACCAGAAACAACCCACAGAAGGCAAACATTATGGTTAGTACATAAACAGTGGTCGTTGCTCTATCGAGCAGTTCGTGAGGCTTAATAGACATCAATACTTATTTCCTGAATACATAGTTGCCACGGATCTTGCGCCACAGGCCGAACATGTCGGTGCGGGGGAAGATGGCGATCCGGCGGATCTGGAACGGATCCC
>JADHEF010000759.1_pt1 | contig 27900 bp, 29 predicted proteins | sample 8952391 | NCBI WGS metagenome assembly JADHEF01 (sample SAMN16124439, study PRJNA663245) | bioreactor sludge metagenome | isolation source: sludge (nitrite) | place: India:Bengaluru | collected 2019-02-28 | reverse complement strand
CGCTGAAGATGCTCCGGCTACCCTTGCCAGGAACCATAGAATCTCCCACAGGGATTGCATCAGGCCCGGCCTCCATGCAGTACCTGTAGGAGCTGGCTTGCCTGCGATGGGCCGCGAAGCGGCCTCTGCTCCCTAAAACTCAAAGGTACTGGACAGGCTCACCTGCCGCGCATCCCCAATCGCCACAAAGTACTGGTTCACCGCCGAGCTGTAGTACACCTTGTCGAACAGGTTCTTCACGTTCAGCTGCAACAACACCTTGTGCTCATCGAGCTTGGTCTCGTAGGTCGCAAATGCGTCAGCCACGGTGTAGGACGGCAAGTCGAAGGTGTTGGTCGCGTTGCCGCTGCGCTCACCCACATACCGTGCCCCGGCACCAAAGCGCAGGCGGTCGCCGCCGAACAGGCTGCCGTAGTCGTACACCGCCGACAGCGAGCCGCTGTGCTTGGCCACGTTCTGCAGGCGGTTGCCCTTGAGGTCGGGGTCCTTGGTGACCTTGGCATCGGTGAAGGCATAGCTGCCGATCAGGCTCCAGCGCTCGCTGAGCTGGCCGGTCAGGTCCAGCTCGACCCCGCGTGAATTGACTTCACCCGCATTGCTGTAAAGCGTATCGCCGGTGCGCGTGTCGAAATTGGCCACCAGCACGTTGCGCTTGGTGATGTCGAACAGCGCCAAGGTACCGGTCAGGCTGCCCGGCATGTCGAGCTTGGCGCCCAGCTCCCACGACTTGCCCTCTTCCGGCGCCACCGACGAGTCCAGTACCACCCCCCCGGTGAGCGGCGCGATGCTGGAGTTGGGCTTGAACGATTCGCTGTAGCTGCCATAGAACGACAGTTGCTCATCGACCTTGTAGACGATACCGGCATGCGGCACCCAGGTCTGGCCGTTGGTATCGGTGTTGGCCGTGAACGGGCGACCGCGGCCGGCGTACTGGTCGTACTGCTGGAAGCGTGCACCGGCCACCAGGATCCAGTGATCGTCCAGGTGCAGCGCGTCCTGCAGGAACAGCGCGTCGGTGCGCAGCTTGTCGGTCTGGTCACTGTCGCTGGCACGCACGGTGGTGCCTTCCACTTCCCGCCCGTACACCGGGTTCACGTAGCTGAAGCTGGACCGCGCGGCTTGCCGGATCAGGTCAGCGCGGTAGACCTTGCGGTCTTCATGGTCGGCGCCCAGCAGCAAGTCATGCTGCATGCCGGCCACTTGCACGGTGCCGGTCAGGCTCAGGGTTGCGAACTGGTCACGGCTCATGGCGCCGTGGGTGCCATCGATACTGCGGGCCAGGGTGCCATTGGCTTGGTTCACCCCCGTGACGCGAACCTGGCTGGCGTCGTAGGTCTCACGGTTGAAGCTGTAGCCAACGTGCAGCTTCCAGTCATCGGCCAACTGGTGGTCGACCTCCAGACGGTACAGGTCCGAGCGCCCTTCCATGTCGTTGAAGGGCTCGTCCAGGCGCCGGGTGGCGGGAATGTCCAGCGGGTGGCCATTGCTGCCAAAGGCCGTGCCCCGATCGAACGGCGAGAGAAACTCGCGGTGCTCGTAGGCCAGCACCACCTGGGTGTCTTCGCCCAGCCAGGCCAGCGACGGCGCGACCAGCGATTCACGATGCACCCCGAAGTTGCGCCAGTAATCTTCGTCTTCGTGGTCGACGATCATGCGGTAGGCAAAGTTGCTGTCGCCCAGCGCGCCGGTGCTGTCGAAGCCTCCGCCGCTGCCGTTCTTGCCGCTGCCGTAGGTGGAACCCCGCAGGTTCAGGGCATTGTACTGCTCGAGTTGGGGGCGCTTGCTGACCACGTTGATGACCCCGCCCGGGTCCTGGATACCGTACAGCAGCGAGGCCGGCCCCTTCAGCACTTCGACCCGTTCGGTGCTGGCATTGAGGCTGCGGCCCTGCACGATGGGCATGCCATCGCGCATGATCGAGCCGTCGCGGTTGTCGCCGAAGCCGCGCTTCATCACCGTGTCGGAGGTGCCGCCGAAGTTGTTGCCCTGGGTAATGCCGCTGACGTTGGCCAGGGCATCGTCAAGGTTGCGCGGCGCCTGGTCACGGATGACCTGCGCCGGGACCACGTTGATCGCCTGGGGAATGTCCTGGTTGGCGCCCTGGCCACGCATGATCGACGCCGTGGCTGGGGGTTGGTAGCTGTAGTCGTCCCGTAGCGAGGTCACCGTGGTGGCCTGCAGGTTGAGGGCACCGGTAGTATCCAGCGCGTCCAGGGTAAGGGTCCGCGCGTCCAGGCGCCGCCAGGTCAGCCCGCTGCTTGCCAGCAGCTGTTGCAGCGCCTGTTCGGCACTGTAGGTGCCGGTCAGCGCCGGCGCCTGCACCCCGGGCAACGCTACGGTGTAGACCACGCTTTGGCCCGTGGTCCGGCTGAAGGCGCTGAGGGCCTGGGCCAGCGGTTGCGCCGGCTGGGCGAAGGCGTAGGCCTGCTGTTGCTCGGCAGCGCTGGCCTGGAGAGCCACGGCAACGGTCGGGAGCATGGCAAGGCCGAACCAGAGGGGGACGCAACGCGGGGAGAACTTCATGGACGCTGACCTGTGAGATGAATATGAGTACGAATGAATCGCACTTCCACTCATTACACGGATGCCACGGTCGGTTACCTCATGCGCTTTTGAAAATATTTTCCCGGTGCTGCCGGTTCGCGGGCAAACCCGCTTCCACGGCAGGCGCCAACGGCGGCCGGTACAGGGGCTAGCGGATCAGCGTCAAACGGCCCAGCACGGTCTGCCGTGAAAAGCCCATCACCTTGCCCATCGAATCCAGTGCCAGCAGCGGCTCGGCCAAGGGGAAGCTGCCACTGACCTTACGCTGCCCGAGTTCCTCATCCAGCAACAGGATCCGCCCTGGGTAGTAGCGCCCCAGGTCTTCGATCACCTGCGCCAACGGCACCTGGTAGTAATTCAGCCAGCCCTGGCGCCAGGCCAGGCGGTTGTCGCTGTCCACCGCCAGGGTTGCGCCGGCCCGGCCGGCGCCGTAGCTCACCTGCTGGTTGGCCGTCAGCTCCCTGGCCGCGGCCCCCGCGGCCGGGCTCACCGCCACCCGCCCGCTGCGCACCGTGACCTGCGTGCCGTCCCCCTGCTCACGCACCTCGAACTGGGTACCGAGTACCCGCACTTCACCGCCGTTGGCTTCGACCAGGAAGGGCTCGCCGGTATGCGTGACCTGGAAGAACGCCGCGCCATGCAGCAGGCGCACGCGACGCTGGCCATGGGCAAAATCGACCTCAATTGCACTGCCCGCATCCAGGGTCACCTGCGAGTTGTCCTGCAGGGTAACCTGGCGAATCTGCCCGGTACTGCTGTAGTCGGCCTGCAGGTCCTGCAGCCAGTAGCCTGGGTGCCAGCCCCCGGCGCCCCCAATGGCCAGCACCAGGCAGGCCGCCAGCCCGATTGCCGTCAGGCGCGCGCGGCCGGGGCGCCTGGCAGCCGGGCGAGCCATGGCGGCCAGGTAGGGCTGCAGGCTGGCATGCTCTTCGGCAGCCAGCCGCGACGCCGCCACACCACTGTTGCGCCACAGCGCCTGGGCCTGTTCGTACGCGGCGCGGTGCCTGGGCTCGGCCAGCAGCCAGCGCTTGAACGAGGCCCCCTGGGCCACTGCAGGTTGCTCGCTGATGCGGCTGAGCCAGCGCAACGCGGCCTGCGCCTGCGCCTCGGTAATCGGCGGTATAGAACTCATCGGCAGGCTCTCCCAGGCCGGCGCGGGGTGGACGCGGGCTCGGCAACACTCGCCTTGCACGCTTCCAGGGCGCGCATCATATGCTTTTCCACCGCGCTCTGGGACAGCTGCATGGCCTTGGCGATCTCGCCGTACTTGCAGCCGTGAATGCGGTTGAGCAGGAAGATCTGCCGGGTGCGCTCGGGCAAGGCGCGCAGGGCAGCCTCGATACGCTGCAGGTCATGGTCCACTTCCACGGCCTGCTCCGGCGCATGCGCCATGCTCGCCTCATCCACCGCCAGCGCGGCTTCGGCAATGCGTTCGCGGCTGCCCTCACTGCGCAGGTGGTCGATGGCCAGGTTGCCGGCACAGCGCAGCAGGTAAGTATCCAGCGCCTCGACTTTCACCTCGGGGCGACGCCAGAAGCGCAGGAACAACTCCTGGACCAGGTCCGACGCCGTGGCGCGGCAACCCACGCGCCGGCTGACCAGTGCCTCCATGCGTGCACGCTGGGCCTGGAACACCTGGACAAAACGCGCACGCCCGCCTGCGCTGTCGGCATCCGGCCCGAGGGTATCGCCCTGCTCGCTCATGCTGTCACACCGCAAAAAGGGCGAGCACCGGGCCCAGCAGCACACTGCCGGCAGCCAGGCCCAGCAACAGCCGCGGCTGGTACGGCAGGGCGAAGACCCACACGGTGACCGCCGCCATCATCACCGCCGCCCACTCCACCAGGCCATGGGCCCAGCCACGCAGGTGCACACTGAACGCCAGCGACAGCACCAGCAACGACCAGCCCGCCACGCGCAACAGGCGCAGTTGGCCTGGGTGCGGCTTGCGCCCGAGCAGGCCGGTAAAATGTTTGTCCATGGCCAGGCACAAGGCAACGAAGCCTGCGTAGGCGAGCAATGCGTTCCCCAGCATCAGCGTGCCTGCGCCGCTTCGGCGCGCGGCTTGTCTGCCACCCGCGGCGCGCGTTTGGCCAGCGGCGCGGGGCTGCGCAGCATCTTGCCGGCCAGCCAGGCCAGGAACAGCCCGGTACCCAGCGCGGTCAGGTCCAGGCCTGCCATGGCCCAGTCACCTGCCGCCAGCGAATGGTACAGGCCACGGTCGGTGGTCAGCCCATTGAGCAGTGGCAGCAAGGCGAAGGCCAATGCGCCCAGCGCCAGCTGCTCGCCCCAGGCCCGGCGCCCACTGCGCAGTACGGCGTGGGCCAGGGACAGGCCCCAGACGATGAAGAAGACATTCACCTCCCAATCGGCACGGCCGGCGGCAGCGGCCGGGATCAGCCGGTTGGCCCAGAAGAAGCCCGCCACTGCCAGCAGCAGGCCGCTCATGCTGGCGATATTGAGCACCTCGACCAGGCGCAGCTCGCCGGGCATGTGCGCGCGCTGGGCATGTTTGAGCTGGCGCTTGCCCAGCCACATCACCAGCCCTGTGCCAATCACCGCAGTACCGGCAATGCCAAAGCAGAAATACAACCAGCGCAGCCAGGGCCCGGCAAAGTTGCCCATGTGCAGGCCGGCAAAGCTGAAGGACGTCATCATGGCCCCGCTCTCCGGCTTGCCCTGGCTCAGCAGCGTGCCGCTGGCGCCATCGAACGTCCAGTTGGCGCTACGCCGGTAGGCCACATGGTCGGCCGCCGATTGGGTGAAGGTGACACGGGCATTGCGGTCGCCCGGGTTCTGCACCTGGATGTTGCCAATGCGTGCCTCGGGTTGCAGCGCCTGCACCTTGGCATACAGGCTGGGCAGCGCGACCAGCGGCGTGGCCACCTGGGCCGCCTTGGGTGCATCGTTGCGCCCGAACAGGTCATTGAAGTACTTGCCGGTGTCGTTGCCATAGCTGGCCATGATCCCCGCCGGCATCACCATGTACATGAACAGCACCAGGCTGCTGTAGCTGATCATCAGGTGGAACGGCAGCACCAGCACGCCGATCGCGTTGTGCCCATCCAGCCACGAGCGCTGGCCCTTGCCGGGGCGGAAGGTGAAGAACTCCTTGAAGAGCTTCTTGTGGGTAATGATGCCGGTGACCAGCCCCAGCAGCATGATGAAGGCGCAGAAGGTCGACAGCCAGCGGCCATAGGGGTACGGCATCTGCAGCTGGAAGTGGAAGCGGTAGAAGAACTCGCCGCCGCGGCTGTCGCGTGCCTCTACCGGTTGCCCGGTCTGGGTATCGAGGGTCTTGCTGACAAAGCCGCGCGGCCCGCCGTTGGGGTCGCGATAGCCCACGCTCAAGCCCGCTTCGCGGGCGTTGGGCAAGCGGATGAACCAGGTGCCCGAATGCCCGGCATTGTCCTGCAGGTAACGCTGTGCCAGGGCTAGGCTATGGGCCGGGTCCAGTGCATGGCTGCGCACTTCAGGCTGCGACCACTGGCTGATCTCTTCCTTGAAATACGACAGCGTGCCGGTAAGGAAAATGGCGAACAACAGCCAGCCGAAGATCAGGCCGGTCCAGGTATGCAGCCAGGCCATGGCCTGGCGGAAGCCGTCTTTCATGCGGTTTTCATCCAGTAGGCAATACCACTGATCACGCCAAGCAGCAGGCTTGGCGCCAGCACGCCCAGCCACGCGCGCCAGGCACTGCGGCAGGCGAAGCACCAGATGAACGCCAGCAGGTAGAAAACGAACGAGAGCATCAGGCCGATCAGCGTGGCGTCGACCTTGGGCAACGGTGCCACCACGGCGATGCAGACGCTGGCCGCAGACGCCAGCAAATAGCCGCCCAGCAGCGCAGCCAGGCTGCGTGAGGCCACGGCCAGGCGGTAGCTGAGCGGAAGGCCGGCGATTTTGCGCGTCATGGCGAAGGTCCGGGCGTGTTCGGGGCTGCAATACTAATGATTTCAATTCTCATAAGCAAAGCTTCAACGACAAGCTGCCGGTGCGCGCAGATATGCAACAAGAAATTTATTTTCCGAAAGGGCTTGAATTCATCCGGCGGTTGCCTGACCTTAGAGTCAAAAGGCGCAGAATTTCCAACGGTCTCAAGGACCTGGCCGCGCCTCCATGCGAGCAAGCTGAATAAGGATTGAATCATGCAAATCCAGGTCAACAGCAGCAACCATTTCGAAGGCAACGCCCGGCTCGACCAGTGGGTCCGCAGTACACTGGAAAGCTCACTTGAACGTTACGAGGACGACCTCACCCGCATCGAGGTGCACCTGCGCGACGAAAATGGCGCCAAGCCCGGACCGCATGACAAACGCTGCCAGATGGAGGCTCGCCCCAAAGGCCACCAACCGATTTCCGTGACCCACACTGCCGCTTCGCTGGACCAGGCAGTAGATGGTGCCGCCACCAAGCTGAACCACGCGCTGGAGCACTTCTACGGCAAGCTGCGCAGCAAGCGCGGCGCCCTGGAGCTGAGTGACCCCGACGCCTGATCGCACCAACCGAAACGCCCGGCCAAGTGCCGGGCGTTTTCGTTCCCGCCCGGGTCAATTCAATTGACGACGCGCAGGCGTGATACGGGGAACAGGTTGTCCAGGGTTTCCAGCAAACGGGCCTGGTAGATCGGCTTGCGGAAGAAGTCCAGTACCTGCAATTGCACCAGTTCGCTGACGTCATCCAGATCGGCTTGTGCCGACATGACGATCACCGGCAAATGCAGGCGGGCAGTGTGCTCGCGCAGGCGCTTGATCAACCCGATGCCACTTTCGCCCGGCATGCGCACATCAGTGATCACCAAGGCTACGTCCGGGTGACAGGTCAGCTGGTGCAAGGCCGCCTTCACCGAGGTGGCGGTCAGGCAGGCGAAGCCTTCGTTTTCGAGCAGCTCCGCCAATTCCAGCAGAACGTCCTGCTCGTCATCCACCAGGAGGATCTGCTGACGCGCGCAAGCGTTCTGCATGCCGCTGGCTCCCTTCCAGATATCAAAGCGCATCTTTTATGGTGGTGAACGTTCCTTTGACAGCACTGGCTATTTCTGGAACGAAACCCGCCAGCACCACTGCAACCATGGTTGCGATGACGGCGTATTCGATACCGGATGCACCGTCCTTGCGATGCAGGAAATTCATGCAGTGCAGAATGAACAGTTTCATGCTTCAGCTCCTTGCGGCATGGCTGCCGGCGGCGGTGGTATCAAAATGACACCCATCTGCCATCAAAGAATTGCCAACCCGGTGCGAACTGCAAATGTATTAAAGGGTTATTCAGAAAGTATTAGCCCGCCTAGGTTAACCACCCGCCACTCGCTAACTCTTTGTTTTCACGCGACCTGCTCCGCACCCTGAAAAAAACTGCCCGGGCTCATGGCAAATGGCGATGGCTGCGCTAACTTGCTATAGCGAAATAGTGACTTTTCGCCATCATCCAACGCGTGCAGGGAGGCCGAGATGAGCAGCCGCTTGACCCTATTCCTGGCCGCGTTTTTCTTGCTGGCGGCGCTGTTGGCAGGCTACTGGGGCGTGGTGCTCAGCCGCCCGCCGGCCGTCCCTGTCGCCCCCGCGCCTACCGTTGCACCGCCGAGCGTGGCCACAGCGCCAGCGCCCAGCGCGCCAGTGGAAGCGCCGCGCACGGCGGTGGTCGTGCTGCGCAAGGCCGTGCCAGCCAATACCCCACTCACTGAAGACGATGTGCTGGTTGAGCGCCTGCAGGTCGCCCCCGCCGGTGCTTATCAACAGGTCGCCCAGGTGATCGGCCGCAGCAGCGCCCGGCCCCTGGCGGCAGGCACCTGGCTGGAAGAAGCCAGCTTTCAGGCCGGCGGGCCGCTGGCACGGATGATCCGCGCGCACGAGCGGGCGGTGGCACTGGGCGTGGATGAAGTGGTCGGTGCCGCTGGCCAACTGCGCCCGGGTGACTACGTTGACGTGCTGCTGTTCCTGCGCGAAGAGCCCAACAACCCGCAAGCCTCGGCCCAGGTGGTACTGCCGGCCCTGCGTGTGCTGAGCGTCGGCGAGCAAACGGGGTTGGCCAACGATGGCCGCCCGGCGCAGAGCCCCGAGGAGCAAAAGGCCCGCCGCGACCAGAGCGGGCTGGGCAACGGCGCGGGCACCCGCACGGTGGCAGTGGCCGTGCCCGAAGCCATGGCCAGCCGCTTGATGCTGGCCGCCCAGGCCGGCACCTTGCGCCTGGCAGTGCGCAGCGCCGATGAACAGCGCCTGGCGCGCTACTGGAGCGAGGCCGATGCGATACCTCAGGTGGAGGCCGCCAACCGCGCGCTCTACCGCTTCAGCCAGCTGGCCCAGGCGCCGGTGGCCAGTGTGGCGAGCCCGGCGCCCAGCCACGCCGCGCCCGCCATGCACATCATCCGTGGCGCCACGGCTGAAGCAAACGCCAAGAACCCCTGAACCGGCAAGGATGCAGTGATGCGAAGTTCCTTCTTCAGACAAGCATGTTGGACCGGGCTGCTGGCCGCGCTGTTGCCCCAGGCGCAGGCGGCACCCAAAGGCTGCGAAGCGTTCGGCCAACTGCCTGCGATCATCGAGATCGACCAGGGCCTGCAGCAGGAGCTGCGCTTGCCGGTGGCGATCGAGCGGGTTGCGGTCGGCGAGCCGAAGGTGGCCGATGTCCAGGCCAGCGGTGAGCGCGGGGTAGTGATTACCGCGGTGGGCCAGGGCAATACCAGCCTGATGGTGTGGACAGCCTGCACGCCGTCACCGCACAAGGCGATGGTGTTCGTCCGCGGGCGGGCCAGCGCCGATATGGCCCAGGACAGCTTCCTGCCGTCGCAGGACACGCAACTGCCCAGCCAGGTGCAAGCCGATATCCGGTTTGTCGAAGTGCGCCGCAGCAAATACAAGGAGGCAGGGGCACGGCTGTTTTTCAAGGGGTCGAACAATAGCCTGATTGGCTCGCCTGGTACGGTGCCCAATTCGACCGTGTCTCCCGGATCAGTACCGGTTGCCGCGCCTCAGATCCCCCTTGGGGAAAACGTTTTCAACTTCGTGTGGGGTGGCGGCAGCAGCCGCTTCTTGGCCATGATCAACGCACTGGAAACCAGTGGCTTTGCATATACCCTCGCACGCCCGAGCCTCACCGTCCTAAGCGGCCAAACCGCAAGTTTCCTAGCGGGCGGTGAAATTCCGATCCCAGTGCCCAGTGCAGGCAGCGACAACGTATCCATTGAATACAAAGAATTTGGTATACGCCTTGCGCTGACTCCGACCATTGTCAATGAAGGCCGAATTACCCTCAAGGTTGCTCCCGAAGTCAGCGAGCTGGATTACACAAACGCAGTGACGATTGCAGGCACTGAAGTACCAGCGTTAACAGTCAGACGGACCGATACCAGTATCGCCTTGGCGGATGGAGAAAGCTTCATCATCAGCGGTTTGGTCAGCAAAAGCACGCTATCCAAGGTGAATAAACTGCCTGGCCTGGGCAATCTTCCCATACTCGGAGCTTTGTTCCGACAGTCCAACCTCACACGCGACGAAACCGAACTGCTGATGATCGTCACCCCGCACCTGGTGCAACCCTTGGCGGTCAATGCAAAGCTGCCGCCCTTGCCGGGCGAGCACCTGCGCAACTACGACCCCAGCTGGGGCCGCCTGTTCTTCCTGGAGAACGGAAACTTCGATGGCAAGGGCGGGCTGTCGCAATGAACGAGAGCCTGAACCCGACCTTCCTCGCCATCACCCGCACCGAAGAGGACCTGCACTGGCTGCAGGGCGCCTTGGCACCGCAAGGCCAGGTGATCGGCGCCAACGGTGGCAGCCTCGACGAGCTGCTGGCCCTGGTCAATGCCACCTTCAGCAACCTGATGTTCATCGGCCTGGACCGCGAGCAACTGATCAACCAGTGCGCCTTGATCGAGGGCGTGCTGGAGGCCAAGCCAATGCTGGCGATCGTCGCCCTCGGCGATGGCCTGGATAACCAGCTGGTGCTGCATGCCATGCGCGCTGGCGCCCGCGACTTCGTCGCCTATGGCTCGCGCGCCAGCGAAGTGGCCGGGCTGGTGCGGCGCCTGGGCAAACGCATGCCGGCGGTGGCCAGCAACCCCAGCCTGGGCGGGCTGACGGTGCTGTTCGGGGTGCAAAGCGGTGCCGACGGCGCATTGCTCACTACCCACCTTGCCCGTGTGGTGCAGCAGAGCGGCCAGCAAACCCTGCTGCTGGACCTGGGCCTGCCGCGTGGCGACAGCCTGGCACTGCTGGGCCTGGAGGCATCGTTCTACTTCGGTGACGCCCTGCGCCACCTGCGCCGCCTCGACACCACACTGATCGACAGCGCATTCACCCGCGACAACACGGGCCTGCGCCTGCTGACCTATGCCGAAACCGATGAGCCACTGCAACACACCAGCGCTGCCGAGTTGTACATGCTGCTCAGCGCCCTGCGCCAGCACTTCCAGCACATCGTCGTCAACCTCGCCGGGCATGCCGACAGCGAAGCCCTGCGCACGTTGGTCAGCCACTGCGACAAACTGATCATCTACACCGACCAGAACATTCTCGAGTGCCGGCGCAACCTGGAGGTGCTCGACCTGTGGCGTGATCATGGCATCAAGCTGGAACACGCCAGCCTGTTGGTGGACCGCTACCTGAGCAACGTGGCCCCCGACGCCGACACCTTGGCCAAGCGCTACGCGCTGCCTTTGCTCAGGGCCCTGCCCTACAGCCCTGAAGTGCGCCTGAACGTGAAAAACCAGGGCCTGAGCCTGTTCGAACTGGCCCCCCGTGAGCCGCTTACGCAAGCCTTGCGCAGCCTGGGCGAACGCCTGGCCCGGCGCTCGGAAAACCTCGCACCGCCGGCCGTCACCTGGCTGCGCCGGCTTTGGGGCAGCAAATGAACAACGATCAACCGTTTGGTGGCCCGCAACCGGCCGCGGGCGACCCCTACGCGCTCAAGCGCGCACTGCACCGCTTTGCCATCGATGCCATCGAGGACAGCGGCCGCAACCTGCTGGAGGGCGCACGGCCGGCGCTGACCCAGTTCGTGCTGGAGCAGGTTGGTGACTACGTTGCGCGCCTGCGCCTGGCGCTGTCGCGGTATGAAATGGAGCGGCTGGCCGAAGAGCTGGTGGACGAGTTGACCGGCTTCGGCCCGCTGGAAGTATTGCTGCGTGACCCCAGCGTCACCGAAATTCTGGTCAATGGCCCCCATCGGGTGTTCGTCGAGCGGGCCGGCCTGTTGCAGCAGACCGACCTGCGGTTCATCGACGCCCACCATGTAGAGCGGGTGATGCAACGCATCCTCGCCCCGCTCGGGCGACGCCTGGACGAGTCCTCGCCCATGGTCGACGCCCGCATGCCCGACGGCAGCCGGGTCAATGCGATCATTCCGCCCGTGGCGCTGGACGGCCCGTGCCTGTCGATCCGCAAATTCCGCCAGGACATGCTCAAGAGTGCCGACCTGCTGGCCACCCGCGCTATCGACCAGCCTATCTTCGACTTTTTTGAACGCGCCGTGGGCAAGCGCTGCAACATTCTGGTCAGCGGCGGCACCGGCACCGGCAAGACCACCCTGCTGAACATCCTCAGCCAGATGATCGCCCCTCGCGAGCGCCTGGTCACCATCGAAGACGTTGCCGAACTGCAACTGCACCACCCCCACGTGGTGCGCCTGGAAACCCGCCCGCCCAATGCCGAAGGGCACGGTGAGATCAAGGCCAGCGAGCTGATCCGCAACGCCCTGCGCATGCGCCCGGACCGCATTATCCTCGGCGAAATCCGCGGCAGCGAAGTGCTCGATGTGCTGACCGCGATGAACACGGGCCATGATGGCTCGATGAGTACCGTTCACGCCAACAGCGCAGCGGACGCACTCTTGCGCCTGGAGACACTGGTCGGCCTGAGTGGCCAGCAAGTTGCCGAAAAGACCTTGCGGCAAATGGTCTGTGCAGCGCTGGACGTGGTGATCCAGCTGACCCGCCTGCCCGATGGCCGACGCTGCGTCAGCGAAGTGCTGGAGGTGGTTGGCGTGCGCGATGAGGTGTATGTCACCAACACCTTGTTCCGCCTGGACCGCCGGGGCGGTGACAGCTTCCTGCGCGAGGCGCTCCACCCGGCCGGCAGCAAGCTCAAGGCAGAGGGCCTGCTGTGACCGGCCCGCTGCTGCTGGCGCTGTGCCCGCTGTTGCTGGGCCTGGCCCTGCTGCTGTTGCGCCGCGGCCTGTACAAGCGGCACGAAGAGCGCATCTTGCAACGCCTCGGGCGCGCGTTCAGCATTGTGCGCAATGGTACGGCACGGCGCAGCTGGCTCGACCCGCTGCTGCAACGTGCCGGCTTGACGACTGTCGAGCTGCACCCCCAGCGCTGGCTGCTGGCCTGGCTGGGGCTGGCGCTGTTGGCGCTGGTCGCGCTTGGCTGGGTCGCTGCGCTGATGCTGCTGACCGGTCTGCCGGCCATTGCCTACCTGCTCATCAGCTGGCAGAGCCGTCGGCACATGCGGCACGTGGTCGAGCAACTGCCCGGCCTGCTGGACTACAGCGTGCGCAGCCTCAAGGCCGGGCGCACGCTCAATGATGCGGTACTGGGCGCTATCGACAGCAGCCGCGAGCCATTGCGCACTACGCTGGCGAGGGTCCGGCGCAATGTGCAACTGGGCGTGCCGCTGGAGGACGCTATGACCGAACTGGCCGAGTTGCACCAGCAAGACGAATTGCGGCTGTTCGCCCTGGGCTTGCGCATCAACCAGCGCCATGGCGGCAACGCCAGCGAACTGATGGAGAACCTCATCAAGCTGATCCGCGAGCGCGAGCAAGGGGCACGCCAGCTCAAGGCCATGACCGGCGAAACGCGCATCACGGCCATCATTCTCGGGGCGTTGCCACTGGCGATGGTCGGTTACTTCCTGCTGGCCAACCCCCACTACCTGCTGGCCATGTGGCGTGACAGCAGCGGCCAACTGATGCTGTTGCTGGCCTTCGCCTTGCAGGTACTCGGCTGCCTGGTGTTGTGGCGCATGATGAGGAGCTTGTGAACATGGCCATGCTGATCTGCGCCCTGTGCCTGCTGATCGCCGCCGGCCTGTTTGCCCAGCAGGCCATTCGCCAATGGCGGGCCCGGGTGCTGGTGGCGCGAAGGCTACAGGGGCGCCTGGCCCGTGCCGAGCGCCTGGAGGGCTGGCTGCACTGGCTGGGCAGAAGCCCCTGGGGGCAGCGGCTGCAGAAGTTCGACGGTGAAAGCCAGGCCCTGCTCGAGCGCATCGGCTGGCGTCGCAGCCGCCAGCGCGCGCTGTTCGCCGCCGTGCAACTGGGCCTGCCACTGCTGGCGGTGGTACTGACGCTGCTATTGCAGCAAGGCTTCAAAGGCGCTGCCGCCGCCCATTGGGTGGTCTGGCCATTGTGTGCCCTGGGCGCCGCTTACCTGCTGCCCAAGCGCCTGCTGGCCCTGGCTGCCGCCCGGCGCCAGCAGCGCATTGCCGCAGAGGTTGGCCTGATGATCCCCATGCTGCGAATCCTGTTCGAAACCGGGCTGACGGTCGAGCAGGCACTGCGCCTGCTGAGCCAGGAAGGGCGAACGCTGATCCCGAACATCAGCGAAGAACTGCGCCAGGTACTGCAGCGGGTGGATTCGGGGCTGGGGCTGGGCCCGGAGCTGGACAAGGCCGCACAGGTACTGGCGGTGGACGAATTCACCGACACCTGCGTGATCCTGCGCCAGTTGCTGGCCCAGGGCAGCGGCGCAATGAAGTCGTTGCTGGCCCTGAAAGCCTTGCTCGATGACCGCCGCCTGACCCGCCTGCAAGAACGGGTGTCGATGATGTCGGCAAAAATGTCGGCGGTAATGATGGTATTCCTGTTCCCGGCCCTGCTGATCGTGCTTGCCGGGCCAGGCTTCTCTGCATTGGCGCGGGCGTTGAGCCCCTGAGGAAAGCGGGATGAAGACAGTCGTGTTGTGCGCATGCCTGGTGTTGCTGAGTGGCTGCGCCGGGCAACAGCCGCAAGGCCTGCGCTCGTTGTTCACTGCCGCCGGTTGCAGCAAGCCGGACGCCGACCAGCAACTGGCCCTGAACCTGGCGGACGAGATGCTCAATGACGGCCGCCCGCATGCCAGCCTTGCGCACCTGCAGCAACTGCCGGATACCCTCGACCAGGTGCGCCTGCGCAAGGCCAAAGTGTCCCGGCTGCTTGGCCTTGGCGAGGCCGAACCCTTGTACCGCAGCCTGCTGGGCGGCTGCCTGGCTGCCGAAGGCGAGCATGGCCTGGGCCAACTGGCCGCGGCACGTGGCGACGACATCCAGGCCTTGCAGAACCTGCAGCGTGCTGTACGCCTGGCGCCTACCGATGAACGCGTACGCAATGACCTGGGCGTGGTCCTGATGAACCTGGGGCGCTATGAGCAGGCTCGCTTCGAGTTGCTGACGGCCATCGAGCTGAAAGACGACAACCCCCTGCCTGCAATCAATCTGGTGACCTTGGCGCTGCTCCAGGACAACTGGCAACAGGCGACCGACCTGGTCGACCGCTTGCAGCTTGAGCCCCGGCAGTTTGCCGCGGCCAAGGCGCGGGCCGGGCAGATCAAGGCCGGTGGCCGAGGCCCGGTCGCCTCGGCCCAGGCATCGCAGCCGATGGTCAATTGAAACTGGGAGGTGAACATGATCAGGTACGTGATGATGCTGGCCTGCTGCATGGGTAGCGCGGCGCTGCACGCCGAGCAATACCCGCGCCCGAGCCCTCAGGACGAAACGGCCACCGAGCGGCTGCTGCGTGTGCAGTCCAGCGGCGCACAGGCCTCGCGCCACCTGCAGGTACAAACGGCGCGTGAACGCGACCAGTCCATGCAGCGCTGGCTGGATACCTACAAGTACGAGATCCCCGACTTCTACCGCTGGACCAAGATGACCGAGCGCAACAATTAGCGGGGGCTTGCCGTGCCGTCAACGCTCAGCCCAGGCAGGCCAGTGAGACGGCAAGGCCTGCCAGCAGACAGGGCGCGAACGGCCTTTTTTGCCGCGGCTGTCGCGCACCTCGGCGGACCAGCTGCCAGGCCACCAGCACCACACCCGCAGCAATGAAAGTGACCAGCACATGGGCAACGCTGCTGGCCAGCGCCAACGCACCGAGCAGCTTGACGTCACCGGCCCCGAACTGCCCCAGCGCGTAGCCCGGCAGCGTGAGCAGCAGCACGATGAACAACGCCAGCGCCGCATCACCGCCCTGGGCACCGAGCCAACTGCGCCCTGTGGCCAGCAACCAGGCCAGCGCAAGGGTTGCGGCACCCAGCGTCAGTACATTGGCTATCTGCCGTTCGCGGGCATCCTGCCCGGCGCACAGCGCTAGCCACACCAGCAATGCAAGGCTGTGCATGGGCAATTGGCCATCCCTGTTCGTCGATCGGTTCTATGCTGTTGTTCAGGACACATGGTCAGGGTAGACGCAATCATGAAAGCAGGCCCGGCAAAACGGCAGCACGGTGCGGCAGCCATCGAGTTCGCCGCGGTGTTCATGATCTTCTTCGCCGTGTTCTACGGCCTTGTCAGCTATTCCCTGCCCATGCTCATGCTGCAATCGTTCAACCAGGCCAGCGCCGAGGCGGTGCGCCGGTGCGTGGCGCTGGACCCGGACAGCCCCAGCTACACCAACGATGTGCAGAACCTGGCCCGCCAGGTCATCAGCCAGCAGTTGCAGTGGCTGCCTGCTGCCTTCGACTTCCAGCCGGCCAGCGACGCACAGGTTACCTTGGGCACCGACAAGCTGCTGACGGTAGCCATCGATTATCCCAAGGCAAAACTCACCCATGTGCTGCCCATGCTGGTGCTGCCGTTGATTGGCGAGGTACCGCGCCTACCCGACCGGCTGCGTGCCGAAGCGAGCCTGCAACTGTGAACGGCCTGTTCGAACGCTGGCTCGGCGGCCAGGCCCCGCTGCCGGCAGAACAGCACCCTCCAGCCACCGGGTTGCAATTGTGGCTGGATGATCAAGGCCACGTGCTGCGCCTGGCCGGGCCGCTGCGCACGCTGCTGCCGGCAAGCCCGCACCACGCCGCGCGGGTGCATGACTACCTGCAACGGCATAGCTGGCTGGTACTCGAAGGCGCCCCGGCGGACTGGCAGGGGCAGCCGCTGGACCTGGACTTCGTGACCGTGCATGGCACTGCCCTGCACACGCGCGGCTGGCTCCTGCGCCAGGCTGTCGGGTGGCTGCTGCAGGTGTTCGATATCGGCGACCTGCTGGGTGAGCGCGAAAAACACGCCCATGACCTGGCGCAGCACCACCTGGCCTTGGCGCTTGGCCGCGCCATGCGTGACTGCGACGAACAGCACCTGCTGCCGACCACAACCGCTCAACTGCAACACTTGGCCGAGTACTGGCAGGCGGGGGCCCTGCGCCTGCTGCTGCCAGGTGACAGCGGCTGGTACAGCTACGCCAGCAGTGATGCCGTTTGGCCCTGGGCCGACGACGAGCGCCTGCGTGCCTGGCTGCATACGTTGCCAGCCGCCGCTCGGCAGCTGGCGGCCGAGCACCCGCTGCTGCAGTCGTCGGCTGCCGGCCTGCCGCTGGTCGCCCTGCCCTACCAGCACGGCCATTGTGTTCAGGCCTGGTTACTGTGTGCCGGGGCACCAAGGCCACCCACACCCCAAGCGCAGGCTACCCTGCTGCCCGCGCTGGTCGAACCGCTGCTCAGCCGCCTGCGCCAGCAGCAGCTGCAGCAGCGCGCCTGCCACCTGAATGAACTGCAGCAGCAACTGGGCGCTGGCTGGTGGTCATGGCCCTTGCAGGGGCCGCTGGCATTCGACCCGGCCCTGGCATCACGCCTGGGCCTGCCGCGGGATGCCAGCTGCGAACAATGGTTCGGCCGTTTGCACCCGGCCGACCGCGAAGCTGCACGCATGGCGCTGGCGCAACTGCGCGACGGCATCGCCTTGAACCTGAACCTGCGCCTGTTGCCCGCCGACGACCTGGCGGGCCCACGCTGGCTGCAGTGGGTCGGCCAGCTGCGGGGGCGCCAGGTTCAGGGCTTCGTGCTCGATATCAGCGCCTTGAAAGCCCAGGAGCTACAGGCCGGGGCGGCCCGCGCCCGGCTGGAAAACCTGATCGCCAGCTCGCCAGCGGTGATCTACATCCAGCGCTACGCCGACGGGGCGCTGCACAGTGTTTTTTTCAGCGCCAGCCTGACACCGCTACTGGGCTGGCCCAAAGACGGCGAATTGGCCCAGCAGCCCGGCCAGGCGGTGCACCCGGACGACCGCACGCTATGGCTGGAACGTACGCGCACGCTACTGCGCGACGGCCAGGTTCGCAGCCGCTACCGCTTGCGTGATGAGCGCGGCGGCTATCACTGGATACTGGACGAGGCCCGCCTGCTACGTGACGACTTGGGGCAACCGGTCGAGGTCGTGGGCCTGTGGCTGGATGTCAGCGAGGCCACCGAGGCTGCCGAACGCGTGCGCCAGAGCGAAGAGCGCTACCGGGCGCTGGTGGAAGACTCGCCCGCGCTGATCTGCCGGTACACGCCTGCGCTGCAATTGCTGTTCGGCAATCGGCCGCTGGCCGAGCTGCTGGAGTGCCCGCCACAGCAGCTCGGCGCAATGAACCTGGGCCAGTGGATGAGCGACAGTCAACGCACGGCGTTCGTGCAGCGCCTCGCCACGCTGAGCCCGCAGCAGCCGTTGAGCAGTGCCGAGGTCTGCTTGCAATTACCGGGGCGCCGCAACGCCTGGTGGGTGTGGGCCGAGCGTGGCCTGTTCGATGAGCACGGGCAACTGGTGGAAATCCAGGCAGTTGCCCGCGACAACACGGCAGTGCGCCATAGCCAGCAGCAACTGCTGCAAGCAGCCAAGATGGCCACCTTGGGCGAACTGGCAACGGGGCTGGTGCATGAAATCAACCAGCCGTTGACCACCATGCGCCTGGCGGTGGTCAACGGGCTGAAACGCCTGGAAAGCGGTGCCGCCGATGTTCCGTACCTCACAGGCAAGCTGCAGCGCATCGACAACCAGCTGGAGCGCGCCATTCGCCTGGTCGAGCATTTGCGCACCCATGGGCGGCGGTCCGAGGTGGAACAGCAGGTGTTTGCCGCCTGGGTGGCGGTGCTCGGTGCGCAGGGGCTGCTGGCCGAGGGTTTGTGCGGCAAAGGCGTGACGCTGGCCATCGAGGCGCCCGAGCAGTGCCCGCACGTGCTTGGCCATCAGGACCAGCTCGAGCAGGTGCTGATCAACCTGGTGGTCAATGCGCGGGACGCCTTGCTGGAACGGCGCGTTGCCCACCCAAACATCCGCGTAGGCCAACGCATCGAGCACGGGCAGTTGTGCCTGCTGGTGGAAGATAACGCCGGCGGTATCGACCCGCGCCTGCTCGAGCGCATTTTCGAGCCGTTCTTCACCACCAAGCCAGCAGGGGTCGGCACCGGGCTCGGTTTGTCGGTGAGCCACGGCATCGTCGATGCCATGGGCGGCAGGCTGGCGGTGCACAACCGCAACGAAGGCGCCTGCTTCGAAGTGTGGTTGCCGATCTACAAGGCCAACTGAGCGCGGTTGGCACAGGTGAGGTTGGCGCCGACCTCGGCGCTGACCAGGTCGATGCCAAGGGCCTTGAGCAGCACGTTGAGCAAAGGGTCGAGCAACGGGCTGAGGAGGTTCCTGATCAAGGGCTCGACGATACCTTTGACCGTGCCGAGCACGTTGCCAACCAGCACCAGCACATCGCCGAGGCCGCTGTTCACGGTGGGTTTGTAGGCTTCCAGCTGTATGCCCTGCAAGGTCTCGGCCAGGCTGCCGACGACCGTGCTGTTGGCGGTTTGCATGCTCTGGTAGGCAGGGCTGAGGCCGATGTTGGGCGGCACGCTGTCGGGCGCCTGGAACACCAGTGGGCGCTCGACGGCCCCGCTGCCCAAAACCTTGCTGTTGACGCGCACGCCCAGCCCGCCAGCGGCAAAAGGAACACGCGCCTGGCACGTGCCAATGCCCAGCAACCGGGTACACCGCTTGGTACCGATGTCCACCAATGGCAATGCTTTGACCACCGTGGTGCCGCTCATGAAGAACGCATTGCTGGACTCGAAACGCCCCACCGCAACCTTGGCCGCCGAGCTTTGCGCTTGCGTGACAAGGCGCTTGGGTGAACAACTGAAGGTGCCTGGGGCCTGCGGGTCGAGGCGCGTGGTCGCTTCCGCCACCTCAAGGCCGATATCCAGCGACAGCTTGTCCGGGACCAGGATGATATCGGTGACAGTGCACGGCACGCCGACCAGACACAGTACCGATTGCAAGGTACTGGCGAGGTTCAGGCTCAGCAGGTTGTTGAGCACATTGGTGATCGGCCCGACCAGATCGAGTACCGCGTTGAGCAAGCCGAACACCGAGTCGAGCAGCGGCAGGTCGAGCGAAATCATCGCCCGCACCTGCGCGGTATGTACCCGCAATTCATCGGTGCGCGGGTCACCCACCGCAGAAATCTGCTGCGGCTCGATCACTTTCAGGCGGACCCGGCCATTGACCAGCCCCAGCACGCTGACCGGCAAGTCCACCGTTGCCGCACTTTCACTGACCGCCAGCTGGATAACGCCCTGCACCAGTTGCAGCAACTGGATACTGGCATCCAGCCCGGCCTGCGTGGTGCCGTTCTGTATGTCGAGCAAATCGCCCAGCTGCAGCAAGGTGCTGTTGCTGGCGCCCAGTGCCAGCTTGCCCAGGTTGGTCACCACGTTGGCGGCCGCGCCGCTCTGCTGCAGTACCTTCACCGCCGCCTGCAGCAGTTGCGTAGCGGTAGCATCGGCGCTGAGCAGTTGCCGGTAGTCACCGGCCTTGAGGTTGAGGTCGATGGCCAGTTGGTCCAGGTAGCGCAGCACGTTGAGCTGGGTGCTGGCAATGCCTTGCCAGCCGGCCACATCAAGCTGCACGTTACCGCCCAAGGCACTAAGCAGGGCATTGAGCAACACCGACTGTCGCGAATCGACGGTGGCCAGGGTGGTTCGGATACTCAGCATGGCCTGCGGTGGAACAGGCGACGAAGCCACCGCATGGGCGTGCAAGGTGGTGGTCAGCGGCACCCCTGTGCCCTGTGCCAGGCTATACACCCCCGCCGCGACGCTGGTGGGGACTGTGTTGCTCACGTCCACCCGAATCGCCTCGGTGCGGTTGTTGTCCGTGGTGAACGTGCGCAGGCTGTTGGCGCCGGTCTGCAAGTAGCCGCAGCTGGCCGCCAGCGGGTTGCCGGGCGCATGGCCGTTGCGGGTGGCCGCCGCCCGGGCAACCACCGTGGCCTGCGGCCCGCTGCCGGTGCAAACGGCATACTGGCCGGCCGCCTCCAGCGCGGCCATGTCGGCAATGCGTTGCAGCTTGCGCTGCTCCAGGTACAACCGGCCGCTGTCGATCACCAGCAGCATGAACAACAGCGCCAGGCCCAGCGTAACCACGGCCATGAGGCCGATTGCGCCACGCTGGCGGGCAGCGAATGAGGGAAGCACGGGCACTCCTTTGCCGGCCATTGGCCATGCGTCGCGGCTGCGATGCAAGGAGTGTAGATGCGCTAATGGCCAATTGCCCTACTTGAACGAACCGGGTGCGGGCCGGTCAATTTCTGCAGTCCACCTTTGCAGGCTTCTGGCATGAACAATCCATTCGAGCAGATCAGCGCCGCTTTCGCCCCCGAATACCGGGTCAACCTGAGCATTGCCAACCTTGACGGCAGCATCATGCTGACCCTTTCCGATGACGCAGGCGTGGTTGCCAAGCGCCTGATCACCCGAGCCCAGCGCAACGACCCGGTGCGCCTGCAGCGGGTGATCGACAGCATACGCCTGGGCCTGGCGATCGAGCTGGGCCAGAACCCCTTGCAGGTGCTGGCTGCGCTGACTCGCGACGCCCGTCACGAGCCCCGTGCGTTCCTGGCCCATTGAGGGTTAGTTGCGCTGCTACCGGTGCTAGGCACTTGCGATAGCTTGTCTGCTGGCAAGGTCTCGGCAAGCTGGCAGGCCTTGCGACTCATGGCGTCATACCGAAGCAGCTGGTGAGCTTGCTCAGGGGGCGGTAGACCTCGCGGTGCAGGTCATCGCGCTCCATGTCGCTGATGACCGTAAGCGCTCCATGAACCCCACCTACCGCCAGATGAAGCTTTGATTTACCGTGGCATTTCCGGCGAGCAGTTCCACGGCAGCAGCGCTTCGTAGTCCTCTAACGACGAGGCATGCGGCAACCGCTCCAGTACGTGGCGCAGCCACGTATAGGGCTCCGGGCCGTTGACCTTGGCGGTCTCAACCAAGCTGTAGATCTGCGCACTGGCCGTGGCGCCATTGGGCGTGTCACTGAACAGCCAGGCCTTGCGCCCGATGACAAACGGCTTTATCGCACGCTCTGCCAGGTTATTGTCGATCGGTAAATGGCCGCCCTCGACGTAGCGCTCCAACCGGCTCCAGTTGTTCGTCAGATAGTGCACGGCCTTGCCCAGCACACTTTGCGGTGTGACTTGTGACTGCGTCTTGTCCAGCCAGCTTTTCAACTGGCCCAGGATCGGTAAGCTTCTTTCCTGGCGACCGATGAACCGCTGCTCATCGCTGACATCCTTGAGTTCACGCTTGATGCCATACAGCTTGTTGATCATCGATAGCGCCACATCGGCACGACCTGTCTTGCCTTTGGGCTGCACTTTCTGCGCTTCGACGAACTTACGCCGGGCATGCGCCATGCACGCCAACCGTTCAGCGCCGGGCTGCAACGCCAATGCGTTGTAACCGGCTTAATCATCGGTCATCACGTAGCCTCGATAGCCCTCCAGCAGGCGCAACGGCACCTCCTGCGCACGGCTGGTGGTGTAGTCGAACAACACGACTTGTCGATCAGGTGGCCCACTGGCCTGAACCCACATCCAGGACTGGCTGGTCGGGTCACGATCCGGTTCCTTGAGCACCTGCACCCGCGTTTCATCGCAGTGAATCACGGGGCTTTCCAACAACCGCTCACGCATCAGGTTCAACAACGGCTGGAAGTGTTCGCTGCACTGGATCACCCAGCGGGCCAGGGTTTGTCGAGGGATTTCGATGCCGTGCCGGGACAGCACGCTTTCAAAACGGTGTAGCGGCAAGCCATCGACGTACTTGGTGGTCAGCAGCATGGCCAGCACGCTGGGGCTGGCCATGCTTTTTTCGATCAACTGGGCCGGCTTGTCGGCGGTGACCGGCGCCGTTTCACAACCACGGCAACCGTAGACCTTGCGCACATGCTTGAGCACACGGATCTGGATCGGCACGATATCGAGCTGCTCGCTGGTTTCCTCGCCGATGACATGCTTGCGGCAACCGCAGGCGCAAGTCAGTTCGTGTTCGGGCAAGTCATGGATGACTTCGACACGTGGCAGGTCAGCCGACAACGGTTCGCGCTTGCCGCGACGTTTGACTGGGGCAACGACTTCTTCGTCGGCATCGTCAACCACCGCCAACAACGGCTCGTTTTCCGGCTCGTTGAACATTGCCAGTTGCGGTGTATTGGGATCGACCGTCTGCTCGGATTTGCGGTTGAACAGCCGATCACGCAGCAGCTTGATCTGTTCTTTCAGGTCGACGATGTGGTCCTTGTCGACCGTGCGCTCAGCCAGCAACTGCGCAAGCAGTTGCTTGAGCACGGCAGGGTCATCAGGAAGGTCATCGGGCGCTGGAATCATGGCCCGGATTATACCGGGTCAGGCGACGAAGCGGGGTGTCAGAACCTGATGTGGACGGTTGCGCCAGAGGTCGAAGCCGTCGAGTAGCCAGTTCAGTTCCTGGACGGTCAGGACGATGGCTTCGTCGGTCGCGTCGGGGGAAGTCTTGAAACGTTCGGCTTCGAGACGCTTGAGCCACAGGCAGAAGCCGTTGCGCTCCCAATAGAGGATCTTCACGCGATTGCGCGGCTTGTTGAGGAACACGAAAAGGACCGGGTCGAACACGGCCACCTTGATATCAAGTTCAACCAAGGCTGCGAGGCCATCAATGGATTTTCGGAAGTCGACGGGCTTGGGGTAGAGATAGACTTTTTCGACTTTGGCGTCGGGGCGCATCATCGTCGGCAGGCTCCAAAAAGAAATCGGGAGCACAGCATCGGGGATCAGGTAAGCGCTTTGAATGTGGGGTTTATGGAGCGATTACATTTCTTTCGTTAGCCGGCCTAGCAGATCGTAGGCGTACTCAAGCTTTTCTTCCGTGATCCCAAGCTGCTTGCCGATCCCGGTTGGTTGCCGCTCGATGCTCAGCAAGCGGTCACCGTCGTCGTATACGAATGTCTGGCTCGCATCACGGTTGATCTTGGCAACCAAACGGCCAATGGCATCACGCTCGAACAGCGTGTGCCGCTCTGGCCGTTCGGCATGCTCGCCATAGCCAATCTCATCCAGTCGCGTCAGATGGCCACCGACGTTGTAGCTGAAGCGCCGGGTCAGGTTATCTACCCGCACCTCTTCAATCAGCCGGTCCGACACGTCGTAGGCAAAGCTGTAGGTCGCGTTGTTCTCGTTGACCAGCGACGTCAGTCGCAAGGCCTTGTCATAGCCGTAGCGAACCATCTCTCCTTTCGGGTCCTGACGGTTACTGGGCAAACCACGGGAAGTGCGCAGCAGGCGGATGGTGGATGCGCAACACTTCCCCATCGGGCTTGCGCTCCAGCGTGGTGGTCTGGTTCAGCGCGTCGGTCACTGCAATGAGGTGCTGGCGCTCGTCGTAGCGATAATACGTGCTCTTGCCTGAGCAATCCTGGTAACGCTCGACCTGGGCCAGGGTGTTCCACCATAGGTACTTGGACTTGTAGGTCGCATCAATGATGGTATGCGGCAGGCCGTCATCGCTGTTCAGGTACTCGGTCATCTGGCCGAGGGCATCGAATTCGGCGAGCAGGTTGCCCTTGTCGTCGTAGCGCGCTCGCCAGATGCTGCCGTCCGGGTAGCTGACCTGGGTCACCAGCGTGGTCAGGTGGTGATATTCGTAGGTGGTCTTGCGGCCCAGCGGATCGGCCTCTTCGAGCAAGCGGGAGAACTCGTCGTACTTGAATTGCAGGCGGTTACCGTCCGGCAAGGTCAGGCCAACCATATTGCCGTTTTCGTCCAGCTCGATGGCGTAGCGCTCGCCGCCATAATCGCGACTGGCGACCACGCGGTGGTCGGCGTTGTACTGCACTTCCAGTTCCCGGCCAAGCACGTCGGTGGCCCAGCTGGTGCGGGCGTCGAGGTCGTAGCGGAAATGGTAGTGCTCGCCATCGCTGGTCCAGTGCTCGACCACACGCGGTTTGCCGCCGAGGGTTTCCCAGCGGTAGTGGCAGCCCAGGCCCAAGGCGTTGCTGTGGGTCACCATCAGGCCTTCGACATAGCTGAAACTGCGCACGCTGTCGCCGTTGCGGTTGCGCACCGCGCTCAGCTGGCCATGCTCGTCGTAACGGTACTGGGTGAGCGTTTCGACCGCATGGTTGTCCACCACGCGCTTGATATCGGTCAGGCGGCCCAGCGGGTGGTCGTAGTGCAAGTGCACGCGGGTGCCGCCGGTAGCGCTGATGTCGGTCAGGGTACCGTCAGGCGTGCGGGTGAAGTGCAGGAAGTGGCCGAGGACGTTCTCGATACGCTGCAGCGGCACTTCGGTGTTGGTGTCTGGCACTTCACCGAAGTAGAAGAACAGGTTGTCGAGGGTCTGCAGGATGTAGTGGCCGCCCTCGGTGCACACCAGGTACACCTGCTCGTGCGGGTTGTAGATCCGCTCACCCGGTTGCAGGGTCACGAACGGGATTTCGCGACCCTGGTTGTCGGTGAGGTAGATGAAACTGCCGCTGCGACGCAGGCTCTGTTCCCACGGCAGTATCCAGCCGCGGCCGAGCACGCTGTCGACGGTCAGGTCGCTGGCGTAGAAGCGCGACCACTCGATCGGCATCAGGCCCGGCAGGCTGAAGTCGATTTCATCGGGGATCAGCTTGCGGCCCGTCGTGAGGTCGACGGGGTTGCCGACCAGGCCACCGATGGCTCTGCGCGCCACGGGTTCGACCACGTAGCGGCTGGCCACCTCACCTGCGATGAAGCCTGCGGTGAACTTCAGGGCGCAAGGCATGATGGCTTTCATGCCGGCTTGGGTGCCGACCTTGATCAATTGGGCGATCATGCCGGCGGCACCGGCGACGGCCATCAACGTATCCACTGTGGTGCGTAGCCATTCAGGGACTTCGTCGTCCACCGGCAGGTAACGGTAAGTGCCGCCGCCGATGTAGACATTGTTCGAACCACCGGAAATGGTCGCGCCGCAAGTCAGCTTGTCGCCCTTGCGCGCGGCCGCCACGCCATTGATGAAGACGTTGGTCGAGCCCTTGGCGATCTGCACCTGGCCGGGGTGCTTGCTGCAAGCGCCCAGGCTCTTTTCGACGCGGGCGGCCTTGCGGCTGTTGATGAAGACGTTGGGCGAGGCAGTCAGTATCGTCCCTGAGGGGGATGAAAACAGGCCGCCCAACGCCTCGCCGGCAGCGGTCAGCAAGCTGCCGCCAACCCCCGCCGCGAGACCTGCCAGCAAAGCTACGCCGAACCCGCAGGTGAAGGTGGCAAAGGCCACGGTGGCCACGCTGGCCACCAGTGCGATGCCCAGAGCGGCCCCCAACAGGAAACCGCCCAATGCGCCGGTGTGTGAAATATCGTCGCCGAACCTGGCTGCTTCGAACATGAGGGATTACTCCTGTTCGCCAGGTACGGAACGGCTTGCGATAGCGTCAAGACGCGCCATGATCATCAGCATCTCCCTGTAGACGCTCGGCATGAATCAAGTCATGTGCCGGGTTACCCTCCTTGAGAGCTGCTGAGTTGATAGGCTTGTGCGCCATGGTGTCAACCGTGCGCAGGCCACGCCCTCCGTGGGTTACAGCCCAGGGAGGGCAATATCAAAAAGCCATAACCCAGGGATTTTCCGGGTTTGGACAACAGGGTGCCATACGTTGGCGTGATGCGCGTTCTTTGGATTTTCAGAGGCGTCTGTAAGAAAAAGCCGCAGCTTTCCGCGACCTGCGGTGTTGTGCTGCTCACTTATGCCGCTGAGGCCTACTTGCCCTCTTCCACTTGCTTGCCGTTGGCATCCAGCACCTTGGTCGAGGGGTAGCGGTACGAGGCGTAGCGCACCACCAGGATCGAGAACGCCAGCAGCAGAATGCCCCCGCACAGGTACAGCAGCCCTTCATCCGGCGCCTTGTGGTGCGAAACATCGCCGATCAGCAGGCGGGTGAGCGCGGTGATTGCCACGTACAAGAGGAAGCGGATGGGCATGTGGTTGGTCTTGAAGTAGATCCCGACCATGGCCCCCAGCTCCAGGTAGATGAACAGCAGCAGGATGTCATCGACGCTGATCCCGCCCTTGCCGAGCATGTCCAGGAAGGTGACCACCGCCGCATAGGCGGTGATGGCGCCGATGCCGAACAGGGCAAGGTAATGGAAGGCTTCGACGCACAGGTTGCCCAGCGAGTCGGCCGAGCCGTGCAGGCCCTTGCGCAGTTTTTCTGCCCATTTGATGTTCACGATGTTTCATTCCCCACTACGACTTTCAAGGATGATGCGCCACGGGTGTGACGTTTCTGCCATGCAGTTAAAGGGCCAAGCCCCTGCCATGGGAAGGCGGCCGATTGCCGCAAGGCACTTTGTGGCATGGCAAGCTGCAGAAAATAAAATGGCATTGCGCCAGCGGAAAATCAGATTTAAGCCCTTTCTTGTAGGGCATTTCCCAAAGATACTCCCTGCCATTGTGGTGTTCGGTGGTGCGCACTAGTCTCGGGCGGTCGTTGCCAATCAACGACCGGCTTTGACAGGCCGCCCTGAACTAACCACATGGCTTAGCCGTTATGGCAGCTGTCATGGGGCACCTCGTGTGCGCCGGCTTTTGGTTCTGTTCACCGGTCTGTCAACCCATGTACAGCTGCCGCCTTGATGTTTGACAGCAGAAGGTGGTGGCCCCAATTTTGAACAGGCCTACATCATGCTGAGAGTTATCCCCGATCCGCCCCGCTACATCCATTCCCTCGAATACACCCTGATTCCAAAGGCACATCAGGGGACTGACCAATGACCACAGAAGACACCCAGTTCACCGTCGGCAAGACCACTTTCTACCAGGGCGAAAACGGCACCCACCCGCTATTCCGCATCGAGCCCGGGATCCCGTGCAGGGATGCCCGCGAACAGTCTTCGGAGTTGATGGGGTATGTGCGCGAATTGACCATCACCGGGTTGATGGATGGGAAGCCGATGATGATATGGGCTGCGCATTACTTGAGTGCGATGGCCAAGGCGCTGATGGATGATGCCGAGCTGGGGATGAAGCAGTGAGGGTTTGGCTCTAGGTTGCAGGAGGGCTGGCAGGGGGTTGCCGCAGCATTTTCAGCGCCTGGGAGATCGAGCGCCGCCCGCGCGGCGCATCGCGACGCAAGGCCGCTCCCACATCTG
>JADHEF010000758.1_pt1 | contig 27913 bp, 16 predicted proteins | sample 8952391 | NCBI WGS metagenome assembly JADHEF01 (sample SAMN16124439, study PRJNA663245) | bioreactor sludge metagenome | isolation source: sludge (nitrite) | place: India:Bengaluru | collected 2019-02-28 | reverse complement strand
CTAATCACAAGCGGCGACTTTTTGTCGATGGCGGATCTTCGTGTCGACGGAACACCCCCGACATCCCTCGTGACAAACTCCACGTCATGGAAATACTTTGCTGGTGCCGCAGAACCTTCTGGCGGATTGATCGACTACGGAATTATGAGCGGTGTGCCTCAGACGGTGAAATGGGCCACCCTCGGTTATAACGATTCCTCGTGGCCCACGGCAGACGGTCCCTTCGGCTTCGACTGCAGCGTTCCGCCCCATTACAGTCTGGGCGTCAACCTAAGCAACCAGATGTACAATGTCGCCGTTTCCATCTACACGCGCACGCTTTTCTCGGCCTCTGCAGCAGAGGCGGCCTCCAGCCAACCGCTAAGACTCGAAATCGATTACGACGACGCCCTCATCGTCTATCTGAACGGGCGCGAGGTGGCACGTCGCAACGTCGGCACGACGAATACGGTCACACCCTACAGCACTTTAGCCGCAACGGCACACAGCGCCAACGGCGAAGGCGGGGCGACCAACCGGGCCGAAATCCTGTCTCTGGGCCCAGCCAACTCGCTACTGTCCGGTGGCGACAATGTCCTGTCCGTGCAGATCCATAACAGCGCGCTGACCGACTCCGATCTGATCGGACGCGTCACCCTGTCCACAACCGGAGACGCCTCACGCACACTGGCGCGGCCAGAGGACGCGGGACGGTACTTCATCGGCACGAGTGAACCGCAGGAAGCCGGCGGAGGAGAGGATGCCGATGAAGCGGACGCGGATATCGATGAGGACACACCCGATTCCGAAAGCGACTGGGTTGAACTTTACAATGCAGGGGCCGCTGCCGTTAACCTGACCGGGTGGTCCTTGACGGATGACGCCGACAAACCGCGCAAATGGTATTTTCCAGCGGGAAGCAGCATTGCGGCGGGCGGGTATCTGATCGTCATGGCTACCGGTTTCGACGTCGGACCGCTCAATGGCGCGACCTATCTGCACACGAACTTCAAGCTCGGCTCTGGCGGCGAGTACCTGGGGTTGGTCGATTCGTCGGGTCTGATCGTGAGCGAGATCTCGCCAAGCCTGCCAGCGCAGAGTCCCTTCCACACCTATGCTCGAAACGGTACAGGGCAGTATCTGTACTCCGACACCGCCACACCGGGTGCGTCAAACGCGGGCACCCTTTTTTCTGCAATCACGACACCACCGGTTTTCAGTCATCTGGGCGGTTTCTACACCGCAGGGTTCTTACTACAGATTGCCGCGCCGGACACCAATGCAGTCATCCGTTACACGCTGAATGGCAGTGAACCGTCCATCACGAACGCACTCTACAGTGCACCTCTTTCGATCACGTCCAACGTTTCTGTGCGCGCACGCTGTTTCAAGGACGGCGAGGTGCCCTCCCCCATCCGGACCTACACCTACCTTGTGGGCCAGTCCGCAGCCCGGCGTTCGATCCCCGCGATGTGCTTTACGGCAGATCCTGTGTTAGGCCTATACGGGCCGAATGCCAGTGGTGGCCCCGCAAATGGTGAGGGCATCATGGCGATAAAGGGGGGAGGTTACACCAACACCGGCAGCCAGACCATTTGGTACAACCGCGGCGATATGAGCGCCTTCAACATGCCCTCTATCTATGGGCGCAGCGCCGAACGTCCCGCCGGCTTGGAGTACTATCCAACCAGCGGCGTGCCCCTGCGAACGGATCTCGGACTTCGCATCTCCAGCAGCGGATGGTCCCGGCCACAATTGGTGTTGAGCGATAAACCGACAAGCGCCTTTTCCATTTCTGCCGCGCAAAAACCTTCTTTCAACATATTTTTCCGAGGTGAATTGGGCGAATCGCCACAGGACTATCCCTTTTTTCCAGAGAGTAAGGTCACGAAATTCGAGGATATACGCATTCGCGCGGGCAAAAATGATATCAGGAATCCCTTTATTATCGATGAACTGATGCGGCGACTCTTCATCGGAACCGGACAACAAGGCTCCATCGGAACATTCGTGTCCGTCTACATCAACGGGGTATGGAAGGGCTATTTCAACTTCTGCGAGCATCTGCGCGAAGCGTTCATGCAGCAGCACCACGACAGCATCGCCACGTGGGACGTCCAGCAGGTCAACGCGTTCGCGAGCGGGGACGCAATTCACTGGAACAGCACCATCGCATTCCTGCGCACCAACAACCTAACGATTGTGGCCAACTATGTGAAGGCCCAGGATTACATCGACGTCGAAAATATCATCGACTATTTGACGGTTTACTCCTTTGCTGCCTGCGGGGATTGGCCCGGCAACAACTGGGTCGCAGCCCGCGAGCGCAGTGCGAAAGGCCGCTGGCGGTATTACATGTGGGACGCCGAAATGAGCTTTGGATCTTCAACAGGTCGCGCGACTACTTACAACACCTTCACCAGCGATCTGATCATTGCAAACCCAAAAACGTCATCCAACTACATCCCGGTAATCTTCACCCTCTTGTACGCCTCGCCCGAATTCAAGCTGCGCTTTGCTGATCGGATCCAGAAGCACTTCTTCAACGGCGGAGGCATGACAAAAAGCAACATACAGTCCGCTTTCATCACCTTACGAAACGCCATCAACCCCATCATGCTAGAAACCACCAGCACAACGGTAAACGAGACTTTTTATAACAACTGGATCGTCAGCGACACCCGCCGCAACACCTACTTCACCCAACTGTCCACGCTGGGGCTCTGGCCATCGACGCTGGCACCGGAGTTCAGCCAGCACGGAGGCGAGACCGCCACCAACACCTGGATCACGGTCACAAACCCGAACGGCACAGGCAGCATCTACTGGACCACCAACGGTGTCGACCCGCGCGCCCTGGGCGGCGCGGTTGTCGGTGCGCTTTACGCAGAGCCGCTCCGTTTCCCCGCAACCTCTACGCTCAAGGCGCGTGTGCTCAGCCCCGGAGGCGAATGGAGCCCACTGCAGGAGGCCTCTTTTGTAGTTCCCTTGAATGTACCGCTCTTCCTGCCCACCGGAAACGCGGACTGGACCGTCGATGCCAATTGGAGCACCACCCCCCTACCCTATCCTAACGGCATCGGCGCGGCGGCCCAGATCAATGCACCAGCCTCCGCCAACCGCGAGACCAATCTCCGCGCGCCGGTCACAATCGGCTCGCTGACCTTCAGCCAAGGCGACACCCCTTACCGCAACAAAATCAGCGACAGCGGGTTCACCAATTCGCTGACGTTCATGACCACCAATGCTACCGCCTCGCTCACTGTCTACGGTAACGGTGCCGGGTATGTCGAGTTGGAAGTCGATTCCGGTGTCAACCTCGATTCTAGCCTAACGCTAGCCGTGCACAACCCGACCGGCAATGCCGACTACGGGGCACTGCGTCTAAAGGCCAACTGGCAGGGACCAGGAGGCCTCGTCAAGGAGGGGGCTGGCCTAGCTGCGTTCACCGGCGCCGGAAAAACATACACCGGACCGACTGTGGTCAACCAAGGCGTACTCCAGTTCACACAGCCAGCCTCGCCCGCGCAGAGCGTTTCCGTCACCGTGAACCCCGGCGGCCAACTGCGCTTGACATCGGCCAGTACGGCAGGAGAGCCGAAGGTCTACGACTTCGGCGGCGACCTTTCGCTGAACAGTCTCGGGCGCGGAGGGGCCCTTCCCGACGTCACCGGCCTTGGCGTGTCAGGAGCGCTGCGCTACGAGCCTGACACAGACGACAGCACCGCCGTCATCACCAACCGTATTATTTTCTCAGGACCCTCGGTAATCCACGTGGAGAACGCCCGCAACACGCTTGAACTGTCCGGTCCCCTGCTTGGCACGCACGGTTTCTGCAAGACCGGAAGCGGCAATCTGGTTCTTCCCGCCCTCAGCGGTGCCTATTACATGCCCGTCTGCGCCAGCAACGGCACGCTCACGGTTCACGGAAGAATCATCTCGCCCATTGAGGTTGCACCAGGCGCGACCCTTGCCGGCACAGGAAAGGTCGGGCCGATCCACGGCACAGGCACGGTGGCGCTGGATGGCACGGTCCTCACATCGCCTACAGCCATCGGCCTGAACTACGCCTTTGTTTTCAGCACTAACACGCCCTCTTACCGGAACGCCACCGCCAGCGGCAACTCGGTCATGCGCCTGCTTTCGCTCAGGCGCGCCGCATCCTCCTCGATGATCGACATCTATCTGGATATGCCCGCCCTGTCAGTGGGAGACTGTCTACGCGGCGGCTTTTTCGTCGAATGCGGGAACGATCTTTATGATTATCTCGCGCATGCCGTTGTGCGCTTCTTCGAACCCAGCGATAGCGGCATACAAATGTTCGCCGGACGGCCCTACACGCCATACAGCGGCATGCTTGCGCTCACCGTGACAGCGGTGCCGGATGCGGCGGACTTCGGGGACGGACCGCGCCAAGGGTATGTGATGGAGATCCGTGCGGAAGGACAGCCTGTGACCTATGGTGAATGGCTGTTGAGAAACATCCCGTCGGCGGCTGACCGGTCGGACCAGCGGGTCATCGACCCACTGGCGATCCTAGCCGGCGGCAATGTCCCGAACTTATTCCGTTACGCATTTGATATCGCCCTTGATGAGCCGGCGGCTGACAAACTGCCGCGATTCTCGCTGCAGAACGGCAAGCCCCTCTACTGCTTCCGTTTCGATCCCGGCAAAAGCGATCTCGTGTATCTGGTGGAATCAGCCTCTTCGGCAACGGGAAACTGGTCGCGCGTGCTCTTCGATTCTCGTTCAAGAAACCCCTCTTCCTGGGATTGGGATGGGCAATCGATGTCCATCCTCGACGAAGGCTTTGGTCCTGCAATCGTCCCCTCTCAATTCTACCGTCTGCGCATTCAACTCGCCGAGCCGTAAGTTCGCCTGCTCAACCGACGTCCAACTCTAAAGGTTCGACCACTATACCATCCGCGTTTTCTTTTACAATTTTTTCAATCTTCTTCTCGACCTCGTTCAGCTTGTTTGTGCAGAACTTGACCAACCGTTGCCCCTCCTCAAATGACGCTATCATGGTGTCGAGATCGGTCTCCCCCGATTCCATCTGATCCACAATATCCTCCAACCGCTTAAGCGCCGCCTCAAAACTCTCTTCTTTCTTAGCCATATCAGAACTCCTTTTGAGAGGGCGACCCGCCGGTCGCCCCTACTTGACCACCGATTTGATCAGGCCATCCTTCACACGCGTGACCAATTCGGTACCGGTTGCCGCATCGTTCACCGACCGCACCAGCAGCCCCCCGTCCGTACGCGTGAGGCTATACCCACGCTCCAGCACGGCCAGCGGATTCAGCAGCTCCATTTGGCGTTCCAGCGTCGTTACGCGCGTCCGCAAGCGTTCAACGTTGAGCCGGCAAGCCTGCGCGAGCCGCCGTTCATCCAAAACAACGCGGGCCTCAACCTGCCGCGCCTGCCGTTCGCGTAAAAGAGACAACCGGCTGAACAGATGCTCCGCCCGCTGGCGCTCCTCCTGCACGTGCTGTCGCACCGCATGGTCGAGACGCATGCCCACCGTGTCCACCCGCTGCGCCAACCGCTCAGCAAACTGTTCCGGCTGCTTCAGAAAGCCCGCGGCCTTCACCTCCGCCAGCCGGCTACGTAAGCCGGTGGACCGCTGTTGCAAAGCCTGCCGCAACGCACGCGCCTGACGCGCCACCAACGCTTCAAGCTCAACCTTGGGCGGCACGACCAACTCCGCAGCCGCAGACGGCGTTGGCGCTCGCAGGTCCGCCGCAAAATCGCACAGCGAAAAGTCGGTCTCATGACCCACCGCCGAAATCACAGGGATGTTCGACCCCGCAACAGCGCGCGCCACAGACTCCTCATTAAAGGCCCACAAGTCCTCGAGGCTGCCACCGCCACGGCCGACGATCAACACATCCGCCGGCCAGGCGCTTCCCGGACAACACGCACGGTTGAAAAGCGCCACAGCCGCAGCGATCTCTTCCGCCGCACCCGCGCCTTGTACCCTGACCGGAGCAAGCCGGATTTGGAGGTTGGGAAAACGCCGTCCCAACACATTCAGCATGTCATGGATGACTGCGCCAGTCGGGGAAGTCACGATTCCGATGCGTTGAGGCAATTTTGGCAGCGGACGTTTGCGTGCCGCATCGAAGAGCCCTTCGGCCCCCAGTTTACGCTTCAACTCCTCGAAGCGCTGCATCAACTCACCAACGCCCGCAGGCTCTACCTTGCGCACGATCAACTGATACTGCCCGCGATTCTCAAAGACCGTGATTTCGCCATATGCGCGAATCCGCTGCCCGTCCTCTAGCCGCGTACCTGACACGACTCCCGCCCGCGATCCAGAAAAAAGAACCGCACTCAACTGCGCGCTCTGGTCCTTCAAACTGAAATACGCATGCCCTGAGCCATAGACCTTGAAGTTGGAAATCTCGCCTTCGACCCACACATTCCCGACCTCGTCCTCGAGCGTTTGCTTGATCTGACGTGTGAGCTCGGAAACCGTGTACACTTTAATTTCAGAGCGTATCAACATCGTACGCCTCAACCGCAAACCGCCGTTTCCTTAAACCGATATGGCGTGATCGACACCGCCTTGCCGCTCTGCCGGTCGATTTCCAGAATCGCGCCTTCCAGCACGCTCGGCCCGCCTGCGATCTCGAATTTGGCAGGAATCCCCGTCGTGAATTTTTTGAGCACCGGCGCTATTTCTCGACCGATCACTGAATTTTGAGGACCCGTCATACCGAGATCTGTCATATAGGCAGTGCCCTTGGGCAACAGCATTGCGTCGCTGGTCTGCACGTGGGTATGCGTGCCGACAACCGCTGCCACGCGTCCGTCAAGATAGTAACCCATCGCGATCTTCTCCGAGGTTGCCTCGGCATGGAAATCGACGATGACCGGAACTTTACACGGCAACGTTTTCAGGACCACATCCATCGTCCGGAAAGGGCACTCCATGGGATTCATGAAAACGCGGCCCAGCAGATTGACAACCGTAAGTTGCCCCAAGGCTGTTTGCACCGTAACGTACCCCTGCCCCGGCGCGCCTACCGGGTAATTCAAAGGACGCAACAAACGTTTTTCGGCGGCAATCGTCGACTCCAGCTCTTTTTGGCCCCAAACGTGATCACCCAGCGTGATCACATCCGCGCCAGCTTTGAACAGCTCCTCCGCCAACGCCAGCGTGATGCCGTTACCCGCGGCCGCATTTTCGCCGTTGACGACCACTGCGTGGACCGCACTCTCCTCACGCAGACGCTTAACCACGTCTCGAAAGATACGGCGCCCCGGACCTCCTACAATATCGCCCACCAGCAAAATCTTCATCACTCAAAACCTTTATGCCTTTTGCGTTCTTCAGGCAGACTCTTTCAAGCCGACCACCCCTATTTCGCATATTCGATGCATCGCATCTCTCGCACCACGACCACCTTGATCTGGCCCGGAAACTGCATGTTGGCTGCGATCTGCTGGCTAATGTCCCGTGCCATCACCATCGCGTCGTTATCCTTCACCTGACCCGGATCCACAATCACACGCACTTCGCGTCCAGCCTGCACCGCAAAGGTCTTCTTGACACCCGGGAAACTGTTGGCTATCGACTCCAGTTTCTCCAACCGCTGCACATACACTCCCATGGTTTCGGCACGTGCGCCCGGACGCGAACTGGAGATCGCATCCGCCGCCGAACAGAGTATGCCGTACAAACCTTCGGAAGGGACGTCCTCATGGTGCGCGGCAACCCCGTTGACAACCACAGGGTCTTCACCATGCTGTTTGAGGAAATCCGCCCCAATCACCGCATGAGAGCCCTGAGCCTCATGGTCCAACGCCTTGCCGATATCGTGGAAGAAACCGGTACGTCTCGCAATCACCGGATCGAGGCCTAATTCGGAGGCCATCATTCCCATCAGGTGCGCAACCTCCACCGAATGCCGCAGCACGTTCTGCGAAAAACTCGTGCGGAACTTGAGCCGGCCGACACATTTTAAAACCTCCAGCGACACCCCCTGTACCTGGGCCTCGTAGGCCGCGGACTCGCCCGCCTCGAAAATCGTTTTCTCCATGTTCTCGCTAACGCTCTGAACGATCTCTTCGATCCGTGCGGGGTGAATGCGCCCGTCGGCCACAAGTTGCTCGAGCGCCTGCCTTGCAATCTCGCGCCGCACGGGATCGAAACCTGAGATCACCACTGCCTCCGGCGTGTCGTCGATGAGCATCGTTACGCCGGTAACCGCCTCCAGCGTACGAATGTTACGACCTTCGCGCCCAATGATACGGCCCTTGATATCGTCGCTCGGCAATGGGACCGTACAGGTCATCATCTCACTGGCATGGGTCAGGGCGAAACGCTGCACCGCCGTGGCAACGATACGCGCTGCCTCGCGGTCGGCTGTTTCCTTGGCTTCCTCCTGTACCCGCCGGATCAGGCTACCCGCTTCGCTTCGGACTTCCTGCTCGGCCTTCAGGTGGACCTCTTTACGCGCCTCTTCATGCGTCATACCCGCCAGTTTCTGCAGCCTCTGCTCCGCTTCTGTCCATCGCTTGTCAGCATCTGCCCTCCGCTGCTGAACCTCCTCAGCCTTACGTTGAACCTCCTCCTGTTTCTGAGCGACCGTCTGGTCTTTATTTTCCAGCAGGATAGCTTTTTTGTCCATATTCTCTTCGCGAACCGTCAAGCGTTCCTCGATGTCCTGCAATTCCTTACGTCGCATCTTGGTACTTTTCTCGAACTCCTCGCGCGCTTTGACCACCTCAGCCCGCGCCTGAATATCGGCCTCTTTAAGCCTATTCTTAACCTCGGTGTCCGCCTCTGCGAGTTTGATCTGTGCCTGCTTCTCGATAGCGTCTGCCTGCCACCGCCCGATAAGACCGCGCAGCGCGTAACCGCCCAACATGCCTGCAAGACCGAATAGCAGGCCTACCGTGGCGTCGCTCACATCGTACCACGTGAAGTTAGTCATAAAAGGTTCCTAACGCGTTTCCGCTATCGTATTATCAATCCGCATCCCGCCCACTCGCAGGACGCAGGCCCAAGTGATTTGTATCTTACCTTTTCCTGACGCTCGCTTCAACCACGCCTTACGCCCAATCTCTGCTGCATATCCTTCCGTTATTCTTGCTTTCCCCCTCCACCTCCTCTATCATTCGCCCAATGAGTTCCAGACGTGAAGCTATTTTTGTTATTACCCGTTGGCTTTCCACCCGCGAGTTCCCTGACCGTTTGATCCCAGACGGGCCAGACCGAGCCTTCATTACCGATTTGGTCTACACCACGGTCCGACGCTATCGCACCCTCGTGTGGACGCTCGAACACCTCTTGAAGAAAATGCCAAAAGGCGAGACCGAGGCCGCACTCCTTGTTGGCGCGTGCCAGATCCTCTTCATGCCCGATGTCGCCGACTACGCCGCCGTCAACGAGACCGTTGAAGCCGCTAAACTCGCCTCTAAGCAGACCGCAGGGCTCGTCAACGGAGTACTCCGAAACCTCTTACGCCAACGCGAAACCCTGATCGCTGAACTCGGAAAGCAGTCCGTCGGCATTCGCACCTCTCACCCCGATGCGCTTGTGACCCGTTGGCTTGACCGTTTCGGAGAGGTCGAAACCCTCGCGCTCTGCGAATGGAACAACACCCCTGCCGAAACCTACCTCGCCTATCCACCTGGCGCTCACGAGCCGTTTGTGCCCCTGCCCCGCGGAACCCGCGTTGAGGAGATGCCTGGCTTTGCCGAGGGCGCGTTTATCGTGCAGGATCCGGCCACCGCATCAGCCATTGACCTGCTCAATGTCAAACCGGGACTCAAGGTGCTCGACGCCTGCGCCGCGCCAGGTGGAAAGACCGTACAACTTGCGTGGCGCATGGGGACTCCCGCCTCTGCGAATCAGTTGCTCGTCGCCCTCGATCTTCACGAAGACCGACTCGCAACCATCCGCGCAAACTTGGAACGCACCCAACAATCATGGGTCACGGTTCAACAAGGTGACCTCACCGTCAACCCGTGCACCGCACTGAAACCTTTCGGTCTCTTCGACCGCATTCTGATCGATGCTCCCTGTTCGAACAGCGGAGTCTTGCGCCGCCGTCCCGACGCACGCTGGCGCTGGACCACCAAGCGCATGAAGAAATTGGTGGCCACGCAGGCCCTGATGCTGGAGAATGCCCTCATGTTTCTTGCGCCCGGCGGACGGCTGGTTTACTCGACGTGCAGCCTGGAACCTGAAGAGAATCGAAGGCAAATCACAACCCTGCGCCAAGCGCATCCGGAGCTCGCCTGTGTCGGGGTCGAAGAGCGCATCCCGACCCGCTCGCACACCGATGGCGCCTTCGCCTGCGTGTTCGAAAGGCAAGCATAAAGCCAGCAACCGCAGACACTCAATCTGAAATGTCACTCTGCGCAATACCTTTACCTCCGTCTTGTGAAAAGGAACTCCAGCGTCTCGTCGCGCTGGTTCCCGACTCTGATTTGTCGGCACTTGTCGCAACGGAACCGGCCTTCAAAGCAGGCGGTTTCCGCGCCGGCAACACAACGGCTTTGCGTTCTCGTTTGTTGCAGATCGCCTGCGGCGCGGACAACATTTCCGACGCGATGCGCCGCGTGATCTCTCGTCGATCCCGTTTCCACACCTTGACAGGCCTGCTTGCACCCGACGCCATCACCGAAGCCCGCCATGCACTCGCAGCCCTTCTAGGTGACCACGTGTTACTGACCGCGCTTCTGCTCGACTCTCGCCAAGAAGTCCGCATAAAAGCTGAAAGTTGGTTGCAACTGCCCCAGCCGTTCATCTCCCTCGAGCCAGCGGAGGCCCAGGAACGGTTGAGAGAACTGTTCAGCGATCTAACCGGGATGCTCGCAAGCACTTCCACCGAGCACGTACCGTTAACGCGTGAAGCGTGGCAGGACCAGAAAGAGAAACTCGAAAACCGCGTACGCGACCTGCAACAGCAGAACCGCAGGCTCAAAGGCTTGGACGACCGCCTTTCGCGTGCCACAACCCAACTTAAGAAGTGTGAGGAAATGCTGGCCAACGCTTTGCAGAAAGGCACGATTGCAGAGACCGCATTGCGCCAGAAAACGCGAGAGCTTGAAGCAACGGCCGCAGAACTTGCGCGCGAAACCTCGCACCGCGAAGAACGCCTTGCCGCAGCCCTCGAGTTAGCGCTCGCGAAAGAGTTCCACGGCTGGCTCGCCAACGCCCGCGCGGTGGAGAACGCGGCAAACCATCCGGCCCCGCACAACGATCTCCTCGCACAAGTTGAGGCCGCTTTGCAGAAACAGGGCCAGGTTGACCGCCACAGCGGCAACCGCGCAACACTCTCCGAAAGGCTGGAACGTCTCGAAGCCGCCCAAACAAAAGTCCGATCCGCGCTCCGCAACGCTTTGCGTCAGGCACCGGAGCTCAAAGCCGCAGAAGAGGCCCTCGCGACTGAAATCCGCATGCTCTCGGATCTACTCGAACCCGATGCCGCCACGACACCATTGGAGGAAGCCATCCTCACACGTATTCATACCGCAAACGACAACGACTTGCCGCGACTGCGTGAACTGCCCGACCTTATCGGCTCCTTGCAGGTGCTCGCTGACGCTTCCATCACTCGCATCCTTCGGGCCTTTCAGAAACGTCTTGCCGCGGTCCAGGCCACAGGCGTTCCGACTGACGCACGTATGGAAGAACGTCAGGACGCAACGACCCAACTAGGCCGAGCACTGGCGGGCCAAACTGCGGCAATCCTACTGATCGACGGCCACAATGTCCTGTTCGGACTTCCCACCCGATACAACCCAGCACGCGGCACGGCACTGACCGAGGCGGAGAAGCGTAAGCTCCTGACCGACGATATCGTGCGCATTGTCGCGCCCAACCCGTCCGTACGCGTCTGGATCGTGTTCGACGGCCCCACCCGCAGCGACTCGCAAGCCGCACCCAACGTGCGAATCACCTACTCGGGAGGTCAAGGCGAACACCGAGCCGACGGCGTGATCCTCGACAATCTCCGCTTTTTTAAATCCTCATCGCCCGACATGCCCGTTATTTTGGTCAGCAATGATAATGACCTTTGCACCGCCGCTCGCCGCCTCGGCGCACTCGGCATCGCGGTGCTGGATCTCGGGGCGTTCCTCTAACCTGTTTGGAACCCGTCATGCTCACGATCCGAATCACCGACCTGCCGACCAACGAAGTCAAGACCGAGACGTTTCTCGGCGGCACCCTTGCAGTCGTCTCACACTCGGGCCTGCACCGCACCGAAACGCTGCTTCTCGAAAGCCTGCCACATCTTACGTCTTCGCCTGCCTCACTTCTCGTCGCAGGCAACCGCACCGGCGCGGCCGCGATGGCGGCGTCCGCACGCTTCCCTGGCTGCGCGATCACCTGCCACGCGTTCGACCTGCATCACGCCCGCGCCATTCTCCGTAACCTCGCGGCTAACGGCTCGGCACCCGCTTTCCTCCACGACCCGTTCGTCTCCACTCCCGTCGATTTCTGTCCTCCGTCCTCCGTTCTCCGGCCCCCATTCACGATCGCCTGCACCACCGCGATCCCCGCAGGTCCCTATGACGCAGCACTCTTCATGGCCACGCCCGGCACCATGACCGGCGAACTGATCCTCGACCAACTGGAGGATATCCACCAGAACCTCACGGAAGGCGGAACCTGCATCATGGCTTGCGAGGCGGAAAGCGGCCCGCTGTTCAAACAGATCCGATCCATATTCGGCAACATTTCCATCCACTTCGACAAGAACGGATACTCCTGCGTTTCTGCCCGTAAGCGGGGGCCACTTGCACGCCGTCGCGATTTCAGCGCAACCTTTACAGCCTCCGTGCCCGGCGGTGAATCCCATACCCTCGTCTCCCTGCCCGGAGTCTTCTGCCACCGCCGTCCTGACGCGGGCGGACTCGCGCTGGCCGAAATCGCTGCCCGCGAAATCAAGGCAGGCCAAAACGTGCTCGATATGGGCTGCGGCTGCGGCCTGATCGGCCTCCTACTTTCAAAGAGCCAACCGGATGTCCATGTAACTTTCATTGATTCACACGCACGCGCGTTGGCGGCCACACACCGCAACAGCGCCGCACTAGGAATCGAACATGCGGAACTGATCCTGTCCGACGAAGGAACCATGCAGACGGGATTTCATCTTTGCGCAGGCAACCCGCCCTATTACTCCGATTTTCGCATCGCTGATCTTTTTTTACGAACCGCATATGCCACATTGCGCACGGGCGGCACCTGCCTGATGGTTGCGAAAGCCGCACGCGCGCTTGAAGAACGTTTATTCGAACTTTTCGGCAATGCCGAGATCCTGCCCCGCCGCGGCTACGGTGTAGTCAGAAGCATCCGATGAACGTTTGACCTGTTTTACGGCAATATCGGCCATCGGCTGACGTTTATAATCAATTATCTTATCGATAAGGGAGCATCGACATGAGCCTTGCACGGCTATCCGCAATCGCCTTCTGTGTTGTACTTTGTATCCGCACGACTGCGGCAACGCCGCAAACGAAAATGAACATCCTGTTCGTCTTCGCCGATGACTGGGGCAGATACGCCAGCGCCTACGCACCGGTCGACAAAGTTCCCTCGTTCAACGACATTATCAAAACGCCTCATGTGGATCGCGTGGCCCGCGAAGGCGTGCTTTTCCGCAACGCCTTTGTCAACGCGCCAAGCTGCACGCCCTGCCGCAGTTCACTCATGTCCGGCCGCTACTTCTTCAATACCGGTCTCGGCGCGATCCTCATGGGGGCAGAGTGGGACCCAAAAATCCCGAGTTTTCCGCTGTTGCTGCGCGACGCCGGCTACCACATCGGGAAAAGCTACAAAGTGTGGAGCCCCGGCACCCCCGCCGACGCGCCCTTCGGCGGCCAGCAATATGCTTACGAGAAAGCGGGGCGAGCTCCCAATAATTTTTCCGAAGAAACCGAAAAACGCCTAGAGCGGGGACTCACGGCAGATGCTGCCCATCAGGAGATCCTGAATCAGGTCAGGAAGAACTTCGAAGACTTCCTCGCCGACCGTAAACCCGGACAGCCGTGGCTCTACTATTTCGGCCCCACGACCACTCACCGCACTTGGGTCAAGGGCTCCGGCAAGAAGCACTGGGGCATTGAACCCGACGCGCTGAAAGGCAAGATGCCGCCGCCTCTGCCCGATGTGCCCGAGGTACGCGAAGACGCCGCCGACTATCTGGGCGAGTGTCAAGCCGTCGACGCTTGCGTCGGGACCCTGATGCAGCGACTCGAAGAGACGGGAGAACTCGAGCGCACGGTTATCGTGATTAGCGGCGACCACGGTTATCCCGGCGTCCCTGACGGCAAGTGCAATCTCTATTCGATGGGTACAGCCGTAGCGCTGGTTGTCCGTTGGCCCGGCGGAGTCCCCGGACGCATCGTGGACGATTTCGTCTGCCTGCCGGACCTAGCCCCCACTTTTATGGAACTCGGCGGCGTCAAGCCGCCCGAGGGCGTGACAGCGCGCTCGCTTGTGCCGTTGCTTGTGTCTGACAAGCAAGGGCAGATCGACCCCACCCGCACGTGGGTGATCACCGGCCGTGAACGGCACGTTGCTGCGGCACGCGAAGGCAACCTGCCCTATCCCATGCGCGCGCTTCACACGGCCGATTTCCTCTACGTCCGTAACTTCGCCCCCGACCGCTGGCCCATGGGCGCGCCTTATGCTGCCGCTGACAAGACCGGAACGCTCGCGGCGCAGGAGCTCGAAAGCAACACGTTCTATGCCTTCCCAGACATGGATGCCAGTCCCACAAAGTCGTGGGTCGTACTGCATCGTGACGATGAAGCGTGGAAATGGCACTACAGCCGTGCCTTCGACAAACGTCCCGCCGAAGAACTCTACGACCTGCGCGAAGACCGGTACCAGACCAAAAACCTTGCTCATGATCCCGCCTATGCCGAGCACCTGTCGCGTCTGTCTACCGACCTCGACGCTAAACTCCGTGCTGTGAAAGACCCGCGCGTCTGCGCCGACCCGGTACCGTTTGAGCATTCGCCCTACACCGACGCACCCGAAAAGAAGGCTCCGAGAAAAAAGAACCAAAAACCGTAAAAAGGAGGCTTGATGCAACGCTTTCTTTGCAGCCTCAGTATTCTTTTCACCTGCATGACGCTCGGAGCGGATCCGTCTCGGCGGCCCAACATCCTCCTCATCTGCGTGGATGACCTCAAACCGGTGCTGGGATGCTACGGCGACCCGCTGGCCAAAACGCCGAACATCGACCGACTCGCCGCACGGGGGATGCGTTTTGACCTCGCCTATTGCAACCAAGCCATCTGCGCCCCTTCCCGCAACAACCTTCTCACCGGTTCACGGTCGACGTCGCTCGGCATCTACAGTCTCTCGCGCAACTTCCGGGAGTCCGTTCCCGACGCCGTGACTTTACCGCAGTACTTCATGCGCCACGGCTGGCGAACAGAAGCCATCGGCAAGATCCTCCACACAGGTCATGGCAACCACGACGACAACGCTTCATGGAGCGTGCCGCCCGTACATGACAAGATCATCGAGTATCTCGATCCCAAAAATTCAGCCGGCGGGCAGCTCACACGTGAGGAAGCCTACTTCAGCAACCAGAAGCTGAATGATATCCGCTCACTCCCGCGCGGTGCGGCATGGGAGTGCCTAGACGTTCCCGACACTGCCTACGCTGACGGGCGCATCGCCGATCTCGGCATACGGAGTCTCCGCGCGGCAAAGGAAACGCCAGCCCAGCCGTTCTTCCTCGCACTCGGGTTTGTCAAGCCCCACCTGCCCTTCACCGCGCCCAAGAAGTATTGGGACATGCACACGCGCAGCGATTTCCCGCTTCCGGCCCGCGCAACGGCTCCCGACGGCGCGCCGCCCTACGCCGGAAAGACGCTGGGGGAACTGAACAACTACGATCCGATTCCACAGAACCCGCCCTTGACCGAGGAGGTGCAAAGAACGCTCATCCACGGCTACTACGCAGCCACCAGCTTCATGGATGCTCAGGTCGGACGCGTGCTCGATGCGCTCGACGCCATTGGCCTCGCAGACAAGACCATCATCGTCCTTTGGGGCGATAACGGCTGGCACCTCGGCGACCACGGCATGTGGACCAAGCATACCAACTACGAACAGGCTGCTCACATCCCGTTAATCATCGTTGCGCCCGGCGTCGCAGCGCCCGGCAGCCACACGCGGCAACTGACCGAGACAGTAGATATTTATCCCACGCTTTGCGAACTCGCGGGACTGCCAGCCCCGCAGGTCTCACAGCCGCTCGACGGCATCAACCTTGTGCCTGTCCTGCGCAATCCTGCCATAACCATACGTGATCACGCATACCACTGTTATCCGCGAGAGCCGCGCATCGGCCGCGCGATTCGAACGGAATGCTACCGCCTCGTCGAATGGAAGACTCCCGGGGCGGCTGCGGATACCGCTGACCTTGAACTCTACGATCTCTTTAAGGATCCGCTTGAACTGTCTAACCTGGTTTCCTCGCAACCCGCAGTCCTGTCCGAACTGCTAGCCATCCTCGCGCGACATCCCGAAGCTCTGCCGCCAGGCCGTTCACTCATTTCCGCCAAACAACGGGAAAATCAGCCATGATATGTTCACTCCTTGTTCTCGACGCCGTCGAGAATATATCGCCTCTTGAAGCCAGGGGTTAGGAAGGAAAGTCACCACATGAGACACCAAGCTATCGGAACCATTATCCTAATCTTGTTTGTCATCTGCCAAGTGTGCCTGGCTGAGGCTGAAAAACCAAATATCATCGTCATTCTTTCCGACGACCTCGCGCAAGGTGACCTCGGATGTTACGGTCAAAAACTCATCAAGACGCCGAATCTCGACCGCATGGCCGCTGAGGGCACACGCTACACGCAGGCCTACAGCGGCACCACGGTCTGCGCCCCGTCACGCACCTCACTCATGACCGGCCTGCATATGGGGCACTCGCCGGTCCGGGCAAACCGGGAGTACAAGCCCGAAGGTCAATTCCCGTTACCCGCCGAGACGATCACCGTCGCTCAGATCCTCAAATCCGCCGGCTACGCCACCGCTTGCATGGGCAAGTGGGGCATGGGCATGTTCGAAACGACCGGTAGCCCTCTCAAAAAGGGTTTTGATCACTTTTATGGCTACAACTGTCAGCGGCACGCCCACAGTTATTTTCCCGACTATCTCTATAACGATGACAAGAGAATCGCGCTGCCCAAAAACACCTATGCCCAGAACCTGATCTCTGATGACGTGTTGCGCTGGGTGCGCGAACAGAAAGACCGTTCATTCTTCCTCTTCTTCGCCGTCACCCTCCCTCACGGCAATTTCGAAATCGACAATCAGGGCATCTATAAAGACCAGCCGTGGACTGAAAAGGAGAAAAATTACGCGGCTATGGTCACCCGTCTCGACTCCGACGTGGGCCGATTGCTTTCCCTGCTGAAAGAAATGAAGATCGACGAAAAGACGCTCGTGATGTTTACCGGCGACAACGGCTCTTCATTCGGCCCCGAGACACCCCTCGGCAAACGTTTTGACCAGTCCATGGGGGGAGCGCTGCGCGGTTTCAAACGCTCCTTGTATGAGGGCGGACTGCGGCAAGCCGCCCTGGCGCGCTGGCCGGGCGTCATACCTGCCGGGCGCGTGAGCGACGAGCCGTGGGCCTTCTGGGACTTCCTGCCGACCGCCGCCGAACTCGCCGGTGCCGGATTGCCGGAGGGCTACAAGACTGACGGTCTCTCGCTCGTCTCCTATTTGAAGGGCGGTCCCGCTCCGAAACGGGAGTGTTTCTATTGGGAGCTCCACGAGGGAAAGCCCATTCAAGCCGTCCGCTTCGGTAACTGGAAAGCCGTGCGCAACGGCCCAGCGGCCCCGTTTGAACTTTATGATCTGGCAAAGGACGCGGGGGAAAGTAACAATCTCGCGTCCCAGTATCCCGATCTCATCGTCACAGCCGAGTCCCTGATGCGACAGGCTCGCACCGACGATCCGAACTGGCCCATGAACACAGGCAAGCGGACACAACCCGCCAACCAACAAAAGTGAGAATCCACATGACCAAAAAAACAATCACGTACACCACACTGCTCGTCGCCTCTTTTCTGACTCAAACTCAGACGTGCTCCGCAGAAACCAATAAACTCACCAATCTGATCGAACCGCCGGTCGTCGAAGCTAAATACGACGGCACATTGGTGACGGCACCCAAAGACGCCATAGCCCTTTTCGACGGCATCCGCGCCACGATATGGAAACAGGTGCCGAACCCCAAGGCTCCCGCAACAGATGACAGTTTCAAGTGGAAAATCGAGAACGGCTATATGGAAGTCGTTCCCAAGACCGGCATGATCGTGACCCGCGAACCCGTCATCACGTCTGGCCACCTGCACATCGAATGGGCGACGCCGTCAGAAGTCAAGGGCAACGGCCAAGGCCGCGGGAACAGCGGCGTCTTCATTGAAGGTTTTCCCGAGTTGCAGGTGCTCGACTCGTTCAACAACAAGACCTACTTCGACGGACAGGCCGGCGCGCTTTACAAACAACGCCCTCCGCTCGTCAACGCCTGCCGGGAGCCTGGCCAGTGGCAGTGCTACGACATCCATATTCAGCGCGCCTCGGTCGAGGCGGGAAAAGTCGTAAAGCCTGCCATTCTCACCGTTTATCACAACAACGTTCTAATTCAGGATAAATTCGAATTCTCGAGCCCAATCCAAAAAGGCACGCTGAAATTCCAAGACCACGGCAACCCTGTTCGTTTCCGCAACATCTGGTTCAAACCCTCCAAACAATAATTCCAGGAGGAGATTAAACATGACAAACAGCCCAGCCTTGACAGGATGCATTCTCTTAACGGTGCTTTGCGGCATCGGCCGGACAGCCGCAGCGCAGTCGCGGACGGAAAGACCCAACGTTCTGTTTATTCTCGCGGATGATCTCGGCTGGGCCGACACGAGCTTGTACGGCCAAACGAAGTACTACCGCACCCCGAACATCGACCGGCTTGCCAAGCGCGGCATGACGTTCACCCGCGCCTACTCCGCCAGCCCGCTTTGCTCACCCACCCGGGCCAGCATCCTCACGGGACTCAATCCCGCGCGCATCGGCATCACCGCGCCGGTCTGTCACGAGCTGAAAGAGCAGTTCGAAGCCAGCTTGATGAAAGCGGCGCCGGCAGGCAGCAAATCGATCGGCTGCGCATCCGCCACGCGCCTGAAGCGCGAGTACACCACGCTCGCCGAGTCGCTTAAGGCCGTTGGCTACACCACCGGCCACTTCGGCAAATGGCATCTGGGGCCGGAGCCCTACTCGCCACTTCAGCAGGGCTTCGACGTCGATGTGCCGCACTATCCGGGGCCCGGACCGGCAGGCAGTTACGTTGCGCCTTGGAAGTTCCCGGACTTCGATGCCGATCCCGGCGAGCCTAACCAGCATATCGAGGACCGCATGGCCAAGGAGGCGGTCGCCTTCATGGAGAAGAACAAAGAAAAGCCTTTCTTCCTCAATTACTGGATGTTCTCGGTGCACGCGCCGTTCAACGCCAAGACAAACCTGATCGAGAAGTACCGCGCGTGCGTCGACTCCAAAGATCCCCAGCACTGCCCCACGTACGCGGCGATGGTCGAATCCATGGACGACGCGGTCGGCACGCTACTCGATACCCTCGACCGGCTCGCCCTCGCGGATAAAACAATCCTCATCTTCTTCTCCGACAACGGAGGAAACATGTACAACGAGGTGGAGGGTGCCACGCCCACCAGCAACGCCCCGCTGCGCGGCGGCAAGGCCACGCTCTACGAGGGCGGCGTGCGCGTGCCGTGCGTCGTCTGCTGGCCCGGCACCGTGGCCGGCGGCAGCCGCAGCGATGCCGTCATCCAGAGCATCGACTTCTATCCCACGCTCTTGGATATCCTCGGCCTGAAGCCCGCCGAAGACCAGCGCTTCGACGGTATCAGCATCACGCCCTCACTCAAGGGTCAATCGATCACGCGCGACGCGATCTTCACCTTTTTTCCGCACGACCCGCACGTGCCCGACTGGCTGCCGCCCGCCGTCTCCGTGATCTGCGGCGACTGGAAACTCATCCGCATCTTCCACGGCGGCGAAAAAGGCGGCCACCGCTGGAAGCTCTTCAACCTCGCGAATGATCTCGGCGAGAAGAACGATCTCGCCTCCCAAGAGCCGCAGCGCGTCAAGGAACTCGATGCGCGGATCGAGGCCTTCCTGAAGGACACCAAGGCCGTTGTGCCCGCGCCGAACCCCGCTTTCGACCCTGCCGCCTACCGCCCGGAACTCGAAGGTGTGCAACCGCCGAAAAACCAACCCAAGCGCGGCCCCGAAGCGCAGACCGACTGGAAGGCCCGTAACTGCACGGTCTCGTTCACGAACGGGATAGTCACGGTACGCGGCACGAACGACTCACCTTTCTTAGGGTTCGCTCTCGGCATCGCGGGAGGGCCCGCTACCGTGCGTTTACGGGTCAAGGCTCGCGCCTCAGGGACAGGTCGTATCGAGGGTCTCCCTTCGGGGCCGTCGGGAGAAAGAAACTGTCAATCACTGCCGTTCGATTTGACGATGGGAGACTGGCAAGTCATAAAAATCGATGTTCCTTCGACCTTCTCACTCAACATCTTGCGCATTTACTTGCCTGCCCAGACACAGGCTGTCGACGTCGATTGGGTCGAAGTAACCGCCCCCTGCGAAAAGAAACCGCACCGTTGGAACTTTTAACTTCGCGACGGCCTCACGCTTTTCCGTCCACATGTTTCTTCACCGTGCGCCAGTCGAGGCCGGTACGGCGCGCGACTTCCTCATATCGCCCATAACGACGGAAAAGCCGCCGGCAGTATTCGGACGTCAGCGCGCCCACTGTAAGGTCTCCCCGCTCTAACGCGGCCAGCCACTCGTCGCTACCGCGATCCGCCCAGCGATCACCGTGATACGCTCCGGTCAGCAGGATACAGCGAACCGCCTGCTCCAGTTCGCGCACGTTTCCGTGCCAAGCATAATTTTTCCCGACTCCTTTGCTTAAGGCCGTCAACACACGATCCAGCACATCCCCCTCCGACTCACCGCTCATGCGCCGCAGCATGTGCCGCACCAACACCTCTAGCTCCGACGGCATCTCTTGCAGCCTTAATCGCAGAGACGGCACTTCGATCTGGTCTGAACACAACCGATAAAAGAAATCGTCGCGAAATGCGTTGGAGCGCCGCAGGGCTCCGATGTTTTTGTTAGTTGCCGCGATCACCCGCCCTTCGAACCGGCACACCTCGTGCCCCCCCACAGGCGAGAATGTTCGCTGCTGTAGCACCTGCAGCAGCTTGATCTGCACCGGTTCAGGCACGTCACCGATTTCATCGAGAAAGATCGCACCATGCGGGCTGCACCGCGCAAAAACGCCCTCATGCCGCTCAACCGCGCCGGTGAAGGCTCCCTTGCGGTGACCGAAGAGTTCGGACTCTATGAGTGTTTCAGGATACTGGGATAGATTAATCGGCACAAATGCACGCGTAAAGCTCTCCACGAAACAGTGACGCGACGGCACGAACGGGATGAACCCCGAACGACCTAATGCGAAAGCGGCCGCTCCTTTTCCCGTTCCGGTCTCTCCGAGCAAGAGCGTAGAAAAGTCTTCCATCCGGTTCCAGAAGCACCGGATGTACCAACGCCCCTCATTCGTGAAAATGTTGTCCCACAATCGCTTCCTGAGCTGCTTCATGCAGGGACTGTTGCCGATCAGGCTATTGTTGATAAAATAAAAGGCCCGCCGAAGCTGGTAGAAAATGGCAACATATTGAGCCGCCTCCCCCTGTGTGAATCCACATTCCAGAAGGCTGTCAAAGACCTCGGCCGTGAATGACGCCTCACATGACTCGTCGCCAGCGGCAATCTGCTTCTGGATCAAAGCGTCCAACCGGTCAATATGCTTATGAAACACCAGAAAAAGAATACCGATTGTGATGCGTTCCCCATCCGCACCTGAATAGCAACACCGGTCGACCCGTCCGGCAGGCATCACCGTCTTTAAACGTTTCTCCAACTCCGCAAGCAGACGCCCGAGAACCTCATCAAAATCGGCCTCACTATTCAGACCTACGGCTTGACGATCCGCCAATACTCGCTCGTCACCAAAGGGATTCGTAAAGGCGGACTTGGCCACACGGTCCAAGAACTCGCAGTCGTCCAGCGTCATCATTTTTTGATTAGACATACATAAAATGTATCATATACATACTTTTTTTGTCTATCCAGTATTGATAGTTTCATTTCTATCAAGTTGTAACCCGTTAACGTCAAAGAAGTAAAACTGAATATCATGGTTTGGCCTGTTACCTGCGATATTCAAGTCGATCACATAATCAGGAAAAAGGAATTGCCCATGCAGACAAGCTTCAAATGGCTGAACATTACACAGGCAATCGGCTCGATGATCGACAACATCTTCAAGATGGTCACCGTCATTTACCTCGTCACCGTGTTGAACCGTAACTTGACTGAGACGCTGTCGCTCGCCTCCGCACTCTTGGTGATTCCCTTTCTGCTCTTCTCAAACTGGGCAGGAGCACTGACCGACCGCTACAGCAAACGCACCCTTATCGTGGCGATTAAATGGACTGAACTTGCCCTGTTACTTTTGTCTTTTCCGGCCCTTGCCTCAGGACTCGCCTGGCCGATGCAAGCTGTGCTCTTCCTGCTCGCCACTCAGAGTGCCTTCTTCGGTCCCGTAAAACGCGGCATCGTTCCGGAACTGGTCGTCTCGGATGAACTCGCCCGCGCGAACGGCCAGATGACCGGTTCTTCCTATATCGCCATCGTCCTTGGCCTTTTCCTGCCTTCGCTTGCCGTGACCGTGCTGCACCTGAGCTGCGCTACCGTCCTCGCAAGTTGCGTCACGCTCTCCGTGATTGGCCTCCTGTGTGCCTACCGTCTGCCGCCGACTCACGCAGCGAACCGCATTTCCACGCCTTCTTTTTGGATCGTGCCGGACGCTCTCCGCGCCATGCGCTCGCTCAACGCGCACATCTGGCTCAAGCGCGCGGCCTTCGGCTCAATTATTTTTTCCGGCATCGCGGCCCTTTTCCAGCAGAACCTCATGGTCTATGCCCGTGACAGTGCGGCGCTTTCGGTCGAAGCAAGCGGATATTTCTTTCTGCTGGTCGCCGCGGGCATCGCGGCAGGTGCTTGGCTCACCGGTCGCCTCTCCCCGCATGCGATAGAAATCGGCCTTATCCCAGTCGGCGCGTTCGGCCTCGCGCTCTCGCTCCTCGGACTCGGCCTTGTCGGCACGCATGTCGCCATGGTGCCGCTTCTGATTCTCGCCGGACTCACGGCGGGCATGTGCATCGTGCCAATCACAGCCTACCTGCAAGCCCAAGCACCTGCGGAGCACCGCGGCGAGCTCTTCGGGGCGGTCGAATTCTGGAGTTTCGCCTCCATGGTGGCCGCCTCAGGCCTTTTCTATGTGCTCTTCAACGTGCTGCACCTTGGCGCCCGCACCTGCATGCTCCTGACCGGTGGCGCGGCCACAATCGCCGCGATGTGGGCCTTGGTCCGGCTACCGGATTGCACGGTCCGATTCCTGATCTCGCGTCTGACCCACCTCCTCTATCGCGTCGAGGTTCGAGGGCTCGAAAACCTGCCCCGTGAAGGCGGAGCCCTGCTGGTCTCGAACCATATCGCTTACTCTGACGCCACGATCATCCAGTCGGTGACACAGCGCGCGATCCGATACCTCATGTCCCGCGACATTTTCTCTGGTTGGGGGTGGTGTCGCCCAGTCTTCCGTATCACGCAGGCGATCCCGATTCACATGGGCGACGGGCCCCGCGCGCTGGTCCAATCCCTAAACAACGCCCGCGAGGCGCTCTTGCACGGCTCGCTGGTCGGCATTTTCCCTGAAGGAGAACTGACACGCACCGGCTCGATCCAGGCCTTCCACAAAGGATTCGAAAAGATCGTAAAAGACACAGGCTGTCCGATCATTCCCCTGCATCTGGATAATCTCTGGGGCAGCATCTTCAGTTATCGCAACGGAACGCCGGGCTTCCGCTGGCCGCGACGTCTGCCTTTGCATGTAACCGTCCGCATCGGCAAGCCACTGCCTTCAACAGCCACCGCCGAGGACGCTCGCCAAAGCATCATAGAGCTGGGCGTTGAAACTGCAGCAGAACATGCCACACGCCCCGGAAACACCCTTGCCCGACGAGTCCTCACCCAAGCCCGCAGCCACTGGTCAAACTTGATCGCACGCGATACCTCGGGCCAGTCAGTCACCTATGGTCGCCTGCTCACCCGTGCAGCGGCCCTCAACGCCCGTCTCGCGACGCAACTCTCCGGGGAACACCGCGTCGGCATCTTGTTGCCCCCCTCGGTCGCAGGTCTGCTTGCGAACATATCCCTCACGTTGCAGGGCAAGACCGTCGTGAACCTGAACTGGACCGTCTCGCCCGACGCTTTCCGATCCGCCGTAACTCAGAGCGGCCTGAGTCACATCATCACCTCGCACCGCTTCCTTGAAGCGCTCGCCTTACCGACGACCTCCGCAAGCCTGATATTCATTGAAGAGGCTTTCGCCGGTTTGACCCTGCACGAGAAGGCCTCCGCGCTCCTGCGTGCCCGCTTTGCACCGTTGCGCACGTTCGCACTCCATCATGAACCGCGCCCGACAGACACCGCATGCATTATCTTCTCCTCCGGCTCCACCGGCACGCCCAAAGGCGTCATGCTCAGCCATGCCAACTTGCTCTCAGATCTTGATGCGTTGCAGACGGTCGTGCCTGTCTCGCACCGCGACACGCTCTGCGCCACATTGCCTTTTTTCCACTCCTTCGGGTTCCTCGGCACGATCTGGTGGCCTTTACTGACAGGCATACCAACCGTTTTCCACGCCAATCCTCTTCAGCCCGCTCAGGTGGTACGTCTGATCCGCGACGGGCGAGTCTCAACCCTGCTCACCACGCCCACCCTTTTACAGACTTACTTGCGCCGTGCGGCAGACGGTGATCTCGCGAGCCTGCGTCACGTCTTTACGGGTGGTGAAAAGCTCCCAGCCGCACTCGCCGACGCCTTCGAACAAGCCACGGGGCTCCGCCCTCTGGAAGGTTACGGTGCCACCGAACTCGCGCCGGTCGTCGCCATGGGGTTGCCCACCCGCACCTTCGGCCAGACCGTCTGCATCGGCAACAAGCCCGGCAGCACAGGACGGCCACTCCCGAACATCGCGCTTAAGGTCGTCAACCCTGACACCGGCTCGCCATTGCCCATAAACACACCAGGCCTGCTACTCGTCAAAGGACCGAACGTGATGCAAGGTTATCTCGACAACCCCATAAAGACCGCAGAGGCCCTCCGTGACGGCTGGTACAACACCGGTGACATTGCCCGCATCGACGAAGACGGCTTCCTCTTCCTGACCGACCGCCTCTCGCGTTTCAGCAAGATCGGCGGAGAGATGGTACCGCACGGCGCGATCGAAGACGTTCTGCAGCGCGCCTGCAACACCAGTGAACCGTGCAGCGCCGTGATCGGCATACCCGACAAATCCCGGGGGGAAGATTTGGTGGTCTGCTATACCCCGCAGGCGGGCGATGCCGAAATGTTGCACCACGCGCTCAAGAGCGGGGGTCTGCCTAATCTGTGGATCCCGAGCCGAGCCCATTTCGTCCGTGTTGCCGACATCCCCCTCCTCGGCACAGGGAAAACCGATCTGCGTACACTCCGGGAGCGTGTTCTCCAATGCAGCCGCCTTTGCGCGTAAAAAGGACTTCAGCCATGAACCTGACTCATCTCGCACAACCCCTTCTCTTCGTTGCGGCACTCCTGTACCCCAAACATACCGCATCAGCTTCAGACGGTCCGTGCGAAACGGTCGTGATGCTACATGGTCTCAACCGGACTCACCACGCCATGTCGAAACTCACAACATCCTTACAAACTGATGGTTACACCGTAATCACTTCTGACTACCCCTCGCGTAGTGCGGATATTGAAACGCTCTCTGCCACCCTTTTCGCTTCACTTATTCCGAAGCTCGCATCCGCTCAAAGAGTCCATTTTGTCACCCACTCGATGGGAGGCATACTGCTCCGGAATTATCTTCAGGCACACACGTTACCCAACCTCGGACGCGTGGTCATGCTCGGCCCGCCGAACCGCGGTAGCGAAGTGGTTGACCGGCTCGGCGCCTTCGCGTCTTTCCGCTGGATAAACGGCCCTGCCGGAAGTGAGTTGGGAACTGTCACCAATAGCCTGCCGCTCCGGCTGAAAACCCCCAACTTCGAACTTGGCGTGATCGCGGGGGACCGAAGCATCAATCCGATACTCTCCCTCCTGATTCCCGGACGGGACGACGGCAAGGTCTCTGTCGCCCGAACCCAAACACAGGGTATGAGGGATTTCATTTGTCTGCACGTCACTCACACCTTTATGATGCGCAATCCGCGCGTGATCGCAGAAACGCGGCATTTTCTTAAAACCGGACTGTTTATTGGGGCACAGAGCCGCAGACACGTGGACAACAAACAAAGAAGATGCGAGAATGGCAAACCGAATGAGGTGATATGATGAGAAAAGTATCTGACCGATATCGGCTATGGCTCATGCGGGAGTTACCGATTTTGGAGAACGCAGGTGTGATCTCCGCGGAAAAGTCCGTTGATATACGGGCCTATTACGCTACCCACACACAAGGCGGCGTGCATTGGGCGCTCATCGCCTTTGCGATCTTGGGATCTCTTCTGATCGGAGCCGGCATCATCCTGCTGTTCGCCCACAACTGGGATGATTTGTCGCGTTCGACGCGCGCCTTCCTATCACTCTGTCCGGTGTCGATCGGAGCCATTCTGAGCGTCACAGCCCTGTTGAAGGACGGAGGGATCGCCAGGCGAGAGTCAGCGGGGATTTTTCATTCTCTAGCCGTCGGTGCGTCGATCGCACTGATTGGCCAAACCTACCACCTTCCCAGCGATATTCCCGCCTTCCTGCTGACATGGGCTTTACTCGTCTTACCCTTGATGTTTCTGTTGCACTCCACCGGAGCGTACTTGATCTATCTGGCACTAGTCTGCGGTTGGAGTGGTCTGGCACAGAACACATACGGGCAAGCAGCCGCATTCTGGCTTCTCGTCCTTCCACCCGCCGCCAGCCTGTTTCACCTGACCAGGATCAACCGCGACACACCCGAAAGCGCGATCCGTTTCGCCGGCATCATCCTGACACTCTGCATAAGCACCGGCATCGTGTTTGAGCGAACCGTTCCCGGCCTTTGGATCGTTGCCTACTCCGCTCTGCTCAGCGGCGCAGGACTGCTCGGTCTCTGCCTGTACGGCGAGCGGGAGGGCTGGAACAACATCCCCAAAACCTTCGGGATAATCGGCTTGGTCGTGCTGGCCTACATTTTCACCTGGACCGATATATGGCACCAAATCGGCTGGGGCCATATGCGCCACGATTGGCAGTATCGCACGTGGGGTATCGGGTTCGATAGCGGTATAACGCTGGCCTTTCTGGGCGGATGGATCATCACAGCCCTGAGGGCGTTTCGTCGCGACTCCATCGAAACTCTCACCTTGGCCGCCTTCCCGGTTATTGCAACCCTCTGTTTTGCCCTCAGTTCCCTGACCGAAAAGGCTGATCTTTTCAACGCGCTGATCTTCAATGCATTCATGCTCTATCTGGGCCTCATGTATATCGTGCTGGGGTGCCGAAACATTAAACTGAGGCAGCTGAACGGCGGGATGGGGGTCGCGTCTTTGCTCTTGATTACCCGTTTTTTTGACAGCGAATTCAACTACCTGACGCGCAGCCTCGTATTCATTGGACTTGGCTTCGTTTTCCTAGCCGTCAACCTCATCATGTCCCGCCGCAAGAAACTAAAGGAGGTTTCCGCATGAAAAAGGTTCCCGTCTTCTTGATCCTGATCCTCACCCAATTCGCCGTTCTCGCCTTGATGATTCACAGCAAAGAACG
>JADHEF010000757.1_pt1 | contig 27984 bp, 22 predicted proteins | sample 8952391 | NCBI WGS metagenome assembly JADHEF01 (sample SAMN16124439, study PRJNA663245) | bioreactor sludge metagenome | isolation source: sludge (nitrite) | place: India:Bengaluru | collected 2019-02-28 | reverse complement strand
CGCTTCTGCCATCCGTGTGTAGCCACGTCCTTACTTAACGCGAACTGAGCCTTTTGCAAACATCTCGCTCGCAGCCAATACCGGCCCCCAACAACGCCCAGCAATCTGTCGCAATGCGCAGGACGGGCGAGTATCATCGCATCTCTCTTGACGCCGATCTGCGAGAGCAGATGCCGGAACTGTGTCATGGGCGATTGGTCCAGGAGGGGCTGATGTGCAGGGTGCTTATTGCTGACGACGAACCGAAAGTCCTGCTCTTGATCAAGAGTCTGATCGAGTGGGATGCGTTGGGTTTGGAGTTGGTTGCGACCGCCAGCGACGGGGTATCGGCTTTGACCGCAATTGCCGAACTTCGGCCGGATATCGTGATCACCGATATCCGCATGCCAGGCTACGATGGGATCGAATTGATCGGGCGAACCAAGGAGATGAATCCAACGACCGATTTCATCATAATCAGCGGTTACCGTCACTTTGACTACGCGCAAAAGGCGATCCGTTTCGGCGTCGAGGACTATCTGCTCAAGCCGCTCAAGGCCGTCGAGATCAACCAGACGCTACGCAAGATGATCGAAAAGTACCGCGACAGGGAACTGGCACGGGAACGCGAGGCGCGTTATTCGGCACGTGCGGAAAGAGACACGCAGATGCTTCACGAGCGGTTCGTGAAGATGGCGCTCGGTCTCGGCGACGACGATGATCTGTCGGACCGCGCTCTTGGCCTTGAGCAGCTCAATCAGAAGTATGCGTTGATCTTCCTGCCGCACGAGTTTCAGGTCTTCGTCGTCAAGACCGACGTTGGGGCCGATTCCTTTGGCACCAACGTCCGCAAGTTGCTCGCCGAGAAGACAGCAGGGGCGATTCGTGACGCGGTAAAGGAACATTGTCATTCGTGTTTGCTCTATTCGAGCGAGCAAGGTATCTACGGTCTGCTGAATTTCGCCGAGTCCGAAAAGAGATCGTTGAGGAGAGCCTTGCTCGCTGTGATCGACGAGTTGCAGTCGCAGAGCGAGATCTTTGACCGGATCAAGGTTTCGGTCGGACTGGGCCGGCAATCGGCTGATGTCCGCGAGATGTACCTGTCCGCGCGGGAGGCAGAACTGGCCATGCTCAATCGCCTGGTGCTGGGTACCGGACGAGTACTCGAGCGACCGCCAGAGGACAACAGTGAACGCGTCGTTGCGCAGATCATCACCGCAGACGTTCGGAAACGGCTTTTGCAGGGTATCGAGATTCTCGACGCATCGGCAGTCACCACGATGATCGATGGCCTGGCCGAGACTGCATCGAACTACGATGGTATGAGTGGCAAGGCGGTGCTTGCGATCTTCGAGGAATGTGCGCAGATCTTGCGTTTCGGGTTGAGAGCACAGAATGCGGTGGACGCGCAGGTCGAAGGCTTGCAGTCGGCGGCGTTTGAAGAACTCGGGATGTGTCAATCGCAGCGTGAGGTCTTTCTATTGCTGCGCAGACATGCCGGCAATCTGGTCGACCACGTTGTCGCGTTCAGGAGAAGCGAAAGTGCCAAACCGGTGCGTGAGGCGCAGCGGTTCATTCAAACGAACTTCGCGAGTCCGATCGGGCTGGAGAACGTCAGCGAGCGCGTGGGCTTCAACCCGACCTACTTCTCGCTCATATTCAAGAAGGAAACAGGAATGAACTTCCTTGAGTACTTGACTGACGTTCGTATCCGCGAGGCGAAACGCCTTCTTTCCGACCCAAGAAAAACGATCGCCGATGTGGCGCTCGAGGTCGGCTACAACGACGTGAAGCACTTCTCCCGCGTGTTCACCCGAAGTACCGGCCTTCATCCGTCGAAGTACCGAAAGCTCTACTACTAGCGAAGAGGGTGCGGTGACGTTCGACGAACACTGGGGTTTCATCAGGCGCCTGTTGTTCTGCCTTGGAGGCTATGCTTTGCTCGGCGCACTGTTCTATGCGAATGACGTGCTCGGCGGCCGACTGGCTGGATTTCTCCTGGTCGCGTTTGCGATCAACACGCTGTATCTCTATCGCTCGATCATTGTGCCTCTGCGCGAGGTTGAGGCTCTCTATCTGAGATTCAACCGCGGCTACGACTCGAAGGCGATTTTCAGCAAGCCGGTCTTCTTCACGCCGGCTGAGCAACAGTCCTTGGCAAAGATCAGCCATCTGCTCGACAACCAGGAAGTCAACCGGCTCTCGAACCGTCAGGCGCAGTATCTTGCGCTGCAGAACCAGATCAATCCGCACTTTCTGTACAACACGCTGGAGGCGATTCGCGGCGACGCGCTGTCCATGGGGATGCGGGATATCGCATCGATCACCGAGGCGCTCGCCACCTTCTTCCGATACACGATCTCGAACATGGACAATCTGGTGTCGCTCGAGGAAGAGTTGGGCAACGCCGAGAACTACTTCGCGATCCAGAACTACCGCTTCGGTGAGCGAATCAGCATGCAGGTGTCGCTCGAAGCGGGCAGCGAGGCGGCGATGGACTTCATGATTCCGAAGCTGACCCTGCAGCCAATCATTGAAAACGCGATCATTCACGGCCTCGAGGGGCAGGTTGGGCCGGGAACGGTCGCGGTCGACATCGCGACCGATGGCAGCCGCCTGTTGATCGATGTGAAGGATGACGGTATCGGCATGAGCGAAGATGTGCTTGAAGCCCTCAGTCGGCGTCTTATCTCTCCGGACGCTGCGGCCCACCGCGACGAGAAGAATCGCGGGGGAATTGCGCTCGCCAACGTGAATAACCGGATCAAGTTGCTCTTCGGCGAGCAATACGGACTTCGTGTCTCCAGCATCGAAGGGACGGGCACCACGGTCGAAATCCAGCTGCCCGTCAAGCGACGCGCGGACGTTTGAAGGCATGCGGCGCGAGCTACTTCGCCTGGAGAGCGTTTCGCTCGGCGAGCACGGGCAGAAGTCGCTGGAGGATTTCAGCTTGGTTCTTAACGCGGGTGAAGTCCTAGGCGTTTTCTCGACCCACGCGACCGTGAAAAACGATCTGGTTCGGCTGATCGCCGGTCAGATCGGCGCCGACGCAGGACGCATATACCTGGCCGGAGAGCCGAGCCCGTTCGAGGAAAGCAACCTTCACCGGCGGCGCAAGGTCGGCGTCATTCACTCGGCGCGGACCCTGATCGACGTGCTGAGCGTTTCCGAGAACATTTTTGTCATCCGCAAGGGCGTCAAGGCTGGCGTCATCGACCATCCCTTGCTTGATGTCCAGGCGCGGCAGTTGATCGACGAATTCGGGATGTCGATCGCGCCCGAGACGCTGGTACGAAATCTCTCGGATGTGGACCGGTGTTGCCTGGAAGTGCTCAAGGCGATCGCGCTCGGCGCGCAGATCGTCGTATTCAAGGATCTTTCCAGCTTTCTGCCCGATTCGAGTATCGAACAGCTCCTCGAATTTGCTGCCCGCCTCAAGACGCGCGGTATCGGGCTTCTTGTGGTCGAGAGTTCGGTCGGCACGCTTGCCCGTTACGCCGAACGTGTCGTGGTGATCAAGAACGGCCGCAGTTTCTGGACCTTCGTGGGGCGTACCTTCAGTGATGAGGCGCTGAAGACCTGCTTCGCGAGAAAGCGCGACGCCATGCTTCCGGAAGATCGATGGGTGGCCACAGAGGAAGAACGCGCGCGGCGCGAAGTTCTCGCTTTTGACAGGGTAAGCTCCGGCATTCTAGATGACCTCAGTTTCTCGCTTGTGCAGGGTGAGGAGCTTTGCATTCTTGATCAGGCCGGGACGGGGATCGAGGAAGTCCGTGCCCTGCTAAGCGGTGAGCATCGACCAAGTAGTGGTCGAGTCCTCGCGAACAGTGTTGAATTTACCGCGCGCAACGCATGGCAGGCGCTCGATCAGAAGATCGCGTTCATCGCCGAGAGTCCTGCGGAGAGCATGATCTTCCGGGATCTCTCTGCGATCGAGAACCTCTGTTTGCCGTCAAGCCGAAAAGCCGCCGGATTCTGGCTCAATCCAACCTACGTCAACAGTTGCCTGAAGGAGTATGGACCCTACTTCGGTCCGGACGTGCTGAACAAGTACCCGGACGAACTGAGCGTGCAGGATCTGCATAAACTGGTCTACTGTCGCTGGCACCTCTACAAGCCCGACGTTGTGGTGTGCATCAAGCCCTACAGTTCAGTCGACAAGACTCTAGAGGAAATCAGCGCGATCTTCATCGACCTTCTCGTGAGAAAAGGCATCGCCGTGCTGATTCTGACGTCGAGCGCATCCGAAGCAGAGAGCGCGCGAAGAAAAATCTCCATCAATCAAAAGAATGCCCCCCTTCACCAAAAGAATGACCTTTGATCGGCAAAAATGCTGATGCTACGCTCGTCCCACAACTGAATGACAGCCGTCGTTGGTCTCATGGCCACTGACGAGAAGCCGTGAAACGGCGAGTCAAGGAGAGGGGAAGCGTGGAGAAGTATCTGCTGGAGTTGTCCGGGATCAGCAAGTCATTCCCGGGTGTAAAAGCGCTCGACGATGTCAGCTTCAATCTCAAGGCAGGCGAAGTGCATGCGCTGCTCGGCGAGAATGGCGCGGGCAAGTCGACGCTGATGAAGATCATCAGTGGCATCTATCAGCGCGATTCGGGGAGCTACCGCCTCGACGGTCACGAAATCGACGAGCTGACGCCGAAGAAGGCGCAGGAACTCGGGATCGCCATCATCCACCAGGAACTGAACATGTGTACCGACCTGACGGTCGCGGAGAACATGTTCCTTGGCCGTGAGTCGCACGCACGCGGTGTCATCCGCCAGCACGAGATGGATCGGCAAGCAGCGGAGATCCTGCGCCAGCTGAAGATTGATATCGATCCGCGCACCGTGGTCAAGAAACTGCCGGTATCGAAACAGCAGATGGTCGAGATTGCCAAGGCGCTGTCGACAAACGCGCGCATCCTGATCATGGACGAGCCGACCTCGGCGCTGACCGACCGGGAGATCGCCGAGCTCTTCCGCATCGTGCGCGATCTGCGAGCCCAGGGTTGCGCCATTGTCTACATCTCGCACCGGCTCGACGAACTCAAGGAGATTACCGACCGCGTCTCGATCTTCCGCGATGGGCGTTTCGTCGCCACGCGCGACTTCGCCGAGACGACCCTTGACGAGATCATCGCGATGATGGTCGGCCGCGAAATCAAGGAGAAGTTCCCGCATATCCCGGTCGCCAAGGGCGAAAAGATCCTCGAGGTGTCCCACCTCGATTCCGGCATGGTGAAGGACGTTTCCTTCGACCTGTACGCTGGCGAGATCATCGGCCTGTCCGGTCTCATGGGTGCCGGCCGGACGGAACTCGTGCGCGCCATCTTCGGCGCAGATCCGATCGAGCGCGGCACGATCAAGCTCGACGGTGAAGTCATCCACGTTCGTCATCCGCTCGATGCCATCGAGCACGGTATCGTGCTCGGCCCGGAGGATCGCAAGAAGCAGGGCTTGTGTACCGAGCTGTCGATCCGCGAGAACGTCGGCCTGGCGAACCTCGACCGCATCTGCAACCGCTGGGGCGTCGTGCGCAGTGGTGTCGAGAAGGAGCTGACGCGGCGCGCGATCAAGGATCTGCGTATCAAGACACCGTCCGGGGAGCAAACGGCGAAGAACCTGTCGGGTGGAAATCAGCAGAAGGTGGTGCTCGGTAAGTGGCTGGTGCGCGACGCGCGCGTCGTCATCTTCGACGAACCGACACGTGGTATCGACGTCGCGTCCAAAGTCGAGATCTACTCGATCATGAACGACCTGAAGTCGCGTGGCATCGGTGTGCTCTTCGTCTCGTCCGAAATGCCCGAAGTAATGGGGATGAGTGACCGGATTCTCGTCATGTGCAACGGCAGGATCACCGGGAATCTTGTTTCGAAGGAGACGACACAGGACGAAATTCTCCGTTGTGCGACGCAATACAACGTACAAGCAAACTTACAAGCCAACGTTCAATCCGCAACCGAAAAGTAAAGACAGACTCAGATGAAAAACAACTACTTCAAAGAGATTCTGGCCATCAGGGGCATGGGGCAGGTCATCTCGGTCACGGCGGCGCTGTGTGTCATGACGCTCGTCTTCGGCATCATTAATCCGTCGTTCTTCTCGGGGGAGAACACGACGAACCTCCTGCGCCAGGTGGTGCCGATCATGATCATCGGCATCGGCCAGTCCTTTGTAATGATCACTGGCGGCATCGACCTCTCGATCGGTTCGGTCGCCGGCATGTCGAGCATGATCTCGGCGACGCTGATGACCAAGGGCGGCATGGACCCCTGGGTAGCGAGCGGCATCACGCTCGCGGCCTGCTGTCTCGTCGGGCTGGTCAACGGCATGCTGGTCTCGTTGACCAAGCTGCCCGCTTTCATCGCCACCTTGGGTACGATGATCATTGCACGTGGCATCGCGCAGCTGGCCAACGGCAACATGAATACCGACGGCATCCCGGAAAGCGCCGACGGCTTCAAGAGCGTCTTCTACTACGGTGACACGCTCGGACTCTTCAACCCGATCTGGATCGGCATCATCATCTTCCTGATCTTCGCTTTCATCCTCGGCAAGACTTGTACCGGTCGTCATACCTACGCCATCGGCAGCAATTACGAGGCCGCCAAACTGTCCGGCGTCAACGTCGTTGTTGCCGAAACCAAGGTGTACATCTTCAGCTCCTTTCTCGCCGGTATCGTCGGTCTGATGCTCACGGCGCAGAGCGGCATGGGGACGATGAATGCCGGTATGTCGTACGAATTGAACGCGGTTGCCGCGTCGGTCATCGGTGGTGTCAGCACAATGGGCGGACAGGGGCTCCTCTTCGGCACCGTCATCGGCTCGTTTATCTGGGGTGTCCTGAACAACGGCCTGCAGTTCGCCGGCGCGCCGCTCGCGCTCAGAAATCTGGTGATCGGCGTCGTCGTCATCATCTCGGTGCTGATCGACCGCGTCGCCCGCGGCGGGAAGCTCAACTTTCTCAAGAAGCGTTAGCAACCGGTATGGCGCCCAGCGTGCCGTCCCGGATTCAGGAAATCTTGCCCAAAAGGCAATGACTAGGTGTAGTTCTCATAAACAGTGGAGGTAGTGACAATGAAAAAAGCACTCAAGGTTATGACAATGGCAACGATGGCGGCGCTGTCCCTGTCGGTCGTCGCACCAACCGCGTCGGCTGCGGATGCAAAAGGCCAGACGGTCTATCTGATCACCATGGACAAGATGGACCAGCACTGGGTCAAGGTGGATGAGGGTGCCAAGACGATGGCAGCCGCGGTCGGTCTGAAGTACAAGTGGGACGCGCCGGACGTCAAGGACAACGCCAAGCAGATCGAAGCGGTGAACAACGCCGTGGCCGACAAGGCCAACCTGATCCTGCTCGCCGCCAACGATCCGAAGGCGATCAGCGCCGCCGTCAAGAATGCCCAGAGCAAGGGCGTCAAGATCATCTACGTGGATTCCGGCGCGGATGTTCCGGCGATCGCTACGCTGTCGACCAACAACTTCCAGGCCGGTGCACTGGCGGGCAAGACGATGGTTGACGAACTCAAGGCGGCGGGCAAATCGGCCGGCAAGATCGGCATCGTCAGCGTCAACACGGCGACCAACTCGACGATGGAGCGTGAAAATGGCTTCCGTGGCGTTGTCAGCGCCGCCGGCTACACGATCCTAACCACCGAGTACAAGGACGGTGACGCGGCGGCCTCGCAAGAAGCCGCGACCGGTTTCATCTCGGGCAACGGCGATCTCGTCGGTTTGTACGGCGCAAACGAAGGTTCGACGGTCGGCGTCGGAAACGCGATCAAGGCTTCCGGCAAGCCGATCATCGGTATCGGTTTCGACAAGTCCGACGCGATTATGGGCCTGCTGAAGAGCGGCGCGCTAAAGGCGGCGATGGCGCAGAACCCGTTTACGATGGGCTACCTCGGCGTGGCGCAGGCTTACGCCGCGTTGTCCGACCTGAGTACCGGCCCGGCCGTCATCGACACCGGTGTTTCGGTATTGCGTAAGTAAGCAGCCGCTTCTCGCGCAAAGAAAGCCGGGGGCGCATCGGGCCCCCGGCTTTTTGCGTGGACAAAAAAGAGCGACCGCCTGAACGAACAGGACGGTCGCAAGAGGAGGACTGCAACTTTACAGACTGCCGAAGAGCGCGCAGCTAACAGCGGCGATGAAGCCAGGAAGCCGGGGCCGTGCGAGGGGGCAAGTCCGGCTACTCGCCGAGCGCCTCAGCGACCGCATGTTGGAATACGCCTTCGTCGGGAGAGATGCCCGTCCACGTCTCGAACAACTGCATCGCCAGTTGTACCAGCATTTCGACGCCATCGACGATGGGGCATCCCAAGTCTCGCGCAGTTCGCAGAAATGGCGTGATTCGCGGGTTGGTGATGACATCGACCACGGTGGTTGAAGCGCTCAGGCTTCCCCAATCCAGCGGCACGTGCTCGCAAGCGGGGGCGCACCCGAGATGCGTGGCGTTCATTAATATTCCAGTGCCGGCAGGTACCCTGACTACGCCATCCCATCGCTCCCAAGCGGTGGGAATACCCGCCGCGCGGCGCACCAGATCCGCGACTTCGTTCCCTTGTTCCTCTCGCCGCGTAATTACGGTGAGGTGCGCGGCGCCGGCCCAGCCTAGCTCGACCGCCATGGCGCGTCCCGCACCGCCTGCGCCGAGCATCGTGACGCGTTTGCCGGCGATCGGTGTGACCTTGTTGATTGCCTTCACCACACCCTTGCCATCGTTGTTGTGGCCGATCAGGAGTCCGTTCTCGTTGGTTACCCAGTTGGCCGCGCCGATTGCTGCCGCATCCTCATCGATTCCGTCCAGGAACGGGATGGCCGAGATCTTGTACGGCACGGTGATCCCATAACCGCGAAACCCCAGCGCGCGGGTTCCGGCGATGGCGGCACCGAGGTCCTCGCTGGCGACATCGCACTTCCAGAACTGCCAGTGCAGTCCGTAATGCGCGTAAACGGCATCGAACATTCGATCGATGGGATTTTCGGCGACCGGATGGCCCAGCATCCCGGTCATCTGCTTCTGCGGGGGCAACTGCGTTGTCAATTTGGACTCCTTCTATTCGACAAAACTTATGACGCCTTTGATGACCTCTTCGGCGTGATCCATGCTGAAGAGCACTTTCTCGGCGATGTCCGCAAACGGAAAGACATGCGATACGATCTTCTGCAACGGAATGACGCCGGACTCGACCGCGGCAATGGCCGTCGGATAGTGGTTCCGGTAGCGGAAGATGGTTTCAAGGCGCGCCTCCCGGGCGGCCATGGTGCCCAGATCGATCTTGATCTCGGGGTCCGCCGCCATCCCGACGATGACCACGACGCCGTTCGGCGCGACAACCTTGCTTGCCTGCCTGGCCGTAATCGGACTGCCTGCGGCGTCGAACACCAGATTGCAGCCGCCGGTTGCCGTGATTGCCATCACCGCGTCCTCTTGGTCGCCACGAATGACTCGGCTGGCGCCGAGTTCCAATGCCTTCTTGAGACGATTTTGCGCAATGTCGACGACCGTGATGTCGGTGACGCCGACGGCTCTCAGGACAAGCAAAGTGACCAATCCGATACAACCACTGCCAAAAATGACGGCGCTTTGCCCGAGTCGGGCCGCCGACTTCTCAACGGCATAGAGGCCGACGGACAGCGGTTCACATAGAGCACCCTCCAGCGTGCTGACGTTTGGTGGGAGCTTGAAACACATTTTTGCCGGGTGCGAGACGTATTCGCGAAACGCTCCGTCGCGCTCGCCGGGGATCGCCATGAACGACATCCGACTGCAAAGGTTGTAATGCCCGGTCATGCAGAACTTGCACGAGCCGCATGGCACACCAGGCTCAAGGGCGACCTTGTCGCCGATCGCGAATCCGGTGACGCCGCTGCCGATTCCGACAACTTCACCGGCAGACTCATGACCCAGAACGAGCGGGGCTTCGACGACCCAGTTTCCGAGACGCCCGTCCTTCAGAAAATGCAGGTCGGAGCCACAAATGCCGACATGATGCACTCTGATCAACAACTCTTCGGCCTGGGCTACTGGGCGAGGCCGTTCTTCAATCCGCATGACACGCGGGGCGTACATGACAGCAGCCTTCATGGTCTCTTGCATGTTGACTCCTAGAAGTCGCCGGCGCTCTGTCGGCGATGCGACAGGCGCCGTGCGGTTTGAATCCAGCCTGCGTCTTTCGGGTTACTTCGCCAAGTGCCGCTGCAGCGAGTTGCTGATCGACTGCAGAATCAGGAAGCAGGACGTTGCGCCGGCATCGAGCACGCCGATCGAGCGTGGCCCGAGGCGAGCCGAGCGGCCGATGCGCGCCTGCAGGTCCTTCGTCGAGTTCTTGCCGGCTTCGGCGGCAACGCTCATCGCCTTCAAGGCGTCGGCAAAGCTCGAACCCGCACCAACGGCTTCGGTATAGGCGTTGAGCGCCGGCACCATCGTATCGATCAGCGTCTTGTCGCCGACCTTGGCGTTGCCCATGCCTTGCACGTTGGATACGGCGGCAGCGAGCGCCTCACCGAACAGCCGGGCGTCCATCTCGGCATACGGCTCAAGCGTATTGACGAAGCCGAGGAAGAAGTTGCCGTAGAGCGGACCCATCGAACCGCCGATGTCGTCCATCAGCGCTTGCGAGAGCTGTTCGAACGCCTTGGGCAGATCACTGGCGGCGGCGCCGAGCGCGTCGAGACGCGTGCCGCAGCCGGTGAAGCCCTTGCTCATGTTGATGCCGTGGTCGCCGTCGCCGATCAGGCCGTCGATCTCGGAGAGGTAGGCACGGTTGCTGTTGATCGTCGTGATCAGATCGCGCACGACGTCGCCAGCCGTCGCCATCGCCACCGTCGGCCCGCTGATCGTACGCGGAGCGGCGGCCGCCTTGGCTGCCGGGGCTGCCGCGGCTGCCGTCTTGGCGCCTTCGACCGAGCCGCTGTAGCTGCGTCCGGCCGCAGGGTTGCCGGCCACGTTGATGCCGACGCAATCGCACGGTGCTTTCAGGCAGGCTTCGAGTTCGTCGTCGACCTTCATCATCGTCAGGGTGACGCCCATCATCTCGAGCGAGGTGAAGAGGTTGCCGACCTTGTTGAAGACGACGGTGATGCCCTGCGCTTCCAGGCGCTTGGCGAGTTCGCCGTAAAGGATGTAAAGCTCCATGATCGGCGTGGCGCCGAGGCCGGAGACGAGGAGCGCGACGCGGTCGCCCTTTCCGAAGGGGAGGTCGGGCAGGACCACCTTGAGCATCAGTTCGGCCATTTCAGCGGCGCTGACCGTGGTGCGCACATCGATGCCCGGTTCGCCGTGGTGGCCGATACCGACTTCCATCTTGCCGTTTTCGATCGTGAAATTGGCGTGGCCGACGGCCGGGATGATGCAGGCCGAGAGACCGATACCGATACTGCGCGTGTTGTCGATCGCCTTTTGCGCGGCGGCGATGACTTCGTCGAGCGAACCGCCCATCGCGGCCTTGGCGGCGCCCACCTTCCACATCAGGATTTCACCGGCGACACCGCGGCGCTTGGCTTCGTCACCTTTCGGCGCGGACGGGACGTCGTCGTTGGCGACGACGGTCTTGACCGTGATGCCTTCGCGCTCGGCCATCGAGATGGCCATCTTCACGTTCATGTTGTCCCCGGCGTAGTTGCCGTACAGACAGGCGACGCCGGCACCGCCATTGGCGGCACGCATGGCGTCGAGGAAGCTCTTGGCGGTCGGTGACGAGAAGATCTCGCCGATGGCCACCGCGTCGACCATGCCGTCGCCGACGTAACCGAGGAACGCGGGTTCGTGCCCCGAACCGCCGCCGGTAACGACGCCCACCTTGCCGGCTTCGGGAGCGCGGGCGCGTTTGACCACGCGTGAATTGTCGGTAGCGACGACCGTGTCGGCGTGCGCTACCAGCCAGCCTTTGAGCATGTCCTCAACGACGAGGTCTGCGTTGTTGATGATTCTGTTCATAGTCATAGTGAGTTTTCCCAGAAGTAATTGGGGGTGAAAGGTGGGTTGGTCCTGAAATTCGTTCTGTCAGCGCGAGCCTCTTGCTGACCGCCTGAACATCATAGTCACGAATGAGCAAATGATCAATAGCACATCGCGTGCAAAATTTGTCTTGTTTGGCTACTAATCTGTCACTTTTAGCGCATACCCACTGATTATTAAGGGCTATTTGGCGCAAATGAGTCAAAACGCCGCTATTGGCATGGTCTATCGGAGCAAATTGCGAGAACAAAAGATCATGTGGTTGACATTTGAAAAGCTGGCCGCCAGAATTGCCGCACCGATGACAGAGCAAATGTTCTGTCGTAAAACTTCTGATCATTTAAAGAGCGTGTGTAGATCATGAAAATTGCGATTGGTTGCGACGAAGCAGCCTGCGGACTCCGCGACATCATCAAGGCGCATCTCTCGGCGCAAGGTCACGAAGTGGTCGACTTCGGCACCTTCAACGACGAGCCGGTGCTTTACCCAGACGTCGGTTTCAAGGTCGCCGAGGCGGTCATGGCCGGTCAGTTCGAGCGCGGCATCCTGCTCTGCGGCACCGGGATCGGCATGGCTATCTCGGCAAACAAGGTTCCGGGTATCCGGGCGGCGCAGTGCCACGACACGTTCTCGGCGGAGCGCGCCAGCCGCAGCAACAACGCGCAGATCATCACCCTCGGGGCGCGCGTGATCGGTTCCGAGCTGGCGAAGGTGATCGTCGATCGCTACCTGCAGTCCACCTTCGACGGCGGCAGTTCGGCGGCCAAGGTCGACCGGATTGCGGCCTACGAGAAGAAGGAACGCTAACCAGGCCGTCGCGTTCGGTCGGGTTGCGGGTACTCATTCAAGAAATCTGCGAGCCGAGATGCCGTCCCGCGTGCAAAGCAGATCGACCGTATTCAGTTTTACCGTGGCGCCGCAGGCGTCGATTGCAATTAACCATGAGGAGGTTTGCTGTGAAATATCATGACGAAGAAATGCTGGCCGTTGTTTGCCGCGCTCCGCACGACTACAAGCTCGAGAACGTAAAGCGCCCGGCCGCCGGTCCGAATGAAGTGATCATCAAGATCATGTCGTGTGGCATCTGTGCCGGCGACTGCAAGGGCTTCGCCGGCGCACCGCGCTTCTGGGGCGACAAGGAAGCCGGCCGTCCGTCGTACATCAAGGCGCCGGTGATCTCCGGCCACGAGTTCTGGGGCGTCGTCTGCGAACTCGGCGAAGGTGCTGCCGAATACCACAACGTGAAGATGGGCGACCGCGTCGTCGCCGAGCAGATCGTTCCCTGCGGTCGTTGCCACTACTGCCGTACCGGCCACCACTGGATGTGCGAAGTGCACGACGTCTATGGTTTCCAGAAGGAAGTCGCCGATGGCGGCATGGCCGAATACATGCGTCTCTCGGCGCGCGCCATCATCCACAAGATCCCGGAAACCGTTTCATTTGAAGACGCCGCCGTCATCGAACCGCTGTCGTGCTCGATCCACGCCGTCAATCGCGGCGACATCCAGTTCTCCGACGTCGTCGTCATCGCCGGCGCTGGGCCGCTCGGCTTGTTCATGGTCCAGGCCGCCAAGCTGAAGACGCCGAAATGTCTCGTCGTCATCGACATGGCCGACGATCGCCTCGAACTGTCGAAGAAGTTCGGCGCCGATATTGTCATCAACCCGAGCCGCGAAGACTCGGTGAAGATCGTCAAGGATCTGACCGACGGCTACGGCTGCGACGTGTATATCGAAGCCACCGGCCATCCGAGCGGCGTGACCGCTGGCCTGCAGATGATCCGCAAGCTCGGCCGCTTTGTCGAGTTCTCGGTCTTCGGTCACGAGACGACGGTCGACTGGTCGATCATCGGCGAAGAGAAGCACCTCGACATGCGCGGCGCGCACCTCTCCGGCTACTGCTACCCGGTTGCCATCGATCTCCTGAATCGCGGCTTGTGCACCTCGAAGGGCGTTGTCACCCACAGCTACAAGCTTGCCGAGTGGGACGAGGCGCTGAAGGTTGCGCAGTCGATGGAGTCGATCAAGGTCTTGTTGAAGCCCTGATGTAAGGAGAGCCGGCGCGATTTGCGGGGAGCGCGCCGGCTCGATCGAAGTTGCCGAAGTTCATACCCAAACGAAACCGTACCTACAAAAGTTCTGAAGGAGGCATCGCGAATGAGATACCCAGTCGCCCAATGGGCGGTGTGTGCAGCCGCTGAACAGCGCGCGCCATCGCCCAAATCAGAAGGACGTCGCTCATGAGCGCAAAGACGGCTAAGACAGCAGGCCAGCGGGGCGCTTCGCGCGTTCGCCAACTCGTGTGGTTGGGAATCGGCGCCGTGGTGCTGGTGGCGGCCTCTCTGGGGACCAAAGTTGTACCCATGGATCAAGTGAAATCTGATGTGTTCTCGCCGGCGGAGTACGGGAAGAAAGACTTCCCGCGCATCCAGGAGTTGATCGAGAAGGCCGCGGTTGATGCCAAAGAGCTGTCAGACGCGATAGCGGCGGACAAGGCAGCCGCAGCCGAGAAGTTCGGCAAGCCAGGTAGTGTCGGTCCGATCTTCCCGGTCAAGTTTACTGGCGTCGTCGGCGAAGGCTCGAGCGGCGTGTTCAAGGTCAAGGTCGAGGGCATGCCTGACGGCACGACGATTCGTGTTCAGACCGGCCCGGCGATCAACGGAACCGAAGTGCGCGATGCCACGGACACCGTTGATTTTGGCCAATTTACCAACCAGATCGAGTATCAGGACGCGGGTTCGGCGCTGAACAACGAGGTCAAGTCGCAGGTGATCGGTGAACTTGACCGCGAGAAACTGCCCGGCAAGACGATTGAGGTCGTCGGTGCGTTCCAGCTGATCAATCCCGCGAACTGGATGGTGACGCCAGTTCGCTTCAAGGTCGCGCCATGAGTGCCGTGTCCAATACCGCCGGCGTCAAGGGCGAGGCCGTGATGTCGGCGCGCAACGTCGCCAAGTTTTTTGGCAGCGTGCGCGCGCTGAACGGCGTGAATTTCGACATCCATCGCGGTGAGGTGACGACACTGTTCGGCGAGAATGGTGCCGGAAAATCGACGCTGATGAAGATCCTGGCCGGCATCCAGCCGCCGACCTACGGGGAGATCATCCTCGACGGCCAGCCGATTACCTTCGAATCCTCGACCGACGCGCGCAACCACGGCATCTCGATCATTCACCAGGAACTGAGCCTCGCGCCGAATCTCTCGGTACGCGACAACATCTTCATGGGGCGTGAGATCCGTACGCCAACCGGCGTCGACTTCACCGAGGAGGCACGTATTGCCCGCGAGCTGATGCTCGAGCTCGAAGAAGACATCGATCCGCTGACGCTGATTGAGGATCTGCGTCTCGGCCAGCAGCAGATCGTCGAAATCGCCCGTGCGCTGTCGGTCAACAGCCGCATCCTGATCATGGACGAGCCGACCTCGGCGCTTTCCGCTTCGGAAGTCGAGGTCCTGTTCAAGGTCATCCGCGACCTGAAGTCGCGCGGCGTGTCCATTGTTTATATCTCACACCACCTCGAAGAAGCACTGCAGATTACCGACCACGCGGTCGTGCTGCGCGACGGCAACATGACGGCCAAGGCGCCGCGTTCCGAGATCGACCTCGAATGGATCGTGCGCAACATGGTCGGCGACAACTTTGACCTCGGCAGCCCGCCGACCGGTTACGAATTCGGCGATGTCGCATTGTCGATCGAGGACGCGGTCGTCACCGAAGCCTCGGGCGCGAACGTCGTCGATCACATGTCGTTGCAGGTCCGTGCCGGCGAGATTGTCTGCATCTACGGCCTGATGGGCGCCGGACGGACCGAGCTGCTGGAAGCCGTGGCCGGCCGCGGCGAACTAGTCGAAGGACGGGCGCTGCTCGAGGGCAAGGACATGGCCGGGCTGACTATCGCCGAGCGGATCGCCTCCGGCCTCTCGCTCGTCCCCGAGGATCGCCAGCGCGACGGACTCGTGCAGACCATGTCGGTTGGCCAGAACCTGTCGCTCGCCAGCATCGGCGCCTTCGTGCGCGGCCTTCTGACCTCGCCGAAGATCGAGCAGGAGCTGGTCAATGAATCGATCAAGCGCGTGACCGTCAAGACGAGCAGCAGCGCCGCAGCCATCGGCTCGCTCTCCGGCGGAAATCAGCAGAAGGTCGTCATCGGCAAGATGCTGGCGACCAATCCGAAGGTCCTGCTGCTCGACGAGCCGAGCCGGGGGATCGACATCGGCGCCAAGGCCGAGGTCTTCCGCCTGATCGCCGAGCGGGCGAAACACGGGCTGGCCGTCATCTACTCGACGTCCGAAGTCGGCGAGTGCCTGAGCGTTGCCCACCGGATCATCGTGATGAGCCGCGGCAAGATTTCGGCCGAATTCGGGCCCGACGTCCGCAAAGAACAGATCATGGCCGCCTCGGGCGAGGCCGTGGTCGCATGAAGTCATACAAGGAAACTCTAGGAGGAGATTCGCATGTCCGCAGCTAGCAAAGTCGCCCAAGGCGCAACAGGAAGTCCGGCCGCCGGTGGGGGCTTCGATGTCGTGAAGATGCTTCTCGAAGGGAGAGCGTTCTTCGCGTTGGTGGTGATCGTGATCGTCTTTTCGATCCTGTCACCGGTCTACTTCTCCACCGCCAACTTCCTGGTCATGGCGTCGCACGTGGCGATCTATGGCCTTCTGGCGATCGGCATGTTGCTGGTCATCCTGACGGGCGGCATCGATCTCTCGGTCGGTTCGACGCTCGGCCTGTGCGGTGTCGTCGCTGGTGCGCTGATGCAGGGGGTCACGCTCAAGATCTTCGGTTCCGTGTTGTACCCGTCGGTCTGGGTCGTCGTGCTGCTGACCTGCGCGTTGGGCGCCTTCGTCGGCGCCGTCAATGGCGTGCTGATCGCTTACCTCAAGGTGCCGGCTTTCGTCGCGACGCTCGGCGTGCTCTATGTTGCCCGTGGTGTCGCGCTCTTGATGACCAACGGTCTGACCTACAACGACCTCGGCGGCAAGGCGGAACTCGGCAACACTGGCTTCAACTGGCTGGGTTTCAATACCTTGTTCAATGTGCCGATCGGTGTCGTCGTCATGGCAGCGGTCGCGATCATCGCCACCGTTCTGCTTAACCGGACGGCACTCGGGCGCTGGATCTACTCGACTGGTGGCAACGCACGTGCGGCCGATCTGTCGGGTGTCCCGGTCAAGTACACGACGATCACCGTCTATGTGCTTTCCGGCGTGTGCGCAGCCATCGCCGGTCTCGTCCTCTCGTCGCAGCTCACGTCGGCCGGCCCGACGGCGGGTGTGACCTACGAACTCACGGCGATCGCGGCCGTCGTTGTTGGCGGTGCCGCACTCACCGGGGGTCGCGGCAATGTACGCGGCACCCTGCTCGGCGCCTTCGTCATCGGTTTCCTATCCGACGGTCTCGTCATCATCGGTGTGTCCGCCTACTGGCAGACCGTGTTCACCGGTGCCGTCATCGTACTCGCGGTGTTGCTGAACTCGATTCAGTACAGCAAGCGCCCGAAAAACGCCCCCGCTGCGTCTAGCGCTGCGGGGGCGCCAACCCTTCCTCAGAAAGAGCCTGCAGCCAAGCTCAACTGATGAACTACCCGCCGATCTTCGGCATGTGCAACGAAGCAACCCAGGAGGAGACGTAAAAATGTTTAAGACTACCCGCCGTAAACTGATTGCAGCTCTGGTGCTTACCCCTCTCATGGCCAGTGCAGCAATGGCCCAGGGCAAGGGTCTGATGACGATCATCGTCAACGATCCGGCCAACCCGTACTGGTTCACCGAAGGCAATGTTGCAAAGGCCACCGCCGAGAAAATGGGCTACACGGCAGTTGTCGGTGCGCACACTGGCGATACGAACACCGAAAGCAAGCTGATCGATACGGCGATCACCAACAAGTCGGTTGCGATCCTGCTCGATCCGGCCAACGCCAGCGGCTCGGTCGGCGCGGTGCAGAAGGCGATCGCCGCCAACATCCCGGTCATCCTGATCAACGCCGAAATCAACAAGGAAGGCCTGGCCAAGGCGCAGCTCGTTTCGAACAACGCGCAGGGCGCAGCTCTTGGTGCACAGCAGTGGGTCAAGGCGATGGGCGAAAAGGGCAAGTACGTTGAGCTCATCGGTCTGCCGTCCGACAACAACGCCGCAACGCGTTCGAACGGTTTCAAGACGGTGCTCAGCCAGTACCCGGACCTGAACAAGGCCGCGGCTGAAGTTGCCAACTGGGACCGCACGCTCGGTCACAACAAGATGCAGTCGATGATGCAAGCCAACCCGGACATCAAGGGCGTGATCAGCGGCAACGACGAAATGGCGTTGGGCGCAATCGCGGCGTTGAAGAAGGCCGGCAAGCTGAAGGATGTGGTCGTCGGTGGTTTCGACGGTTCGCCTGACGCGGTTGCCGCCGTCAAGGCTGGTGAACTCGCCTACACGGTTCTGCAGCCGGTGGCCGTGTTTGCGGCTGAAGGCGTGAAGCAAGCTGACAACTTCATCCGCACGGGCAGCACCGGTGCGAAGACCGAGAAGCAACTGTTCGAGTGCATGCTGATCACCAAGGAAAACGTCGCCAAGTACTCGGCACCGTTCGTGCTCGACAACTGAGCGTCTGTAAGCAAGTAAGCAGCTGTTGAAGGACGTCGCCGTGCCGTCAGCGCGGCGACGTTCAAGATAAGAGGCGCCGGACTGTAACGGTTTGCCCCTTGGCGCGAGACCGCCCCGACCGCTCTGGCATGACTGGCCCCTGAATCAACGTTGAGGACGGATTTGAATTGAAGCTGACTATTTCACGCCAGTTGTCCCTTATGGCCCTCGTGACCATTGCCATCCTGCTCGTCGTGGGCGTCATCGGCAACCGCGTCGCCAGTTCGATCAACTCCGTGGTCGAGAAGAGTGAGAAGGTTATTGTCCCGACGGTCGAATCGATCGGAACGATGCGCCTGGCCTTCCTCGATATCCAAGTGGCCGTGCCCGGCCATATCGCGGCCTATAACGAGGGCGAAAAGAAAGAGCTCGACGCGCGTATCGCCGCGTCGCAACAAGCCTTGGCGACGACGCTGGCCGAATACGAGAAGATCGCCGCGAACAGCGGACAAAAGAACCTCGATCTGCTGGCAGCGGATCGCAAGGCGTACGAGGACTTCTTGAAGTTCCTGACGCCGGTGCTCGAAAAGTCGCGCAACAGCGAGGTCGGCAATGCCAAGGAACTGTTCAACGAAGGCAAGCCGGTTATCGCCAAACTGAACGAGAGCCTCGTCGCGCATGCCGCCTATTCCAAAGAGCTGGCGAGCGAACAAAGCCAATCGGCGGACGCGACCTTCTCGCGTGGAAATACCCTTTTGCTGGTGTCCAGCGTACTTGGTATCGTCTTCCTCGGTGCGCTCAGTTTCGTCTTGAACCGCAGCATCAGTTGCGGTTTGAGCAGCATGGAACAGACCGTCGCCCGTGTCGAAGCCGAACTGGACCTGACGGCGCGTGTGCCGGTCCGGCGCGACGACGAAATTGGAAAGATGGGCGTCGCTCTGAACCGCTTGCTCGATCGCTTGCAGAGCAACCTGAAGACGGTCGCGGAAATGGCAGGGCACCTTTCTCAATCGGCCGACAACTTGTCCGAGGCGTCGCAGCAGGTGGCTGATTCTTCGGAAGCGCAGAGCTCGGCGGCGTCGAGCATGGCGGCCGGGGTGGAGGAGCTGACAGTCAGCATCAACCACGTCGGCGATCGGGCGACGCACACGCGCGAGCGCGTCGCTTACGCCGGCAAGCTGGCAACCGAGGGCGAAAGCGTTGTCGTCAAGACGGTCGAGGACATCGACGCGATCGCCTTGTCGGTTTCGTCTTCGGCTGAGCTGATCAATCGTCTGGAAACGCAGAGTCGAGAAATCGCCTCGGTCGTCAACGTGATCAAGGAAGTCGCCGATCAGACCAACCTGCTGGCGCTGAACGCAGCGATCGAAGCGGCGCGCGCCGGTGAGCAGGGGCGTGGCTTCGCCGTCGTCGCCGACGAGGTTCGCAAGCTTGCCGAGCGCACGGGGAATTCGACACGCGAGATCACCGACACGATCAGCGTCATGCGTGACGGCGCACAGGCCGCTTCGTCGGCCATGATGAATGCCGTCGAGCAGGTGACGGCCAGCGTCTCGCGCGCGAGCGGCGCCTGCGAAATGATCCGCAAGATCGGTGAAGGCTCGCGCGAAGCGGTTGGCATGGTCAGCGAAATTACCGATGCCATCCACGAGCAGAGTGCATCGAGTACGTCGGTGGCGCAATCGGTCGAGCGCATCGCGCAGATGGCCGAGCAAAGCACCGCAGCGGCGCAGGGAAGTGCCGATACGGCGCAGCAACTCAACACGCTGGCGCAGGAAATGCGGATGATCACCGATCAGTACAAGCTCTGACCGGGAGGACTTGTCAGAGATGCTATTGGGCTACGATGCGCCCGCGTTCATGCGAGGGCGGGATGCAGGGCTTCCGCACTCGAAACGCATAAGTGCCAACGGCATCGGGCTTGGAAGATAATGGTTTACATTCATAGACTTACGCCAAGCAGTTGTAAACTCTCAAGAAATCGCGTCCACTCTCGTCTTTTGGGCGAACGAAATGGCTTCGAAGAAGGGAGTGTGTCTGATGGAGTGTCTGGGTGAAATCGATGATCCGCGCAAACCAAGCAACGGAACCTTGCATGACTTTCAGGAGATCCTGGTGATCGCGGTCGCGGCCATGCTCTCGGATTGCGATACGGTCGAGGACATTGCTTTCTGGGCACGCGCCAAGGAGGGTTGGCTGCGCCGGTTTCTGGTGCTCAAGAACGGTGTTCTGTCCGAGGATACGTTTCTGCGCATCTTCCGTCTGCTCGATCCAAAATCGTTCGAAGCGGCCTTTCGCCGCTGGGTCAGCAGCGTTGTCGGCGCCTTGCGCGGCACCCTGGCCGTTGATGGAAAAACTGTTTGCGGGTCGGCAACGGGTGGCGAGAGTGCCATTCACATGGTCAGTGCCTTCGCCACCGAACTGGGTGTTGTTCTCGGCCAGGAAAAGGTCGCCGCCAAGAGCAACGAAATCACGGCCATCCCGGAACTGCTCGACGCGCTCTACCTCAAGGGGCTGCTCGTCAGCATCGACGCCATGGGCTGTCAGAAGCGCATCGCCGAGAAGATCACCGCCAAGGGCGGCGACTATCTGCTGATGGTCAAGGGCAACCAGCCCTCGCTGCTCAGCGCAATCGAGACGGCCTTCATCAGCAGTCACGCGGCTCATGGTACTGACCGGGACGGCCGGGCCGAGAAGTCGCATGGCCGGCTCGTCGGTCAAGTGGCCTCGGTACTGTCCGCCAAGGGCATCGTCGATCCGGCCGACTGGCCCCAGTGCAAAACCATCGGGCGTATCGACGCCCTGCGCGTGATTGACGGACAGGAGTCGGATTTCGAGCGGCGCTATTTCATCAGTTCGCGCGCCCTGACTGCAGCCGAACTGGCCAGCGCCGTGCGTGCCCACTGGGGCATCGAGAATCGTCTTCACTGGGTGCTCGATGTCAGCTTCGGCGAGGATGGCAAGACCCTGCGCAAGGACAATGCGCCACAAAACCTCTCGCTGCTCAGGAAGATCGTTCTCAACATCATCCGGCTCGCTCCTCCCGGAAAGAAGAAAGCCAGTCTGCGTTTGCGGCGCAAAGGTGCCGCTTGGGATGGCGACCTACGCATGAACATGCTTGGAATGACCCCGTTATGATGTTCGAGTACGGAAGCCCTGGGGCGGGATGCGTCGGTTGAAGACGAAAGTTATACAATTGCCCACTACTTGCGGCGGTCGGCGACGCCGCGAAGGGGAGGCTAACGTCAATTGAGAGTAACTCGACATGTATAAAGAAGAACTGGCCCGGATTGCAACGCTCTACTACATCGATGGGCTGACACAAGAAGAATTGTCGCGCATGTTCTCGATTTCTCGCGCCACGGTGGGCCGCATGCTCCGCCGCGCTTTGCAGGAAGGCATTGTCGAAATTCGCGTACGACCGAACAACGCCTATGCCGCGGATCTCGAAAAGGCGCTGGTCGAACGATTCGGGATCCAGCGCGCGCTGATCTCGGTCGATCACAAGGACCAGGACAAGCAGCGCGAACTGCTCGCCGGCCTGGTGGCCAGTTACCTCGACCGCGAACTCGTCGATGGCTCGATCGTCGCTGTCGGCATGGGGCGAAATGTCAGCGCCGTATCGGAACATGCAATGTCGGCGACGCAGCGGCAATGCACCTTCGTCAGTGCCATTGGCGGCTCATATCGCGGCGGGCAGACGATGAATGCCGATCACATCGCCCGACGCCTGGCGTCGCGCTTTGGCGGTGAATGCGAATCGCTCTACGCGCCGGCGCTCGTCGACGATCCGGAGTTCCGGCGCAAGCTCATCGAGAACGATACGGTGCGCCACACACTGGACAAGGCGCGCCGTGCAGACATCGCCCTGATCGGTGTTGGCGATATGTCCGAGGACAGCAATATTGTCCGCATGGGTTGGTTCTCGACGCGCGAGATCGCCCAGGCGAAGATGGCTGGAACGGTCGGCGACGTCATGGGTTACGACTTCATCGACATTCGCGGGACGCCGTCGGCGCTTGCCATGCAGGGGCGTGTCATCGGTCTGAGCCTGCCGGATCTGAGGAAGATTCCCAACGTCATCGCAGTTGCCAGCGAGCCGACCAAGGTATCCGGCATCCTGGGTGCGCTTAACGCCGGGGTGATCGACACGCTGGCGACGACGGCAAGCAACGCCATGTCGGTGCTCAACTTTGCCGAAGCCTTGCAAAGCGCAAACACCACAGAAGTCGCAGCTGACTGAGTTGAGTGCCGGAAGGCTATGCTCGTAGTCGGCGGGCCGGGGTGTTTGCGCTAAACTTGCGGCCGGTCGTCTCCAATCCTTGTCGGTTACTCGTGACCGTGCGCTTTGGCGCGGCGTTTTCTTTTCTCCACCTCGTCGGCGTGGCCAGGCGCTACGCTGACCATTGCGCGCTCTCATGGAAAAGCAACAGTCGGCTTCGGCAGAAACGGAATACTCGGCAGCGGATACGTTCGCTGTCCATTGTCTCTGCGCCGAATGGTGTGGTACCTGTCGCGAGTACCGGCCGGGCTTCCAGGCGCTGGCCGCTCAATTCCCTGACGTCAACTTCGTCTGGCTGGATATCGAGGAGCGTGCCGATGACATGGGCGATCTCGATATCGAGAATTTCCCGACGCTTCTGATCACCCGCGGCGAGATCGTGCTGTTCTTCGGCACGATGCTGCCGCATCTCGGGCATCTGCAGCGGACGCTTGAGGTGTTTCTCGCGCAGGGCCGGGAGGAGAGCCTTGCCTATGCGCAATCCGACAGTGAGCGCAGGGCGTGGCAGGCGAATGAAGACTTGCGCTTCCTTGCGAATCTGGGGCAATGAGCGAGCGCGCCAGAATCCGCGAGATGCGCAGCCCGATCCCCGCCATCCTGCTCGGGGTGGCGTTAATCATCCTGACGGCGTTGCTTACCTACCAGCTTTGGTTGAGTTACGACAACCAGGTCCGGGCGGCGGAGGTTAGCACGCGCAACCTGGCGTCGATCTTCGAGACCCGTCTCGACATGACGTTGCATCGCACCGATGCGGATCTGGTCGCTTTTGCCCAGGACATTCCCACGGCGGCTCTGGAGCAGAAGAACGTTCCGGTTTACGCGCGAGAGATCAACGCAAAACTCGACAGCCGCTTGTTCAGCGTCGAAGAGATGGCCGGTTACCGAGTGCATGACGCCAATGGCGATACTTTGTACAGTTCCGACAGCGCACACACGCAGCGCGTCAATATTTCCGATCGCGCCTATTTCAAGGCGTTGCGCGAGAATCCCGATCTTGGTCTCGTCTTCTCCGACGTGGTGACGGGGCGAAGTACAGGCAAGCAGATCCTGGTCATCGTCCGCGCATTGCGTGACGAGCAGGGGCGGTTTGCCGGGATCGTGCACGGCATGCTCGAACTCGAGTACTACCGGAAGCAATTCCGCCTTCTCGACCTCGGCGAGGACGGTTTCGTAGCCCTGCGGCGGAGCGACAACCACGCGCTGGTCGTACAGATTCCGGGCGTCGCGAGTGCCGTCAATCAGCGCCTGGGCTCCGATCATCCGTTCGTGAAGGGCATCGGGCCGGGGGAGAAAGCGCTCAATTTGCACTACTCGGACGAAGTCGATGGCCGCTCGCGCATCGTCGGCATCCAGGTCTTGACGGATTTTCCTTTCTACTTTGTTGTCGGTTTCGGCCGGAGCGACGTCCTTGCCGGATGGCGCGGTCAGGTCGTCGTCGTGGCGCTTTCTACCCTGCTGCTCTTCGCCCTGATCGGGGCGCTGATGCGGCGCCTCGGGCGGATGCGCGCGCGTGAGGCAGGCATTCTCGACAACCTGGCGCAAAGCGAGACGCAGTTCACCGAACTGGCTCAGCTTGTGCCCGTTGGCATCGCACATTTTGATGCCGAGGGACGATACACCTTCGTCAACAGCCGGCATCGTGCACTCACCGGGCGCGGCGTCGAGGAATCCATCGGGAAGAAGTGGTCGGAGTTCGTTCATCCGGACGACCGCAAGAAGATCGCCGATGTCTGGGACCGGACGATGGCCCCCATTCTCGCCTTCATTTGCGAATACCGCTTTGTCCGCCCGGATGGCCAGATTACCCATGTCATCGGCGAAGTACGAACGGAAACCGACAGCGCGGGCAAAGTCATCGGCTATATCGTCGCGCAGACCGATATCACCCAGCGCAAGCGCGCAGAGGCGGAACTGCTGGTGGCAAAGCAGCAGGCGGAAAGTGCCAATCTTGCCAAGACGCGCTTTCTTGCCGCAGCCAGCCATGATCTACGTCAGCCGATCCAGGCGATCAATCTGTTTCGCGACGCCTTGGGTCGAACTGCGCTGGACGAGGAACAAAAGACGATCTGCAATTTTCTCTCCATGTCGGTCCACTCGCTAGGCGACTTGCTTTATTCGCTGCTCGACATCTCCAAGCTCGAAGCCGGGCTGGTCGTGCCGCAACTGGAAACCGTATCGGTCGAGGAACTCTTCAAGGCGGTCGACGCCGAGTTCTCGCCGATGGCACAGCAGAAGAACCTGCGTTTCAAGCTGTTCTACCCGATCAAGGATCTTTTCTTGCAGACCGACCCACGGTTGTTGCTCAGCATCTTGCGCAACCTGGTCGACAACGCGATCAAATATACGGAAGAGGGCGGTATTCTCGTCGGCGCGCGGCGTCGGGGGAGGGGGATGGTTATTCAGGTGTGGGACACCGGCATTGGGATCGGCGATCAGTTTGGCGATCAGATCTTTGATGAGTGTTTCCAGATCGGAAACTCGGGTAAGGATCGTACCAAGGGCCTCGGGATCGGTCTGTCCATCGCCCGCCGCACCGCAACTCTGCTCGCAGGCGATGTTACTTACAGGTCGTGCCCCGGCCGTGGTTCGGTGTTTGACATCCGTCTATCCGAAGCGAGCGTCCGGTGTGCGCTCGATGGCGAAGGGGGCGAGTCTGCAGCCACGGGTCCGGCGGAGTCCGAGTTCGAAGAATCGTCCAGTGTGAAAGGTTGGCGCGTTGCGGTCATTGAAGACGATCCCGTGGTTGCCAAATCCGTCGAGATCTCGCTTCAGACGTTGGGCGTGTCGGTCGACGTCTTTTTCAGTGCCGAGAGTGCCCTGAGTTGTCCCACTCTGTTGGGAGCAGACTTCTATATATCCGACTTCAATTTGCCCGGAATCGATGGTGTTCAGTTTCTGGATCTCCTCCAGCGCGAGTCGTCTCGCCCGCTCCGTGCCGTGTTGATGACCGGCGAGACAGCGATCGACCAAATCGAATTTGCATCGCGTACGCGTTGGCCAGTGCTGTTCAAACCAGTCGGTCTGAACAAGCTACTGGCGTTGATGAGCGACGCGGCGCAGCAGCGCGACGTGGGATGACGTCGCATGCCTGATGTTCAGCGAGATGTGTTTTCCGGCGCGAGCGTTGGTGATAGAGTGCCGCATTCCCAAAGTAACGAATGTTCTGATTTCATGCTCAGTCTGCTAGTCGTCGAAGACCACGCTTTGGTCCGGGAAGGTCTGGTTCAAACGCTACGTCAACTCGACACAAGCGTCACCGTGCACGAGGCGGCCGATTCCGATGCGGCCAATGCGATGCTCGAAAGCGGTCTGCACATCGATTTGATGGTTCTGGACCTGGGGCTCCCCGGCGTCGATGGTCTTTCCTATCTGGTGTCTTTGCGTCAGCACTACCCGGCGATACCCGTTGTCATCTTGTCTGCCTATGATGACGCTCATACGGTCGGGCGGGCGATGAAGTGCGGTGCCGCCGGTTTCGTGTCGAAGACCTATTCCAGTGAGCGCTTGCTTGCCGCGTTGCGAGAGGTGCTTGATGGACGAGTGTTTCGACCGGATTTGTTGCCGGCAGCATCACCAGCGATATCGCCGCGAGTCGCCATCGCAGGGAATGCAGAGCCTGCTGAGTTCGGGCTGACCGAGCGGCAGGCCGAGGTGTTGGGCTTGATGGCCTCAGGCAAATCCAATCGCGAGATCGCCGCAATGCTTGGCTTGTCGGAAGGGACGGTCAAGATCCATTTGACCGCCATTTTCAAAGCGCTCGGCGTTACGAGCCGGACCCAGGCGATGGTTGTTGTAGCGCGCAACGGGATTCGTCTGTGATCGGCGGAATGCAGTAGCAGAAAAGGCGGGTCTGTCGCGCGTCGTCAACTGCAATGACCCTGTCGGCGTCCCTTCCCGGGATGGCGAAGGAGTTGCTGACAAGTATCGTCCCCGGGCGCATTTCACGTGCGGCCTTGCTCCATAGCTCAGGCATTGGCGATGGGGACAGAAAAGCGTAAACCACGTCGAATCGGGATAGGTCAATGCGCCACAGATCTCCCCAGAGCCAGTCGCAGTTCGGTTGGCCAAGTGTTCGAAGGCGGCCTACAAGCCATGTCAGCGGAGCATTCTCAATGCCGGTAATGCGCAGATCCGAGCGTAGGCTGGCGAGTCTGGATACGACACTGCCCAACCCTGCCCCGAGGTCTATGAATCGCACGCCATGTTGCTCGGTGATGAAGTGCCCGAGTGCGAGCGCGGTTGCCTTGTTTGATGTGTAGAGTGGAATTCGCCCCTCGAGCGCACCGCGGAAGACTAGCAGCGTCAGGATGAATGCGGCGAGATACCAGCCAGGATCAATGCTGAGCGATGACGCGAGCCAGATCATGGGGGCGAATGCCGTGTGAATGACTCGCCACCACCAGGGTTGCCGACTGATCCACGAGAAGAGCAGTGCAGTGCCTCCAATGGCAACGGAAACCCCGTGCCACGGTAGCGCCTCGCCGCGGATTGAGAAGTACGGCATAGCGAGAAAAAGGACGGATAACGCAGCGGCGGTCTGTAGTGCCAGATGCCGTCGGTAGTCGAGGGGGATAGATGATTTCAACGAGATTGATGTGCGCTGGGCATGGTTGGGGTTTTGCGTGGGGCGAGCAAATCGGCAAGTCGCAAATGATAACAATTTGATTCGGCGAGGGTGCAATCCGGTTTTGTATCTGCTACAATGCAGCCCACTCGAAAAACGGTTTGACAATCCTGTCTTGAGGCGTCAAAATCGTCGGTTCCGAGTTGGAGGGATACCCAAGCGGTCAACGGGATCAGACTGTAAATCTGACGGCTCTGCCTTCGAAGGTTCGAATCCTTCTCCCTCCACCAAGAATGCCGCAAGTTGTAGCGTTTCTTTTTTTTGTTGCGGGTGGGGTTTTGCGGGTGTAGCTCAATGGTAGAGCTGAAGCCTTCCAAGCTTAAGACGAGGGTTCGATTCCCTTCACCCGCTCCATGTTGTGTTTGAAAGTTGTTGTGGGCCGCACGCGGGATGCCCATGTAGCTCAGTGGTAGAGCACTCCCTTGGTAAGGGAGAGGCCGGCAGTTCAATCCTGCCCATGGGCACCAATAAAATTTTGGCGCCAAGGATTATTAACTTTTTAACGTTTTGAGGTACCGGCAATGGCTAAGGCAAAATTTGAACGTACGAAGCCGCACGTAAACGTTGGCACGATT
>JADHEF010000755.1_pt1 | contig 28058 bp, 21 predicted proteins | sample 8952391 | NCBI WGS metagenome assembly JADHEF01 (sample SAMN16124439, study PRJNA663245) | bioreactor sludge metagenome | isolation source: sludge (nitrite) | place: India:Bengaluru | collected 2019-02-28 | reverse complement strand
GTGGTTTGGAAAACGGGGCGTCAGCCTGATGATGTGGGGCGACCAGCTGCTGCACAAAACCGAGGCGCCGGACGCCGGGCTTGCACCGACCCAGGAGGACGCCAGACGCAGGCGCGAGGGCGTGCCGAAGGACATAACGATCTGCGACTGGCATTACGCCCCCGTGAGCGCGGAAAAGCAGGTGTCGCTCAAACTCCTCAAGGATGCCGGCTTCAATGTGATCGGAAGCGGCTGGTTCGAGGTTGATAACATCCGCAATCTTGCGAAGGCCTGCGTGGATGCCGGTGTTCTCGGATACCTGCAGACGACCTGGGCGGGGTTCAACTTCGACATCAACGGTCAGCCCGAAAACTGGATGCAGTACTGGGCGTACATCCTGGCTGCCGAGTACTCGTGGAGCGGACGCAACATCCCGGCCTCCCAACTGGGTTGGGAGGCGCGGGAGGTGTTCATGGACACCTGGTTCGGGCGCACGCCAGCCCACGCCGTGCGTGACGGCTTCACCGTGGACCTGGGTGCGGTCCGAAACCGGAGCCTCGCAGACAAGGGCCAACCGGACGGATGGACGGGAACGGGTTCCGCGTTCGACCTGTCCGCGGTCCCGGCGGGAAAGATCCGCCTGCACGGCGTCGTGTTCGATGCGGCCGCCAATGATGCGGGTGCCGGGGCCGTGATGCTTCGCGGCCGTCTGAAGCCGACCGACACGCTTCCGGCCTCCGTCGACCTGCAGTTCGCCCCGCAAGGGGAAAAGACCTCGGAACTGCACCTGCTGACGACCTCGGCGTTTGCCGAGATGGACGGAACCCGGTGCGGGCGGGTGGTGATACGATACGCGGACGGCGGCACCGCGAACTTGCCCCTTGTTTACGGCCGGAATGTGTTTGCCGCTAATGATTTCCGGATGAGCCGGGAAACCATGCTGGCGTGGAAGGGAACCAACCGCGCCGGCCAGCCGGTCGGTTTGTGGGACGTGGTGTGGAAAAACCCGGCCCCCGGACGGCGAGTGACCGGGTTTCGCGTGGAATCGGCAGGTTCCTGCGCCGCGCCGGTCATTCTGGCGGTGACCGGGGTGCGGTGAACCTCACCGCCCCCGCGCCCGCTTAAGCAGCGAGCAGTCGTCACAGGTGAGGGCGTTGTTGCCGCAGCAATCGCCGAAGATGTGCAGCAGGGCCTGGTGGTTTTTCTCGAAGCGGAAGTCCACGGGCGGCTGCTGCGCGGGTCCAAACAGGCGGTGGCGCATGTAACGGGTGACGGCGTTGTCCGGCAGGGCGGGGAAGTGGTCGAACAGCCTCCAGGCAAAGGCTTCGATGTCGGCCCGGTCGTTCTCCCGCGCGTGCAGCACCAGCGCGGGGAAGAACCCGTTGAAAAGCGCGGAGGATGCCACGTCCGTCCCGATGAGGCGGCTGGGGCGCGGCGCGACTTTGCCTCCCAGCGTGAACCGAAGCGACCAGTAGCCGGGGGTTTCGCTTTCGAAGAGGGTTGCCAGCGCCCCGACTTCGCGGCGGAAGTCCCGCGCCGTTTTTGGCCCGCGTTTCATCGCGGACTCGACGCGCCCGACGAGGCCCGCCACAAGCCCTTCACGAAACCGGGCGGCGGCCAGCACGCGCGCCATGCCCGCGAGGCGTCGCTGCGGGAAACTGGCGGGACGCATGCCGGTGAACCACCGCTTCGTGGGCGGTATGAGCCGGTCCGTGAAATAGCCCGCCACCACGGCCCAGTGGCGCTGGAGGCGGTTGAGGTACTCCTGGGTGTCGCCGTCCAGCATCACACCCTCGCAGGCCTCGGGAACCGGATCCGCCTGGTGCCTGCCGCGGGGCTTCCCCGGGAGCGCGGTCAAGCCGGCCACGTTCAGCAGGATTGCCTCAACGGCCTCGGGTAGTTCCGTGTCGCCCACGTTCCGAAGATACTCGGCCATTTCGGCAATGGGGGCGCGGCGGGCCAGGAGGTAATAGAGGGTTTTCGCGCCGCGGTGGCCAAGGGTGGTCATGAGACCCTGATAGAGGACCTGGTCCGGCGAATCCGACGCCCGCTGGACCGCGGCGCGGGCGATCTTGGTTTCCATCCGCTCCCGGGCCGCTTCCCGGAACAGGTCGCGCAGGAACCCCGCGTCAAGCCCGGCAACAACCGGCTGGCAGCGTCCCAGCCTGGCCGTGGCCTCGCGCGTGTACTCCTCGTCGAGCAGGGCCCGGGCGGCCGTCTCCAGATCGGGGTTCAGCACCGGCCCGATCTCCAGTCGCTCCACCGCGTCGCCGTTGTGGCGCCGGTCCGTGTTGGGCGGATCGTTGCGGGCGAGGAATGCGTGCAGGATCACCCCGTCGTACTCGAGATCGCGGTCGTGGCGGTGGCGTTCCCAGTCGGCCGATTCCACATGGATCTCCACATCTCCGCGCATCCGGCGGCCGGCGATTTCCAGTTCGGCAAAACGGAAGTCCGGGCCGCCCGCGCCGTTCCACTCGCCGGGATCGACCACGCGCAGGGGCTTGCCGGACAAGGTCCGCAGGCGGTCGGCGTGCAGGAACTGCTCATGCCAGATGAGCTGGACCAGGTGCTCGTCCGCCGGGCGTGAAGACGGTCCCGCCGCGGCGGACGGCTCGGCGATCCCGCGCGCATCCAGCAGGTCCGCCAGGTGCGCTTTCAGTTCCGGATAGCGCGTTGGGCGCGCAAGCAAACCGGCCATCACCCTCTTTCCCCCTCAAACCGCATCGCGTTACCTGAACTCGCTGTAACCGGCGGCGAACTGCTCCGCCGTGAACACGCCGTCGAATCGCTTCAGTTCCGCCTGTTGCGCGTTGAAGAGGATCAGAAGGGGCACCTTGAAGAAGCCGTACTTCTTCAGCACCTCCGGGTTCCGGCTCACGTCCACCTTGACCCACACCAATTCGGGGTACTTGGAGGGGAGGCCAGCGGGCCCGAACAGTTTCTGCTCCAGTTCGCGGGCCCGCTCGCTTTCCCCGGTCACAAACAGGGCTGCGACTTTGCGGTTGGGGCTGGCCGCCCGCTGGAACGCGGCGGCGAGGTCGGACTCCCAGGCCGGCCCGGCTCCGGTTGCCGGAGCCGCTTCCGCGGGTGGCGCCACCTCGGGGGTGGGAGACACGACCGCTCCGGGCGGAGGTCCGCCGGCCGTGGCCTCGGTTGCGGCCGCTTCCAGGGCCCGCGCGCCCGCAAGGGAGGGAAGATCCGGCACGACCCGGGCCGGCCCCGCCGCAGCCGGGGCGCTGGCCTTCTCCTGCATGGCGATGGGGCCGGGCGTCGCGGTTTTGCCGCCCGGATGAACATAGCCCGCGGGCCGGAAGCGCGCCAGGTTGGGCGAGCGGAGATCGGTCACGAACAGGGCCGTGCGGTCCGACGACAGCACGGCGTCGGCGGGCTGAAGCGTGTTTCCGCCGACTGAGAGTTCGGACAGCACCGACCCCTGGCCCGTGGCCCGCTTCACATAGCCCATCTGGTTCGCATCGTAGAGCGTGAAGAAGAATCCGTCGTCCGCCTGGTCGAAATAGATCCCGTTGCCGGCGGCGGATTTCGACTGGCCGCTTTTGTACAGGGTTTTCAGGCTGTACGAGGCGAGGTTGTCGGGTGACCCGCCGGAGAAGAGGTACACCGTGTCACGGTCCACACCGGCGACCTCTCCGGTGGCGGGCACAAAGGCGATGTCCCGGATGGTCGGGCGCGTCGCGGATGGCGGTTCCGGCGAAATCCCGAGATACTTCCCGGTGGAATCAATTTCGATAAGACGCGCCCAGTTCACCGCTGCGAAGATCCTGCGCCCGCTTGCGGCGAGCCCCAAGACCCTCAGTTTTTTGGTGGCCAGAACGCCGTTGGTTCCAAACGCCGGGTCGGGCTCCAGGGTCGGCTTGAACTTCTTGATGAACGACGGGTTGCCATCGCCCTGGTCCGCGGAAAGGTAGATCGCGCCGTCCTCGTCCACTGTGATTCCGGCATATCCGCGCCCGGGCGGCGCGAGGAACCGGTCGAAGGCGGTGGCCTCCGGTTTTGGGCCCAGCGCGCCGGTGATCTTGAAGGCAACCACCTGGGCGCTGCGTCCCGTGTTGTTGAACGTGGTGGCGTAGATGTTGTCCTGGTTGTCCCGCGCGACGAACAGGGTGTTGTTGTAGGGGACCGTGATGGCGGTTTCAAACTCCCAGGCGGCCGGGGCATGGGAAGCCACCCCGAACAGAAGAATTCCGAGCAGAGCACAACGGCCCGTCCAGCGGTGCATACCGGCTCCTGATCCAGCGATTTGTGACTTTCCGAAACATGGCTCCTGTTTTCGGGAAAGGCAAGCAGATGGACAACGCGGAGCCGGCATCGAAGGAATTGCGGCCCGCATCGCAACAGCAATCAGGAATAGGGCATGGGAGCCGGTTTGCCAAGGAGGCGCGCATAGACGGCAAGGGAACCGCGGTGGTGGGCCGTGTGGTCGAATATGCCGCCGATGATGACGGATTTGGGGGCCCCGGGCATGATCGGATCGTCGGCGGGAAAATTCCCGGCGAACACCTCGGCCCCGCGTTCGCGGAGGGCGGCGATGATCTCGCTCCAGGCCCGGGCGAGGTTCTCCCGCTCGGCCGTCAGCGACACGGCGCGCCGGGTTTCCGCGTCCGCAGCGGCGAAATCCGAGTCCAGACCGTCCGCGCCGAATGCGCCTTCGCGGAACCAGTCGATGGTCCGGGCCACATGGTTCACCTGTTGGGCAACCGTGTAGGCCCCGGGGGCGGGAGCGAAACCCGAATCCCCCTCTTCGAGGGTGCTGGTGGCCGTGTCGAAATACTTCCTGATCATCTCGAGTCTGCCGATGAGTTCTTCGATCTTTTCCATGATTGTCTCCGTGCGTCGTGTAATCGTGTTTCTGCGAAGGTGGCCGCCCATCAAGGGGGGGGCGAAGAACAAATGTTCAACCAAAAAAAAAGAGGCTTGGATTCCCGTCACGGGGCGCTTGCAACGAATCGGGTCAGCATGCAAAACGGCGATCCAAATTCGGAATGGAGACGGAAAAACGATGAAGCGCATTGTCGGTTTGTTGCTGGTGGGCATGGCAGCCCTGATGCTGGGAGGATGCGCCCATGTGGCCGACGGGTCCTATGGCCCGGTGTCCTGCAGTTACCAGCGTATCCAGAACCCGCCGTTCCCCGATCCGAACCGCCAGTGGGAGTGGCCCTGGTGCCAGCGCTGAACGGCGCCTGATCCGCTGGAAACCGGCCTATTTCAGACCCAGTTCGTCCAGGATCGTTGCGGCCCGTTTCCCGTCCAGGGCGGCGCCGTGTTTCTCCTTGAGCGCCTTCATCACAAGGCCTTTGCGTGTCTCCCCTGAATCCATGATCGCCCGCGCCGCGGATCGGATTTCGTCGTCACCCAGCTGTTTGGGCAGGTATTTCTCCAGCTGCGCGATCTCGTTGGCGTACTTTCCGGCCGTTTCCGCGTGGGTCGCGCCGTGTTCGGCGATGAACTCGCGAAGTGCCTTCACATAGGCCAGGATCACGGCCGTGGCCAGGTCGCCCTTGGCCGACGGGTCCTTTTCCTTCTTCTGGATCTCGCCGAGGATGTAGTCGAGGGTGGCCTTCTTCTCGCCCTCTCCCGCCCTGAGCGCGGCGATGCGGTCCTTCTGAATCTCGGCCTTGATGTCCATCGGTTCCCTCCGCCCTGGCGGGTTGTCGTTTTGGTTACTTGGACAGGACCGGTGCAATACGGTCAACGAAGCGCTTCGTGATTTCTTGGGGGCGGGTGATGGCGCCGCCGACCACGACGGCGTGGCAACCCATTTCCAGCGCCCTAGCCACCTGGTCCGGGTGGTGGTAGCGCCCCTCGGCGATCACGGGCACCTCGACCTGTTTCACGAGTGTCTCGACCATCGCGAAATCCGGGTCCACCGTTTTCGGGCTGTAAGGCGTGTAGCCCGACAGGGTGGAACTGACCACGTCCACCCCCAGCTGCGCGGCGGAAAGGGCCTCTTCCACCGTGGAGCAGTCGGCCATGACCGGAAGCCCGAGTTCGTCGTGGATGCGCTCGATGAGCCTCCCGAGATCTTCGCCCTCCGGGCGGGGACGGCCGGTCGCGTCCAGCGCGATCATGTCCGTCCCGGCCTCGGCGATGGCCCTTGCAGTGGCGAAGGTCGGGGTGATGAACACGTCGAAACCGGCATGCACCTGCTTGAAGATGCCGATGATGGGCAGGCTCACGGCCGCGCGGATCGCGCGGATGTCCGGGGCGGTGTTGGCGCGGATCCCGATGGCGCCGCTCATCTGGGCGGCAACCGCCATCTTCGCCATGATCTCGGAGCCGTGCAGGGGCTCATGCTCCAGGGCCTGGCAGGACACGATCAGGCCGCGGGGAAAAAGGTCGGTAACGGTTTTCATGGGTCCTTGCTTGCGCCTGTGAAACCCCGGGACAAGCCCAAAATGATTCGTCCGGGGAAAAACCGTGGATTGTTTTCCCCGCGGGATTTCGGATGGCCGGCGACGATGAACAGTCGCGAAAATCCGCCACCCTTTGCCGGGCTTTCCTCCGATGCCCTGAGGGTGCTGCGCAGGGTTCCCGGATGGGATATCCGGGACGTGGAGGTGGTGGCGCGCCTCACCGGTTTCACCAACCGCAGTTACCGGGTTCGTTTTCGGGGCGGGGATTACGTGCTTCGCCTGGCGGACCCGGAATCGGCCCGCCTGCTGGGTCTTGATCGCTCATCCGAGCATGAGGCACTGGCTGCCGCTTCGGCGCTTGGGTTCGCCCCGCAACTGGTGACGTTCCTGGTACCCGATGGGCACAGCGTTACCCAATGGGTGGAGGCTCCGTTTGTTGCCGAAGGTTTCCTCGGCGATCCCCTGCAACGGGGTGTGTTCCTGGACACGCTCCGCGCGCTGCACCGCTCCTGCACTTTGAAGGCGGAGTACGACCCGGTCCGGGCGATCGTTCACATGGCGGACCGGGTGGCGGAAATTCACCCGGACGGCACCCAGGAATACCGGGAACCCCTGGCGCTGGCCCGGCGGTTGGCGCTTTTTCCGGCAACACACCGGTCCTTCTGCCATAACGACCTTTGCCGCAGGAATATCCTGGCCGGTGCAAGGCCCGTATTCGTGGATTGGGAAGTTGCCGGAATGAATGACGCCCTCTTTGACCTCGCGGCCCTGGTGGACTACTGCGGTGAGGGCGGCGACGCGCCGGGCGAACTGCTGGGGGGGTATTTCGGCTGCGACCCGGATTCCGGTGATCTGCGGGAGTGTTTCAACCGGGCCCGTTTCCTGCACCTGCTCCGGGAGTCGCTGTGGTTGCGCATCCTCTCGGTGCGCACGGACGGATACCGGGAGTCGCTCCGCGATCTGGCCCCGCAGCATGATTTGCGCGGACGGTTGTCGCACCTTGCGGCTGAGAATCTGGAAGCCGCGCGCCGCCTGGCAACCGGTTTCTGAGCCGCAACGGGACCTGAAAGGAAAGCCGGGAACCCTGCGGTTCCCGGCTTTGACAAGCATCGGATATATGCGCGGTCCGGTTCATCCGGCCGCGGATCGGCTGGGGCGGGGGCGCGTTACCCCAGCACCACCTCCACCCGGACCACCTTGGGGGCCACCCCGGCCCTGGCCTTTCCCGGCTTGACCGGGATCAGGTTGCCGACCTGGGCCCTGCCGTTCACCGTGAGGCTTTTCACGCCCTTGTTCACGCCCCTCGGGTTGCTGACCGTCACCTCGAACACCTGTCCCCGGAATTTGCGCCGGATGGTGTATCCCTTCCATGCGGTGGGGATGCACGGGTCGATGATGAGGCCTTCGTACGTCGGCCGCACGCCCAGGATGTAGTCGGTCACGTCGCGCAGCATCCAAGTTGAGGAGCCGGTCAGCCATGCGTGGCTGGCCTGCCCGAATGTCGGGTGGTCGGGGCTGGTCACATACTCGCTGTAAACATAGGGTTCCATCTCGTAGCGGTCGATGTCGACGACCGGGTTCATGGGCAGGGCCTTGCGGTAATACTCGTAGGCCTGGTCGCCGTGCCCCAGGAGCGCCTCTGCCAGCACGGACCAACTGACCGGGTGGTTGAACACGGCGGCGTTCTCCTTCTTGCCCGGCACGCACCGGGTGGCGAGGCCGATGTTCGTGTTGATGGTGCGGAACGCCGGGTCAAGCAGCTTGGGGCCCTTGGGCGTGTCGAGGTGCTTCTTGACGGCCGCCATGGCCTTCTTCGCCCGCTCGGGCGAGGCCACGCCGCTCAGTACCGCCCAGGTCTGGGTGTTCTGGTAAACGCGGCATTCCTTGTTCTTCTTCGAGCCGACGACCTCGCGCAGGTCGTTGGTGCCCACGATGTACCACTCGCCGTCCCAGCAGAGCTTGTTCACGGCGGCGGCCACCTTGTCGTACGCGGCCTGGTAGCGGCGGGCGGCGGCCTTGTCGCCGATGACGCCGGCCAGTTCCACGGTCTCGCGCAGCACGTAGCACAGGCACAGCGCGTTCCAGACGCTCTCGCCGCGGCCCTTGCGGCCCATGTAGTCGAGCGTGTCGTTCCAGTCGCCGGGGCCGAACTTCGGCAGGTTGCGCTCGGTCAGGTTCTTCAGGGTGTAGTCGAGGCAGCCGTAGATGTGCTGCAGCATCGTGGCCTTGCCGGGATCCTTCTTGTCGCCCGGTTCCTTCTCGTACGGGGTGACTTCCTTCAGGAACGAGTAGTCCCCGGTCTCCTTCACGTACATGGCCGAGGCCAGCGGGAGCCAGAGGGGCGTGTCGCTGTGGCCCGTGCGGGCGTAGCCGCCGCTCACCGGGAAGTAGCAGTGGACGACGCTGCCGTTCTTGAACTGGTGGGTGCTCATCTCCAGCAGCCGCTGGCGCACCCACTCGGGACGCGTCATGAGCGGGCCGAAGGTGTCCTGGCACGAATCGCGGAAGCCGCGGCCGAACAGGAGTCCGCCGTGGTAATAGCCCGCGTCGCGCGAGAAACGGAAGGTGCAGGCCGTCTGCCACTGGTTCCAGACGTTGATCATGGTGTTGAGGTCGTCGTCCGGCGTTTCCACGCGGACGCATGACACGTAGTCGCGCCAGTCGTCCACCAGCGCCTTGAACGCGGCATCGGTGGTCTTCAGGCTTCGGTACTTCCTGGCCAGGGCCGGCGCGTCTCGCTTCGCCGTCTCCTTGGGCACGATTCCCAGGACCACGACGAAGTCCTTCTTCTCGCCCGGACCCAGTTCCAGCGCGAACTGCAGCGCACCGACGGCATCGCCGGCGGTGATGACGGTGTTGCCGCACTTTCCGCCCTCGACGGCAGCGGGATTCTCCTCGCTGCGCCAACGCCCGATGAACTGCGACTTGCTGCCGTCGAAGCCCTTCACGGGAAGGCTGGATGCCATGAAGATGAAGCGGTCATAGGTGACGTTGCTCTGCTCGACCGTTGCGCTTCCGAAGGTGTTCCAGTAGCGCTTGGTCGCGTAGAGAACCTGGGTCTTCTTGTCGAGGAACACATCGTTGAAGTGCTGGTCGTTGGGCTGGTTGACGAGGTCGTTCAGGGCGTTGCCCATGCACAGTTCGGTGTATGCGAACAGGTCGAGCGACTTGCGGGCGCGGGTGGTGTTGGTGACGGTGATCCGCCAGATTTCCAGGTCATCCTCGGCCGGGACGAACGTGAGCACGCTTGCTTCCACGCCGCCGCGCTTGCCGGTGATGCGGGTGTAGTTCAGGCCGTGACGGCACTCGTATTTCTCCAGGTCCTTGGCGCAGGGCTGCCAACTGGGGCTCCAGTAGTCGCCCGTCTTGCTGTCGCGCACGTAGAGGTAATGCCCGGGGCGGTCCACCGGCATCGAGTTGTAGCGGTGGCGCGTGATGCGGTGCAGGCGCGGGGTCTGCCAGTAAGCGTATCCGCCCCCCACGTTGGAGATGAGCCGGGTGTACCGCCCATTCGAAGTGAAATTGATCCACGGCGCCGGCGTGTCGGGACGGTCGATCACAAACTCGTGGCGGTCTTCGGAGAAGTGTCCGTATTTTTCCATGCTCATAATAACGGGGGGTTCCTTGTCTGGCTTGATGATTTGACTGATAAAACGGTGGCCTCAGACGGGCTGGTCAACTGTTTCTGTTCGGCGGACGGTTTTTTATGCAACCGTTGAAATAACGCCGTCGCGGCAATTCGTCCAGATCGCGCCTTGAAATGTCCGTCTGCCGTGCGCTTTCAGTGGCTGATCAAATTCGCATCGGAGAGCAGGAGCCATGGAAACCCTCGAAGCCATCCGCACGCGGCGGAGCATCCGCATCTTCACGGGGGAACCAATCGCGCGGGATGTCATCCGCAGACTGATTGCGGCAGGAATGGCCGCGCCCACGGCGGGCAACCAGCAGGATTGGCACTTCGTGGCCCTGGATGACCCGAATGTCCTGGGGAGTGTGCCCGATTTTCACCCGTTCGCCAAGATGGCGCTGACGGCCGGGGCGGGCATCGCCGTTTGCGCCGACCTGACCCTGGAAAAGCATCCCGGCTACTGGGTGCAGGATTGCGCCGCGTCCACGCAGAACATCCTGCTGGCCGCGCACGACCTGGGGCTGGGCGCGGTGTGGACCGGCATCCATCCGCGCGAGGATCGCGTGGCGGGCCTGCGCGCGCTGCTGGGGTTGCCCGGAACCATCATGCCCCTTTCGCTGGTCCTGATCGGCATTCCTGCCGAGCATCCGGAGCCCGAAGACCGCTTCCGCGAGGAGCGGATCCACTGGAACCAGTGGTGATCCGGCGTCTTCGCGGGCGTTATTTCTTCCCCGCGAAGAGCGCCGCCTTGCCCGCCTTGAGGATCTTCTTCACGGTCGCGTCGTCGGTGGAGCCGACATAGATGCGGCCCAGGGGTTCGGTGTCGCTGCAGCGCATCAGCATCCACGAGCCGCCGCGGAAGTAGAACTTGATGCCGTCCACGGTGCTGACCCGTTCCACGGCCACTCCGCCGAACTTCGCCGGCGGCGCCGATTTCAGCCGCTGGAAGTTTGCGCGCAGCTGCGGGATGGGGAAGTGGTGGTCGATGCGTCCGTAGGCGAACGGTCCCGTTTCCTTCCGCAGTTTCCTGACGGCCTGCTTGATCGTCTGCCCGGTCGTGGCAAGCATCTCCAGCAGCAGCAGGCACGACAGCACACCGTCGCGCTCGGGCATGTGATTCATGTAGCCGAATCCGCCGCTTTCCTCGCCGCCGACCAGCACGCCGCCCCCGATCATCTTCTCGCTGACATTCTTGAACCCGACGGGCACCTCGACCGCGGTGCGGCCCAGTTTGGCGGCAATCTTGTCCACCGTGTTGTGCATGCTGGTGCTGCGGACCACGCTGCCCTTCCAGCCGCGGCTTTCCACGAGGTGCCGGAACAGCAGGGGCATCAGGTCGTGCAACTGCACGAATTCGCCGTCCTCGTCCAGCACGCCGAACCGGTCGGCGTCGCCGTCGGTGGCCAGGCCGATGCTGGCTTTTTCGGTTCGGACCACCTGGGCTAGTTCCTGCAGGTTCTGCAGGATGGGCTCCGGTCCGCCGCCCCCGAACAGGGGATTGATGGCGTCGCGGATGGTGATCCCCTCCACGCCCAGGACGCTGAGCACCGCGTCCACGCTTTCGATCCCGGCACCGTGCATCGGGTCGAAGACCACGGAGCCCTTGTACGTCCCGATGGCCTCCAGATTCGCGAACTTCCCGATCTGGCGGTAATATGCCGGGCGGAAATCCTTTTCCACCACGCGTCCGCCCGGCGCGCGCGCCATGTCCGGCGCGCCCAGGCCGCGCATCACCTCCTCGATGGCGCGCGTTTCCTCCACGAGGGCGGGCCCGCCGAAACTGCTCTTAAACTTGATGCCGTTGTAAGTGTACGGGTTGTGGCTGGCGGTGATCATCACGCCCATGTCCAGCTTGCCGTGCTTGACGGCCCACGAGAGCGCCGGGGTGGGGCAGAAGTCCCTGGAGAGTTCCACATGCATCCCGCACGCGGCCGCAGTCTCGGCGAACGCGGCCGCGAACTCGCGCGAGAGAAACCGCGTGTCGAACCCGATGGCGATGCGCCTGCGGGTTCCGGGCTTTTCGGTCAGGTGACGGCTCATGGCCGCGGCGATCAGGCGCACATTGGCAAAGGTGAACTGGTCGGCAATGATGGCGCGCCAGCCGTCCGTGCCGAAGCGGGGCAGGGGGGTGGGAGGGATGGAAGTGCTCGAATCGGCGGTTGTGCGCGTCTTGCGGGCCACGGGGGCGTCCTCACGGTTCGGGAAGTGTCGGGGTACGGTCCCAAGGGCGGCCCATGCGATCCCGCGGTTCAAGGATTTTCGCACCCGGTGAGCAATCGTGATTTCGCTTCTTGAAAACAGCCCCCCCGCAGGCTCGACTCCTGCAAAACCACTCTGCAATCGAGGTGCCTCGTCATGACCGAGCCTGTCCGCTTCCGCAATTTCATCGCCGGCAAATGGGTTGAAACCGGATCCAAGGGAACGTTCGAAAACCGCAATCCCGCCGACACGCGCGACGTCGTCGGCGTGTTCCCGTCCGCCGGACCCGAAGAGGTCAACGAGGCCGTGGCCGCCGCGAAGGAGGAGTACCAGCGCTGGCGCCTGGTGCCCGCCCCCAAGCGCGCCGAGATCATCCGCCACGCGGGTGACCTGCTGGCCAAGCACAAGGAGGACATCTCGCGCCAGATGACCCGCGAGATGGGCAAGGTTCTCTCCGAGACGCGCGGCGACACGCAGGAGGGCATCGACACGGCCTACTATGCCGCGGGCGAGGGACGGCGGCTCTTCGGCGACACCGTTCCCTGCGAGCTCCCCAACAAGTTCGGCATGAGCGTGCGGATGCCCGTGGGCGTGTGCGGCATGATCACCCCGTGGAACTTCCCCATGGCCATCCCCACCTGGAAAATTTTCCCGGCGCTCGTCTGCGGCAACACCGTGGTCTTCAAGCCCGCCACCGACACGCCGGCGACGGCGGTGCGGTTTGTCGAGATCCTGCTTGAGGCCGGCCTGCCCGAGAAGGCCATCAACATCGTCTGCGGCAGCGGCGGGGCCGTGGGCAACGCCATCGTGGACCATCCGGACGTGCCGGTGATCTCGTTCACCGGGTCCACCGAGGTGGGCAAGAAGATCGCCACGCGCGCGGGCAACACGCTCAAGCGCGTGAGCCTGGAACTGGGCGGCAAGAACGCCCAGATCGTGATGGACGACGCCGACCTGGAACTGGCGGTGGATGGCGCCCTTTGGGGCGCGTTCGGCACCACCGGCCAGCGCTGCACGGCGACCTCGCGCCTCATCCTGCACGAGAAGATCCACGACAAGTTCGTGGCGATGCTGGTCGAACGCGCCAAGGGGCTGAAGGTGGGCAACGGCCTGGACGAGAGCGTGCAGGTGGGCCCGTCGGTCAACGAGTCGCAGCGCGCCACGGTGAAGCAGTATGTGGAGATCGGCCAGAACGAGGACAAGGCCACGCTGGCGCTGGGCGGCAAGGAACTGACCGCCGGTGAATACGCCCACGGTTGGTTCTTCGAGCCGACGATCTTTGTAGGTGTGAAGCCCAAGATGCGCATCGCGCAGGAGGAGATTTTCGGGCCGGTGCTGTCCGTGCTGAAGATCGGCGACCTCGACGAGGCGGTCCGCGTGCTGAACGACACGGCCTACGGCCTGAGTTCGTCCATCTACACGCGCGACGTGAACGCGGCGTTCCGCGCCATGCGGGACATCGAGGCCGGAATCACCTATGTCAACGGTCCCACCATCGGCGCCGAGGTGCAGTTGCCCTTCGGCGGCGTCAAGGGAACCGGCAACGGCCACCGCGAGGCGAGCCACACCGTGCTCGACACGTTCACGGAGTGGAAGAGCATCTACGTGGACTTCAGCGGTAAACTCCAGCGGGCACAGATCGACGTGCAGGCGGGGTGACACGGGCCCCGGGAATAGGTGGGTCGCAACCGCGGTCGTGGCGATGTAAGCGCGACCGTATTTTGCGGCCGAGGGTCAACGGGCCGCTGGCGTATGCGTCTGTTTCCGCAGGCGATGAAGAACGCTATCCAACGAACACGGCTCGCGTTGATGGCGGTCCTGTTGCTGCAGGACAGCACGTGTCAGGCATGCGCTGTGTGCGTGGAGGCCTTGTGTTGGAGTGCTTTCCCGCCGACCAGCATGTGGGTCGTCACCGGCACAGTGTGGTACTGTCTGAATTCGCTGATCGCGTTCGCCAGTTGCGTGAAAATCCGTTGGACACCGAACCCTTTCCGGGTATTTGCGTTTGCCGGAGTTGCCAGTACGCTTTATTTCGTGTCGCTTGGCCCGGTCGCGCTGATCGCGTTCCTTGTGCTGGCGGTATACGGTTGGATTCAGGTTTTTCATGACCCGGATTTGCGAACGGCCGGGTTTCGATTCAAGGCGCTCATGCACGGCACCGCAGTTGCGGCCATAATGGTGTTGGTCTTCAGTGCCGCATTCGCCTATTTGCAGTACCGTCGCATGGATGACTCTGACATCATGCTTCGGTGGTCGGGGACTCCCGTAGATCAGGCGGCGTTCTTGCGACTGAAAAGCCGGGGCTCTGATGGGCTTCCCAACTTGCGACAAGTGCTGAAGAAAACCGGCCCTTATGCCCCGCCATCGCTGGTGCGTTACATGGCCGAGAATGGCGAACCAGCAAAGGACATTCCGATTCTCCTGGAAGCGGCTCAGTACTGGGAAACGCAATCCGGCGAGACACTGTTATCTGGGTTCAAGGAAGCGGCTGTGCAATTGGGTGCCATCGATGCCCCCGCGACTGCTCCCGTTGCCCAGATCCGTGCAGCGTGGGAGCGGAAAACCTGGCGGAAATAACCGGGCGGAGCATAAGCCAATCCGCACGAAGGCATAACAACCGGCATGGCTGGCGACTCCACCCGCACGCGGATGTGGATTCGCTTCTTTCCGGGCGTGCCTGTCTTCGGTGCCTTTCTCGCGGTGCGAAAACAATCGGTCCTCTCATGGTAATAATGGTCACCATGCAAACGGTCACCGTCACCGAACTGAAGGCTAGGTTCTCAGAAATTGCCGAGGAGGTATCGCGTTCCGGGCAAGCCGTGTTGGTCACGAAACGGGGGCAGCCGATCATGCGCCTTCTGCCGCCGGGCAATGAACGGAAAAGGAACCAATTGGGCCACCTTGCGGACACCGTTCTGCACATGGGTGATATCGTTTCCCCAGCTTTCGACGTTGCGAACGACCCCCTTTCCCAGGCGTAGCCGCAGGCCCGTTTGATTCGGTGAACCTTACCGGAACTCAGCCGCCGGTTCAGATCACCCTCTCGTAATCTTCCATCTCCAGCCGCCACACGGGCACGCCGCAGTATCGGTCGCCCTCGGGGCAGATGGGTTTGGTGCCGGCGTGTTTGCGGATGGTGCAGGGGGGGAGGAGCCACTTGCCGATCTCGGGGTTGACGCGGCGGATGGCCATGGCCTCGTCCAGCGAGGCGCGCCAGATCTCCTCCTGCGCGTTGTAGCAAAGGCGCATCGCCATCTTGTGGTGCAGGTTCAGCAGGTCCGCCGATTCGGTGAAGCGGATGCTGACCGCGTTGGGCAGGAGGTAGGCCGCGTCCTCGGGTGACTCGCCCATGTCCAGCAGGCGGTTCACGCAATCCCAGGTGGCCTTCATGCTTTCCGCGTACATCGCCTCCACGGCCGGTTCCCGGCGCATGATCTCGGGGGTGATGAAGTCGGGTTCGCCGGTGAAGTGGCGCATCAGGATGGGGCGCGACCCGGGCGTGAAGCGGTGGCGCTGGTCCTGGCTGTCGGCCGCGTGGCTCAGCTTCTTGCGGAAGGTGTAGTGCGGGTGAAACAGGGCGCGGCTGAGTTTGCTGAGCGTCGTCAGGTTCATGGATTCGCCCAGCAGGCGGTTGCGCGCGGGGTTGAGGACCGTCTCGATGGCCTCGACGTCCGACAGGGCCTCGCGCGGGAGCCCCAGCACCTCGCGCACGGCGGCCGCCAGGGCCGTCTCGTTGTCCGGACCCCAGTCGGCGATAATGCTGGTGGCGCCACCAAGGGCCGCGTCAAACTCCGCCGTGAAGCGGCGGGCGTTGTCCGGGTCCACCTCGCAAAGCCCGCGGCCGGCGAAGAACGCGTATTCGGGTGTCTCCTCCATCCCCATGGGTTCCTGCAGGATCGTGGCGAACTCCGGCTCCTGCTCCAGCAGGGCCTCCACCATCATGCCCACCACGCGCCGCTGTTCGCTGGTCGTGTCGAACTCCTGCGCCACGCGGTGGTAGCGCATCAGGGTGATCACGCTGACGGTGTGGTACAGGTAGGCGAACGTGGCCACCGGCAGCACGTAGCGCGCGGCCTCCTGCGACTTCTTTTTGATGTCCGTGTCGGCGCGCTTGCTGCCGTACCGCCCCTTGAAGCGATCGTAATACTCCTTCGCCACGACCGGGATCAGGGCGTCGGTCAGCGCCTGGTATTCGCGCGTCTGGCGGCGCACGCATTCCAGGTAGGCCTCCCTCCCCGCATCGCTCAGGGAGTCGGGAATGTGAAAGTTCTCCTCCTTCACCGTCACATAGCGCTGGCTCACCTGCTCGCTGTTGTAGAACGGATGGGCGTGCAGGAAACTCCAGATGAAGTGGCGCGACACGCGGTCGAGCGCGAACTGGACGTGGGCGTGCTGAAGCGTCGTGTGGTGTCCGGCCTTGAACAGACTTTGCGCCAGCGCGTGCTTCCGCTGGCGGCGCTTTTCGAGTTCGCTGGGCTGCGCGTCGGCCGGCCCGGCAACATCCTCGATGGCGACGATCCCCTTGCCGGAATAGCAGGTGCGCGCCGTGGCGACGAAGTTGTCGTAGGCGTTGCTGAACAGGTTGACGAGTTGGACGATGGGCTGTGTCATTGGCGTGGGCGCGCAGTTTTTTCGATCGTTCCCCGACACCGCAAGCACGAATGTGACGGCCGCGAACCGGACCGGCGCATCCCCCCCGGTGTTTCACTTTTCTCCAATTGGCCCAATGATCCGCGGGCGGGTGCGACAAATTGTCGCAAACCTTCCCCGAGCAACCTGTTTGGGCGCGGGCCGGAAGGACCTGCCAACGCGGGGAGCCCCTGTAATCAAGGGGAGATTGAGAAAATCGCGCCCGTTGTGGCGCAATCGGTACGAATCGTGCTACTAATGCCGCGGAACTCGGTGCGCCTTCCGGCACCACTCCACCCGGGGGCCGCAGGCCGGGCACCCGGATCACCTGGCCAGGTCAGGACTATGATCGAAGTCGAAAACATCACTAAGAATTACGGCGCGACCCGCGCGCTGCGGGGCGTGTCGTTCAAGATAAACAGGGGCGAGATCGTCGGATTCCTCGGCCCCAATGGCGCGGGCAAGAGCACGACGATGAAAATCCTCACGTGCTTCATCCCCGCCGATTCAGGACTCGCCAGCGTGGCGGGCCACGACGTGTTCACCGATTCGCTCGAGGTGCGCCGGAAGATCGGCTACCTTCCCGAGAGCACGCCGCTCTACACCGAGATGCCGGTCGTGGACTTCCTCCGCTTCATGGGCGGAATGCGCGGGTTGGGCGGCTCTCGTCTCAAGGAGCGCGTGCGCGCCGTGGTGAAACTCGCCGGGCTTGAGGGCGCGGTGGGCAAGAACATCGGCGAACTCTCCAAGGGTTACCGCCAGCGCGTGGGCCTCGCCCAGGCGCTCATCCACGAGCCGGAGATCCTGGTCCTCGACGAGCCGACCAGCGGCCTCGACCCGAACCAGATCAAGGAGATCCGCGAACTCATCCGCGAGATCGGCAAGGAAAAGACGGTCATCCTGTCCACGCACATCCTGCCCGAGGTGACGGCGACTTGTGACCGCGCCATCATCATCAGCGACGGGCGCGTGGTGGCCAGCGGCACCCCCGAGGAACTGACCGCGCGCGGTCACGGCGGCCAGGTGGTCTTTGCCCGGGTTCGCGGCCCGCAGGGTGAGGTTGCCGGCCGCCTTGCCAAGATCGAGGGTGTGGACGAGGTCAAGCCCGCCGACACCGAGGATGGCGTGGTCGGGTACCATTTGCACGCCGCCAAGGGGCAGGGGCTCTCCGAGAAGGTCTTCCAAGCCGTCGTGGAGAACCGCTGGACGCTGACCGAGCTGCGCCAGGAGCGCGCCACGCTGGAAGACGTCTTCGCGGAGCTGACCACATGACCGCCCGGCTGCTGGTGGTCGTGATGCTGGCGGGAGCCCTGGCCGGATGTGAAAAGCATTCCGTGTCGGACAACCGCCCGGCAACCGCCGTCAACAGGCCGGATTCAGCCACCACGGCCACCGCCGTCACCGAACTGCCTGCAGGCACGCCGGTCCCGGTGGATGCGGATGCCGGAACGGCCCATGCCGATCCGGCGACCACGTCGGCCCCATAACGCAATTTCGGTGACACCCCGAGCCGCGGGAGCCGCGGGGGGCCGCCAGGAACAAGATTCGCTCCCGTCCCAACACGAACGCAATCATCCGCAAGAGAAGGCAGGCCCCATGGGCAACATTTTCCGGGTTTTCAGGAAGGAAGTGGGCGGGTATGTGAACTCCGCCTCCGCTTACATTTTCCTCATCGTGTTCCTGGTGCTGGGAAGCACCCTGTTCTTCAAACTGGGACAATTCTTCCCCAACCGCCAGGCGAATCTGGGCGGGTTCTTTATCTTCGTGCCTTGGCTGTTCCTGTTTTTCCTTCCGGCCATCGCCATGCGCGTCTGGTCCGAGGAGAAGAAGTCGGGCACCGAGGAATTGCTGATGACCATGCCCGTGCGGGACTGGGAGGTCGTGGTCGGAAAGTATCTGGCCGCCCTCGCCCTGCTCCTGCTGGCGCTGGTCCTCACATTCCCGCTTCCGCTGGCCCTCCAGCATTTCACGAGTCCCAAGACGCCGGTGGACTGGGGGCCGGTATGGTGCGGTTACCTCGGCTCGTTCCTGTTCGGTTCGACCATACTCGCCGTGGGCACCTGGGCTTCCAGCCTCACGCAGAACCAGATCATCGCGTTCATCCTCGGCTGCTCCATCTCGTTTGTCCTCATCGTGCTGGGGTTCCAGCCGGTTTACGCCGTGCTGCCCTTCGGCGACACCCTGTCGCAGCTCAGCCCGTGGACCCACTTCGTCAGCATGTACCGCGGGGTCGTAACCGCACCCAACATCGTATTCCAACTCTCCGCCGCTGCCTTCTTCCTGTACCTGAACATCCGCAGCGTCGAGAGCCGGAAGTGGAGGTAGCCATTCATGGCATCGCAGAATGAAGCCCCGGCACGCGGGGCGCGCGCAATCAAGTACGGAACCAATGTTCTCGTCGGTTCGGCCCTGTTCCTGGTCATCCTGGGGGCGCTGAACTTCTTCGCCATCAAGTCGAACTGGCGGGCCGATCTCACCCGCAGCGGTATGTACACGGTCAGCAGCGCCACGCGTAACCTGCTGGCGCTCCTGAAGGACGACGTGATCATCACCGTTTATGCCACGGAACAGGGGGTGCCGGCCGACATCGCCGAGGAGCGCAACCAGTTGCGCAACCTGCTGATGGAATACCGCTCCCTTTCCAAGGGGCGGGTGAAGTTCTCGTTCAAGGATCCCAGTGCCGACCCGGAAGTCCAGCGCAAGGCCGAAGAGGCCGGCATCAAGCAGGTCGAGATGCAGCAGGTGGGCAACACCGAGTACTCGCTGAAGGCCGGCTACTTCGGCATGGCCCTCCAGTACAAGGGCAAGAGCGACAAGCTGCCCGTGATCGCGCCCGGCCGCTCCCTGGAGTACCAGGTTTCCAACGCCATCAACAAGCTGGCCCAGGTGGACACGCCCACCATCGGCATCATCGCGCCGGGCGGCAACCCGTTCCTGGGCGACCCGGGGGATTTTGGCGCGATCGCGCAGGTGATGCAGGTCGAAGGATTCAGCCCCAAGAGCATCGACCCGAACCGCGTGCGGGACGAGGACCTCAAAGGCCTGAAGATGCTGATGGTCATTCAGCCCGAGGAACTCAGCGAGGAAGTGCTTTACCGCATTGACCAGTATGTGATGGAAGGCGGGAAACTCCTGGTTGCGGCCGGCGGGGTTCAGACCGACGAGCGCACCCGTCGCACGCAGCCCAAAGCGCCCAACATCAACTCCCTCCTCGAGAATTACGGCCTGCGCATCGACGCCAACCTGCTGGAGGACTGGGGCAACGGCCTGGAGCAGACCTACCTGACGGAACGCGGCATGGTTCGGCGCCGGGATCCGTTTATCGTCGAGGTCTCGGACAAGAGCGACACTTCGCCCATCACCCAGGATTTGCAGGGGATGGTCCTGCTGCGGCCGTCCAGCGTTTCCAAGAGCGCCAACGGTACCAGCGGATCGCTGGAAACCCTGATCCGCTCTTCGCAGCTCACCCGCAAGCAGGAGCAGATGTTTGTCCTGGATCCCCTGAAACTGCGCCCCCCCGACCGCAATGAAGCCTCGCAGCTCGAGTCCTACAACCTGGCGATGATCGCCAAGGGCCCGCTGAAAAGCCGCTTTGCGACGGTGGATCCGCCGGTCCTGACAAACGATGACGGCTCGACGCGCACCGTGGCCGCCAGCCAGGTGAAAACCCAGAGCCCCGCCGAGGCCACCGTGATCGTGATCGGCAACGCATTTGCCTTCAGCGACCAGGTCATTTCCAAGGCGGCCTCGAACGCGTTTTTCCTGCTGAACGCGGCGGACGACCTGACCCGCGGCGGGCGAACGATCGCCCTGCGGGCGAAGCAGGCGTCTTCCTCGCGTCTGCGTGACATCACGGAAGCCGAGGCCACCCAGGCCCAGGCCCTCATCATCGGGGGCGTGCCCGTTGCGCTGGTCCTGCTCGGGTTTGCCCGGCTCCAGTACAACCGCATGAAGCGCCGCCGTTACCGCGAACTGTATGGCGGCGAGTCGGCGTAACCCGTTTCAAACAAACCCAGATCAAACAACACAACTTCCCGGGATTGGCACGATGAACAACAAGCACACACTGGTTCTGCTGGTTCTGGCGGTGGCCCTGGTGGCCGCCGCATGGTGGTACAACCGTTCCGACCAGGCGCAGGAGAGCGCGGCCGCGGCCGTGTCGCGCACCGTCCTGAGCGGCATCACCTCGGCGACTGTCGAGCGCATCGAGATCCGTCCGGCGGACGGGAAGCCTGTCACGCTCGCCAAGCGCGATGCCGTATGGTATGCCGACCTCGCCAAGGGACACCGCGCGGATAAGAACCTCGTCGGCGGCGTGTTTGCCGTGCTGGAAAAGGAAATCGGCGGCGAGGTCGTGTCGACCAACCCCGAAAACTTCGGCGAGTATAATGTCACCGAGACCAGCGCCACCCACGTGAAACTCGTCGGCCCGAACGACAAGGTGCTCGGCGAATTGAACGTGGGCAAGGCCGGCCCCGGCTTCACGACGACCTATGTCCTGAAGAAGGGGGACAAGGAAGTGGTCGAGGCGCAGGCGTCGCTCAGCTACCTGTTCAACAAGCCCGAAGGGTGGCGCGACCTGGCCGTGCTCGACGTGCGCAACGAAAGCATCACCGCCCTGAAAGCCACGGGAACCACGGCCACCTATGAGATGGCGAAAAAGGACGGGAAGTGGAAGGTTGAGAAACCGTTCAGCCGTGACGCCGACATGAACAAATTCCAGCCCCTGCTGATGAGCCTTTCCACCATGCGGGCCACCGAGTATGTGGACCAGTCCACCACGGGGGGGCTGGAGGAATTCGACCTCAAGCCCGCCAGGCAGTCGGTCGCCATCACTTACGATGTGACGGAAGGCGGCAAGACGACCCCCAAGACGGTCACGCTGGAACTCGGCAAGGTGAAGGGCGAGGGGATGGGCTACTACGCCAGGCGAAGCGACAGCCAGGAGGTTTTCGTGATCTCCGACTACCAGGGCAAGCAACTGCAGATGACGGCTGATGAGTTGGCCGTGGAGGCACCCGCCCCCAAGCCGGCCGTCGGCGCAACGACCGGCACCGTCGCGGCGGCACCAGCCGCAAAGCCCCCGGTTGGCGCCGGGAACGGTGTCCCTGTCCCGACCACGGCGACAGCAGCCGCTCCAACCACCGGCACCGTGCGGTAAGAACCCGGTACGGGCGCGCGGCGCCGCGCCGTCGCCGCCGGCGGACCCGTGGTTCAGGATAACCAGGTTGGGTTCCACAACCTCGAGTCATGGCCATAAAACCAGTTCCCAGGCCGGATCGTCGCGAAGCCTTCGTGAAATCCCCCCGGTTCCGTCACAGTTTCGCGATCGTCCGGGCCTGCTCCACGGTAAGGGCCAGGAAGATTTCGGGCGTTCCGTAGGGTTTGTCGTCCTTCCAGCTCAAGCCGACGCAGGCGGATTTCCCCAGGGCGAAATCCTTGCCCTTGGCCCCCAATGCATCACAGATCATCTCGCTTAGCCCCGGCTGATGGCCCACGGCGAAAAGCACGACATCCCCCTTTTTGCCCGCGAGTTCCGCGCCGTGACGGGCGATCTCCCGTTTGAGGTCGGCCCACGAGGCCCCGGGGACCAGGGAGCGCGTATCCTTCGGATCGGGACAGCGCCTGATGCGGTCGGCCAGCACATCGGCGGTCTGGTGTGCGCGCACGAAAGGACTGGTGAAGAGCAGCTTGGGCCGCACCCCGAGGCGGTCGAGGGCATCGGCCAGCAGCCGCGTCTCCGCCTCGCCTTTTTTGACGATGCGGCGTGTCTCGTCCAGGCCGGGCTTGCCGTGGCCGAGTTCCTCGGCCTGGGCGTGGCGGATGAAAAGGATCTTCATGGCGGCTCTCCCTTCGTGCTAGGAAACCTTGTTCATGACATTGTTGAAGGTGTCACGCATCGTTTGGGATGTCACGCGGCCAGCGCATTGACAACATGGAAACGCGGGAAAACGCCCGGTGAACTTCAAAACATCCGGCAATTCCGGGGGCCGGAGTCCGTCGGTGGCCTCGGCTGGTCTGAGACAAACCCGGCAAACCGCTCAACAAGATGAAACGGGTGGCGGGGGTTGGACCGATCTAAATTGTCTTGCATTTGGAACGGTCCACCAATTATCCAGTCTCCACTATGACGCACCGTAAACCCCTCCAAGGCCTTTGCGCGTTTATGTTCCTGACCGTCCTGGCCGGACTTGTCAGCCAGAGTGCCCCTGTGGCCGCAGCACCGCCCCAGACAACTTATCTTTGGCACCTGCACCAGCCCATTTACTGGAATGATCAGCGCGGTTACGCGCCAGACCATTACGAGAACGCGTGGGACACCATCCAGGCCCAGAATGGCGGCCGGCCACACCCGAGCGACCTGCTTTCGGGGATTTTCGGCCTCGATGACCGCAAGGCCGCCTACCAGTTTCGTCCCCGGGATTCCGTCCAAGCGATGCTCGGCCAGCCCGATGCCGGCGTTCAGCTCAACATGTCCGGTGCTCTCATCGAAAACGTCAATTCGCTCTCCAACAACTTCGACGGTTATTACTCGGGTTGGCAGGGGAGTTTCATCCAGGCCCGCCAGTGGACGACCAGCGGCTTATCACCACGCCCTCGCCCCGCTCCACACCGACAAGACGGTGGAGATGGAACTGCGCCTCCACCGGCGCCAGATGGAATTGCGCTGGGGCACCAACCCGGCCCTCTCGCGGGGATATTTCCCGACGGAGATGTGTTTCACCCCGCGCCTGATCCCGATCCTGAAGTCGCTCGGGATCGAATGGACGATCATTTCGGGCAACCATCTTTCCCGCGCCTGCACCGATTTTCCGCTGGTTTACGGTTCGGGGGGCGAGAACTGCGAGCCGCCGAACCGCGCGGACATCCTGAACCCGGCGCAGGGCACCTACTTCCGCCAGCAGATCAGCCGCGGCTGCGCCCCGGCGAACGCGGTGCCGTTTGCTTACACGCCCCACATGGCGCAGTACGTGGATCCCGTGACCGGGGCGATCCAGAAGATCACCGTGGTGCCGGCGGCCCAGGAATTCAGCTGGGTGGACGGTTACCAGTGTTTCAGCGCAAACCAGATGGACGCGGTCAAGGCGGGGAGCAACCCGTCGCGCCCTGCGCTGTTCCTGCTGGCCCACGACGGCGACAACGCCTTCGGCGGCGGCTACTCCTACTACATGCAGTGCACTCCGGATTTCGTGAACAACGCGCCCGGGCAGGGCTACAAACCCAGCACCATCGAGCAGTACCTGCAGGACCATCCCGTTCCGGCCAATGATGTGGTGCACGTTGAGAACGGCGGGTGGGTCAACGCCGACGGCGACTTCGGTTCCCCCACTTACATCAACTGGCTCTACCCGCTCCTGAATTCGAGCGGGCAGCCCGACCCGGTGAACGGATGGCACGAGAAAGCCCGCGAGTACGCGATGTTTCTCGCCGCCGAGAACCGCGTGCGGACGGCCGAGCAGGTGAGCGGCCTGGCGGTGAACCTGGACCAGGTGCTGAATCCGAATGGCAGCGCCACCGCCGTGGAGCGGGCCTGGCACTACTACCTGGGGGCCCTGGACAGCGGCAATGTCTACTATGGAACACCCGGCGATATGGAGGTCCGCAGCACGGTGGGCATCAACCAGTCGTTTTCCCGCGCGGACGCGGTCCTGGCCGGTTCGTTCACGGACCTCACGAACCCGTCGGTCTTCACGCCGCAGCGGTGGCCGTACAATCCCGGGTCGGTCAACTTCGGGGTGTCCACCGGCTACCAGCAGAAGGTGATCGGCCCGGATTTCACCGTCTGGACCTTCGCCTACGATGTGAGCGGCATCGCCAGCGCGAAACTCTGCTGGCGGAAGGACCTGGATGGCACCAACACGCTGGCCACCACGGACAACGAAACCTACGCGGGTGGGCCGGAGGTGGGCGCGTGGACCATCCAGGCAATGAACGGCCGCACGTACCCGAAGGGGAATGTTTACAACAAGCCCGAACTGAACTACTATGTTCAGCCCACTTATGTTGCCGATCACTTCAGCGCGACCATAACCAGCCAGACCAGCTGCCTGATCGATTACTATGTCGAGGTGACCGACACGAAGGGCAATGTGACCAAGACCCCCATCCAGCATGTTTATGTTGGCAACGGCAGCGGAAGCGGCGGAGGCGGAGGCGGCGGCGGCGCGCCGCGCGCGGTCATCGTGCCCGCACCGCCCACCGCGGGCCAGCAGGCGCGGATCGAATACGACAAGGCCGGCGGCCCCCTTGCCTCGGCCGGAACCATCAGACTGCACTGGGGCATCAACAACTGGGGAACGGTTTACAGCCCGGATGTGACGATGACGCTGAACCCCGGCACCGGCAGGTACGAGACCACGGTGACCGTGGCGTCCAACGCGACGCAGGTGGACGCCGTGTTCAACGACGGGGGAAGCACCTGGGACAACAACAGCGGTGGCGACTGGCACTTCCCGGTGGTGGGGACCGTGCCGCCCCCGTGGACGATAGACGGCACCGCCGAGACCACCTCAATCGTGCGCTCCACCAACGCGGCCGGCAAACGGCTGTGGGTGCACCGGGTCGGCAATGTGCTTTATGTGGGGACCGAGGGCGCGGCCGGTTCGTCCGACCGCTTCATCTACCTCACGCGCTCGCTGGCCACGGCGCAGGCCGCCAACTGGGCCAAGGCCGGCACCATTGTGAAGTGGGACGCCTACCTGGCGAACGAGAGCACCAACAACTTCAACGGCTGGTTCGACGGCGCAAACGGCCAGACACTCGGAGCCTTCACCCAGACGGCCAGCGGCGGGGCGGCGGGGGTGTTGGAAGGCTCGATCGACCTGGCGCAGCTGTATGCCCCGATGGCCGGGTCGGTTGGCACGCGGGCACCGGTGCCCGCAACCATCTATATCGCGGCCGGCTCGTTTGGCACGAATGACGGCGGGGCGCTGGATCCGGCAAGCCAGGTTCCCTCCAGCACGAATTCGGACGGGAACCTGGACGCCGCCGAGTTCTATGCCTTCACCCTCGGCAGTGCCGTGGAAGACTGGACGATGTACTGACGCGGTTTTGCGGCGGGCGGGATTCCGCCAACCCGGATGGGTCGGCCGTTGTGCCGCCCGTACCGCAATCCTTGATTGCCCCGGAGCGATCGTGCTTGGCTGGGTCCGGTTGTCCCGGGAACGACTGCCACGACGGGCATCCGAGGAGGAACGACGATGAAACGGCTGGTGCTTTGGATGGCGCTGGCCGTGGGGCTCGCGGCACCCGTCCGCGCCCTCGATCCAAACACGCTGCCGGCGGTGGGATACCACCCGGGCGGGCTTGCTTACTGGGACACCCCGTTCTTCGCGAACGCGCTGCAGACCGGGGCCCAATGGATTGAGTACGCGGACGGGCAATGGGGCAACACGGTGGCGGCTTGGGGGAATCCGCAGTTCGACGCGAACGGCTTTCCGCGTTACCTGAATCCCGGCCTGAAACTCCGGGCGATCACGTTCGGGCTGCACTGTGATTACGCCAACCGCCCGGCCACATGGCCGGTGCGGCACCGGCTGGCGCAGGGCCGGGTCGTGCTCGCGTGGAAGGGGGAGGCGGACATCCGCCTGAACGGGGGCGGCACGTACCTGGGCGCCCAGTCCAGCGGCGCCGCCACCGGCCGGCTGACGGACGGTCGGCGGGTGTATCGCTTTGACGGCGCGAATTACCTGCAATTTCTGGAAGTGCACGACATCAGTTCGTCGGCACCGGTGACCGACATCCGCGTATGGCTGGCCAATCCTGCCGATCCGGCAAACATCTCCCTGGAGAACCAGTTGTTCCATCCCACGTTCCTTGCAAGGCTTGGGGATGCAAGCTGGGGCTTCATCCGGTTCATGAACTGGCAGGAGACGAATGCCAACCCCCAGCGTGACTGGAGCGACCGTCGTCCGCCGTCGCATTGTTTCGCCGGCGGCGAACTGAACCCGCGGGCCCCGGCAACGGGGTTCGGGGGGAACCGCGGCAGTGGCGCCGCGCTGGAGCACCTCGTGGCCCTGTGCAACGCGGCGAACAAGGATATGTGGGTGTGCGTGCCGCACCTTGCCTCGGACGATTTCGTGAACCGCATGGCGAAACTGATCCGTTATGGCAGCGACGGCGCGAACCCCTACGACGCGCCGACATCCAACCCGGTGTGGGCGCCGCTGGCCCCGCACCTGCGGGTGTTTGTCGAGTATTCCAACGAGATCTGGAGCAACGGCAACTCATTCCCGCAGGGGAACTGGGCCGAAGAGCAGGCTGCGGTGGCAGGGATCACGAAGGCGCGGTTCAACGCGCGGCGCTTCTGCCTGGTGTGGCGGCAATTCCAGCAGGTTTTCGCCGGGGGAGGGGAGGGCCGGCTCGTGCGCGTGGCGGCAGTGTTCACCGCCGCCGACTGGTACACGCGGCCCTTCCTGCAGGAGATGGCCGACTACGGTCCGACCCTGTCGCCGGCCGTGGAACCTGACGTGATCGCGGCCACGACTTACTTCGGCAACGGCATCCAGGATTGGGCCCACGACCGTGCGACCGCCCAGGCCTCGACCGCGGACCGGTGGTTTTACACCAGCGCGACATTTGACGCGGGAGGCGGCAACCCGCACCCGGTGATGGTTCCCGCGGCGGATCCGTACTGGACCAGTCCTGCACTGGACCGGCACCTGGATGAGACGCTGGCCGAATGGATGCGCCGCCTGCTCGCCGGCGATGCGCGCGAGGGGGCCGGACCGGACGCCGTGGGAATCGGCGGGGGATTCGACACATGGCTTCGCGACCTGGCACGGACCGCGTTTCCCGCACCGAAGCCGATCATCGCGTACGAGGGGGGGCCTTCGATCTACACCGACAACCGGGACTGGGGCGATTCGCGGGACGACGGCCTGACGGTTTTCATGGAGGCCCTGAACCGGCGTCCCGGAATGGCCGACGTGTACCGCGTGCACCTGGAAATGGCGCGCTCCAAGGGGTTGTGGTCGCATGTGGGTTTCACCGACTGCAGCAGTTGGGGCAAATACGGCCAGTGGGGACACCTGGAGCACCTGGACCAACCGCCGACCAGTTCCGTGAAGTACGCCTTTCTGCTGGACTGGATTTCGAAGTCGCCTGCGCTGCGGCATGTGGACGCACCGGCCGGTTCGGTGCCGCAGTTCGTGACGGCCCACAACCTTCCCGTATGCGTGGTGGGAGAACCGTACTCGGTGGATGTCGTGACGACCGGGGGCGAGGGGGCCCGGGTGCTGGCCGTCCTGGGG
>JADHEF010000745.1_pt1 | contig 28092 bp, 23 predicted proteins | sample 8952391 | NCBI WGS metagenome assembly JADHEF01 (sample SAMN16124439, study PRJNA663245) | bioreactor sludge metagenome | isolation source: sludge (nitrite) | place: India:Bengaluru | collected 2019-02-28 | reverse complement strand
CGGCGCCTGGCGCAGGTCTTCCGGAACCTCCTCGACAACGCGATCAAGTTCTCGCCGGCCGGTGCACGCGTCGACCTCCGGGCCGAGGCCGGAACGGAGGCGGGCGCGCAGGTGGCTCGTGTCCACGTCGTCGACCGCGGGATCGGGATTCCCGCGAGCGAGCAGGTGAAGATCTTCCAGCGCTTCTACCGGATCGACCCCTCGCGAACGAAGACGGTGCCGGGGACCGGCCTCGGCCTGGCCATCGTCAAGCACCTCCTCATCCTCCACGGCGGCACGATCCGCGTGGAATCCGAGCCGCTCTGCGGCAGCCGCTTCACCGTCACCCTCCCGGCCGTCGCCGTCGCCCTCAAGGAGGCCTCATGAAGGAACATTTCTCGGAGCTCCTCGAGCGGCTCCGTCGCCAGCTGATCGGGATGGGCGCGGAGGTGGAGAGCCAGATCCGCGTCGCCGTGGAGGCGCTCGTGGAGGGAGACGCCGCGAAGGCGCGCTCCGTCTGCGATCGGGATCCGGTGGTCAACGACCTCGAGGTGCGGAACGAGGAGGCGGTCATCCAGCTCCTCGCCACGCAGCAGCCGGTCGCGAGCGACCTGCGGCTCCTGGTGGCGGCGGTCCGGATCAACGCGGACCTGGAGCGGATCGGCGACCACGCCGTGAACATCGCGCAGGCCGCCGAGCGGCTCGCGGGCGTCCGGCCGTTCAAGCCGTGGATCGACATTCCGCACATGGCCGAGGTCGTCCGAGGGATGCTCCGCGACTCGCTCGACGCGTTCGTGAGGAGGGACACGGCCCTCGCGAAGAAGGTGCTGGAGCGCGACGACGTCGTCGACGCGAAGAACCTCTCGCTCATCCGCGAGCTCCTGACCTACATGGCCGAGAACCCGGCCCTCATCAGCCGGTCGATCGAGATCATGCTCATCTCGCGGAACCTCGAACGCGTCGCCGATCTCGCGACGAACATCGCGGAAGAGACGATCTTCATCGCCGAGGGGCTCGTCATCAAGCACCAGGGGACGCGCCCGGAGGAACCGGAGCCGCGCTGAGAGGACGCCGGTGACCGAAGTAGCCCGGCTCCGGGCAACGGTCCTCGTCCGACGGGCGTTCGTCGTCCTCCTCGCGTGGGCGGCGTTCGCGACCGGCTTCCTCGGGGCGGAGCGGACGTTCCGGGCCGGAACGCCGGTCTCCCTCGCCGCGGGTGCGGCGGTCGCCGCGGCGTTTCTGGCCGTCGTCCTCGGCGGGGGCGACCGCCTCGCGGGGTTCGTCTGGCTCCTGGCGGCGCGGGCGGAGATGGTCCCCGCGGGGCGCTGGCTTGCCGGATGCGTCGCGGCGGCCACGGTGGTCCGCCTCGCCTGGGGGGCGCTCCTGACGCCGCGGCAGGTCTCCGACATGGAGCTCTACTACGCCTTCGCGCGGAGCCTCGCCGAGCGGGGCGTCTTCGAGCACGGCGGGGACCGGGTCTTCGGCCCGCCCGGCGTCTCGCTCCTCCTCGCGCCGCTCGGGAAGCTCTTCGGCGCGGGGACGTACCTCCCTCTCGCCGTGAACGTCGCGCTGGCGGCGGGGACGGTCCTCGTCGCCGGCGCCCTCGCCCTCCTCGTCGCGGACGGGCGGACGATGCGGATCGCCACGCTCCTCGTCGCCCTCTGGCCGAACGCCGTCCTCCTCTCGGGGCTCGTCAGCAAGGAGCTCCTCGTCCTCTTCCTCCTTCCGCTCGGCGCGCTCCTCTACCTGCGCGCGACGGAAGGGGCCGGGCCGGACGGGAGGGGGCGCCTCTTCGCCGCCGGCCTCGCCCTCGGCGCGGCGACGCTCGCGCAGCCGAACACGCTCGTCCTCCTTCCCGCGTTCGCGGCGCTCGAGCTCCTGCGCCGGGCGCCGCTCCGGTCCGCGGTCCTCCGGCTCGGCCTCCTCGGGGCGGGGACGGCGCTCGCCGTCTCGCCCTGGACGGTCCGGAACGCGCTCCTCTTCGGTCGGTTCGTCCCCGTCTCCGTGAACTTCGGCCACGCGATGCTCGTCGGGAACCACGACGGCGCCGACGGCGGCTTCCAGCCGGTGAGGACGCCGTACCTCGGGATGCCCGAGATCGAGTACGACCGCCTCGCTCTCCGGAAGGCGCTCGACTGGATCGGAGAGAACCCGGGGCGATTCCTCGCGCTCGTCCCGCGGAAGCAGATGGTCTTCCTCGGCGACGACGGCGACGGCGCCTACCACGCCCTGAAGTGGGCGTACGGGATCGGAGACGCGCGCTACGCGCTCGCGAAGGCGGTCTCGAACGGCTGGTGGGTCGGCGTCCTCGCCCTCGTGGCCGTCGCGCTGTCGGGGCGGCGGGGCCGCGAGGCCGACCGGGACCCGCGGCTCGCTCTCGGCATCCTCTTCTTCTTCTGCCTCCTCGCGCTGCTGAGCGTCACCGAGAGCGGCTCGAGGCACCACCTCGCCCTCTCGCCGTTCCTGGCCGTTCTCGCGGGACTCGTTACGCGTCCGGCCCAGGGCGCGCCGCCGCGTCGCTGAGGGGACCGGGCTCTCCGGGAACGGACGCGGCGGTCAGCCCCGCGCGAAGGCGAGGAGCGTCTCCTTGACCCGCGTACCGGGGCCGAGGAGCGCGACGAGGGCGCGGGCGTAGCTCGCGAGCTGCGGCGCGTAGAGCGCCTCGCGCTCGGCACGGACGGCCGGCGTCGGGAGGCGGTCGGTCTTCCAGTCGGCGACGACCCAGCCGTCCTCCTCCTCGAAGAGGAGGTCGATCTTCCCCTCGACGAGCGGTGCGCCCTCGAGGGTCTCGTCGCGGAAGAGGACGGGCAGCTCGACGAACCGGCGGCGCGCGGCACGAGCGCGGGCGACGACGGGATGCGCGAGGAGACGTTCGACGAGTCGGACGGCCTCGGCGCGCGCGGGGCCGTCGAGAGCGACCGTGACCGTCGCGATGGCCTCGGCCGCGGAGGAGGGCGGCGTTCGCGCAGGGTCGAGGAGCGCCTCCATCGCCTCGTGGACGGCGGTGCCGAGGCGGACGGCGGTCTCGTGGATCTCCTCGTGCCGTTCGAGGGCCGGGAGGTCCTCGGGCGAGCCGGCGTCCTCGCCGGCCGACAGACGCGGCGTCCACGGGGCGTCCTTCTCGCCGGAGCGCCGAAGGACGCGCGACGCGGTGGCGCGGGTGCGGGCGAGGCGCTCCTCGGCGGCGGTCCCCTCCGCGACGAGGTCGACGGCGAACGCCGGGGCGAGGACGCTCTCCGGAGCCCGAGGCGCGGAGACGTCGGGGTGGACGACCTCGACGAGCGGGGCGAGGCGCGGCGGGAGCGCCTCGGCGAAGGCGATCGGCGCGAGGAGGCTCTTGCCGATCGTGTCCGACACCTCCCCGGACTTCAGCCGGCGGCGCCTTCGGAACCAGGAGAGGACGAGCGTCCTCCTCGCCCGCGTCAGCGCGACGTAGAGCTGCCGCTTCTCCTCGGCGAGGTCGCGGGCGTCGTCGAGCCAGGCAATCGAGCCGAAGCCCGGGGTCCGGATCGTCCGCCCGCGCATCGAGGCGCTGAGCGCGAGCGGCTTGCCGGGGCCGGTGTGGACGAGCGACCTGCGGCCCGCCGTCCGCTCGCGGTCGCGGAAGCCGAGGCTCGCGACGACGACCGTGTCGAACTCGAGCCCCTTCGCCTTGTGGAGCGTCATGAGGCGGACGGCGTCCTCGTCCTCCTCGAACGCGCGCGGCTCGGAGACCTTCTCCTCGAGGCGTCGCGTGAGGCGGGCGACGGCGTCGCGGAACGGGAGCCCTTCCGCGTCGAGAGCGCGGGCGAGGACGAGGAGGCGGTCGAGGTTCGCCGCGGCCTGGAGGGGGTTGACGACGGCGCCGTTCTCGACGGCGGCGAGGGCCGAACGCGACGAGAGGAGGTCGACGAGCGTCTCGGCCAGGGGACGCGCGTGCCGGCGCGCTCGGAGCGCCGCCAGCGCCCCGAGCGCCTCGGCGACGGGGCCGCCCGCCGGCGCGGTCGCCGGGTCGTCGAAGCGCGTCCCCGCCTCGGAGGCGTCGAGGAGCTCGACGTCGGTGAGGCCGAAGAGGAACGACTTCAGCGCGGCGACCGTGGAGATGGAATCGGCCGGGTCGTCGATCGCGCGGAGCGCGGCGACGACCGCCGCCGTCTCCTCGCGCCGATAGAAGCTGACACCCCCCTCGAGGACGGCCGGGATGCCGGCCTCGCGGAAGACCTCCTGGTAGAGGTCGATCGCGTCGTTCGACCCGAGGAGGACGGCCGTCCCGCGGAAGCCCCCCTCGGAGAAGCGCGAGAGGAGGAGGTTCGCGACGGCGCGCGCCTCCTGGAGCTTGACCTCCGCATCGAGGCCTTCGTCGCCGCCGTCGCCATCGGGGCCGGTCCTCCCGTCCTCGGCGCCGTCGTGGAGGCCGGGGGCCTCGGGCGCCGCGAGGAAGAGGACCCGTCCGTCGTCGGGCAGGGCGAGCTTCTTCGGATCGGGCGCGAACGGCGCGTGGACGACCTCCCAGGGCTCGCCCGGCGCGGATTCGAAGACGCTCTCGAAGAGGCCGTTCGCGAAGTCGAGGATGCGCGGCGAGGAGCGGAAGTTCGTGACGAGCGAGAGGCGGTCGGAGGGGGGGAGGCGGTCGGCCACCTGCCGGTAGATCTCGACGTCGGCGCGGCGGAAGCGGTAGATCGACTGCTTCGGGTCGCCGACGAGGAAGAGGGCGGAGGGAGCGGGGACGAGATCGTCCCACCGTTCCCCGTCCTGCTCGCCGTCCTGGCACGAGATCCTGAGGACGATCTCGGCCTGGACCGGGTCGGTGTCCTGGAACTCGTCGACGACGAGGTGAGGGAAGCGGGCCTGGAAGTGCTCGCGGCCGGCTCGCGACCCGCGGAGGAGGTCCCGGGCGGCGAGGAGGAGGCCGTCGAAGTCGAGGAGGCCGCGCTCGCGCATCCGGGACTCGAGGCGCGGGAGGAGGCCGTCGCGGATCGAGGCGGCGACCCGCGCGAGGAGCCTCTCGTCGGGGAGGGACGCGAGGCGATCCGGGAGCTCCTTCCATCTGTCCCGGAAGGCGTCGGCGAGCTCCTTCAGCCGGCCCGCGTAGACGCCGCGCTTGCCGACGCGGAAGTCGACCTTCGTCTCGAGCCGCGCGGCCGCGAGGTCGTCGAGGTCGAGCGGGAGGAGCGCGCGGACCTCCTCCACCGCGGAGCGGAGGAGGAGCGCCTTCGCGTCGGTCCGAAGGTCCGGAGGAAACTCCTCGACGGCGCGCTCGCCGGCCTCGGCGAGGCTCGCGAGCTCGAGGCGGACGTAGGGGAGAGGGTCGTCGGGAATCGTCCCGGCGAGGACGAGCGAACGCTCGGCGTGGATCGTCCAGGCGAGGTCGCGGAGGGCGTCGGGCGAGAGGCCGCGCCGAAGCGCGTCGGTCACGACGCCGCCGGCCCGGGCCTCCTCGTCGACCCACCCGGCGAAGACCTCCTCGAAGAGCTCCCGCGCGACCCCCTCCTCGGGGACGACGAAGTCGGGGTCGACGCCCGCCTCCACCGGCCGCTCGCGCAGGAGCCGGGCGCAGAACGAGTGGATCGTCGTCACCTCGGCGCCGTCGAGGTCGCGCCGCGCGCGGAGGGCCCGCTCGCGTCGGGCGGCGTCCGTGGCCGCGCGCGCCTCCTCGTCGAGGCGCGTCCGCAGGCGGGCCTTCATCTCGCCCGCGGCCTTCTCCGTGAACGTCAGGGCGGCGACGGTGGAGAGCGGCTCGCCCTCGTCGAGGACGAGGAAGACGATCCGGTCGACGAGGGTCTTCGTCTTGCCGGTGCCGGCGGAGGCCTCGACGAGGAGCGAGGTCCCCACGTCGGTCCGCGCGCGCTCGCGGGCGGCGTCGTCGACGAGCGGCGCCGTCACGGGATCTCCTCGAGCGCGAAGAGCGGCGCGGCGGGGTCGGCGAGCCGCTCGGCCTCGCGCTTGGCCTCGTAGACGCGCGCGTGCCCCGGCCCGCAGACGGCCGCGACGTCGCAGGACGAGCAGGGGCTCCCGCGGCTGGAGAGCGACTCCGTCCGCGGGAGGAGGTCCCCCTTCCGGATCGCCGCGTCGAGGAGGCCCACGGCGCGGTGGAACGAGGCGACGGCCTCGTCGGTCCCCGCGGCGTCGAACGCGACGGAGAGGGCGGCGGGCGCGGCCCCCTTCCGCTCCGCGGTGACGAAGAGGTACTCCGAGGAGACGGTCGCGGCGTCGAGCGCCCGCGCGGCGAGCGCGTAGGCCGCGAGCTGGACCTTCTCTCCTCCGACGATCCGCCAGCCCTTCCTGTTCTTCGTGCCGAACGGATCGGGCCGGCTGAACTTGTAGTCGACGACGCGGGCCGCCGCGCCGCTCCGGTCGAGGCGGTCGATCCGTCCGGTGAGCGGGACGAAGAGCGGGGCCTCTCCCGCCACGGGCTCGGCCCCCTTGCCGGGGCCGAAGCCGACCTCGCCCCCCGCGAGGGGAAGAGGGTCCGGGCGGGCGCGCTCGAGCTCCCCGACGGCGCGGAGGAGCGCGGCGAGCTGCTCCGTGGCGACCTCGGCGAGGACGGGCGGGAGGTCGATCTCCCAGTCGGCGAGGAAGCGCGTCACGGTGCGTTCGGCGAGGGCGTCCGCCCCCGAGAGGAGGAGGTCGCCGAGCGGGGCGCCCCTCTCGAGCGCCGACTTCGCCGCCGCCTCGAGCGCCGCGTGGGCGAGCTCGCCCGTCGTCCGGCCGTCGAATGCGAGCGCGGCGGGCGCCTCCTCCGGCGCCGAGAGGCCGAGGGCGTCCTGGAGGAAGGCGCGGTAGGCGCAGGAGGCGAGCCGTTCGAGGCGGCTCGGGGAGAGGACGCGCCCTCCGAGGCCGAGGCGCAGCGGCGCGCGCGAGAGACGCCCCTCGTACTCGGTGTACCGCGCCTCGGCGCGCGCCCGGCCGCGGCGGAGCGCGCGGCCGAGCGTCTCGAGGCCGGGCGGGAGGGCCGACCGGAGGCTCGGCGCGCGGGCGAGGGCGCGCCGGAGCGCGTCGTCCGCGTCGAGGGGAGGCTCGGCGGCGGGGAGCGCGCCGAGCCGGATCCAGCGGAGCGAGAGGGGGGCCGCGACCTCGGGCGTCGCGAGCTCGGCCTCGGAGAGCGAACGTCCGGCGCGCTCCTCGAGGTGGTCGAGGAGGAACGGCGAGAGGAGGCGCGGCCGGTCGGTCGCGGCCTCGCGCCGGGCGGCGAGGAGGACGAGCCGGCGCCGGGCCGCGCTCCGCGCGAGGTGGAAGAGGAAGCGCTCCTCGCGGGCGTGGCGGGGGCCGGTTCGAGGGGCGATCGGCCGGCGGGCGGCGCGCGAGAGCGCGGCCCGTTCGACGTCGTAGAGGAGCGGGTCGGGCCGCCCCGCGCGCGGGAACGACTGCTCGACGAGCCCCGGGACGAGGACGACGTCGAAGAGGAGGCCACGCGCCGAGACCGAGGAGAGGATCGAGAGGCCGTCGCGTTCGAAGCGCCCCTGCCGGACGGGCGTCTCCTCGAGCGACTCGGCGAGGAGCGGGAGGACGTCGAGCGCCGGGACGGAGGCGCCCGGTTCCACCGCCTCGAGCTCGCCGAGGCGTGTCGCCGCGCCCGAGAGCTCGCCGGCGCCGGGGAGGCGACCGAAGAGCGCGTCGAACGACGCCGCGAGCCGCTCGCTCCAGACCTTCCACGAGGCGGGCGTCGCGTCCGGGAGAACGGGCGCGAGGAGAGCGACCGCTTCACGGAGCGCCGCGAGGTCCTGCCTCACGCGCATCTCCCTCCGCGTGACGCGTCCCTCCGCCTCGGCCGCTTCCTCGGGGGGACGGCGCGCGAGGCGCGCCTCGATCCGCGGGACGATCCCGGCCCAGCCGTCGCGGAAGCGGATCTCGAGGAGCGCCCGTTCGACGCGGGCGCGGACCCCGGGAGGAAGGAGGGCGAGGCCTTCGAGGACGTCGACGAGCGCGACGAGGTCGTCGGGTGCGAAGCCTTCGGCCGGGAGCGCGAGGAGGCCGAGCGCGGCGCGGCCGAGAGGCGTGCGGGAGAAGCCGGCGCCGGCCGGCCGGAAGAAGGGGATCTCCCGGGCGCCGAGCTCGGCGACGAGGGCCGGCTCCTGGCGCGCCGGGTCGCGGACGAGGACGGCGATCCGGTGGAGGGGGACGCCGTCGTCGACCGCGCAGAGGACCTCGCGGACGACCTCCCGCGCCTCGGAGAGCTCGGAGGGAGCGACGACGACGGAGACCTCGGGCGGCGCGGGAGCGGGACCCGCGTCGCGAGGCTCGGCATCGAGGAGCCGGCGGAGGAGCGCGGCCCGGACGGGCGGGGCGACCTCGTCCGCCGCCCCGTCCCCGACCTCGGGCTCCCCGTCGACCGGGACGAACGCGACGACGGGCCGCTCGGCGGCGACGGCCGCGAGGAGCGCCTCGCGGACGCCGCCGAGGTCGTAGAGGCCGTAGACGAGGAGCGGGTCGGGGCGAGGGGGCGACTTCGCCGCGGCCGCGCGCGAGAGGAGGGCGTCGGCGTCGGCGAAGGCGGAGCGGAGCTCCTCGTACCGGACGAGGACGCCGGCCAGGCTCGCGAGAAAGACGGTCCGGTCGGGGGACTGCGCGGCGGCCGGAAGGAGGGCGAGGAGACGCTCCGGCGTGATCCCCGCTCCGCGCAGGTCGGCGGCGGTGCGCGCGACGAGGGCCGCGGTGGACGGGCGCTCTCGGAGGACGCCGAACTCCGCGCCCTCCGGCGTCTCGAGGAGCGCGCGACGCGCCAGGAGCGCCTCTCCGACGGCCGGGAGCGGCGGCCTCGAGTCGGCGGCCGGGACCCTCTCGCGGGCGAGGTCGACGAACGTCAGGAGGCGGAGGTTCGCGACGCCGCCGAGCGTCTCGGCGGCCCGGCGACGGAGGTAGACCCCGAGGAGGTTCGATCCGACCAGGACGTCGACCGGGCGGAGCGCGTCTCCCGCCTTCAAAGCGCGCAGCTCCGCGAGGAAGCGCGCCTCGAGCGCGGCGAACCCGCCGGTGTAGAGCGTGTGCCGCGGGCTCGCCCCCATGCCGTGGAGTGTACGGGGGTCGGACGTCCGGGAGATCAGTCCTTCCAGCGGGGGGAGCGGTCTCCGTCGATCCCGAGGAGGTCGAGGATCCTCTGCGTCACGAAGCCGAGGAGGTCTTCGATCGTCTTCGGCCTCGTGTAGAAGCCGGGGCTCGCGGGGAGGATCGTCGCCCCCGCCTGCGCCGCCTTCACCATCGCCTCGAGCGTCGGGAGCGGGAGCGGCGTCTCGCGCGGAACGAGGACGAGCGGCCGGCGCTCCTTCAGGTGGACGTAAGCGGCGCGCGTCAGGAGGTTGTCGCATACGCCGTAGGCGATCTTCGAGAGCGTCGTCGCGCTGCACGGGACGACGACCATCCCGACCGTCCGGAAGGAGCCCGAGGCGATGGAGGCGCCGACGTCCTTGTTCGGGTGGACGACGTCGACGAGCGCGGCGAGGTCGTCGAGAGGCGCGCCGAGCTCGTCGGAGGCGACGCGGCGCGCTCCGTCCGTCGCCACGAGGTGGACCTCGAGACCGCTGGCGCGCCGGAGAGTCTCGAGGAGGTCCTTCGCGTAGGGAATACCCGAAGCGCCGGAGATCCCGACGACGACGCGGCGCGGCAGCGGATCGGCCATCGGGAGGGAGTCTAGTCGGAGGGGCGCCGGTCGACGACGTCGAACGTCCAGCCGCGGAGTCCCGGGAGGGAGGAGGCCTCGCGCTCGAGGTCGGGCGCCGGGTCCGTCACCTCGAGGAGGAAGAGGCCCTGCTCCGGCCGGGCGAGGAGGCGCCAGGGGACGGGGCACCTCGCCGCGAGAGCTCGGAGAGCGGCCTCGTCCTTCCCCTCGACGAACAGGACGCGCGTCACGCGCCGCCGCTCCCGGCCCTGCGTAGAATCTGCGGCGGAAGCGCAAGGGGTCCGGTGGCCCCCCTGGTCTTCAAAACCAGCGTGCACGCTCCGAGAGGGGCGGCGGGTGGGTTCGACTCCCACACGCTTCCGCCACGTTCTCCCGTCATTTCCGGATCGGGTGCGGCTCCGAGAAGCCGCGCCTGCGGATCTCCTCGATCAGCTCGGCGTCGGTACGGAGAGGCTTCTTGTCGCCCCAGCGGGGGTCGTCGCGGTAGACCGGCACGCATCCGGGAGTCTGCCGGCAGCTCTCCGCCGCGTCGTCCCACTCCTTCCGGGCCTTGTCGCGGCGCGGGGAGCGGGTTCGCTCCGGCACCTCCAGGCCTCGCTCGACGGCTCGGTCCATCCTCTTCTGCGCCGTCCGCGCGGCGGCCTCGTCCGGCTTCCCGGAGGGACTCGCGGCGGGGCGGGCGCCGGCGACGGGCTCCGGCTCCTCGTCCGTCGCGGCGTTCCCGACCTCGACGCTCGGCACGTCGTCGAACGAGACGCGGCTCGCCGGCGTCCCTTTCGCCTTCATCTCCGCGGCGTGCTCCGAGAGCGTCTTCGGACGGGCGGGAGCGCCCGACCGCCCGAGGAGCGGGGCGGGGCGCGTGGTGGGAGCGGGGGTCGGCGCGGGCGTCGGAGCCGGCGCCTGCGCGAGCAGGAGGAGGAAGACGATCATCGAGGGCCTCTTCGGCGAGGAATTATGCAGGCCGTCCCGCCGGGCCGCTCCCCGGCCAGAGAATGCAGACCTGACCCCATCGATGATACTCTCCCGAAGGTGGACTCGTCGGCGAGGGGCGGGACCGGGAGGCGGATGACGAGCGAGGAGCGGAATCGCCTCCTCGTCCGGATCATCCACGAGCTCGACGGGCTCCTGAACCTCGAGTCGGTCCTCGGGCGACTCCTCGACACCCTTCGGACGTCGGTCGGCTACGACGCGGCCGGGATCTTCGTCCTCGGCCGCGACGAGGCGTTTCCCGGCTGGGGCACCTCCTGGAGGACGATCGCGGCGTCGGCCCGCCGCGGTTTCGACGGGCCGATGCCCGACGTCGACCGGCTCCTCGCGCTCGGCCACGGCCTCGTCGGGCACGTCCTCCGGACCGGCGAGCCGGCGGTCGCGCCCGACGTCTTCTCGGACCCCCGCTACGTCATGGGGCGCCCCTCAACTCGGTCCGAGCTCGCGGTTCCGGTCTGCGCGGGGGGCCGGCTGATCGGCGCGATGAACCTGGAGAGCGACGAGCCGGGCGCCTACTCCGAGGAGGACGCCGAGCCGCTCCGACTCTTCGCCGACGCCGCGGCGATCGCGGTGGAGAAGGCGGTCCTCTATCGCCTCTTCGTCCAGAGGGAGCGCCTCGAGGAGGAGCTGCGCGGCGAGCTCGTCCGGCAGGCCGCGAGAGGCACCGCGACGTGGCGCGACCTTCCGGGCTGGGACGCGGCCGGCCACTCCCGTCCGCGCTACGAGATCGGCGGCGACTACTACGACCGGATCCCGCTCGGCGACGGCCGGCTCGGGCTCGTCGTCGCGGACGTCTCGGGGAAGGGGAGCCTGGCCGCGATGACCGTCGCGACGTTCCGCGCGATCCTCAGGACGCAGGCCGAGGGAGGCGGCGAGCCGGTTCGGACGGCGACCGCCGCGAACCGGCTCCTCCGGGACCGGGTCCGGCCGACGGAGTTCGTCACCGCCGTCTGGGGAGTCCTCGACCCGGCGCGAGGCGTCCTGTCGTACACGAACTGCGGGCACGTCCCCCCGTTCCTCGTCCGCGCCGACGGGAGCTACACGCGGCTGACGACCGGCGGACCGCCTCTCGGCCTCCTCGCGAGCGCGCGCTACCTCTCCGGCGAGGTCTCGATCGGCGCGGGAGACCTCCTCCTCCTCTTCACGGACGGCGTCGTCGAGAGCGAGGGGCCGGCGGAGGCGGAGTACGGCCCGGAGCGGCTCGCGGAGACCGCGCGCGCCGGGCGCGGCCTGCCGAGCGCGGAGCTCGTCGAGACGATCGTCCGCTCCGTCGCGGAGTTCCGCGGCGACGACGAGCCCGCGGACGACTTCACTCTCCTCGTCCTGAAACGGACCGGGGAATCCGCGGCGCCGGCGGCCGGCGCCGCACGACGACCACCCGGGCCCGCGCCCGGGCCGGAGGACCCATGAAGCGACCCGCGCTCCTCGCCTGCTTCGCCCTCGCGACCCCGCTCCTCGGCCAGATGGCGCCTCCGGCGGAGCCGGGCCCGTTCCGGGCGACGGAGCTCGTCGAGCTGACCTCCCTCGACCCGACGATCCGCCTCGACGTGAAGTACGCCACGAGCGACAACTTCGTCGGGCGCCCCGTCTACAGGGAGGCGCGGGCGTTCCTCCAGAGGCCGGCCGCGGAGGCGCTCGTCCGCGCCCACCGAAAGCTCGCGGAGAAGGGGTGGGGACTGATGGTCTTCGACGGCTACCGCCCCTGGGCGGTGACGAAGGCGTTCTGGGACGCCACGCCCGACGACAGGAAGGTCTTCGTGGCCGATCCGAGACGCGGCTCGCGCCACAACCGGGGCTGTTCCGTCGACGTGACGCTCTACGACCGCTCCACCGGCAAGGCCGCGGACCTCGGGGGCGCCTACGACGAGTTCGGCCCGCGCTCCTACGTGACCTGGGAGGGCGGGACGAAGGAGCAGCTCGAGCGTCGCGAGGCCCTCCGGGGGGCGATGGAGCGCGAGGGCTTCTTCGTCTACCCGTGGGAGTGGTGGCACTTCGACTACAAGGACTGGAGCGCCTGGCCGATCCTGGACGTCCCGTTCGAGAAGCTCGGCAGTCCGCCGGCTTCCGCAGTCCCGGCGGACGCGCCGCCGAAGGCGCCCTGACCTTCGTCGTATCCTCCGCCGCGATGGCCCACCGGATCCTCATCTGCGACGACGAGAGCGACATCCGGGAGTCGCTCCGCGCGATCCTCCTCGACGAAGGGTTCGACGTCACCGCGGTCGCGGCGGGGCCGAACGCCGTCGCCGAGTCCCCCGACCACGACGCCCTCCTCCTCGACATCAAGATGCCGGGGCAGGACGGCCTCGAGACGCTCGCCCAGATCCGCAAGCGGGGCGTGGCGACGCCGGTGATCATGATCTCGGGGCACGGCGACGTGAAGACCGCCATGGAGGCGATCCGCGCCGGCGCGGACGACTTCCTCGAGAAGCCGCTCGCCACCGAGCACGTCCTGAACGCGCTCCGCCGCGTCCTCGACGCCTCGCGCCTGACGCGCGAGAACCAGGAGCTCCGCAGCCGCCTCGGCCTGACGCGCCTCGTCGGCGACGCGCCCGTCATGAAGAAGCTCGTCGCGGACGTCCAGCGGGTCGCGCCGACGCCCGCGACGATCCTCATCGTCGGGCCGAGCGGTACCGGAAAGGAGCTCGTGGCGCGCTCGCTTCACGAGGGGTCGGCCGTCCGGAACGGCCCCTTCATCCAGGTGAACTGCGCCGCGATCCCCGAGACGCTCATCGAGTCGGAGCTCTTCGGGCACGAGAAGGGCTCCTTCACGGGGGCCGAGCGGAAGCAGGTGGGGAAGTTCGTCGAGGCCGACGGCGGGACGATCTTCCTGGACGAGATCGGCGACATGTCGCTCTCGGCCCAGGCGAAGGTCCTCCGGGTCCTCCAGGAGGGCGAGGTCGAGCCGGTCGGCAGCCCGCGCGTCGTCCGCGTGAAGGTGCGCGTCGTGGCCGCCACGAACCGGGACCTGACGGAGATGATCGGCAAGGGGAAGTTCCGCGAGGACCTCTTCTACCGGCTGAACGTCATCCCGCTCCGCACCCCGGCCCTCTCCGAGCATCCCGAGGACGTCCCGGCGCTCGTCCTCCACTTCGCCGACCTCTTCGCCCGGACGAACAACTACCGCCCGAAGCGCTTCACCGACGAGGCCCTTATGGCGCTCGCCGCCCGCCCCTGGCCGGGGAACGTCCGGGAGCTGAAGAACCACGTCGAGCGGCTGATGATCATGACCGACGGCGACGTCGTCGACGCGATCGACGTCGAGGCGCCGGGCGAAGCGCGCCCCGCGGGGCCGGTCGTCGTCCGGGGCGGGCGCGTCGTCCGCGAGGGGGAGCCGGAGGCGGGCGCGGACGAGCCGCCGCCGCCGTCGGTCGCCGGCGTCGACGACGTCTGGTCGCGCCTCCTGTCGGTCCGGACCCTCCAGGAGTTCCAGGACGAGGCGGAGAAGCTCTTCCTCGTCGCCCGGCTCGCCGAGTACGGCGGGAACGTCACCCGGACGGCCGAGGCCGTCGACACGCCGCGGTCGAACCTCTACAAGAAGCTCGATCGGTACGGGCTGAAGAAGCGCGAGGACGCGACATGAAACCAGAAGAGGCGCTCCGCCACTTCGAGGAGACCGAGGCCCTGCTCTCCGGGCACTTCAAGCTCTCCTCCGGCCTCCACTCCGACAGGTACCTTCAGTGCGCGAAGGTCCTCCAGTGGCCCGACCGCGCTGCGGCGCTCGGCGCCGCGCTCGGCGCGAAGCTCGCGGGGCTCGGGATCGACGCCGTCGTGTCACCCGCGATGGGAGGGCTGATCATCGGCCACGAGGTCGGCCGCGCCGTGGGGCGGCGGGCCGTCTTCGCCGAGCGCGTCGACGGGGCCTTCACGCTCCGGCGGGGCTTCGGCCTCGAACCGGGCGAGAAGGTCGTCGTCGTGGAGGACGTCGTGACGACCGGCGGCTCCACGCGCGAGGTCCTCGCCCTCGTGAAGAGCCTCGGCGCCGTGGCGGTCGCCTGCGCCGCGGTCGTCGACCGCCGGGGCGCCGCGCAGGCCGGCGGGACGGAGACGCTCGAGGGACTCCCGTTCCGCTCGGTCCTCCGGATGGAGGTCCCGACGTGGGAGGAGGAGGCCTGCCCCTACTGCCGCCTCGGCCAGGAGGTCGTCTCGCCCGGCTCCCGCCGGCTCTCGTCCGCGAAGGCCTGAGCGCCCTCCCGCTCCTCCTCCCGCCAGCCCCGGCGGAGGAGGAGCGGCAGTCCGACGACGCCGCAGGCGAGCGTCGTCACGAGGTGGACGGCGCCTGTCGCGGTCGCGCCGAGCGCCAGCGGAACGCCCTCCAGCGCGAGCCCGGCCGCGAAGCCCCCTTCCATGGGCCCGAACGTGCCGGCGGGCGACGGGAAGACCGCGGCCGAGAGGACCGAGGCGAGGGACGCGACCGCGAGCGCCGCGAGCGACGGCGAGAGGCCGAGCGCGGCGAAGAGGAGCGCGAGCGCGACGAAGTGCCCCGCGAGGAACGCGAGCGCTCCCGCGAACGCGAGGAGGTAGGCGCGCGGCTCCTCGCGCGCCACCCGCAGGCCGTCGGCGAGCTCGGCGAGCCCGCGCGCGAGGCGCGGACGGGCGGAGAGACGGCGGGAGGCCCACGTGGCGAGCGGCTCGCCGAGCCGCGGCAGGAGGACGAGGAGGACCACCCCCCCGCCGACGGCCGCCGCCGTCACGCCGCCCAGGACGGGCGCCCCTCCGCGCAGCGCGAGCGCCGCTGCTCCGGCGAGGCCGGCGAGGAGGAAGGCGGCGCTGTCGAGAGTCTTCACGAGGACGAAGAGCGCGCCCGCGCGCGCCCACCCGGTGCCGAGGACGCGCCGGTAGAGCGCCCAGCTCGCCACCTCGCCGCCGCGGAACGGCAGGACCTGCAGGAGGAACGTCGTCGCCCCCGAGACGGCCCACGCGCGGCCGAACGGAATGCGGCCCGCCGGGGGGAGGAGGAGGTTCAGGCGGAGGGCGCGCGCCGCGAAGCCGAGCGCGTAGACCGCGCCGCCCGCCAGCAGGAGCCACGGGCGGGCCTCCGAGAGGCGGCCGAAGACCTCTGCCGGAGCGTGCGCCACGTGCCGCGCGACGAGCGCGAGGAGGGCGAGCCAGAGGAGCGTGAGCGCCGCGCGGCGCAGGAGGGACCGCCGGCGGGGGTCAGCCGCGGGCGTCGTCACGGTCCTCGGCGCCCGGCGCCGCTTCTCTCCGGCGCAGGCGCAGGAGGATCTCCTCCGAGAGCTTGCGGTTGATCGAGATCAGGTCGGCGAGGAGTCCCGTCAGGAACGCCAGGAACGACGCGACGAGGAAGACCGTCGCGAGGAGGAGCGACTGGAGGTGCGCGCCCGGCGTCGGGTCGGTGAGGAGGATCCACGCGTAGCGGCCGAAGAGCCCCGTCCCGAGGAGGAAGAGGAGGGCCGAGAGGCCGAGGAAGACCGGCAGCGGCTTGTAGAGCGCGGTGATCCGGAGGATGTTCGCCGCCTGGACGAGGACGTAGCGCGACGTGCGGCGGAAGAGGCGGGACGGGCGGACGGGCGGGTTCGTCCCGACGCGGACGGAGGCGACGGCCATCTCCTTGTGGCCGGCCTGGATCAGCGTCTCGACCGTGTAGGTCATCCGTCCGAAGACGTTCAGCCGGAGCGCCGCCTCTCGCGTCAGAGCCCGGCCCTCCAGGCCACGGCCAGGCCGCGGTGGATCGGGAGCCGGAGGACGTGGTCGGCGCCCGCCTCCTTCGCCATGCGAGCCGTCGCGTCGGTCGAGCCGTCGTCGACGACGAGGACCTCGACGCGCGAGAAGCCGGGGACCTGCCGGGGGAGCTCGCGGACGGCCGCCGCGATCTGCTCCTCTTCGTCCCAGGCCGGGATCTGGATGACGAGCTTCACGGCCGCCGAGCATAGCCGAAGGCCGTCGCCGTCCGGGGCGCGGCGTTCCTCCCCCGATGCGGATCGAATATGTTCGGAGCATGTCGACGCGACGGGAGCGCCTCCTCGTCCGGGTCCTCAACGTCTACCCGCCGTACCTCGGCGCGGGAATCCGCGTTCTCCACGGAAGGGGAGACGACCGGACGTTCCAGGTCGAGATGCGCCTGCGCCCGTGGAACCGGAACCTCTTCGGCACGCACTTCGGCGGGTCGCTCTACGCGATGTGCGACCCGTGGTTCTGCTGGCTCCTCGTCCGCCACCTCGGGAGCGCCTACCTCGTCTGGGACAAGGCCGCGTCGATCGAGTTCCTCGAGCCGGGCCGCGGACGCGTCTCGGCGACGTTCCACGTCTCGCTGGAGACGGTCGAGGAGATCCGCGCGGCGGCTGACCGGGACGGCAAGACCGAGCCGGTCCTGACGGCGGAGGTCGTCGCCGACGACGGCGAGGTCGTCGCGCGCGTCACGAAGACGCTCTGGGTGAAGCGGAAGGACGCGCCGAGGCCGGCGGGCCGGGACGTCCCCGGGTCGAGGGCGCCCTGAGGCCGCCCGCGGGCGCGGTTCCCCGGCGGGGCGTTCTCGGAGAAGATCGCCGCATGGCGAAGCTCGCCCCCTCGATCCTCTCCGCCGACTTCGGCCGCCTCGCCGCCCACGCCCGCGAGGCGATCGCGGCCGGCGCCGACTGGCTCCACGTGGACGTCATGGACGGGCGATTCGTCCCGAACCTCACGATCGGTCCGCTCGTCGTCGAGGCGCTTCGTCCGCTGCGCGAGGAGACCGGCGCGCTCCTCGACGTCCACCTGATGATCGTCGAGCCCGAGCGCTACATCGCCGACTTCGCGAAGGCGGGCGCCGACGTCCTGACCGTCCACGTCGAGGCCTGCCCGCACCTCCACCGGACGGTGCAGCGGGTCCGCGAGCTCGGCGTGAAGGCGGGTGTCACGCTCAATCCCGCGACGCCTCTCTCCTCGCTCGAAGAGGTCCTCCCCGACGTGGACCAGGTCCTCGTCATGTCGGTGAACCCCGGCTTCGGAGGCCAGTCCTTCATCCCCGGCGCCACGGAGCGCATACGCCGCCTCCGCGCGATGCTCGACGCGATCGGGTCGAAGGCCGAGCTGGAGATCGACGGCGGCATCAAGCCGGAGAACGCCCGAGAGGTCGTCGACGCCGGAGCCACCGTGCTCGTCGCCGGCTCCGCCGTCTTCCGGGGAGACGTCGCGGCGAACGTGCGGCGGCTCCGGGAGGCGGCGGGGCCGAGGTAGGACGGGAGCGGCGAGCGGGCCGCTTCGCGCCGACGCCGTCGGCGAGCCGGGTGGCCGAGGGGCACGTCCCCGAAACGCCTCGGCCGCCCCGCGAAGCGGGGCGGCCGGGTCGAGGGGCTTGCGGGGGCGGACGGCGGGTCAGAAGGAGACGGTGACGCCGAGGCGGGCCTGGGCCTGGAAGAGACCGCTCGAGCACTCGTCGTCGTGGCATCCGTGGTGGTGGTCGTCCTCGTCGTCGTCGAAGCTCGTGTCGCCCGTGTCGGTCCAGAAGGCGCGCCCTTCGAACCGGACGCCGATGTTGGCGGAGAGCGGGATCTTCACGCCGCCGCCGAGGCTCCCCGAGAATCGCCGGGTGCTGGAGTTGAAGCCGTCGCGCGGATCGAGGCTCGCGATGCCCATCGAACCGACGACGAAGGGCTTCACGCGGGCGGTCGTCCACTGGTAGAGGGCGCCGACGTGGTAGTAGTCGATGTCGAGGTCGAACTGGCGGTCTGACGGACCGAAGAGCGTGCCGCTGTCGAGGCCGGTGCGCTGGTGGTCGGCGAGGAGCTCGATCTGCAGGTGCTCGGTGACGGGGATGTCGATCACGAGGCCGAGCGAATGCCCCTCCTCGAGGTCGGCGTCGCGATCCAGCGTGGTCGTGTCCTCGGCCCGGATCTCGCCGCCCCAGCGGAAGCCGACGGTCGGGGTGATCTCGAGGACGGGCTGGGCGCTCGCCCCGAGCGCTCCTCCGAGCAGGAGGATCGCCGCGGCGAGGGTGACGAGGCTGGAAGTGCGGGTCGGGTGGACCGGAGTCATGGTCGGTGGACCTCCTAGCGTTTCTGGGTTCCGCGGCGTGTCGCCCGGCACGGTCCACAAGATCGGCCCGGCGGTCTTCGGACGCTTGACCGATCGGTGACCTCCGCGTGACGACGGAATGAGGAATGGAGACGGGGCCTCGGAGGCCCCGAAGGCCGTGCACTTCGGCGTTAGCATCCCCGCCGTGAACCGCGGTCCCAGCCCGAGTCTCCTCGCATCTCGCGCCTCCCGACGTCGTCTCGCATCCGGGCTCGCGCTCCTCGTCCTCGTGCTCGCGGGGGCGCGCGCGGCCCGGGCGGCGGACGAGCCCTCGTCTTTCGTCCTCACGTTCTCGAACCCGGGCGCGCGCAGCCTCGCGTTCGGCGGCGCCTTCGCGCCGCTCGCCGACGACGCCACGGCCGCGTACGCGAACCCGGCCGGGCTCGTGCAGCTGGTGCGGCCCGAGGTCTCCGTCGAGCTGCGGGTCAGCGGCGCACTCGAGGACGACGACGCGACCGGGGACCCCACGGTGAGGCGGGCCAACGGGCTCTCGTATTTCTCGGCGGTCTACCCGCTGCGGCAGCTCTCACTCGCCCTCTACGGCCACCAGCTCGCGAGCATCGACATCGAAACCGCGGGCGAGGAGAGCCCGAAGGCCCTGGCGCGGACGGCTCGGCGGGCGGCGACGGGGGAGCGGCTCGCCGGCCTCGACGTCTGGCGCATCGGAGTGTCCGCCGCGTTTCGCCTTCGCGACAACCTCAGCCTCGGCCTCGGCGCATCGTATTTCGACGGGAGCGTGGAGCTGGCCCCGAGCGACGACCCGGGCGCCGCGGGGCGGAGCGTCGAAAGCAACGACTGGACGCTCAACACCGGGGCGCTCTGGCATCCGTCGGAGCAGGTCCGGCTGGGGGCCTTCTACCGACAGGGACCGAAGCTCTCGCTCGGGAGGCCCGGCGCGGCGCCCTGCTCGGGACGGGAGTGCGCCGAGGCCTCGCTCCGCCTCCCCGACACCTTCGGAGCCGGCGCCGCCCTGCGCTCGGCCGGCGGCGCGCTGACGGTGGCCTTCGAATGGGACCGCGTCCGCTACTCGAGCCTCGTCGAGGGGCTCTCCGCGGCGGCGCTCGGCGCCGACCGGCTCTCCCTCTCGGACGCGAACGAGTTCCACGTGGGCGCCGAGTACGCCTTCCTGCGCCTCGACCCGGTGCTCGCCGTGCGCGTCGGGGCGTGGCTCGACCCCGATCACCGCCTCTGCGGCGCGGCCGCGGACTCGGCCTACCCGTGCGCGACCGGCTCGCGGTCCGACGAGGGGCACGTCACGCTGGGCTTCGGGATGGCCTTCAAGCGCTTCCAGCTCGACCTGGCGGTCGACGGCTCCCGCTCCGAGGTGACGTCTTCGATCTCCGGGATCTTCAGCTTCTAGGCCGCGCCGTCGCCGCGAGGTGGCGGCCGAGGAACCAGTGCCCCGGCTCCGGGCGACCGTCGGCGCCGTCGCGTGCGAGACCGAGCGCGCGGAGGCGGGGGAGGCGCTCGGCGGCGCCCGCCGGGTCGCCTGCGGAGGGGGTGGCGAGGCCGGCGAGCACTTCGCGGTCGACCTCGCCGAGGAGGCCGAGGTCGACGTCGCAGAGGTGGGTCACCGTCGGGTCGCGGGCCAGCCTCTCGCACGCCTCCCGCGCGTCGCCGAGCTCGACCGCGCGCTTGGCGGCGAGCTGGAGGAGGAACGGATGCCCGCCGCAGCGGGTCGTGAGGAGGTCGACCGCGGCGTCGGTGAGCTCCGGCCGCCTTTCGGCGGGGAGGTTCTCCTGCCGCAGCAGGAGGCGCGCGTCGCCGTTGCCGAGCGGTCCGACCCAGGCGGGCGATGCGAAGGCCGCGAAGAGGCCGCCCTCCGGGCCGCTCTCGGCGGTGTCGACGAGGCGGACCGAGGAGGCCACGACGACGCGCGCCCCGACCGTCGTCCACGCGCTCTCGAGCGGTCCGCGCAGCTCCGGGTGGCGCCGCAGGAGGGTGAAGAGGTCCTCGGCCTCGTCACAGAGGAGGAGCAGACGACGTCCGTGCGCACGGAGCGAGGCGGCGAGGCTGCCGAGCGTCGCCGCCGCCGTCCCGGGCTTCGGCAGCTCGACGCCGGCCGCGGCGAGGGCGGGCTCCACGTCGATCAGCGCTTCGTGGAGGCCGAGGTCCAGCTCGTCCGGCGCGTCCGAGCCCTGGAGGTCCCAGACGACCGGGACGAAGGGGGCCGAAGCGCCGCCGGCGCGCCGTTCGATCTCGCGGAGGATCGAGGTCTTGCCGACGCGCCTCATCCCGACGAGCCAGAGCAGGTCCCGCGGCCCTTCGAGGGCCTCCTCGAGGAGGTCGCTTCGGCCGTAGAAGCGGTCGCCCCGCACCCACGGGCCGACGACGTACGGGACGTTCATTCGAAGCCTTCGCCGGCGACCGATTCCACGTCGGCGAGCGTGATCGTGCCGCGCCCCTCGAGGTGGAGCCGGCCGACGAGCGCGACGCACGCCTTCTGGATCCGGTACGGCCGGCCGCCGGTGGCGTCGATCAGGCGCTGGAGGGCGGCGTCCTCGATCTCGAAGACGCCGTCGATGGGGCGGCGCACGAGGGCCTCGGCGGCGCCGCGGTCGAGCGGCGCGACCTCGAGCTCCTCGAAGAAGTTGTACCAGGGGGAGCCGGCGAGCTCCCAGTGCTTCAGGATCCCGACTCCGGAGACGACGGCCACGAGGTGCTCGGAGAAGGCGCGCATGAAGAGGCTGCGCAGCCTCTGGTTGACCTTCGGGTCGTAGGAGTTGAGCTCGTCGACCTCGTCGATGAGAAGCACGAGCTTCACGCACCGGGTCGTGCGGCGTCCGAGGAAGTCGAGCACGACGCGCAGGTCGCGGGTGAGCTCGTGGTAGCCGTAGCCGTCGGCGCGGCCCGCCTCCGGTGCGACGGCGCCGGGCCGGAGGAGCGGGCCGACCTCGTCGAGGATCGCGACCATCAGGGCGCCGAAGAAGCGCTCTTCCGGGACTCCCTGGAGGTCGACGAGGACGGGGTGGAACGCGAATTCCGGGTCGTCGAGCTGCTCGAGCCGCCGCTTGAGGTGGTGGAGGAGCGAGGTCTTGCCGATGCGGCGCTCGCCGTAGAGGAGGAGGCTGTTGTTGGGAATCGTCTGCAGGACGCGGTCGATGAGCGGCTCGCGCCCGAAGAAGAGCCGCTCGTCGAGGACCGGCGCGCCGGCGACGTAGGGGTTGAACTTCCGCCGCCGCCGGCGCCGCCGCCGGAGCGATCGGCCGGCGACGAAGGCGCCCGCCGCGGCGAGCGGGATCGCGGCGAGGAGCGCGAGGGCCCACGGCGAGCCCGTGAGGGGCCGCTCGTAGAGGACGACGTACTCGGCGCTCGCCGAGAGGCCCTCCGCGTCGGTGGCGACGACGCGGAACGTCGTCCGGCCGGGGGCGAGCCGCGACGTCGACGAGAACTCCGTGAGGACGAACTCGCCCACGGTCTGGCCCGCGGTGCCCACGGGGACGTCGGCGGCCCGGCCGTCGCCGACGACGACGCGGACGGCAGAGCGGTCGAAGGCCACCCCCGAGAGCCGGAACTCCGGCTCGTCGACGACCTCCGCCCGCGTTCCGTCCGGGAGGCTCTCGCGCTGGTCCGCGAACCGGATGGCCGGGGGGAGGTTCTGACCGGTGCCCCTGCCGAGGAGCTGGCGGCTGATCTCGCCGTAGGCGCGACGGGCGGCGGCGCGGGCCGTTTCGCTCGCGGCGTCGAGGGCGAGTGCGCGGTTCGCGGCGGCGAGCGCCCGTTCGTGCCGGCCCGCCGCGTGCTCGGCGTCCGCCTCGGCGACGGCGCGCGCGACGGCGTCACGCTGCGCCGTGAGGCGCCGGGCCGCGAGCAGCCGCTCGAGGAGCGCGGCCGCGTCCCGGTTGCCGGGGTCGAGCGCCAGAGCCGGCTGGAGGCGATCGAGCGCCTCGGCGTTGCGGCCGGCCCCGGCCAGCTCGCGGGCCGATGCGATGGCCTCTTCGAGGGCGGCGGCGCGCGACCCGCGAGCGGATCCGACCGTCGAGAGCATCCCTTCCTCGGCGCGCCGGAGGAGCCCCTCCGGCTCGGCGCCCGGCCGGATGGCGAGGGCCTGCCTCAGGAGGCTCGCCGCTTCGGCGAAGCGCCCGGCGGCGAGGGCGACGCGGGCCGTGGACACCAGACCCGCGGCGTGCCCGCTCTCCTGCCTCTCGCGCTCGCGACGATCGACCTCCTTCCGGAGCCGGGCCGCCCTCGCGACCGCCTCGGCGTGCCCGGGGGCGACGGCGAGAGCGCGCGAGAGCGCGGCGAGCGCCTCGTCGGGCCGTCCCTGTGCGTCGAGCGCATCGGCTTCGTTCAGGGCTCGCGCGACGATCGCCGCGACCCGCTCCGCCGCGCCGGCGTCGCCGCCCGCGCGGGCCTCGTTCGTCAGCTTCCGGTAGCGCTGGAGGAGCGCGAGGTCGTCGGCGGAGCGGGCGATGGCGCCGAGGCGTTCCTCGGTCTCGAACGCCTGCTGCGCGGCTTCGAGCTCTCCGAGCTGGTAGTAGGCGATGCCCAGCTTCAGGTAGGGGAAGTAGGCGACGACCCGCATGCCGTACGAACGCTCGCGGGCGCCGGAATCGCCCTTCACCTCGATCGCGCCGTTCAGCTCGGCCACGGCCGTCCGCCAGTCGTTCGCCGCGAGCGCCTTGTCGGCGCGCGCGTAGTGCTCGTACCAGCGGTCCGCGCGCGCGGGTGCGGCGAGGAGGACGAAGGCGAGGGCGACGAGGCCCGGCGCGAACCGCGACGGGCGGGTTTCGCGCGTCCTCACGGCCGGGCCACCAGCCAGCGGCGGAGGAAGTGACTCGCGATCGTGACGGCTCCGTCACTCGCGCGGCGGAGGAGGCCGAGCCGTTCGAGCTCGAGGAGCCGGCCCGCCGCGCCGGGCGTCCGCGCCGCGGCGTCGTCCCCCTCGGCCAGGCGGTGCAGGAGGTCGCGGTCCTCCTCGTCGAGGAGCGAGAGGTCGACCGCGAAGAGACGTCCGAGCGCGGGGTCGGCCTCCATCTCGGCGACGGCCGCTTCCGGGTCGCCCCGCTCGAGGACGCGCGCGGCGAGAGCCTGCAGCTGGAACGGGTGGTTCCCGCAGGCCTCGCGGATCCGCTCCACCGTACCGTCGTCGAACGCGGCCCGGGCATCGGAGTCCGGGCGGGCCTGGCGGAGGAGGTCGCGCGCCTCGGTGTCGGCGAGCGGGCCGAGGTAGACGGGCGGCGTGAAGCCGTGGAGGAACGGCGAGGTCTCGCCGTCCGGCTCGGCGAGCGCCCAGAGCCGGCGGGAGGCCGCGAGGACGGTGCGGATCCCCTCGCGCGACTGGAGCGCGCGGCGGAGCTTGCGCAGGATTGCCGGTTCGCGCTCGCGCAGCCTGAGCAGCTCCTCGGCCTCGTCGACCAGGAGCAGCAGCTCGAGCCCGCGGGCTCCGACCAGGCGGCGGAGGCGCCCGAGCGAGGTGAAGAAATCGCCGGAAGGGATTTCGGCGGGCGCGATCCCGGCGGCCGAGAGGCGCGGGGCGGCGTCGAGGAGCGCCTCCCCGAGGTCTTCCTCCAGCTCGGCGGCGTCTTCCACTCCCTCGAGGTCGAGAACGAGCGGCACGTAGCCACGCTCCGGAGCGGCGGCCGTCAGGTGCTCGACCTGGCGCAGGAGCGAGGTCTTGCCCACGGCCCGCGTCCCCACGACCCAGAGCGCGTCGCGCGGGCCGTCGAGGATCTCGGCGAGCTGCGCTTCCCGCCCGTAGAAGCGCTCCGCGCGGACCCAGCCCCCGGCGACGAAGGTCCGCGGCGCGGCGGAGCTCTCCGGGCGGGCGTCCGACGGCTGGGGCCGCGCGGGCGGCGCCGACGGTGCCGTCGCCTTCACCGGGGCGAGCAGCCGATAGCCCCGCTTCGAGATCGTCTCGATGTAGCGCGGCTGGCCGGCGACGTCGCCGAGTGCCCGCCGGAGCTTCGCGATCGCCCGGGTGATCGCCCACTCCGTGATGAACTCGACCTTCCAGACGCCCTCGACGAGCTGGTCGCGGGAGACGACCTGGCCGGGCCGCCCGGCGAGGAAGACGAGGACGTCCATGAGCCGTGGCTCGAGCTGCACGCTCACGCCCGGCCGTGAGATCCGGTTCTGGTCGGGCTGGACGAGCCAGTCCCCGAGCTCGAGGCTGCCGACCGCAACGGCGGGCTCGCGCTCGGAGTGGGCCATCGAAAAGGATTCTATCGGCGCCTCGCGGGCGTCCGGAGCGGCGAGGAGCCGCTCGGGGCCGCGCCGGGGCAGGAGCGCGAGGCCGTCCATTCCGTCACGCTAGAACGGGACGGCCGGGAAAGCGTGACCGATCGGGAACCGAATCGTGACGCTCGGCCGGAACGAAACCCGGGCGAGAGGAGGTCGCGGAGGGGAGTGGCCGCCCCCGCTTGACGCCCCCGGGCCGGTCCCCTTATCCTCCGCGGTCCCGGCACGTGTGCCGGAGCGGGTCTTTTGAGAATCAGATCCGGGTCGAGGGTGGGGCCGAAGTACCTCCACGAGGTCCCCTGCCGGTAGCCCTGGAAAGCACGTAGGCGCGTAGCTCAGTGGGAGAGCACTACCTTGACACGGTAGGGGTCAGCAGTTCGATCCTGCTCGCGCCTACCATTCCGCTTTCCACTGCGTTCGCAGGCGCTTAGCTCAGCCGGTAGAGCACTTCCTTCACACGGAAGGGGTCAGCGGTTCGAGTCCGCTAGCGCCTACCATCCCGCTCCACTCCTCCTCCCGAAATCCGAGACTCGGAAGTCCCCATCTCGAATGGAGGAGGTCGCCGCCATGTCCGCCAATGCCGATAACGTCGTACGCCTGACCCTTCCCGACGGTTCCGTCCGGGAGGTGGCTGCGGGCACGACGGGCGAGGCGGTGGCGGCCTCCATCGGCGCCCGCCTCGCGAAGGACGCGCTCGCGGTCAAGGTCGGCGGGAAGGTCCTCGACCTGAAGCGCCCGATCACCGAGTCGGGCCCGTTCGAGGTGATCACCCCGAGGCACCCCGACGCGCTCGAGGTCTACCGTCACTCGACCGCCCACCTGACTGCCCACGCCGTGAAGCGCCTCTTCCCGGGCGTGAAGATCGGGATCGGTCCGGCCATCGAGAACGGCTACTACTACGACTTCGACCCGGGCCGAAGCTCGGCAAGGAGCTGGGGCTCTACCTCTTCCACCCGTGGGCGCCGGCCTCGCCGTTCTTCCTCCCGAAGGGGGCGACGGTCTACACCCTCCTCGTCGACTACATGCGGAGCCTCTACCCGAAGTACGGGTACACCGAGGTCGTCACCCCGCAGGTCTACGACGTGGAGCTCTTCAAGAAGTCGGGGCACTACCAGAACTACCACGAGAACATGTTCTTCACGGTGGCCGACGAGCGGGAGTACGGCGTCAAGCCGATGAACTGCCCGGGCCACTTCCTGATGTTCTCTCAGCAGGCGTTCTCTTACCGCGACCTGCCGGTCCGGTACGCCGACTTCGGCAGGCTCCACCGCTACGAGCGCTCGGGCGTGACCCAGGGGCTGACCCGCGTCAGGACCTTCTGCCAGGACGACGCCCACCTCTTCGTCTCGCTCGAGGAGATGCCGGCGGAGATGGACCGCTTCATCGACCTGATCGACGAGGTCTACGGCGCGTTCGGCTTCACGGACGTGAAGGTCGCGCTGGCGACCCGCCCCGAGAAGTTCATGGGGACCGTCGAGAACTGGGACCTCGCCGAGAAGGCGCTCGCCGCGGCGTTCGAGCGGCGCGGGCGGGCGTACGAGATCAACGCGGGAGACGGCGCGTTCTACGGCCCGAAGCTCGACTTCCAGGTGACCGACGCCATCGGCCGGGCCTGGCAGCTCGGGACGCTCCAGGTCGACTTCTCGAACCCCGAGCGGTTCGACCTCGAGTACACGGCCGAGGACGGGACCAAGAAGCGGCCGGTCGTCCTCCACAGGGCGGTGCTCGGCTCGCTCGAGCGGTTCTTCGGGATCCTCGTCGAGCACACCGGCGGCGACTTCCCGCTCTGGCTCTCGCCCGAGCAGGCGCGCGTCATCCCGGTCTCCGACAAGCTCCTCGACTACGCGCGCTCCGTCGCCGCGGAGCTCCGCGCCGCGGGGCTGCGCGTGACGGTGGACGAGCGGAACGAGAAGCTCGGCGCCAAGATCCGCCACGGGGAGCTGGAGAAGGTCCCGGCGCTCCTGGTCGTCGGCGAGAAGGAGCGCGAGGCCGGGGCGGTGTCGCTCCGGAAGCGCCACGAGGGAGACCTCGGGTCGCGGAAGCTCGCCGAGGTCGTCTCCGAGATGAAGCAGGCCGTCGCCGCGCGTGCGGCGACGTGGGGCGCGAAGGCGCCCGCCACGAAGTAACGAGTCGTCTGAGCAAAAGGAGGAAGCGCCATTTTCTTTCGAGGCGGTCCACGGATCCCCCCCCAGAAGAACTCCCCGATCAACGAGTTCATCCTCCGCTATCCCGAAGTGCGCCTCATCGCCGCGGACGGCGAGCAGCTCGGGGTCGTCACCCCGCAGGACGCGCTCGCGAGGGCGCGTGAGGCGGCCCTCGACGTCGTGGTCATCGCGGAGCAGGCCCAGCCTCCCGTCTGCAAGATCATGGACTTCGGCAAGTTCACCTTCGAGAAGAAGAAGAAGGAGCACGAGTCGAAGCGGAAGCAGAAGGTGACCCAGGTCAAGGAGGTCAAGTTCCGCCCGAACATCGACGACCACGACTACGACTTCAAGGTCAAGAACATGATCCGGTTCATCGAGGAAGGCGACAAGGTCAAGGCCACGATCCAGTTCCGCGGCCGCGAGATGTCCCGCCTCGAGAACGGGCGAAAGGTCCTTCAGCGCCTCGGCGCGGACCTGGAGGGGAAGGCCCACGCGGAGGGGAACCCCGAGATGCTCGGCAACCGGATGCACCTGATCTTCGCGCCGCCGAAGAAGCACTGACCTCCCGCCGGGGGTCCCGGTCCCGGCCCCGCGCCGCGGGGACGAGACCACCGCCGGCTCACGAACCGACCCACGGAGCAAGGAGACCCGTCCCATGGCCACCCACAAGAGGAAGACCCACCGCGGCGCCGCCAAGCGCTTCACGATCACCGCGAGCGGGAAGTTCAAGCGCGGCAACGCGATGAAGCGGCACATCCTGACGAAGAAGGCGTCCAACCGGAAGCGGCAGCTCGCCAAGTCGGGCCTCGTCGCCAAGGCGGACCAGGCCACCGTCCGGCAGATGCTTCCCTACGCGTGAGAAGGAAGAGGAGATAAGACCATGCCTCGCGTCAAGCGCGGAACGAAGAGGAACGACCGCCGGAAGAGGATCCTGGCCCTGGCGAAGGGCTACTACGGAACGAAGCACAACTGCTTCCGCATCGCGGAGCTGCAGGTCGAGCGTTCGCTCGCCTACGCCACGCGCGACCGCAAGCAGAAGAAGCGCGAGTTCCGGGGCCTCTGGATCACCCGCATCAACGCCGCCGCCCGGATGAACGACATCAGCTACTCGCAGCTGGTGGCGGGCCTCAAGAAGGCCGGCTCGGACGTGAACCGCAAGGTCCTCGCCGAGATCGCCTTCCAGGACCCGAAGGGCTTCGC
>JADHEF010000754.1_pt1 | contig 28093 bp, 21 predicted proteins | sample 8952391 | NCBI WGS metagenome assembly JADHEF01 (sample SAMN16124439, study PRJNA663245) | bioreactor sludge metagenome | isolation source: sludge (nitrite) | place: India:Bengaluru | collected 2019-02-28 | reverse complement strand
TTTGGAATTTGCATTTGTTCAGGGTGACGGCTCAAATTGGTTTTTCGGCAGTCCCCAAGCATCTCGAAGCTCGCATGAAGTTGTGATCCTTTCCGCAGATTCCAGAGGGACGGGGGAGTACTTTCTGGATGAACTTCCCACACCACGATCCGGGTCAACTTAGTTCGGCCAAAATCGTCGAGGTCACATTGTCTGAAAGCGCCGTAAACGCACGACTAATGGACTCGTCGAAATTCAGCAGCTTCAGAAAATCGTGTTTTCCCACGCCAGGCACCGGCGTTCCGGGTTAGTCGTTTTCTCATCATATCGCTCGAACCTTTCCATGTACAACGCAATCCAAAACCCGGTGTGCTTCTGGTTTCGGAACGGGATTGCCTGCTTTCCGGATTTGCGTTTCATGGCTTCTGGCCTATCGGGAAGCGACGCGCAACAAGGCATGGGTTTCCGAGTTTACAAAACGAAAAGGTAGGGAGCATAGATTCAGGTCAAACGTCCCCGAATAATCTTTCGAGTTGAAACAAAACCTCTATATTTCCCTCGCTGCAAGCATTATTGGATCTGTTGATTTAGACAACGAACCAATCATTTTAAGTACCCGTGGTCTTTGACGGCGAACTGGAACCCAAATCGGCTCCCCACCTCGACCGCTGGGAACAATGACCGCATTGCCTTTGAGCAATGTCAACACGCTTGACACCTTCGATTGATGATACGCATCTAGTCCCCGATACAGGGCGTTTTCTTTACGTCCACTTAATCCTTGAACAAACAATTTCTTGAGCACCGTGACAAGAACGCGAACACCAATCGGAACATCAAGTTCCAGAGTCGAATTTGTGGTTCTTGTAGAAGATGCGTACGACTCAATCACACAATTGAAGAATCTGCCGACCGGAAGATCATCCTCCGAAACCTTGCCATCCAAATTCTGGATAAGACACTCCTTGAACTTTGGGCAACAGGTTGCCGTAACGTCCGAGTCAATAAACACAGAATCAAAAAAACAATCTACAAAAGACACGTTGCAGATATCCGGGCGAGCCGCATCAATATCGAGCGACTGAACATTCAGTTTTCTAATTTCAACAGCATCTTTAATTGTCAAATCTAGTTTCAACGCCAATTGAATTAAGTCAGCAGGGGTCGCCCCTCTATCAGAGACGTTCCAATTACCCACAGCTTTTAGGGCGGCTGTAAGATGGCCTTCTCGAAATTGCCCCTCTTTTAGAATCCTTGCTGAAAGCCCGATTCCAGTCTGACCAATAACGCAACAGGTTTCGCTTAGGCGCTTAGAGTGCTGATGGTTAAAGGGCTCCATGCAAAAACGAACAAAATCACCAGCGCGACACGCATCCGCGAATTCAACATCGACAAATGCCCGGGAATCATCCGGAGAAGACGGGTCTCTCCCAAGACCTGGCAATCGCTGAAGGACAATAAGCGCTTCGTCCGTGGGCGAAAATCCACACTCCGATTGAAATATGCCAATAATATCAGTTGGAGCTAACGGACCAATCCCACTCTCTTTGCATCGTGCCAAAGTGGCCAAGGCCTCCAAAATCGTCCGAACGTTCTCTCCGCTAATGCCGAATTCAATCCGCGCCTCCCGATTGCAAACTTCATCCAGAAGGAAATCCCAGCCACTGGCAGGATCATCTACTACTGACAATTGGTTGGTCGCATCGACACTTAAGCCTCTTGCAAAGAGCGTGCTCAGCAACAACGGACGGGATGGAACCCAAGATGGAATTTCACCGGAAAAACCGAACTGCTTAACCAGCTCAACAATTTGCGACTCGGTAAACTCGTCCAGTCGAATGTCTCTCCACGCTGTTGTTTGTCCAAGAGCCTTTTTTCTTTCATCCTCAGAATCAAAGAAATGTTCTCGGCCGGCAATAACAATTCCACAATCAATCGGGCTGCTGCTAACAAGATTCCTAACTCCATACATGCTTGCGAACCGCGCATCCTTGAGACGCCTCCAAGCCCCTTGAAGCCCCAGTGATGAAACTTCATCAAAGCCATCCAAGAGCAACACAACGAATCCCGCTTTCCAAGCCCGAACCAATTGCGAAGGCGACCTGAAACCAATGTAGCGAGCGTGTCTTTCAAGTATTTCGGCTGGCTCTTGCTGGCCTTGGTGCTCTCTTAAATTAAGGTAAAACGGGATCTTGTGAGTTCTGCTTTGACGGTAACGTTTGACCAAGTGCTTGTAAATCTGGCGCAGGCACATGCTTTTCCCCACGCCATATTCACCCAAAACGGAAAACCTTTTTCCGGCAAGCAAGGAGTCTGCCATTTGTTCGGTGGAAAAGCACTCATCATCCCCATTGCAGTGAAGACCAACTTCAATGTATTTTATGTTAGTAATTGGGCTTTGTGTTGCCGGATCATAAATGCTACCAAATTTGTGTTGTTCCCGAAATTGCAGGTAGTCGTACGCATCAATTAAACCTGCTTGGAACTGGGCAAACGACAGAATATTAAAGAGGTTATCTGCGGCCCCCTTTATTTCTTTGCGACAGGCGCGCTGGTCTGCTGTTGGATCTTGCTGCGTAACTAACCAACATTTTACCGCGCGATCAGCATGAGATTTCCGATAAGTCTTGGATAGTTCGTATAGTTTTTCAAGGTCTTTCTTGGCCTTCGCTTTTTCCCGTGAAGTAGTACATTCTAACAAATGAATTGCGTCTTCAACGAAAAAGACGCCGTCTCGCTCTTTGCCGACAAGCATTTCGCTTCCGCCATATTCGGCATATGGCCAACGGTATCGGGCAATCCGTCGAACTTCTTTTTCGAAATTGTGAGGGTCATCCATTACTTACTCCTTTTCAAGGAATTCTGCACAGCCACCTGGTGCATTGAAATTCTTCCTGCCCGAAGCGGTCCTGGTCACTGTCTTGACAGTATCTGTGTTGCTTAAAATAGTGTTGCCGCAGATCCATATTACCGCAGTGGTTAGTTGATGTCGGAGTCACCCCTCCGGCGCCAAGAAGTGAATCGGCCGTAACGGCAACCTCCGCCGGGCGTCGTCGTCTAGTTTGTCGTAGTACTGAACCCACAGGTCGAAGAGGCGTTCGAGGTCCACCAGGATGACTTTTCGCTTTTCCTGGGTGCGGGCTTCTTCGTCGGCGTCGCGGGTGAAGCCGCCGGCGGAGACGAAGAGGCCGACGTCGTCGTCGCCGAGCAGGGCGAGGAAGGAGCGCAGGCCGTCCACGGAGACGGAACTGGCCTGGCGCTTGACCTGGACCTTGATGCGGGGCGGGCGGGTGCCGAGGGGGTCCATGAGGGCGAGGATGTCGATGCCGCCGTCCTTGCCCGGGGGCGAGACCCACGCGATGTGGTGGCCCATGGCGCGCAGGAGGGCGGCCACGAGGTCCTGAAAGTCGTAGGGGTTCATGCCGCGCAGGTACTGGGCGACCTCGCCCCAGGCCTGCTCCTCGGCCTGCTCGAAGGTGATGGAGGCGGCCTTGGCGCTGGTCTCGTCCTCGGGTTCATCGGCGGTGTCGGGTTCGGCCTCGGGCTGGCTGGCTTTCCATTCCCGGTAGAGCTGGATGGCGCGCCGGTAAAAGGCCTCGGGATCGGGGAAAGCGCCGTAGGCATCGCGTCCCTCCTCGGTGAGGGACCAGCGGCCCTTGTGTTTGAGCAGCCAACCGGCCTTGACGCAGTCCACGGTGGCAAAGCGGACGATCTTCTCGAAGCGCATGGCGCCGGAGTCGTAGTTGCCCCGCTCGTATTCGGTGAGTTGGAAGCGGGTTTGGAGGAGGGCGAGGGCTTCGCGGGCGGGCAGGCCGTCGGGGTGCTGCATGAGGATTTCGAAGAGTTTGCGGAGGAACTCGCCGGTACGGCGCCGGGTGATTTCAGCCATGGTAGGGCCTTCTTTCGGGAAGGGGTAGGGGGGGCGGCACCTTCGCTTGAGCTTCGGCGGACGGGGTGGGGGGCGCATGCGGAATCACGGTTTCGTCGCCCTGGGCGCGGTATGTGCGGTTTACGGTCTCCACCCCGAAATCCTGATTCGATAGGGGTTGTTGATGGGGCGATTCGTGAAAGTCAACTGCGTAAGGGCGGAAGCAACGCCGATCCACGGAGGGACATCCACCTACGCCAAGGCTTCCGCCTACGCCGAGGCTTCGGCGGACAAGCCACGCGTTCGCCGAGGCTTTCGCCTTCGCCAAGGCTTCGGCGGACAAGCAACGGGCGAAACGGGCGGGGGGGGCGATTAGGGGTTGATTTCCGTCTCGGGCGACTCACTTCTAGTCCCGCAATGAATGGACAAGCCGTGGTTTTCTGGCTTCTGGCCCTGCTTGCCGTGGGGTCCGGGGTCACCGCCACTTACGCGAAAAATATCGTCAACGCGGCTTACGCCCTCTTTTTCACCCTGCTTTCCATGGCGGGGATTTATGTGCTTTTGGGGGCCGATTTTCTCGCCGTGACGCAGGTCGTGATCTACGTCGGCGGGATCCTCGTGCTGCTGCTTTTTGGCGTGCTGCTGACCAACCGCCGGCTGGAACAGCTGGTGCTGGCGGGGGGACGGTCGTACCTGGTGGGCACGGGGCTGGGCGCGCTGCTGCTGGCGTTCCTCTACGCGATCCTGAGCCTGGCCACCTGGAGCAACATGCCCAAGCCGCCCCTGCCGGGCACGACGGGGCCGCTGGGCTACCTGCTGCTGCGCGACTACCTTCTCCCCTTCGAATTCTCGTCGCTGACCCTGCTGGCGGCCCTGATCGGGGCGGCCTACCTGGTGCGCGGAAGGAGCCGCGACTGATGGCGGGCGCGGTGGGACTCCATCATTTCCTGGCCCTGGGGGCGGTGCTGTTCGTCCTGGGGCTGATCGGCGTGGTGTCGCGCAAGAACGCGGTGGGCATCCTGATCTCCATCGAGCTGATCCTCAACGCGGCGAACATCAACCTGGTGGCCTTCTCGCGCTACTCGGACAAGGCGGCCGTTCCGGCGGCCATGGCCGGGGCCGAGGGCCTGCACGGGCAGGTGTTCGCGGTGTTCGTGATCATCCTGGCGGCCTGCGAGGCGGCCATCGCCCTGGCCATCATCCTGAACCTTTTCAACATGTTCGGCACCATTGATGTGGACGACGCCGACACGATGCGGGGCTGAGCGCACACCATGACCGAATGGATGACCATCCTGCTGATCCCGGGACTGCCCGTGATCGGCTTCCTGATCCTGCTGCTGGCGGGCGAGCGCCTGCCGCGCAAGGGCGACTGGCTGGCCACGGGCATCATGGGCGTGGTGGCGGCGATCAGCGCGATGGTGTTCGCGAGGGTGTGCGGCGAGGCCAGCCCCTTCGCGGGGGCGGGCACGCGGGCGACGGCCGGGTGGTTCAACGCGGCGCCGGGCCGCCCCGTGGGCGTGGGCATCCTGGTGGACAACCTGACGGCGACGATGCTGCTGATGGTGAGCACGGTCAGTTTCCTGGTGCACCTGTTCTCGACGGGCTACATGCACGGCGACGCCAGGTACCAGCGGTTCTTCGCGGTGCTGCAGCTCTTCACGGCGGCGATGCTGGGGCTGGTGATCTCGGACAACCTGCTGACCCTCTACGTCTGCTGGGAGATGATGGGGCTGTGCTCGTACCTGCTGATCGGGCACTACTTCGAGAAGAAGAGCGCGGCCAACGCGAGCCTGAAGGCGTTCATGACGACGCGGGTGGGCGACGTGCTGATGTTCGTGGGGATCATGATCCTCTACGCGCAGGTGGGGTCGCTGCGGTTCGCGGACATCTTCGCGGCGGTGGCCGACGGCACCCTGACGGGCGGCTGGCAGGCGGCGGCCGGGCTGCTGCTCTTCGGCGGCGCGATGGGCAAGAGCGCGCAGTTCCCCCTGCACGTGTGGCTGCCCGACGCCATGGAGGGCCCGACGCCGGTGAGCGCGCTGATCCACGCGGCCACGATGGTGGCGGCGGGCGTGTTCCTGATGGCCCGCTCCTATCCCCTGCTCACCTCCGAGACCTTCCTGGCCATGGCCTACATCGGCGGGTTCACGGCGATCTTCGCCGCCACGATCGGCGTGGTGATGGACGACATCAAGAAGGTGCTGGCGTACTCGACGATCTCGCAGCTGGGCTACATGATGCTGGGCCTGGGCGTGGGCGGGTTCGTGGTGACCGGCTACACGGCGGGCATCTACCACCTGACGGCGCACGCGTTCTTCAAGGCGTGCCTGTTCCTGGGGTCGGGCAGCGTGATCCACGCGGTGCACACCCAGAACATGAGCGAGATGGGCGCGCTGAGGCGCAAGATGCCGGTGACGTTCGTGACCTTCCTGGTGGCGACGCTGGCGCTGACGGGCCTGCCGCCGTTCTCGGGTTTCTTCACGAAGGACTCGATCATCGCCTCGGCCATCGAGTTCGCGACGGCGAACCACGCGCACATCCTGCTGCCGGTGTTCGCGATCGCGGCGGCCTGCCTGACGTCGTTCTACATGTTCCGCCTGATCTTCCTGACGTTCTTTGGCGAGGCGCGCGACGCGCACCGCCACGACCACGCGCACGAGAGCGGCTGGGCGATGGCGCTGCCGCTGGTGGTGCTGGCGTGCCTGAGCGTGTGGCCGGTGGGCGGCGGGCACGGCAACTGGTTCTGGAGCCGCAACCCGGTGCCCCTGCGCGCCGAGGTGGCCGAGCGCTACGGCCCGCCCTCGAAGCCGGCGGCGGCCCACGCGGCAAGGCACGCGCCCACGGCGGGCCACGCGGCCCTGACCACCGACGCCCACGGCGGCCACGAGGCCCACGGCGAGGCCGCGGCGAAGGCCCACGACCTGGCGGTGACCGCGTCGCTGTGCGCGTTCATGCTGGGCTTCGGGCTGGCGGTCCTGACCTATGTGCGGCGGGTCATCTCGGCGGAGAACGCGGCGCGGCGCTTCGCGTTCCTCCACCGCCTGCTGCTCAACAAGTACTACGTGGACGAGTTCTACCAGGTGGCGGTGATCCGCCCGCTGATGGCGCTGTGCGGGGTGGGGGGGTTCCTCGACAAGTGGGTGGTGGACGGGCTGGTGAACCTGACCGGTCTGGCGACGCGCGGGATCGCGTGGGTGACGGGTTTGTTTGACCGGGTGGTCGTGGACGGCGTGGTGAACGGCGTCGCGGATTCGGCCACGCGGGCGGGCGGGTTGCTGGGCCGGCTGCAGACGGGCCGGGTGGGCAATTACCTGATGTTCATCCTGGCGGGCGCGGTCGGGCTCGCCGGATTCATGTTCTGGATGGCGGTGAAATGACGATTCCCCATATACTGAGCTGGATCGTGTTCCTCCCGCTGGTGGGCATGGCCCTGATGGCCATGGTCCCCGGCAGCGCGGGCACGAGGCCGATCAAGTGGATCTCGCTGGCGACGACGCTCGGCGTGCTGGTGCTGTGCACGGTGCTGGTGCTCGACTACATGGCGATCCCGGCGGCGGCGCGCGGCGGCTTCATCGGCCTGAATGGCGCGTCGTTCCCGGCGGGCGCGGCCTCGCTGTTCGAGGAGCGCGGCAGGTGGATAGGCGAGTACAACATCTTCTACCACGTGGGGGCCGACGGCCTGAGCGTGATCCTGGTCTTCCTGACGGGCCTGCTGTCGTTCCTGGCGGTGTTCTCCGCGTGGAACATCGAGAAGGCCGCGAAGGGCTTCCACATGCTGTACATGCTGCTCATCACGGGGATGATGGGCGTGTTCGTGGCGCTGGACCTGTTCCTGTTCTACGTGTTCTGGGAGGTCATGCTCCTGCCGATGTATTTCCTGATCGGCATCTGGGGCGGGCCGCGCAAGGAATACGCGGCCATCAAGTTCTTCCTCTACACGCTGGCGGGCTCGGTGCTGATGCTGCTGGCGATCATCGTGATCTACATGAAGTACCACACCTTCTCGATCCCGGAGCTGGTGGCGCACCCGCCGTTCCGCGACGCGGCGCTGACGGCGCACCTGCTTTTCTGGGCGTTCTTCATCGCGTTCGCGATCAAGATCCCGATGTTCCCGTTCCACACCTGGCTTCCCGACGCGCACGTGGAGGCGCCGACGGCCATCTCGGTGATCCTGGCGGGCGTGCTGCTGAAGCTGGGCGGCTACGGCATCCTGCGGATCTGCTTCCCGGTGTTCCCGGACTCGACGCACGCGTTCATCGGCATCATCGCGCTGTTCGGCGTGATCAACGTGATCTACGGCGCGATGTGCGCGATGGCGCAGACGGACTTCAAGAAGATGGTGGCCTACTCGAGCGTGAGCCACATGGGCTACGTGCTGCTGGGCATGGCGGCGCTGAACGGCGAGGGCCTTAACGGCGCGGTGTTCCAGATGTTCAACCACGGCACGTCGAGCGCGATGATGTTCCTGCTGGTGGGCGTGATCTACGAGCGGGCGCACCACCGCGACCTGCGCAAGTTCGGCGGGATCGGCCTGCAGATGCCGCGCTACCTGGTGATGGCGATCGTCGGCTTCTTCGCGTCGCTGGGCCTGCCGGGGATGAGCAGCTTCATCAGCGAGGTGATGGTGTTCCTCGGCGCGTTCAAGTCGCAAAGCACGACGGGCGCGCCGCAGGCGTTCGGCGCGGTGTTCCGGATGAGCCACCTCACGATGATCGCGGCGGCGGGCATCGTGCTGGGCGCGGCATACCTGCTCTACACGATCCAGCGGGTTTACCTGGGCAAGCCGCGGGCCGAGTATGCGAACTTCCCCGACCTGACGTGGACGGAGTACGCGGCGCTGGTGCCGCTGGCCATCGTGTCGGTGGTCCTTGGGATTTGCCCGAACCTGGCGCTGAACGTGTTCAACGGTGCGATGGAGCAGCTGCTGGGCCTGTGGAACGCGGGCGGCGCGCAGGCGGCCACGGCCGCGGTGGCGGCGGCCGGCCACGGCGCGGGGTTCTGACGGATGATCCCAGGGTACAAAGAGGCGGCCGCGACGGGCCTGCTGGCGATGGGACCGGAACTGGTCCTGGCCGGCACGGTCCTGGTCGTGATCCTCGTGGACCTGTTCCTGAGGCGCGAGCGGTCGCACCAGGTCATCACGCTGGCGGCGTTTGGCGTGGTCGGCGCGCTGGCCGTGACCGTGCAGCAGTGGCTCCTGCTGGAGCCGGGCACGGCGCCGGTGGTGTTCTTCGGCATGGTCACGGGCGACAGCCTGGCCATGTTCTTCCGCGTCGTGATCCTGGCGGGCACGCTGGTGGCGCTGGTGCTGTCGCGCTCCTCGGCCGAACTGTGGCGGATGCGTTCGGGCGAGTACTGCACGCTGATGCTGACGGCGACCATCGCGGCGATGCTGCTGGTGGCCTCGACCAACCTGCTGATGCTCTACCTCGCGTTCGAGACGCTGTCGCTGCCCAGTTACGTGCTGGCGGGCTACCGCAAGGGCTCGCGCCCGGCGGCGGAGGCGTCGCTGAAGTACCTGCTGTTCGGTGCGGCGGCCTCGGGGGTGATGCTCTACGGGCTGAGCCTGCTCTACGGCATGGCCGGCTCGCTGCAGCTCGACGCCATCGCGGCGATCGCGAAAACGAACCAGGCGCCCTTCGTGCTGACTATGGGGCTGGTGCTGGTGGGTTTCGCGTTCAAGATGAGCGCGGCGCCATTCCACTTCTGGGCGCCGGACGTTTACGAGGGCGCGCCGACGCCGTTTGTGGCGTACCTGTCGGTCGTGTCGAAGGCCGCGGCTTTCGGCGCGTTCCTGCGTTTCCTGGCGCCCATGTTCGGCATGACCCACCTTGCGCCTTACGGCGGCACGCCGTCGCCGATGTTGGCCAACTCGTTCGACCTGGAGGTCGTTTTCTGGGTATTGGCCGTGCTGACGATGACCGTCGGGAACCTGGTGGCGCTGCGGCAGACGGACGTGAAGCGCCTGCTGGCCTACTCGTCCATCGCCCACGCGGGCTACATGCTGACGGCGTTCGTGGCGGCGAACGGGCAGGGGTTCCAGGCGGTGCTCTTCTACTTCGTGGCCTACCTGCTGATGAACCTCGGGTTCTTCGCGGGGGTCGTGATCGTGGTGAACCGCACGGGACGCCAGCGGATCGCGGACTTCGCGGGGCTGCTCTACCGCTCGCCGGTGCTGGCGGTGTCGCTGGTGGTGCTGCTGGTGTCGCTGATCGGCCTGCCCCCCACGGCGGGTTTCGTGGCCAAGTGGAAGCTGTTCGCGGCGCTGATCGACAAGGGGCGCGTCTCGCCGGTCCCCGCGTTTTACTATGCGCTGGCGCTGATTGGCGTGCTGAACAGCGTGGTGTCGGCCTACTACTACATGGCAATCGTGAAGGTGATGACGTTCCAGAAGGGCGCGGAGCGCGAGGGTTTCCGCCTGAACGCGATCGAGCGGGTGGCGGCGGCCGTGTTCGCGGTGCCGGTGCTGGCGATCCAGCTATACTGGACGCCGGTGAGCCTGCTGGCCGAGTACGGCTCCGGCAAACCGGGGCCCGCGGTGGCCACGTCGCTCGTCAAGGGGGCGAAGTGATGCCTACCATGTGGCACGGGCGTCCCGCCCGTGAAACCGTACTTGGAGCCTGCACGCCCCCCAACCACCAATCACTCCCTTCTCTGGTTCACCAGACCGGGTTTCCTGCACACACCCGGTTATTCTTGCGGCCACTCCAGTTTCACGGGCGGAACGCCCGTGCCACGGGGTTGGACTCCGCTCGAAACACCGGGCATGCATTCCAACAGGGGCTTCAGCCATGATATCGCCTGACCGCCTCATCGCGAAACTGCAGCGTGACCTGACCCGGCGGACCTGCTCCTTTAGCGAGTATGTCACGGTGAGTTCGCCGTATGTGGCGCCGGGACAGGAGGGGCTTTGGGACCTGATCTCGCGGAACGCCGCGGAGGAGCGCGCCCACGCGGACCGCATCGCCCGCCTGATCGTATCGCTGGGCGGCGTGCCGCAACCCGGGCTCTTCAACGAGGGCGTGGCGGACACCAACTACCTGAAGATCACCTACTTGGCCGGCCTGATCGAGAAGCACAAGGAGCAGGACATCCGCGACGCGGAGGAACGCATCGCGGATTGCAGCGGTTACCCGGCGGCGCGCGAACTTTTCTTGGAAATCCTGGAGACCGACAAGCGCCAGTTGTGCGAACTGCGGCTGAACATCGCCCGGCTCATTCCGGTTCCCGCGGCCACGCCCGAACCCGCTCCGCCCGCCGAACCGCCGTCGGCTTGATCGCCCGGTCATGCGCATCCTGATCCCGACCACCGAGTACCCGCCGCAACCGGGCGGGGTTGCCACCGTGACGCTGGAGCAGGCCCGCGGCCTGGCGGCGCTGGGCGAGGACGTGCGGGTGGAGGCCATCCACGCGGCCGCCGAAACCACGGTGCGCGAAACGGAACACCTTGAGGTGCACCGCGCGCGCGTGCGCAGCCGGGCGATCGCCCGCCTCCTGCCGCTGACGCTGAACCTCCGACGCGCCGTGCGCGCGTGGCGCCCCGACTTCATCCACTGCACCACGTACCGGGGCTACGGGTTGCCGGTGGCCGTTGTTTCCCGCATGACCGGCGTTCGGTATTCGCTCTATATGCACGGCACCGAAATCCGGACCGAACTGCGAAGCGGCCTGCGGCGGACCATTCTTCGCAGGGTCCTGGGTCGGGCCGCGTTTGTCCTGGCCAATTCGGAAACAACCTGCCGCCTGGTCCGCGAATCCTTTCCCGGATTGTCCACGCCCGTTTCCACACTGAGCCCGGGTGTGGACCCCTCCCGGTTCGCCGGGGAGAGCGTGGAGAAACGGGGGCGCGAGATGCGCGCCGGGTGGCTCCGCGCGATGGGGATCGCAGACCGTCCCGGACCCGCCCCGGTGGTGATGCTGGCGGCGTGCCGGATGACCATGCAAAAGGGCCTGGACTATGTCCTGCGCGCCATGGGCCGCCTGCGCGAGGAAACCGAATCCGTCCGGCCCGTGTTCGTGGCCGCCGGAGACGGGCCGGACCTGGGCCGTTACCGCGCCATGGCGACCGAACTGGGCCTGGAGGGAAGGGTGCTGTTTCTCGGGGCGGTGGATTACGAGACCCTTCCGGCGGCCTATTGCGCTTCGGACCTGTACGTGCAACCCAGCCAGCTGGTGAACGACGTGCACGAGAGTTTCGGCATCTCCTACCTGGAAGCCCAGGCGGCCGGCCGGCCCTGCATCGGCACGGATGTCGGCGGTGTCCGGGAGGCCCTCAATCCCGACCAGTCGGGGATCCTGCTGCCGCCGGGTGAACTGGAGCCGCTGCTGCATTCGATCCGCCTGCTGGCAGCCAGCCCCGGCCTGCGCGAGAGCATGGGCAGCGCGGGGCGCGACTTTGCGCGCACCCGTTCGTGGGCGGCCCATTGCTCGCGCCTTCGCGACGAGATCATTTCGGCGCTTGGTGGCCGGCCGAGCGAATGAAACCCGCCCGCGGGGGTGAAGCCATCCCGGTGCCCCGGGGGCCGCTTTTCCCAACGGTTTTCCCGGGTATTTGTGTTGCAGGATTTCCAGTCCTGTGCGTTATGAACGATTCACGATTGCGATCCGCACGCACACATGGTGACAGCAGATGACGAGTAACGGCAGAGTGCATTTTATCGGGATCGGCGGGATCGGGATGAGCGGCATCGCGCGGCTGCTGTTGCAGCGCGGGGTGGCCGTCAGCGGTTCCGACGCGAAGGAATCCCCCATCACGCGCGAACTGGTAGCCAAGGGCGCCCTGTTTTTCGCGGGCCACGCAGCTGCCAACGTCCACGGTGCCACCGAGGTCGTCGTGAGTTCGGCGATCCGCCAGGACAACCCCGAACTCGTGGAGGCGCGGCGGCTGGGCCTGCCGGAGAAGCACCGGTCGATCAAGCTGGCCGACCTGGTGAACTCGCGCCGCGGCATCACCATCGCGGGAACCCACGGCAAGACGACCACCACTTCCATGGCGGCCACGATGCTCAGTTCCGCCGGGCTTTTTCCGTCCTACGTGGTGGGCGGGATCATCCAGAGTTTCGCGGACAACGCGCGGGCCAGCGACAGCGAGTGGATCGTGATCGAGGCGGACGAGAGTGACGGCACGCTGGTCAACTACCGGCCCCAGATTGCCGTGCTGACGAACGTGGAGCTCGACCACACGGATTTCTACAAGAGCATGAAGCAGCTGGACGGGGTGTTCGCCACCTACCTGCGCAACATCAAGCCGGGCGGTATCTGCGTGTGCTGCGCGGATGATCCGGGAGCCGCCCGCATCCTCGCGGGTTTTTCCGGCCGGGATGTGATCACTTACGGCCTGAACGGCACCAGCGACATCTCGGCGCGGGAAATCCGCCACGACGGGCTGGTGAGCCGGTTCGAGGTCTGGTATCGCGGAGACCGGCTGGGCCTGGTGCAGTTGCAGGTGCCGGGACGCCACAACGTGCTGAACTCGCTGGGGGCGGTGGGCGTGGGAATCGCGATGGAGGTGCCTTTTGACGCCATCAGCGACGGCCTGGGCAAATTCACCGGCGTGGACCGGCGCTTCCAGATCCTCGGCCGCGCCAACGGAATCACGGTGGTGGACGACTACGCGCACCATCCCAGCGAGATCCGTGCGACGCTGGCCGCGGCGCGTCAGGCGCACGGGGGCCGAATCGTGGCGGTGTTCCAGCCCCATCGTTTCTCGCGCGTGCAGAGCCTGTGGGACGATTTCGGCGCGGCCTTCGGCGATGCGGACGAGGTGGTGCTGGTGGACACCTACCCGGCGTGCGAGGACCCGATCCCCGGGGTGACGACCCAGCTCATCGCCGACAGCGCGCGGGCGCATGGGCACCGCGGCGTGAATTATCCCGGGTCGCTGGCGGACACCGAGGAGTTCGTGATGGGCTTTGTCCGTCCCGGAGACCTGCTGCTCACGCTCGGCGCGGGCGACCTGGTAAGGACGGCCCACACCCTTGCCCGGCGCCTGGCGGCACCGGAAACCCAGGCCGAGGCCGTTTAGCGGGTCACCAGCCGCCCTCGCGCAACCAGCGGAACTGGAGGCGCGCGCAGAGTTCCCCGAATCCCTGGATCTCGCCCGCAAAGAAGGCGCGGGCGACCGTGATCAGGCGCATGCAGTCCTCCTCGCCGAACGGCCGCGTGCCGTGGGCCAGGATCGAGTCGCTGCGGAGCTGCAGCAATTCGGCCAGTTCCTTGTTCTCCTCGAAACGGGCGCCGGTCGGGGTGCCCAGGATGGCCATCAGTTCGAAGGCTTTCCGCATGCCGATGCGCACCTGCCCGTCATCGAGCGACCGCATGGCCTCGAAGTTCACGCGGTAGCGCGGCGGGATGCGGCGGGTCTCCACGTCATTGGTGTCGATATCCTCGGAGGCCAGCGCCCACTGCGCCATCATCTCCAGGGCCCGGTAAACGCGGGCGGTGGCATCGTCCAGCTTTCCCTCGATGGCGCGGCGTTCCGCGTTGTTGATCATGTCCGCGAACACCGCGGGCGAATAGCGCTGGTTTGCCAGGTCGTCGGCGATCTGCCGCACGAGGCCCTGCACCTCGTCGTCCACAAGGAACTTGGCGATCGGCTCGAGGTTGCGGGGCACGAGGCGCATCGTGTCGATGAACTGCTGATGGCGGAAATTGTCCCAGTGGTAGTAGGCGACGGCCACGTTGTGGAGCGCGGTGAGCGACTCGCTGTCGAAAGGCGACAGGTCGGACCGGTCGATGCGGGCCAGCAGGTCGCGGGCGCTCTGGAAGCGCATCTCGCGGATGAGCCGCCGGGCCAGGAGGAGGTCGCGGAACGCCAGGACGGCATCGGGGACGGTGACGACCCGCTGGGCCTCGTGGCCGTCGTGCCACAGGTAGCGAAGCTCGCAGCACTGGTTGAGCACGGCGGCGAGCACGGCGCCGCTGCCCATGACCTTCGTGCCGCTCGTGTAGTCGATCGCGATCTTTGACGGGGCAAAACCGCGCTGGCGCAGGGAACGGATGGAGTCGTTGGCCTTCTCGAAAATGTCGTTCAGGTTGTGGGGGCTGGACACCTCCACGATCTCGAACGCCCCGGCTCCCAGGCCGGCCGCCAGCGCGATGGCGTCGGCCTTGGGGCGACTGGCGGCCGTCACGAGGAAAAGGACAAAGGAGGCGGCCGATTGGCGGATCTCGCCGCTGAGGACGGCGACGAGATCGTCGCCGGACTCGAGGCTCGTGCCAACCGTCTGGATGAGTGCGATGGTCATGGTCAATATGCTCCTTGGCGCCGGGCTGGATTCTTCCGGCGGAAAAGCGTGTTATGCCGCGCGGATCGAGCGCGGATGTCAACGGTGGTTATGCGAATGAACACGCCGGCCCGGCGCCCCGCTCGTGGCACGCCGGGAGGTTGTGGCACGGGCGTGCAATGAACAAGCGACGCGGCAATTGGGACCGATTGCCGGCGGCGGCGTGGAAAGCGCGCTTTCGGATGATTCTTCCGGCGGACCGACGCTATTTGCACCCGTGATGCTTACCGCCTTCTTCGACTGCTACAATGGCATTTCCGGCGACATGACCCTGGGCGCGCTGGTGGACCTCGGGCTGCCGCTGGAGGACCTGCGCGCGGCAATTGCCACGCTGCCCGTGCAGGGCATCTCGATTTCCGCCGAACGCGTGAAGCGCTGCGGCATCGGCGCCACGCTGGTGCGGGTACATTGCGGAGAGCAGAAAACGCACCGCCACCTCTCGCACATCCGCGAGATCATCGGGGCAAGCGGCTTCGCGCCGCGCGTGAAGGAACAGGCCATTGCCGCGTTCCACCGGATCGCGGTTGCCGAGGCGGCCATCCACGAGACGACCGTCGAGCGGATCCACTTCCACGAGGTGGGCGCGCTCGACGCCATCGCCGACATCGTGGGAGCGATGTGGGGCCTGGACGCGCTGGGAATCGAGCGCGTGATCGCCTCACCCGTGGCGGTCGGCAGCGGCACGGTCAAGTGCGCCCACGGCGAGATGCCGGTTCCCGCGCCCGCCACCGCGAGACTGCTGGAGGGAAAACCCATCGAGACGGGCCCGATGGCGGGCGAGTTGTGCACGCCCACGGGGGCGGCGATCCTTGTCACCGTGGCGGACGAATTCGGGCCGCTCCGCGATTTTCGCCCGAAGAAAACCGGCTACGGCGCCGGAAGCCGCGTGGTGGAGGGACACACGAATTTTCTTCGGGTGATTCTCGGGGAAACCGGTCCGGAGGCCAAGACCCTTCCGGTGGAGTCGCGGGAACTGGACGTGCTTTCCACGGAGATCGACGACATGCCCGCGGAAGCCTTCGGATTCCTGCTGGAGAGGCTCTTTGCCGAGGGCTGCCTGGACGCGCACTTCCGGCCGGTCCAGATGAAGAAGAACCGCCCCGGCACCTCGGTGCAGGTGCTGTCCCCGCCGGAGCGGGTGGACGCGCTGGTGACGGTGCTCCTGCGCGAAACCACCACCTTCGGCGTGCGCGTGCAGCGCTGCACGCGGCTGTGCCTCCGCCGCCGCATGAACACGGTGGAAACCCCCTACGGCCCGGTTCGCGTCAAGATCGGCCTGTGGGGGGATGAAACGATCAAGGTGTCGCCGGAATTCGAGGACTGCCGCCGCATCGCCGCGGAAAAGCGGCTGCCGCTGAGCGTCGTGTTTGACGCGGTGAGGGAGGCGGCCAGGCTGGGTTCCTGAGGCGCGCCGGGAATCACCGCCCCCGCTTCATCCCTGCGGCACCGCCGGGTCGGCAAGACCGAATTTCTCCAGCCGGTAACGGAGCCGGGCGCGGGAAATGCCCAGGAGGCGGGCCGCGCGGGACTTGTTGTGACCCGTGCGCTCGAGGGCCTGCATGAGGAGCGCGCGCTCGTGATCCTCCAGGGAGAAACCGCCTGCAGGGATGATGAACTCGCCGTTTCCGCCCCCTGCGCGGTTTCCGCCCAGCCCGCCGGGATTCAGGGCGAGCGACAACTCGGCTTCCGTCAGTTCCGGTCCGCGAAGCAGGATGCTGACCCGCTCAATGGTGTTCTGCAGTTCGCGAACGTTCCCCGGCCACGGCTGCCGCTGCAGCATCTGGGCGGCCGCGCGCGTGAGTTCGGGCACGCGCTTTCCCATCTGCCCGCAGAACTTCCCCAGGAACAGGCGGGCCAGCGGCACGATGTCGCGCGGCCTCTCGCGCAGCGGCGGCAGGCAGAGCGGAAACACCGAGACGCGGTAGTAGAGATCCTCGCGGAATGTGCCCTGGTCCACGCAGGCGCGCAGGTCCTTGTTGGTGGCCGCGATGAAGCGCACATCGGTGTGGATCGTGCGCGTGCCCCCCACGCGCTCGATTTCCTGCGTCTCGAGGGCGCGCAGCACCTTGGCCTGGGTCTGGAGGCTCATCTCCCCGATCTCGTCGAGGAAAAGCGTTCCCCCGCTGGCGAGCTCGAAGCGCCCGGGGCGCCGTTCGGTTGCCCCGGTGAAGGCGCCCTTCTCGTGGCCGAACAGCTCGCTCTCGAGGAGGTTCTCGGGGATTGCCGCGCAGTTGATGGCGATGAACGCCCCGCGGGCGCGGGGGCTGTTCTCGTGGATCGCGCGCGTGACGAGTTCCTTTCCGGTCCCGCTCTCGCCGAGGACGAGCACCGTCGTGCTGGACTGCGCCACCTGCGCCGCGGTCCGCATCACCATCTGCATCTGGGGGCTCTCGGCAACGACACTCCCCAGGTTGTACTTGTCCCGCACCTCGCGGCGCAGGTTGCGGTTCTCACTGAGGATGGAGCGGAAATTGAGTGCGCGGCTGACGGCGAGGCGGAGCTTTTCCTCCTCGAAGGGTTTGGTGATGTAGTCGAGCGCGCCCTCGCGCATGGCCTCCACCGCGTTGTCAATGGAGCCGAACGCCGTGATGACCAGGACGGGCGTTTCCGGCGCGCGCTCCTTCACGGCCTTCAGCAGTTCCATGCCACCCATGTTCGGCATTCGCAGGTCGGTGATCACGAGATCGAAGGGCTGGGCCTCGAACAGCCGCAGTGCCTCGATGCCATCCGCGGCCAGCGCCAGCCGGTAACCTTTCCCGTCCAGAAGGATTCCGATGAGTTTCCGGAGACGGTCCTCGTCCTCCGCGATGAGGATGCGCGGTTCCATGGCCGTCACCCCGCCGCCGCCACGGCCGGCGCGGGCAGCGCGGCGAGCGGCAGCAGCATCTCGACCGTCACTCCGGGTCCCCCGCCCGGATTGTTGCGCATCGTGATGCGCCCGCGGTGGGCCGTGAGGATCTGGTGGACGATGGGCAGGCCCAGGCCGGTGCCGTCCTTCTTCGTGGTGAAGAAGGGTTCGAAAACGCGCGGCAGGTTGTCCTCCCGAATGCCGCACCCCTCGTCGGTGAAAAGCACGCGAACCCGGTCCTCGACGATTTCCGTGCTCACGCCCAATTCGCCCCCGCGGGGCATCGCCTGGTCGGCATTGATGACGAGGTTCAGGAAGACCTGGTGGAGCTGGTCGGGGTCGGCCAGGAGAAACGGGGCGCGGCGCGAAAGCCTGAGATCGATCCGCAGGCGGCCGCTGCCCAGCGACGAGTAAGTCATGGCGGCTTTCTTGAGGATCGCGTTCAGGTTGACGCGTTCGGCCATCACCGGCTTGGGACGGGCGAACGCGAGGAAGTCCTTCACGCGGTCGTCCAGGCGGCGCACCTCGTCCTTGATGCACAGTGCCGCCTCCCGGCGCTGGGCGTCGGTGCGTTCGCCGCTCAGGAGCACCTCGACCCCGGCCATCAGGATGCCCAGCGGGTTCTTGATCTCGTGGGCGATGCCGCTCACGAGCTGGCCGAGCGACGCCAGGTTGCGGTTCTGGACCAGCTGCGTTTCCAGGCTCTTCCGCTCGTCCACATCGCGGATGATGCCAACGATGAACTCGATCTCGCCCGACTGGTTTCGGATGGGCGAGTAGTTCGTCTCCACCCAGCGCTCCTTGCCGCCGGTGGCGGTGATGAGCATCTCGCGCGGCGCGGGCACCGACCCGCTGTGGAAAAAAAGCTTCGCCGGGCACAGGTGGTCGTGGCCCATGCTCTCCCCCTCCTCGTTGTGGCAGTGGAGGACGTTGGAACACTCCCACGTGGTCATCACCGCCGCGTCGCGCTGCCATCCGGTCATGCGCTCGCATGCGTGGTTGAAATAGACGATGCGGTTCTCGCGGTTCACGATGAACACCCCGTCTGTGGACGATTCGAGGACGAGTTCCAGGCGGGGCAGGAGGCGCTGGGAATCCGGTTCGGCAAACACGACGCCCAGGACCGGCTGGAACGGATCGGTCGCGTCGCCGCAGCAACCGCAGTCCACCAGGCTCGCCCTCAGGTGCACCTGGCGCTCTCCGTCATGCAGGAACACCATCGCCGGTTGCCCCGCTCCCGGGCCGTGGATCACTCCGGCGAGGGTCGGTTCCACACCGGAAAGGTCGGCCGCCGGATACTCGTGTCCGAGGAAGCCGAGGAACGGGTCGTGGAGGGTGAAGGTGCTGGACGAAAACCGCAGCCGCGCCTGCGCATTGGCGTAAACCACCCGCAGGGCCCGGTCCAGGAGGACGGTGGGGTCGGAAATGCCCTCGAGCAGGGCGCGCAGGGTCTTGATGGACCCGGACTCCGAAGGGGAAACATGCTTGTGCGTGTGTGAATTCAAGAAACGAAACTCCCGGGGGATGCGTCGGGCAGGGGTGGAGGGTGCGGTCATGATGGCCCGAATGGATATATGGGACCAATTTGGGCTTATTTCAGCCAGCCGCGATCTTTGGTGATATTGGAACGGTGATTCCGCACCCTGCTCGAAAGTCTGGACATTGCCGGTCCCGCCCTCATCCTTCGGAACGGCATTCCAATCCGAAGGGTTCCCGAACGTGAGCGATATCCGCCGCAAGGTGCAGGTGCATCTCTACATTCCCGGTGAGGCCGGCGCGCCGGCGCGGTTTCTGGTGCTGAAGCGCCCGGACGAACGCGGCGGATGGTGGCAGCCGGTTACGGGCAAACTGGAGGGCCCGGAAGCGCCCGAGGCGGGGGCGATGCGCGAGGTTTGGGAGGAAACGGGAATCCAGCAGATCCATGACCTGCTCCGCGTGTGGGAATTCGAGTACGAGTCGCAGGGACGCCGCTTCCACGAAACCGTCTATTGCGCCCGGGTGGAGAGCGACGATGTCCGGGTCAGCGGGGAGCACGACGCCTGCTGCTGGATCCCGGCCGGCGAGGCGCGCGAACGCATTCATTTCGACAGTAACAAGGAAGGTCTCGACCGGGCGGTCGCGGCCCTGATGGAGAAGAAGCGAGCATGACGCACTCCCCCACCCCGATTATCGTCAGCGGTGCCCTGGGGCGCATGGGACAGGCAATTCTCCGCCTCGCGGCGGCGGATCCCGCCGTGGTGATCGCCGGCGGACTGGAAGCCCCGGCGCAGGTCACGGCAACTGGCGGCACCCTGTTCGGGCCGGGAGGCGTGAAGGTGCCCGTGGCGGCGACGCTGGACGCGCTGGCCCCGCGGCCCGGTTCGGTGCTGATCGAGTTCACGGCTCCCGCCGCCACGCGCGAAAATGTGGCGCGCGCCGCGCAACTGGGTGTGGCCGCCGTCGTGGGGACGACAGGTCTTGCGCCCGACGATCATGAGGCGCTGGCGATGGCGGCGCAGAAGGTGCCGGTGCTGGTGGCGGCCAACATGAGCCTCGGCGTGAACCTGCTGCTCGACGTGGTGTCGCGCCTTGCCGCATCGCTGCCCGACTACGACATCGAGATGGTGGAGACCCACCACCGCCGCAAGAAGGACGCCCCCAGCGGCACGGCGCTCGCGCGCGCGCGGGCCGCGGCGGCCGGCCGCGGCGGGGAACTGGAAACGGTGGCAAATTACGGCCGCGAGGGCATAACGGGCGAACGCCCCCCGGGGGGGATCGGAATCCACGCGGTGCGCGGAGGCGACGTGGTGGGCGACCACCAGCTGATCTTCGCGGGCGAAGGCGAGCGCATCGAGGTGATCCACCGTGCCTCGAGCCGCGACACATTCGCGGCCGGCGCGATCCGGGCCGCGCGCCACCTGGCGGGGCGGCCCGCCGGGCTGTATTCGATGCGGGACGTGCTTGGCCTCAACGGATGAGGCCGGGGGAATTGGGGGAGGCGACGGGCTTCCCGGCAGGGCGGATCCTATTCGATCCGTCGGCTCACCCTGACCGTCAGGCCCTGCCCGCCCTCGATCTCGTAGCCCGTCACGATGTCCGCATCCACCAGGAAGTTGCCGTTGACGGCGGCATAGTCCGGCGAATCCACCGTTTGTGACAGCGTGCCGATCACGCTTCCGGGCAACTTCGGCATTTCGCTTCCCCGCACCGTCGCGCCGGTGTCGCTGTCGCGCAGCGTCACATACACCTTGTTTCGCGGGTAGTTGCGGCGCACGAGGCGCATCAGGGAGTCGAAATCGAAGACCTTCTCGCCGCCGGGGTTGCGCTGCATGTCCACCGATGTGCGCCCGGACGAATCCGTGATTCCGAGGGAGTACTCGCCATCGGGCAGGTTCGCCGGAAGCCGGAATTCATACTGCAGACGCTGGGGCGGTTTGCGGTACGGTTGCAGTTCCATTCCCACGCGCACCGTGTCGCCGGGCCGGTATTGCGGCCGGTCGGTGGTTGCCCGCACGATGGCCGCCTGCGGCAGACGGTTCGACAGGCGGATGTCCATCTCGGCCGATGTGGGGCGCACTCTCTTGTACGGGTTCATCGCGAGCACACCCAGATCGGACGCCACGGCCACGGCCGCCGTCACGCCGCCAGATCCGTCCGCCACATAGTTGTCCTTGGTGAACGTCGTGCCGTCGTCGAACGCGATGGAGTAGCGGAACGTTGCCGCCGTGTCGCCACCGGAGCGCCCCGCGCTGGCGATGGATTCGGCCAGCGTCAGCATGGCGTATCCGGCCACGAGGTCGCGCTCGGCCAGCACGCGGAACTGGAACTGGCGGCGCCCCGCGTAGGAAACATCCTCCACCGAGGCGCGCACGGGAACCATCCGGGCTGTCTCGCCAAACACGCCGCCCACGGCCGGCAGGCGGTCCTGGCGGATCATGCCCACCTGGCCCAGCGACTCGCCCACCTTGAAGGGCCGCACCGAGTTGCGCACCAGCGCGTTGATGCGGGCCGGGGCCATGGGGAACTCGACGGCGCCGAACTGGAACATCGGGTGGCCGAACGCCACGAGTTTGCCGCCGCTTCGCCATGTGACCGTGCCCACTCCCGCCATGTTCATGTCGCCCTCCACCATGGGGATGGCGAGGCCCCACCCCCCGCTCACCTCGTCGGCCAGCGCTTTCAGGTCGGTCACGGGTCCGCCCGGTGAATTCTGCGCGGGGGCCGACGGCGCCGAAACGATCCCGCCGGACACCGGGACCACGGGCAGCCCGTCGAAGAAACGCCGCGCCAGATCCAGCGTGGCCGGCGAGGCCGTGGACAGGTACAGCGGCGTGGACAGGGGCTGCATGGGAATCGTTCCGGGCAGGTTTGCCAGACCGGGGACGTCCTCGGCCTTCAGGTCGAACCCGGCCGGTCCGCGCCCGCGCCAGGGCGAGACCACCTGCAGGTCCCGCCGCATCTTCATGTACGCCTCGTACTGCTCAAACCCGCCGGCCGCGTCGCGCGAGGCCCCCTCGGTGCCGCCACCCTCGCGGGTGCTCGCGTACACATCCAGCATCGCGTCGATCGGCGTCACGCCCGCCAGGGCTTCCTTGGCGTTGGTCCAACCGTATGCCACCGCGCCGATCAATTTGTCCTCGATGTAAACCGGGCTGCCGCTCATTCCGGCGATAACGCCGATGTCCTTCAACACGGGGTGGTCGAGTTGGCAGAGGATGATGTCCTGCCCGGGGAACACGCGATGGCGCACGGCCACCACCGTGGCGCCGAACTTCTCGGGACGAATGCCGCTGAACACGCTCAGGCCGTAGCCCTTCATTCCGGGCCGCACGTCTTCGGGGCGCATCATCGTCTTGGGATCGAACACGCCGACGCCGTGGGCGGCGGTGTTCAGCGCGGACGCCGGCGCCGCCAACCCGCTCGGACGGTTTTCAGGGAGACCCACCACCGAGACCTTTTCCGACGCCACCGCCGCCGTAACGGCCGTGGTCGGGGCATCCCCCGGGGCGGCCGGGGCCGTCCGCGGCCAGAAGGCCGGGGCGAGCATCAGGACTGTACAGGCGGCGCAACGCAGGTGTCGGTTCATTGGCATTCCTTCAAGTGGCAAGAGCGTCCTGACACGGCGTGGGATTCCGGGCCGTGTTCTTCGGAATCGTGTTACAGGCACGCCCGGGATTTCAGCGAAACCCGGTGCCAATTCCATGACGCCGCCCCGGCCAGCCGCCGCGAATAGCCCCCTTCGCCGCAGGTAGCACAAATCGGCGATTTTCCCACGGTGGGTATAGTTCAGTCGGTTAGAACGCCAGATTGTGGATCTGGAGGTCGTGGGTTCGAGCCCCACTACCCACCCCAAAGTCGTCCATTGCGTCGTTGCAGAAGACGCTTTCTCCGCCCGCCGTGTACCTGATCGGTTATGCGTTATCCAGCCGCAATCCGCCTCTCCCTCCTGCTCCTGTTCGGTCTGGTTCAAGTGGCCGACTGCAGGGCCGATGTAATCATTGATAATGACGGCGGCCCGCCTTCCTACGCGGAGGCGGGCGGGTGGTCTCCAAGCGCCTACACGGGATTCCGAAACGGCGGCTACAGCGTTTCAAGTTCGCAGGGCGCGTCGGCAACCTGGAGGCCCGGTTTCTCCACGGCCCGGCACTGTGAAGTGGTGGTGGTCTTTCGCAGCGGGGGCAACCGTGCCGACGACGCCCGCTACACCGTCGCCCACGCGGGCGGAACCACCGTGGTCCAACTGAGCCAGTACGCCGCCACCTCCAGCATGGTCGAGGCCAGCCTCGGGGAGTTCGATTTCGGCCCCGGCGCGGATCAGTACGTGCGGCTGGAAGCCGTCGCGCAGGGCAAGATCTACATAGCCGACGCGGTCCTTTTCCGCACCGGGACCGACGATCCGCCGGCGATCTTTCCCGCCTCCGTGCTTCCCGTGCGTCCCGCCCCGTCCTCCCCCGTCCCGCTGACCGCCGTCATCACCGACGACGACGCGGTGGCCTCCGCCACCGTGCTCTACACTCCAACGCCGCCCGGCATCCCGGTGTCGGTTCCGGCCTACGACGACGGCGCCCATGCGGACGGCGCGGCAAATGACGGGCGTTACGGTGCCGCGGTCCCCGGCCAGCCCGATGGCACCAGCGTCACATGCACGCTTGTGGCGCGCGACACCGCGGGGCAGGAAACCAGCCGGACGGTCGGCACCTATCTCGTTTCCTCCGCACCGTTCCCCGAATACCGCGCCATGTGGGTCACCTCGTGGGGCAGCGGCTTCCTGAACCCGGCCCAGGCCGACACGCTGGTGAGCACCCTGCGCGCGGCGAATCTCAACACCATCCTGCCCGAGGTGCGCAAGACGGGCGACGCCTATTACGATTCGGCCTTCGAGCCGCGCGGTTCCAACATCCCCGGCGCAACCTTTGACCCGCTGGCCTACCTGATTCAGGCGGCCCACGACACCAGTGGCGGCAAGGGGCGCATGCAGGTACACGCGTGGTTCGTCATGCACCGTGCCTGGGTCAACGGGAGCGGCGCGCTTCCCACGGGCCACGTTCTCGCCCGGCATCCCGAATACGAGATGGTGCGGCAGGACGGTTCGGTCAGCGCCGACGATCGCTGGCTGGACCCCGGTCACCCGGGGGCGGTGGATCACAACGTGGCCGTCGTGCTGGACTGCCTGTCGAAGTACGATCTCGACGGAATCCATTTCGACTACATCCGATACCCGGGCAACAAGGATTGGGGTTACAACGCCCGGAGCGTGGAGCGCTTCAACACGGTTCACGGCCGCAGCGGTGTCCCGGCCACCACGGATTCGCTCTGGTGCGACTGGCGGCGCGAGTGCGTCAGCCTGGAGGTGAAGAAGATCACCGTCAAGGCGCGCATGCTCAGGCCGCAGGCCGTCGTCACCGCGGCCACGATTTGCGGCGGCAGTTACAACACTTTCCAGGGGTCCACCACCTACTCCGATTTCTTCCAGGACTGGGGCGGCTGGCTGCGCAACGGGATCATCGACTACAACATGATCATGAACTATGTGGCGGACACGAATCCCGTCCGTTTCCAAGGCTGGACGGATCTGTCGCTGGCCGAGGATGAAGGCCGCGGCAGCGTCATCGGGCTCGCGCCGTACATGAGCAACAGCATCCAGGGAACGCTGGACCAGGTGCGCTACTGCCGCATGCAGGGTGCCGACGGCACGAACCTATTCTCGTGGGGCGGCGAGGTGACCAGCAACTCGCTCGGGGAGACGAAGGCCCAGTTCTATGCGGCGCTGAAGGACCAGCTCTACACGACCCGGGTGGACCCTCCCGGGGCGCCATGGAAGTCCGCGCCCACGGCAGGCATCTACGAGGGCGTTGTGCGCCTCAACGGCCAACCGGTGGACCACGCCGCCGTCCGCATCGATGGACGTCCCGAAACCGCCACCGTGACCGACGGCAGCGGCTGGTACGCCATCCTCGACGCCCCGGTGGGAGCAGCCACCCTCCGCTTCTCCAAGCCGGGCCTGCCCGATGTCGTGCTGCCGGCCTCCATCCCCGCTGCCGGAAACATCATCACCGTCGACGCCAACTTCACGGGCAATGCCGGCATCTGCGACTGGAACAATTCCCGGTAACCCGACTCCGGGTGCGCCACCCCGTGAGACGGGTTCTGGAAAATACTGTCACCCAAGGGCGGAACCGAAAGGCGCACCGTTATGGGCCCGCGGCAGCGAGTCCGTTTTCGCACTTGCCCGGAAAGCCCGGATCGTGCGGCAAATAGTCCGGTGAATGACGGCCTGACTGACCCGGGCCCCGCCGACCACAACTTCCCGCCAAGCACACAGAAATGACAACCACCTCGCCCAACCCCCGCGACCCGCTTCACGGCCTGACGCTGGAAACCATCCTCACCACGCTTGTGGAGCGGTATGGGTGGGAGGAGATGGCGGCGCGCATCCGGGTGCGGTGCTTTGAACTGGAGCCGTCCATCAAGTCGAGCCTGACCTTCCTGCGCAAGACGCCATGGGCGCGGCAGAAGGTGGAGGCCTGGTACATCGAGGATCTCCGCCCGCCGCGCAGGAAGCGGAAAGCGGCGCCAAGGGGCAAGCGAAGGGATTGAGGGCCGGGAAGTTTGTGGCACGGGCGTCCCGCCCGTGAACCGGTTCCGGGGGCCAATGAATCCTGGCGTCAGCGGATGAGTCTCGGAATCACTTTGGTTGGGTGTTTCGTGGTGGTTTGGGCTGGTCGCGATCCGGGTGCGAGTTCACGGGCGGGACGCCCGTGCCACGAGAAGGGGGCCATTATCACGCGGAGGAGGATTTGGTTGATTCGGAGATTTTCGGTCCGCTGCTTGGCGGAAACACTTCCCAAGGAGCACAACCCCATGATTACGCGGCGCGGCGCAGTTCGAACGCCCATCGCAGTTGCGGCAGCCTTTGCGGTAACGGCCGTCCTGGCGACTCCATCATCCGCATTCGCGGCGGAAGCCGTCAACTCTGCGCCCGTCGCCGGGGCCAACGCGGCCCGGGTGGCCGCGGCCAAGGCCAGGTTCGGAGATTACTACGCCAAGCGTCTCGCGATGTTCCTGGAAGACACGCCGCGGCGCGCGCCCGGTGGCATCGTGTTTGTGGGCGACTCCATCACCGACCAGTCTCCCTTCGAGGCGGTGCTGCCGGGGATGAATGCCGTGAACCGCGGCATCGGGGGTGACGTGCTGGCCGGTGTGCAGGCGCGCCTCGACGTGTCGGTTACCCGGCTGCGGCCCAAGACCGTGTGCATGATGATCGGGGTCAACAACTTCGCATGGTCCAAGGAGTTCAGCACGCCGACCCTTCTGGCGCAATATCCGCCCCTGCTGGCGGCGATCGCGCAGGGCGCCCCGGAAGCCCGGCGGGTGCTATTTTCGGTTCTGCCGGTCTCGGAGGCACGCGCCGACGCCGACCTGATCAACAGCCGCGTGGCCGCGGTGGACGCGGCGCTGCCCGCCATGGCCGCGAAGGCTGGATTCGAGTGGATCGACCTGCGCCCGCGCATGACCGACGCGAAGGGTCGGCTGGCCCCGGAGTACGCGACCGACGGCGTGCACCTGACGCCGGACGGTTACCTGGCCTGGCTGGAGATGCTTGTGGAACCTGCGAATTACGGCGACACCCTCGCCGCGGCGGCAACCCACTGGGCGGCGCGGCGCTCACCGGTCCGCAAGGTGGACGGCGTGAACACCGCTCGCGGCGAGGACCAGGTTATCGTGTTCACGCGCGACGGCGGCGCCACTTCCACACGGACCAACGAATGGGGCAAGGAGGCCGTCGTGGAGCGGGGGCGGGTGGTGCGCGTGGCGACGCGGGACTCGGCGATCCCGCTCGACGGCTTCGTGGTCTCAGCCCACGGGACGGGCATCATCTGGCTGAACGAGAACCTGCGCGTGGGAGCGCGCGTAGCTTTCGCGAGGGGCGAACTGCGCGTCACGAGCCCGCCGCCAACCGGTCCCAGCACGCGGGAGCGCCTGGACGCGGCCCGCGGAAAGGTGATCGAGGCGCTGTCCCTCGCGCCCGCCGGCAAGCGGGAAGGCGGGCCTTTCGCCGACCGCGTGCGCGCGGTGTCGGCGGAGATCGCCACGCTGGGGCGAAAACTGCCGAAGGTCTCCGCGAAGGCGATCGCGGCGGTGGACCGCAAGGCGGCGGCGCTGGTGGTTGAGGCGCGGAAAACAGCAAAAGACTGATCCGCCGGAGCCAGCAAGAAAACAGGAACGCAAAAACGCCAAAAAGGGCCAAACAGCAAAGAAAAGCCCCTAACCCGTTTTGCCCTTCTGCCGTTCCGCTCTTTTGCGCTCCCGCCTTTTCCGCCTCCCAAGCCGGGGCGATTTTACGCGTCTTTCGCGATCCATTCACCGGGGCCAGCGATCCGGGTCATTGAGGTATCCGGCGGCGCGGCGTGGGATGCCAGCGTTTCACCGTTCGGAAGGCGGGCCTCCGGCGCGATGTCGAGAAGCGGGACGAGCGCGAAGGGGCGCTCGAGAAGGTGCGGGTGCGGGATGGCGAGGTCGGGTTCGCTGAACTCGATGTCGCCGAAAAGCAGAATGTCGAGGTCGAGGATTAGCTTTCCCCATCGGTAGGTGGCCCGGCGGCCGAGGTCGCGCTCGACCTGCTTGAGCACG
>JADHEF010000753.1_pt1 | contig 28123 bp, 22 predicted proteins | sample 8952391 | NCBI WGS metagenome assembly JADHEF01 (sample SAMN16124439, study PRJNA663245) | bioreactor sludge metagenome | isolation source: sludge (nitrite) | place: India:Bengaluru | collected 2019-02-28 | reverse complement strand
GTCCAATCTGCGGTATGGCTTTGGAACCTATGCAACCTAGTTTGAATGATGCACCGAATCCTGAGATGGTCGATTTTAGTCACCGTTTCTGGATCACGTTGCCACTGACTTTAATCGTCTTTGTATTGGCCATGGGGTCGCATATCCATGCCTTTATTCCGCAGCATATTCAGCCGTGGATTGAACTGGTGCTGTCTATTCCCGTCATCCTTTGGGCGGGTAAGCCGTTTATCGAACGTTGCTGGACTTCTTATAAAACACGTAATCTGAACATGTGGAGCCTGATTGGGGTCGGGGTGCTGGCGGCCTTTATTTACAGTGTTGTGGCGACAGTTTTTCCATCCCTGATTCCGATGCAGGCGAAAACCGGTCATGGGGTTGCCGTGTATTATGAAGCGGCGTGTATGATCGTGTCCTTGAGTTTGCTCGGGCAAATCATGGAGCTGAAAGCCCGTGCCAAAACCGCTGACGCACTTAAATCCTTGCTGAAACTGCAACCGCATACTGCAAAACTGGTACAGCATGATCAGGTTGTTGAGGTGGATATTGGCATGGTGAAACAGGGCGATATCCTGCAGATTTCATCAGGGGACCAGATTCCACTCGACGGCATTGTGGTGGAAGGCAAAACCTATGTTGATGAAGCCATGATGACGGGTGAACCTGTACCCGTCAAAAAAGAACTTGATGACCGGGTGATTGGCGGTACGGTGAATCAGCAGGGCAGTATACGTATTCAAACCACGGCAGTGGGGGCCAATACCACTTTGGCGAAAATGATTCAGACTGTGGCGGAAGCACAGCGCTCTAAAGCACCGTTACAAAAACTTGCTGATGTATTTGCCAAATATTTTGTGGTGATTGTTTTAGCGATTAGTGTGTTGACCTTTATGGCATGGATGCTGTTTGGCCAAGCGCAATTTGATCTGGCACTGATGTGTGCAGTGGCTGTACTGATTATTGCCTGTCCATGTGCTTTAGGTCTGGCAACGCCGATGTCGGTCATGGCCACCACAGGGCGGGCAGCGCAAAAAGGCGTGCTGTTTAAAGATGCGGAAGCCATAGAAGCCTTGAGCAAAGTCACCACTTTAATTGTCGATAAAACCGGAACCTTGACTGAAGGTAAACCGAGCCTGAAAGAGATTAAACTGCTTTCAGATACAGCTCAGCAAACGCAAGTGGAACAATGGATTGCCTCGATTGAGCAATATTCAACTCATCCGATTGCCCAGACTTTAACCAAGCTTGTTCCACATGAGCAACTGTTGAAAGTCGTTGATTTTGAAGATGTCACCGGTTTTGGGGTGAAAGGTCAAATTGAGGGTCAAACCCTGTATGTGGGCAGTCAAAAGCTGATTGATCAATTGGGTTTACAGCTGCCTGATCATGTTCAGACACAGCTGGATGCGCAACGCGAGAGCGGTAATGTGATTAGCTTTCTGGCCAATGAGCAGCAAGTTCTGGCTTATATCTCGATTCATGATGCGATTAAACACAATGCCCATCAGGTGATTGATCAACTGATGGCCGATGGTATTGAAGTGGTGATGGCGACTGGTGACCACGAGCAGAATGCCAAACTGGTCGCGGCTGAGCTGGGGATTCAGCAGGTTTATGGCAACTGTACCCCGACTGAAAAATTAGATATCGTGAAAAAATTTCAGGCTCAAGGAAAAGTTGTGGCGATGGCTGGCGATGGCATTAATGATGCACCGGCACTTGCCCAGGCCAATGTGGGGGTGGCAATGGGCAATGGTACCGATATTGCCAAACAGACGGCTCAAGTGACTTTGGTCAAAGGAGATATCCGAGGCGTAGCCGATGCTATTCATATGGCAAAGTTAGGCGTGAAGAACATGAAACAGAACCTGGCCTTTTCCTTTGTCTATAATGGCTTGGGTGTGCCTGTGGCAGCGGGTGTTTTTTATCCCCTCACTGGACTGCTGTTGACCCCGATGCTTGCAGCGGTTGCCATGTCGCTCAGTTCATTATCAGTAGTCATCAATGCTTTGCGGCTGCAAAAGTCTAAATAACTGAATGCCAGAACTTAAGTGATATACCCAAGATGAAAATCTTGGGTATTTTTTGCATAAAATATTGATGAATATGGCGGAGAATGAAATGAAATTTAAAAACGAAAACTCTTTAAAATGTAAAATAGATGAATAAGTATTGTAATAAATGACACTTAGAATAATAAGAAAAAACACTCCGAAGATGCCGCTGCATGTCGTTACCCTGAACCCGAAGAAGTTCAAGGTGGACGCGACGCATACTTGCTGGGTTTCCCATTCGAAGATGGGCATACACTCTAAATATGCAGAACACAATCCGTAGATTTAAGTATCGGCAGGGATATAGACGCGCTGGCGAACACCTCAGAGATAGAGTAAGTATAACCAATAATGAGGTGTTGGCAAATCCTCAATGTGCAACAACTGTAAAGTTAAATCACAAATGTTGATAGTTTATTCAATTTAATAGGAAATTAAACCAAATCATTGAGGTCTTCTAAAATAGTCGCCAGCAAGCGATCACAATGTGCATACTCTTGCAAGGATTTGTTCATTGAAAGCACTTCCTGCATCAATTCAAGTGCAACCATAATAATCAGTTTACTCGGCTCAACACGGGGTGCTTTACGGCGAAAATCATCATATTTTTCATTTAACAATTCAGCTGCACGTTCTAAACCAGCTTTTTCCTTTTCTGTGGTTGCTAAACGAAAATTATGACCCAGCACACGCAGTTCAACGGCAATTTGTTCACTCATGATTAAATATCCTCATTTGCATCGGCTGGGTGAGCAAGCTGTTGAATTTCTTGCGCATGCTGATCTTGAGCAGTACCTAAAATTGCAAGACGCTGAATAATGGCTTCAACTTTGGCTTTAGCATGTTCATTTTTTTGTAACAATCTTTCACGTTCCTGTTGCAAGCCCTGAATTTCCTGTTGAGCAACACGGTGATCATTTTGCATTTTTTCTTTAATGACACGTAATTCATTACGTTCAGCCAGAATTTCCTGAAAACGGTTTTTAAGATCGGTACAACTTTTTTCCAAACGGCTATAGCGGTCTGCTAAAGCAGCTGCATCACTATTCAGTTGCTTGAATTGCGATTGGGTTTCGCTTAATTGCTCACTCAGATTATCTATTTCTTCTTGTTTTTGGGTAATGATGCCATTTTTTTGCACAATTTGGGCATGATAGTGCTCGTTGGAATCTGCTTTTGCAGCATTAAGTGCAGCATTTTCACTTTCATAATGCGCAAGTCGCGTTTTTAAAACGCCAATATGCGCCTGTAGACGCTGTAATTCTTCTAACATATCGTGGTCGCACAGTATCGCAAACAAAGGTAATATATAAGAAGTATAGAGATTGGATAAGCGAATGCAAGACGATATTTCAGGTTGGTCGGAATGGCACCACAATTTTTCAAAAATTGAAGAGATTTCAAGCCCAAGTGAGTTACATGGGTTACTAACGGGTATTGTTTGTGTTACTCAAGCACCGACCGGTGATGAATGGCAACAAATTTTAGCCACGCTTGAAATTCCTGCGCTAGAGCAGCAGGTTTTAGAGATATTAGCCGATGAAGCAGAAGATATTGCCCATGCTTTATCTGAAGATGAACTCGACTATTTACCTTTGCTTCCGGATGATGAACACGTTCTTGCGGATCGTGTACAAGCCTTGGCGGACTGGTGTGCCGGGGTGGTATTGGGATTTGGTCTGGCATCAGGACATATCCGTCCGGATGAAATGGAACTGATTGAACATCTGCAAGATGTGGCAGCGGTTGAATTTGATGAGTCGGATGATGACGAAGAAGGCGAAGAAAGCTATCAGGAACTTTACGAATTTGTGCGCTTGATTCCTGTGAGCCTGTCATTGGGGCGTAAAAAAGTGGAAATTGCAGAAACTCCATTGCTGCAAAATATCCAGCCGCAGTTACAAAAAAATAGCGCGACTACAGAAGCCAGCAGTGTTGTTGAAATGTTTACCCCGCATCGTCCGAGCTAATTCGGACGATTGTGTTCAAGAACAGATCCTTTAAAAGTTATCACCTCCTCATAAAAGACAAAAGTACACTTAATGATGAAACTGACTCAAGCAGATTTTCAGGAACGTCGTGACCGCCTGGCAGAAGAAATGGGTCCGCACAGTATTGCAATTATTGCCACCAGTCCGGTTGCTATGCGTAACCGCGATGCGGATTATAAATTCCGTGCAGACAGCAGCTTTTTCTATCTAACGGGCTTTGCAGAGCCTGAAGCAGTAGCCGTGATTGAGACTTTTGAATCGATTGATGAAGGTTATACCTATAGTCTGTTCTGCCGGGAACGTAACCGCGAGATGGAAATCTGGAACGGTTACCGTGCCGGTGTAGACGGTGCAGTGGATGATTACGAGGCGGATGAAGCCTATGCCATTGATCTGCTGGATGAAGAAATTATCGAGAAACTGCACAATAAACAAAAACTGTTTTATCGTATTGGTCATCAGGCCGATTTTGATGCCCGTGTAGCGAAATGGATTGCCAAAGCTAATGGTGAATCACGCAAAGGTACTTCGGCACCTGCGCAAGTGATTCAGCTGGACCGAATTGTCGATGAAATACGTCTGCATAAATCTGAACAGGAAATCAAGTTGATGCAACTGGCATCGGATATTTCAGCAGAAGCGCATACCCGTGCCATGCAAACGGTGAAACCGGGCATGATGGAATATGCACTTGAAGCAGAATTGAATTATATTTTTGGTAAAAATGGCTGCGTGCCTTCTTACAATAGTATCGTTGGGGGAGGAGAAAATGCCTGCATTTTGCATTATGTGGAAAATGACCAAGTGCTGAAAGATGGTGATCTGGTGCTGATTGATGCGGCTTGCGAATATCAGTTATATGCCTCAGACATCACCCGTACTTTCCCGGTGAATGGTAAATTCAGCCCTGAGCAAAAAGCCTTATATGAGCTGGTGTTAAAAGCACAAGTGGCTGCGATTGATGCGGTACGTATTGGCAACTCTTATAAGGAACCGCACAATGTGGCGGTACGCATTTTGGTTCAAGGTTTGCTTGAACTTGGCTTGATGCAAGGTGATATTGAGGAAATTATCGAAAAAGAAACTTTCCGTCAGTTTTACATGCATGGTACCGGACACTGGTTGGGTATGGATGTGCACGATGTCGGTTCATATAAACAGGATGGCGAATGGCGTGCCTATGAAGAGGGTATGGTGGTGACGGTTGAACCGGGTTTGTACATTGCACCAGATGATGAAACTGTCGATGCCAAATGGCGTGGTATTGGTATCCGCATTGAAGACGATGTGGTCGCTACCGAAAATGGGCCACTGGTGCTCACCAAAGATGTGGTCAAAACAGTAGAAGATATTGAAGCCCTGATGGCAAAAGCCAAAGTAGCCTAAGCGATTTTTAGGATGAAAAGCCGATCAGATGATCGGCTTTTTTATTAAAGATATGGTCTGATTAGAGCATGATTTTTAGATTTTTCTATAAAAATCAATCTTACAATTGTGGTGTATATAATCGATGTAACTATTGCTCGTTATAACAAATTCCAGATCAATTAGCTTGTTTGACGGTTCTTGATTTTCTTGCGACGAGATTAAAAAATTTCAATATTTGATGTAATTCGGGTGGATATGCATTAAATGCGAAAAATGATTTTATTTACGTTTATCTCGAATAACTTAAATAAAACCAACCCAGTTAAAATTTAAAGTTTAAAAACTGACACGAATTCAACATATAAAATCGGTTTTTAGCATCAAAGCAACATATTAAATCTGCTTTTCTTCAGATAATTCCTCTGATCCTTAAATAAACTAAAGAACAGTGGGAGAAAAATGATGAGATTAAATACTATCGACTGGATTGCTTACGCTTTGGCGATTATTGGTGGCCTGAACTGGGGCTTAATAGGTGCATTCGATTTCAATTTAGTCGCTGCTATTTTTGGTGAAATGAGCGCTCTATCTAGGATTATTTATATCTTGGTCGGCTTGTCGGCACTATATCTGATTTATACAGGAACGAAATTAGGCAAAACAGTACATCATGAGCCTCAGACAAGAGTGGTACGTTAGCAGACTAAATACAAAACTCAATTAGAAACTTCATGAAGGCGATTTTTCTGTAATTTATATCATTGTGTTATGAGAATTTCATTTGAGTCTGTAAAAACGGAGCTTAAGCTCCGTTTTTGCTTCTACATTACAAGCTGATGGTTTTCCTGTGAGGAATTTCACATCCATATAGACTTGAAACCGATTGCTTCCACATATTTTTTCATGGTTGAGATTTAAGCAATACCCTTATGATGTTTACAGCGTAAGCACTAAACACTTTTTATGGAGCCAAGACAGCTAGATAATCGGCTTAGCCTGGCTGAAATCCATTCATAATTGGATATCATCTAAAAGTGCAGCGCTAATTCATTATAAAAATAAATTTCTTTGAGGTAATATAAAATCAATCAAGATTATAAGTATCTCAACCTGATAGATACGACATAAAAGGATCAAAACATGCAGCAAGAAGTAATCATCGTAGGCGGTGGTATGGTCGGGCTAAGTTTAGCCTTGATGTTGGCTAAGGCAAATATTGCAGTGAAGCTGCTCGAAGCAATTAAGTACCCCAATTATGATGATGCCGATCTTGCTCCCTATCATTCGAGCTTTGATGCACGTAACAGTGCCTTGTCACGCCGTAGCGTACAAATTTATCAGGAACTGGGCTTATGGAATGCCTTGCAGGAACATGCCACGCCAATTCTGGAAGTGCATATTACCGAACAGGGCAGCTTTGGCAAGGCACGTTTAAAAGCAGAACAGGAAAAAGTCGAAAGTTTTGGTCAGGTCATTGAAAATGCCTGGCTCGGCCGTGTGTTGCTAACAGAAGTGCGCAAACAGCCATTGATTGAACTGATTGATGGCGTACAAGTGACCTCACTGACCCAAGATGCTGACTTTGCTTATATCGCAGCGCAACGTGGCGAAGAAACCTTAGCTTTACAATCCAGGCTGGTCATAGCTGCGGATGGCCGTGATTCATTCTGCCGTAAAGCCTTAGGCATTGGTGCATCGGTACATGACTATGATCAAGTGGCTATTGTTACGACTGTACAAACTTCAAAACCGCATAACCATGTCGGCTTTGAACGTTTTAGCCCGCTTGGACCTTTAGCGCTGTTACCATTACCGGGTGAATACCGTCGTTCAGTGGTTTGGCCGGTGCAAAAAGGTACAGAAGGCGAATGGCTGGGCGATGAAAATGACCAGCACTTCCTTAATGCTTTACAGCAAACCTATGGTGACCGTGCGGGTAAATTCCAGAAAACTGCTAAGCGTTTTAGTTACCCTTTGTCGCAAGTTTTGGCAGAAAAACAGGCTGTTGGACGTGTGGTACTGATGGGCAATGCAGCCCATACCATCCACCCGGTAGCCGGTCAGGGCTTTAACCTGTGTATGCGTGATGCTTATGTTTTGCTCCGTTATTTAATAGAACAAGTCGCAAAGCAAGCCGACTTAGGTGATGCAGCCATGCTGCAAGACTATGAAAAATCCCGTCTGACCGATCAGCAACGTGTGATCAAGTTCTGTGATTCGGTGGTGCGTGGTTTTAGCAATAACAACCCTGTTCTAAAATTCATTCGTAATACCGGCTTGGTCGCTTTTGATACCATTCCAGGGATTAAACCTCTGGTTGCCAATTATGCAATGGGGTTAAAAGCATGAGTCAAGTTCAATCTGATGTTTTAAATGTGGTCATTATAGGTGGTGGTCTGGTTGGTGGTCTGACTGCATTGCTGTTAGCTCAAGGTGGTGTGCAGGCCACGGTACTGGATGCAGCCCCCATTCTGGATGCAGAGAAAACCAAAAGTGTTGCCAACCCGCGTGTGTTGGCACTCAGCCAGGCGACCATTCATTTACTGAAAACGGCCGGTGTTTGGGATAGGCTGGCACGCCAACAGCCATACACAGGCATGCAAGTGTGGAATAAAAATGGCTATGGTGAAATTAACTTTGGGCATGCAGCAGAGCAAATGCCATCGGTTGAGCAAGCTTTGGGTTCAATGGTCGAGCCAAGTTTGTTGAACTTGGCCATTCAAGAAAAAATGCTGGAGCAGCTTCAGGATTATCGTACTCAGGTTAAGGTCACAGCTATAGAGCAGGGCGTAGCGGGAATCTGGCAGATTCATCTGGCAGACGGCACCCAATTAAAAACCAGACTGCTGATTGGCGCGGATGGTGCAAATTCCTTTGTTCGTGAACAGGCCTTTATTGATCTCGATATTCTGGATTATAAACAGGCCGGTTTGAGCTGTGCCATTCGAACTGCCCAGCCGCATCAACATGTGGCTCGTCAGATTTTTCTGGAAACTGGCCCATTGGCCTTTTTACCGATGGCCAGTTTAAAGCCGGAACAGCAAGGCTATTGGCAATCCATTGTCTGGACATTACCAGATGATTATGCAGCAGAATATGCCGCTTTAAATGATGCCGATTTTACTGCATTGCTCACGCGTGAAAGTCATCACATGCTGGGTGAGGTTTTAGAGGCAACGCCACGAGCACAGTTTCCGCTTAAAGCACGTGCCGCACAGCAGTATGTCAAAGCCGGTTTAGCCTTGATTGGAGATGCCGCACATGTGATTCATCCACTAGCTGGTCAAGGGGTCAATATTGGCTGTCTGGACGCAGCCATTTTATGCGATGTACTGTTGCATGATTTGAAACGTGGAGTATGGGCGCATGAACAAACCTTACAGCGCTATGAACACCGCCGTAAAGGTCAAAACGATGCCATGATGCACAGCATGTCTGCAATTGGATGGATGGAAACGACCCAACTGTTTCCCGTGGTTTGGGCACGAAATTTTGGCTTAAAACAAGTGGAGCAACATGCGGCATTAAAAGATGCCTTCATGGCTCAAGCCAACGGATTGCAGATCTTAAAAGATACACGATATGCGGTTTAAGGCTGAAAAACTGTTTTTTGTACAAATATTTATACAAGGTTACTTTTTTGATTAAAAAAGATACGATTTTTTTTAAATTGACTCTATGCGAAACCTACAGAGATTGCTAAATTTCTTCCTAGTTCGCAATCAATTCAAATTGAAGTGATAGACGTCATTTTTGGGGAGAAAGAAAGATGACAGATATGAATGACTACGATGATGTAGAAGATACTGCAGTAGATGAAGATGAAGCAAAAGCTGCTGAAAAAGGTGCATCTGACAGTGATTCAGTTGCAACTGATGGTGATGTGGCTGAAGCTGAAACACTGACAGTGACTGCTAAACTGAAACAGCGTCAAGCACTGGAAGATGAGGTGGCTGCTTTCCTTGCGCGTGGCGGTCGTATTACTGAAGTGCCTGCAGACGAGTCAGCAAAAGATTAATTGATTCTTTTGTCGGGTTTGGCTACAGAATAAAAAGCATCACTTTTCGTGATGCTTTTTGCTTTTGAACTGACAGTTGCTCAGACCTTATTGCTAAGTTCCAACGCGCGCTGATACGCCACTTTCTTTTTTATTCCGGTTAAATCTGCGGCCAATTGTGAAGCTGCTTTTACGGATAAATCCTGTAATAAACGGGTCAATAGCTGGTCCAGTTTTTCCTGTTCCAGATCCTTTTCTTCAGTTGCACCGCCAATGACCAGCACAATTTCACCTTTTTGCTGGTTGTGGTCAGCTTCAATAAACTGAACCAGTTCTGCCAAAGTCATCTTTTTGATGGTTTCAAAGGTTTTGGTAATTTCACGGGCAAAACCCACAGGACGATTGGCACCAAATACCTGGGCCATATCTTTGACCGACTCTAAAATACGATGTGGTGCTTCGTAAAAAATCAGGGTCTGGGTTTCATCTTTCAGTTTTTCCAGCTGGCTCAGACGTTGTGACTGGCGTGAAGGTAGGAAACCTTCGAAACTGAAGCGGTCACTCGGTAAACCGACAGAACTGAGTGCTGCAATGGCTGCACAGGCACCGGGAACAGGAATAACGCGAATATTATGTTCTTGTGCTGCACGAACCAGTTTAAACCCCGGATCGCTAATCAGCGGCGTACCTGCATCACTGATCAGTGCCATATTTTCGCCATTCAGCAAGCGCTGGATCAAGATGTTAATTTTATTGCTTTCATTATGTTCGTGACAGGCAGTCAGTGGAGTTGATATATTAAAGTGCTTTAATAATTGAGCGGAAGTACGCGTATCTTCTGCTGCGATGATACTTACAGACTTTAGAATATCAATAGCACGATAAGTAATGTCATCTAAGTGCCCAATTGGGGTCGCTACAACAAATAACTGAGCACTCATAAGGTTTCTCCAATGTTGAATAATAATAAAAAATTAATTGGCTTCATCCTGTATTGCATTTTCAATCACGCTCAAGCTGAAGTGCTGGTCATTTTACCCGAATCGGGACCTTTGGCGCGAGCCGGATTAAGTGTCAAACAGGGTTTTATGAATGCTTATCAGGCATCAGAGCTGGAAACCCCCATTAAATTTGTAAACTCGGACAAAAAACCGATTGCGCAGTTGCTTAAACAAAATGTCAATAAAAAAACCCAGATGGTGATCGGACCTTTAGCCCGTCAGGATGTGGAAGCTTTAATCAAGGCAAAGCCGAAGGTTCGAGTTCTGGCCTTAAATGATGCATCATCGCAGTTTGCCAACGTTGAACAATTTAGTTTGTCCAAGCAGGATGATGCGGTGGCACTGAATCAGGTATTGCAGAATGACAAAATCAAAGAGCTTTATGTGTTGCAGCAAAAAGATGCTGAAATTGATAATGAACTGTTTCTGATTTCTTTACTCACTCAAACAAATTACCGCCTGAATTTAATCGAAGAAGCACCCAAAAAGTTAAATAAGCATACTGGTTTATTATTATTGGGGAATAATGCCTGGCTGAATAAGCTGCCCCAGTTGCCGCATAAAAACATTTATATTTTAGCAAATGCCGTTGAACAAGGTCAGACATTGCCGGTAGGGGTAAAATTTTGTGATGCTCCGGCCTTATATGGCTCGGAATGGCCAGATGTCATCCAGGCTGTTCAAGCAAATGCCATTCCCATAGCCTATCAGCGCCTGATCGCTTTTGGTGGCGATGCCTGGCATATTGCGAGCCAGTATTTGGCTGAACCCAATTTAAAAAGTATGCAGTTTCAGGGACGTACCGGACTAGTTCAAGTCAATAACAATCAAATCCAGCGCATTCCACATTGCTTCGAAAATACTAAAAAGGGAATCCGGGCATTGTTATGACAAAGCTTGCGGCACATTTAAACTTGGGGCAATGGGCTGAACAGCAGACTTTAATATTATTGCAGGCTCAAGGCTTCCAGCTGATTGTGGCAAATTATCATTGCCGTTACGGGGAAATTGACCTGATTGTACAGCAGGCTCAGGAACTGGTTTTTGTCGAAGTCAAAGCACGTTCAGTCACCCAGTATGCCCAGTCCTTCGAAAGCATTTCTTTTTCCAAACGGCGCAAAATTATGAAATCGGCGCTGTGCTTTTTACATGCCCATCCGGAATTGCAAACCTTTTATTGTCGTTTTGATGTGATTTGTTTTGATTTTCTTCAACAATTTGCAAAAACCATACAGCAAGATTTTTCTAAATTCACTTATGATCAACAATGGATTGAAAATGCTTTTACTTTTGATGAAGAGTTTATTAATCTTTGAACAAAATCATAGCGTAAATGCTGACATAAAATAGAACTGAATAATGAGGAGTCTTGCTGAGTGTTTAACCGTATTGCAATGACGTTACTGTGTGTAGCAAGTTTATCTGGTTGTGCAAGTTTTATCTCGAGTGGCACAGGATCGGCCCCGGTAGGTACAGAAAGTGGCGCCCGTTCTCTTGGACAGGTGTTTATCGATTCCTCTATAGAACGTACCGCTAAAATCAATTTATATAAATTAGACAGTCGCTTTAAACAATCTCGTGTCAATATTGAAAGTTTTCATGGCAATGTATTGTTAACCGGTCAAGTGCCGGATGCACACTTAAAACAGTTGGCTGAAGATAATGTCCGTGCCATGAGTGATGTAAAAACCGTACATAATTACATTGCTGTGGGTAACCAGATTGGTTATAGCACTATTATGCAAGATACCACGGTAACTGCGAATACACGTGGTCTGATTATGAAAGCCGTGGTAGTGTCTGATAGCAAAGTGCGCATTCACACCGAAGATGGTGTTTTATATGTGATGGGGCGTTTAAATACTGCGGAAATTAATGATCTGAATCAGGTGCTGCAACAAGTCGGCAATGTCACCAAAATTATTACTCTGATTGACAATGTGGAACAGTCTGCTATAAGGACTTCAAGTTTTAGTAGTCCTGTCGTGAATGCACAGCCTGTCGAACAGACACCAGTGGCTATTGATCCGGATCAAGCAGAGCCCACCTATGCTCAATAAGGTTGTACAAACAGTTAGAAAGGAAATCCAGCAAAAAGTCGAAAAAGTGCAAATCCTGTACAAGGATTTTCGCCTTTACGATTTTGGTAGCTATGCCTTAAACCGTTTAACCCCGCGTAAAGGCTATACGGTAATTGAAAACATTGCTTATGGCTTGAAAGCCCGGCAACGCCTGGATATTTTTACCAGCGAAGTACCGCGTGAACAGCGTGCTTTAATTGTATTTGTGCATGGTGGGGCATGGCTGCATGGAGATAAAAAAGATTACCGCTTTGTGGGAGAGGCTTTCGCCAGAGAAGGCTATGATGTTGCGGTGATCAATTATCATCTTGCTCCCGAGCATGTATTTCCCAGTTATATTGATGATCTGAGCCTGGCATTAAACTATTTGACTCAGCATCAGTCCAGATACAATATTCAGACGGAAAAACTGGTATTGATGGGCCATTCAGCCGGTGCATTTAATGTCATGTCGGCACTCTATCATCCGACACCTTACCCTTTGCAATGCCGCAGCCAGATTCGAGCCATTATTGGTTTGTCTGGCCCTTATCATTTTGATTATAAAGATGATCCGATCTGTGCAGATGCCTTTGATCAAAGCGTACCTTATCAACAGGTGATGCCTTATTATTTTGTTGAAACCAATACCGTGCGACATTACCTGTTTTTAGCGGCAAATGATCAGGTGGTCGGTCATAATAATTCCGAAGATCTACATCGTATTCTGCAGGAAAAGGGTAATCATAGCCAGATGATTACCATCCCGGGTACTGGACATGTGTCCATTATGGGTTCTGTTTCCAGTTTGTTCAGTCGCTATTTCCAGACCAAGAAACAAATTTTGGCGGTTCTGGATGAAGCTTTAAAACCCTAGTTTATAGCCATTCACGGGTATCATCTGCTACGGGATGACCTTCGGTAATATGTTTAATCATGGCGTAGGCAATACTGCCTTTAAATGGAATTTCAGGCAGTTGATCCATTTTAAAGAATTGCGCGTCGCTAATTTCTTCTTCTTGCAGCTTGATTTCTCCAGAAGCATATTCAGCACGGAAGGCGAGCATCAAGTTACTCGGGAAAGGCCAGGGCTGGCTGGCAAGATACTGAATATTTTTTACTTTTAATCCCACTTCCTCAAAAGTTTCACGGCGTACAGCTTCTTCCAGCGTTTCTCCTACCTCAACAAAACCGGCAATCAGACCGTACATATTACTTTTGTTGTTGGCATTTTTAGCCAGCAAAATTTCATCTTGACCACGGGTAATGATGGTGATGACGCAGGGCTGTACCCGCGGATATTGATGATAACCACATGCTGGGCAAACCATGGCATATTCAGTCGCATGGGCTTCAGTTGGATGTCCACAATGACTACAGAACTTGTGGTTGCGGCGCCATTCTAACAGCTGGATGGCACGACTGGCGGCTTCAAACTGTTGGGTATCCCACAAGGTTAACAATTGACGGATAGGAACCAGTTGCAAGCCTGCTGGAATAGGCTCATTTTCGAGAAGGTCACGGGCAATCACCTGATCACCCGTGTTGAAGTGAAGGTCACTTGCTAAACGTTCTACCCGAGGGAGTTGAAAGTTTTCATCGACTAGAAGTTGATGTTGATGGAAGATATAAGCAAGTGACAATTCAGACATTAGGCAACAGTTTTCAGTTTTTCGCTACTTTGCAATGCTACATCAAACATGGACTGGAGGACAGGCTGTTTCGATTTTAAATTGTCGATCAGCATGTCGGCACTGGCTAAAGTATCGAGGGTGTGGTTGATTTGTTCAGCAGTGATCGTTGCAGAATTTTCAATTTGCTGTTGAATAAAGGTCGCAGCTGTATTCAATGAAGTTCGACCTGATTCGGCATTTAAGAACAGCAGGGCACCACCAATTTCACGCAATTGGGTTGGAATATTCTCAAGCGCAGCCAGATTTTGATCTTGCAGGTACTGCATCAAGATTTGGCTGGAAAGCTCAATCACGGCTCTAGTTTCGTTCAGTAAAGCCTCATGTGCTTCATCTAAACGGTCTAAAGAAATGTTCATATTATTTACACGAAGTTGTAAACGGCTTGAGGTGTAATGGCGTTCAAGGACTCCAATCGAGTTCATTGCTGACAAAATGCAATTCATCAACTGCTGTGCAAAATTTTCATCTTTTAAGATATCACCTTGGCTAAGTGATGCAGCCTGACGCGATAAATCGTTATATGCTTCATTTAGGTTCAATACTTTAAAGATATTGGCAAGATTGAGTAATTGAGCTTGCAGTTGCTGCGTTTTCTCAGCGGTCATGTTTTGATAGTTGAATTCGATATCATTACGAATTTGCGCCATTTCTGTGGTCACAAGTTCACTAATGGTATGCATGGTATCAAAATCAGGACCATAAAGATGGCGGCTAAATACCTGCAATTGGGTATCGGTCAAATGATCTTCACCAATGTTTAACTGGCTACGGATATGTTGAGCCGTCTCATCTTCCTGACTAATACACAAGCTTAAGATGTTGGCTAGATCAGACAGACTTGGCTTGAAGCGATCTGGAGCACTAAAATATTGTGCCATATTGCGTTCAATACCGATCAGGGTGCGTAAACGTGCATCATTGATCAATAAATGGTTCACCTGATTAAATGCCACATGCACCAGATTCCAGTATTGTTTGCTTGGCGTATTTTCTGCCAGACCTGCCAAATAGGCACCGACCAGTTTGATCGCCTGCAGGTCAAATTCAGTTTCTTCCTGTTTCAGCAGCTTGTTTAAAGACAGTTTGTACAGGCGATGTACATATTGTGACTTTTCCAGACTTGGTGCTTGAGGCAGCTTAAAATCAGGAGTAATACAGTCCAGTAATGGCTCGATATACTGACCTTCATGGCTAATCGGTTTACCCAGCACAATTTCCAGACGATTCAGGGTTTCGAGCAGGAATTGTGGAATTTTAACTTCGCGTAAGCAAATAAATTCGATGTAACGTTTCAACATGGTGGTGCCTTCACTTAGGGCCACCACTTCCTGAGTATTAATTTGCGCAGGATTCTGCATAATCTTGCGCATTAACTCTGCTGAGTACTGGGCAATTTTAGCCAGACTTTGCATATCAATGAGCGCAAGCACCTGGGCACATTGTTCAAACTGATTTAGTGCATCGTCAATACCAAAGGGTAAAGTGTGGTCTTCTGCCAAAGAACTCACCGCTGATTCAACTAATTTAATGGAGTTATCAACCTCATTTTTTATTATCAGCAATGCAGTCGGGTCAAAATGAATAGAGGTTTGGTAAGAAGACATGGATCTGCACCTTTCCTAGTGTTTTATCTGTTTATGAGTAGCCCGTTCAAGGCCAAACTTCTTTACGTTTAACTATAACGTAACTGTTAAACGTTTAAATACAAAAAACCACTAGAAATGTAGATTTTATTTTGCAAAAAGACAAGCTGTTCCATGTTTTTCTTCAAATTGTTTGACCCAATTCTCATGTTCTGCTAATTCTTCGGCTGAAGGTAAAATCACAGGCAGCTCTATTTGTACAGTGGAGCGGGCTGCTTGACTCTGTTGTTGCTCGGCTTCGGTCAGGGTATCCATATCGAAAGACACCTGACCGCCGGTCATGGCTAGGTAGACATCCGCCAGAATTTCGGCATCGAGTAAGGCACCGTGGAAAGTACGGTCACGCTGCGGAATTTCATAACGGCGCACCAAAGCATCGAGAGAGTTCTTTTGTCCCGGGTGCTTGTTCTTGGCCATGGCCAAGGTATCGGTCACTTCACAGACTTCCGATAAGGTCACAAAGCCTGCACGTTTGAACTCCATATCGAGGAAGTTCATATCGAAGGTGGCATTATGCGCAATAATTTCTGCACCTTTTAGGTAGTCAAACAGCACATCGGCAATTTCTGCATAAAGCGGTTTGTCTTTCAGAAACTCATCTGAAATACCGTGAATATTTTCAGATTCACCCACCGGTTTTTGCGGGTTGATATAAATATGAATCGAACTGCCAGTCAGTTTGCGGTTGACCATTTCAATCGCGCCCACCTCAATAATCCGGTCCGTGTCCTGAAAATAGAAACCGGTGGTTTCGGTATCCAGAATTAGCTGGCGAGGACCATGAACTTCTTTGCTTCGTGGCGTAATCATGATATGCGGGTGCAGGGGTTTATCCGAAGCAGTCGTAATGTTAGGTACAATCGTGTCCAGATCTTCACTTTGTTCCTGCATACTATTTGCCTGATCGGTTTCTTGTTCTGTGTTTTCTAACAATGTGCTTTCTAAGACTTCACTTTCTGAAGGCTCATTTACTAAAGACTCATTGTCTAAAATTTCATTGTCATCTTGCAGCTCGGCTTCCATCAGGTCGAAACCAAAGGGGTCATCTAACAACCAGTCTTTTTCAGCTTTTTTTTTATCCAGCATGTCGGCTTGTTCTAAAACAGTTTCGGCAGATGATAATAGATTTTTCATGGCTTTTAAGGTTTGATCGGCGCCCCGATTGGCCAGTTGATCGGCCATCTCATTACCCGGATGTCCGGCATGACCTTTGATCCAGTTCCATTCAATGTCACGACCCTGACAAGTCGCATCCAGTAATTTCCACAGGTCCGGATTTTTGACATCTTTCCAGTTTTTCTTTTTCCAGCCATGAATCCATTCGGTAATGCCTTGTTTGACATATTTGGAATCGGTCCAGATGATCAGTTTGGCATCGTGTGGACAAAACTGAATACCTTCAATTGCCGCGGTGAGTTCCATGCGGTTATTGGTGGTTTCCGCTTCTCCGCCACACAGTTTATGCTTTTCCGATTCTGTAATGATATATGCACCCCAACCGCCTAAACCAGGATTGCCGCGACACGCGCCATCGACATAGAGAGTGATTGTTTGAGTCATATAAACCAAATCCGAACGCTAAAATGAGAGTCAAATAAACCAAGTGATTGGCATATTGTATAACGCAATTTCACTTTAAAAGTGTATTACACGGTTATTTTTTAAATTCTTGTAACATTTATAGTGAAATCGCGCTAAATTAATCCCTTGTGTCTCCCTCATGCTTCACTACAATGGCAGATCTAAAAAATAAATTTTATACGAGTTGTTTGGATTTTTTTATGTATAAACCAACCGCGATTTTGTGGCAGCCTACATTACCCAATTTTTTAAAAATAACAGTACTGGGTTCAGCTTTAGCTGCATTGGGACTGTCAGGCTGTTCTTCAAGCCAAAGTGTGACACATGGCTCAAAATCGAAAATGGTGGGTTCATCCGGATACCTGGATGCCGACAGCTTGGATTCATTGGAAGATTTATTGTCTGCAACAGACATGAGCGCAGTAGAAGGCGATCGCCTGCTGATCTTGAAACATGGTGATGTCTGGAAGCGTATGACCGTCGGTTTCAAGATGGATCAGAGCCATTGGGACTCCCGTATTGAAGCACAGCGCGGCTGGTTCATTTCCCGACAACCTTATCTGGACCGTTTAAGTGCCCGTGCTTCACGTTATCTTTATCATACGGTGAAAGAAGCGGAACGCCGTGGTTTGCCAACAGAACTGGCTTTATTGCCGATTATTGAAAGTTCCTATGACCCTGCAGCGACCAGTAGTGCAGCCGCTGCCGGGATGTGGCAATTTATCCCAAGTACCGGACGGATTTATGGTTTAAGACAGACCAGTCTGTATGATGGCCGTCGTGATGTGGTGGAATCGACCCGTGCAGCTTATGAGTTTTTAGGTGGACTATATAACCAGTTTGGTTCATGGGAACTGGCTTTGGCGGCTTATAATGCGGGTCCGGGACGGATCCAGCAGGCGATTAACCGCAATAAGGCAGCCGGCTTGCCTACAGATTACTGGTCACTGAAACTGCCTCAGGAAACCATGAACTATGTGCCACGCTTCCTGGCCGTAGCGCAAATTATTAAAAATCCGGGGGCCTATGGGGTGTCTTTACCACCGATTGCCAACCGTCCTCACTTTAGGGAGGTATCGGTCGGGCCGGTAAACTTAAATGAAGTCGCCTCCATTACCGGTTTAAGCCGTGCCGAGCTGTACCAGTTAAATCCAGGACATCGTGGGGACTGGGTTGATGAGCAAAGCCCGATGAAGATCATTATTCCTGCGGATTTAAGCCCTGCTATTGATGCAAGGCTCAAGAAACTCTCACCGAGTTCAGGTGCGCTATGGGCAAGCACGGCAAAACCCTTTACTCCGGAAAGAAGCAATCCGCCTGAGTTAAATATGCAAGTGATTAATCCGGCCAAAACAGCACCACCGGTATTAGCTACAAACACGCCTAAAAGTTCTCAGCCAGCCACTGCTACCCCAGTGAATGCGGCAAATCCTGTGGCAGTAACAAAGCCTTCAAGTAGCAAACGTATGGCTACGCCTCAAGGCCCTGATGCCTTGGCATCTTTTGCTGCAAATAGCGATATTCCAAGTGCACCACGTATTCCTGTTGCGGTGAGTCAGGTGGCGAATGTCAAGCCTGTGACGGTAGAACCTCCATTGTCTGCTGCTGAGCGTGAGCAGATTATGGCGGCAGTGAAAGCAGAAGGTGAAAATAAAACGCTAGAACAGGTACTGCAACCGGTAGCCAGTAAAGCTGAACAGGAAAAAGTCGTAGCAGAAATTAAAGCGATTGCACCGCAAGGCACCGAAATAGTCGATCCGTTTGACGGCAAAATCAAGTTAACGGCCATTCAAACCAGTTTGTCGGTCGCTGAACAGCAAGGTAAGGAGTTAACCAAAGGTTTTGCTTATCCAAAAGGTGTGGCGGAAAGTACCAAGCCTGATTCAGATGAAGCCAAACGTAACCAGGGCAAAAATTACGTTAAGACAGATACTGAAATTGTAGTGGTTGCACCGAAAGGAAAACGCAGTACCTATACCGTTCAACAGGGCGATACTTTAGCCGTTATTGCCATGAAAAATGGCCTGAACTGGCGTGATGTAGCCAAATGGAACCAGATTGATCCAAACTCTCCGCTGTACGTGGGAACCAGTATTTATTTATATGATGCCAAACCACAAAATAGTGAAAAAAATACCGAAACTTCATCATCGGCCAAGTCTAAAGCACAGCCTGAAACCTATGTAGTTCAGGCCAATGACAGTCTGACCGGAGTGGCCAGCCAGTTTGGCTTGTCGGTGAAGCAGCTGGCAGATTTCAACAATTTATCGGTCAGCAGCGGTTTACGTGTCGGGCAAAAATTATCGTTAAAAGAAACTGCTCAAAGTCATTCCGATATTGTTGAAACTAAGAACAATAATTCAAAATCCGCTGCTAAAGTGAAAACCAAATCTTATGTGGTCAAACGTGGTGAATATCTCAAACTGATTGCTGACCGTTATGCATTATCCAATCAGGAGTTGGCCGATTTAACCAGCGGATTAACTGCAGGCAGCAGTTTAATGGTGGGACAAAAAATTAATGTGCCACTGCATGAAGTAAACAGCAAGCCGGAAGAAAAAGTGAGTCCGGTTAAAATAGATCCGGTAGTTATTGAGCCATCCTATAAAACGGAAAATTATCAGGTGCAACGTGGCGATACCCTGTCGAGTATTGCAGCCAAATCGAAAATTTCCTTAACCGAACTGGCACAGCTGAATAAATTATCCAACAACAGTGGCGTTCGGGTAGGTCAAACTTTGAAGATTCCTGTAAGTTCAACTGTTCCGGAGAGTTATACCGTGCAATCCGGGGATAGTCTGTCGGCCATTTCTGCCAAATACAATTTAGGCATGGATTATATTGCCAATATCAACGGTATTAACCGCAATACGGGTTTACGTGTAGGACAGCGTTTGAAACTGACGGGTGAAGAACCTGTCGCAGCATCTAACAAAGTAGAAGCGAAAATTGAAAAAGTCAGCTTTGAAAAGAGTGATAGCCATGTAGTTAAATCTGGCGAGACATTAAGCAATATTGCGAAAAAATATCATTTACAGCTGGATTATTTAGCTGCATTGAATGGCTTAACCCGCAATTATACGGTCCGTATTGGGCAACGTTTAAAAATTGACGGGGATCTGCCAAAACTGGATGCTAAAGTGGATGAGCCTATCGCAAAAGCAGTGAAATCATCTAAAAATACCGATGCTTATACCGTGAAAGCGGGCGAGTCTTTAAATGCCATTGCCAACCGGACAGGGGTATCGGTTGCTGAATTGGCGGCGATGAATGATTTGAATGTTCGTGCCGGTTTACGTGTGGGGCAGCAGATTGTTATTCCTAAAACTGTGGTTGAATATAAAGTCAAACGTGGCGATACCCTGATTGGGCTGGCCAGCCGTTATGGTGTGGAAAGTTCCAAACTTGCAGAAATGAATGATATGCAACCCAATAAACAATTGCGCATTGGTGATGTGATTAAAGTTCCAAACTTATAATAAATGCAAAGACAGGGAGTCAGTTTAGATGTCATTTGCCAGGGCGAAATATTGGGGTTTTGCATGGGGGCTTAGTCTTTTGACACAAGGGCTATGGGCTGCCGTGCAGACTAAGCCCTATATTGCCATTCATAGCCAGCCGAAATATGCTGGCTTGTCGGTCATGCCCTATGCCAATCCCCAGGCGCCTAAAGGTGGCTATTTAAGTACTGCCAGTAATGGGACTTTTGACAATTTAAACAGTATGAATGGCAAAGGCAGCTCAACCGATGGGGTGGAATACCTGTTTGATTCGCTGATGTCGAATTCGCTGGATGAGCCGGGGGTGATGTATCCTTTGCTAGCGGAGAAAGTGACTTATGATCCCAAGCAGACCCAATTTGTCATTTTCCATCTCAATCCCAAAGCACGTTTTAGCGATGGCAGTGCAGTGACTGCCGAAGACATCAAATTCACTTTTGATACGTATCAAACCAAGTCCAATCCGGGACTGCAAATGTATCTGGCCGATCTGGATAAAACCGAAGTATTGTCTAAATATGCAGTCAAGATGAGTTTTAAGTCTGCCAATAATGCAGAGATGCCGCTGATTCTGGCGCAAATGCCAATTTATTCAAAACGCGATTGGCAGAAGAAGGATTTCACTCGGGTCACCATGCAACCGATTTTGGGATCAGGTCCATACTTGATTGATCGCATAGATGCAGGACGCAGTATTAGCTATAAACGCAATCCAAACTATTGGGGTAAAGACTTAGCGGTTAATAAAGGACGATATAACTTTGATCGCCTGAAATATGTCTATTACCGCAATCTGGATATTGCCTTTGAAGGCTTTAAGTCGGGCCAATATACCCTGCATGAAGAATTTACCGCACGTAAATGGGTGACTGAATATCATTTTCCCGCCGTCCAAGCAGGCATGGTGGTGAAATACCGGTTCCAGCACCAGAACCCGATTCCAACACAAAGTTTTGTCTTTAATACCCGTCGTGCGCCTTTTCAAGACATCCGGTTTCGCCAAGCCATCACCTATGCTTATGATTTTGAATGGCAAAACAAGGCGCTGTTTTACGGACAGTATCGACGCTTACAAAGCTATTTTGCCAACAGTGAATTGGAAGCCAAAGGCACGCCCAGTCCTGCAGAGCTGGCCATTTTAAAACCCTATCTAGCCCGACTGAATCCGATTCAGCGGCAGGGAGTGCTGCAAAATTGGAAATATCCGGTGTCGGATGCCAGCGGATTTAATCGCAATAATCTGCTGACTGCACGCCAGTTGCTCATCAAAGCCGGCTATACCTTTAAAAATGGCCGTTTGCTGGATACCCAAGGCAAGCCGATCCGGATTGAATTTTTAATCCATCAGGATGGTTTGCAGCGTACCCTGATGCCTTTTATTCGCAATATGAAACGTTTGGGTGTGGAAGTGGCGATCCGCCATGTCGATGTGCCGCAGTATATCGAGCGCATGCGGACCAAGGATTTTGACATGACCACCAACGTGATGCCGCAGTCGCTCAATCCGGGCAATGAGCAGGCACAGTTCTGGGGCAGTGCATCGGCAGATCAGCCGGGAAACTACAACTATGCCGGTATTAAAAATCCTGTGATTGATGCGATTGTACAGCAGGTTATTCATGCACCGAGTCGTGAGCAACTGGTGCTGAAAACCCGGGTGCTGGATCGTTTATTGCGTGCCGGTTATTATCAAATTCCGACCTATGGCAAGGGTGAAAACTGGTTTGCTTACTGGAACATGTATCATCAACCGAAAGTGAAACCGAAGTTGTCATCGGGCATTGACTACTGGTGGAGTGATGCCGGGCAAGCGCAAAAAGTGACCCGGTATTTAGGTCAAAAATAAACAATAAGTCATAACGCAGGCACAGGGAACACTGTTTCGATGGGCATATATATATTAAAAAGACTGCTGCTGATTATTCCAACGCTGTTTTTCATTTTGTTGATTAACTTTGTGGTGATCCAGATTGCGCCGGGTGGACCGGTTGAGCAAGCCATTCAACAGGCAGAAGCTTTTCAGGGCCTGGGTGCAACGGGTGGCGAAACTGCTGCTGCAAAAAATAATTATCAGGGAGCAAAAGGTTTAAGTGCAGAAATGGTGGAAAAGATTAAAGCCCAATACGGCTTTGATCAGCCTGCGCACATCCGCTTCTGGGACATGCTGAAAAGTTATGCCAGCTTCGATTTCGGCAGCAGTTTTTTTAAAGACAAGCCGGTGACGCAATTGTTGTGGGAAAAAATGCCTGTGTCCCTGTCTTTGGGTTTATGGAGCACTTTGCTGATTTATCTGGTGTCTATTCCCTTAGGCATTAAAAAAGCCCGTCAGCATGGCATGCTGTTTGATAAATCTACTTCGCTGTTACTGGCGATTGGTTATGCCGTGCCTGCCTTTGTATTTGCGGTGTTACTGATTGTGTTCTTTGCCGGTGGTTCCTATTTTCAGTGGTTCCCGCTGCAAGGTTTGGTATCGGAAAATTTTCACAGTCTAAGCTGGCTGGGCAAAATCAAAGACTATTTCTGGCATATGACCTTGCCTTTACTGGCGATGGTGATTGGCGGTTTTGCTGGGTTGACCTATCTGACCAAATATTCCTTTATGGAAGAATTAAACAAGCAGTATGTACTGGCAGCGCGCTCTAAAGGCCTGACAGAATCACGGGTACTCTATGGTCATGTTTTTCGTAATGCCATGCTTATAGTGATTGCCGGTTTGCCTGAAGCGCTGATCGGGATTTTCTTTGTTGGCAACCTGTTTATTGAAATTATCTTCAATCTGGATGGTTTGGGGCTGCTGGGCTTTGAAGCCATCCAGCAGCGTGATTATCCGGTTATTTTCGGAACCCTGTTCTTATTTACCTTGCTGGGTCTGATTCTGCGATTAATCAGTGATGTGCTGTATCAGGTGATTGACCCGCGGATTAATTTTGATTCGCGAGGTGCTGAATAATGTCCCCGTTAATGCAAGCACGCCTGAAACGCTTTCAGGAAAATAAACTCGGTTTTGGCTGCTTAATCCTTTTTGCCGTGATTTTTGTGTTGTCGCTGGCTTCTGAATTGATCGCCAACGATAAACCGCTGTTGGTAAGCTATAAACATTCACTGTATGTGCCGGTGTTCAAGTCTTATCCGGAAACGACTTTTGGCGGGGTGTTTGAAACTGAAGCTGATTATAAAGACCCGGTCGTGCAGCAATTGATTGATGAAAAAGGCTGGGCGATCTGGCCACTGATTCAATATTCCTATCAAACACCCAATTTGGAACTGGCAGTACCGGTGCCATCTGCACCGACCTCGCAAAACTGGTTAGGTACCGATGATCAGGGACGTGATGTATTGGCCCGTATTCTATATGGTTTGAGGGTTTCACTGCTATTTGGTTTTGCACTCACAATTGCATCAGCGCTTTTAGGTATTGCTGTAGGTGCGATTCAGGGCTATTACGGTGGCTGGGTCGATTTATTGGGACAGCGTATCCTGGAGGTATGGGGCGGTTTGCCGATGCTATTCATGGTGATGATTCTGGTCAGCATGTTTACTCCAAACGTCTACTGGCTGTTTCTGATCATGCTGTTATTTGGCTGGACCACTTTGGTCGGTCTGGTACGTGCGGAATTTTTAAAGGCGCGTCATCTGGACTACGTCCGTGCCGCACGTAGTCTGGGCGTCACAGACCGAACCATTATGCTGCGCCACATCTTGCCCAATGCCATGAGTTCCAGCCTGTCACAGCTCCCTTTTATGCTCACAGCCAACATCACTGCACTGACGGCATTGGACTTTTTAGGCTACGGTTTACCACCGGATGCAGCCTCTTTAGGCGAGCTGTTGTTGCAGGGTAAATCCAACCTGAATTCACCATGGCTGGCACTATCCGGCTTCTTTACTCTGGCCATTGTCCTATCTTTACTGATTTATATTGGGGAGGCGACACGTGATGCATTCGATCCAAGACGCCAATAATCCGCAAGCCTTGTTAAGCGTGCAGCATTTAAATATCCGGCAAGCAGAGCATGTGCTGGTAGCTGACCTGAATTTTCAGTTGCATGCCGGTGAAACCGTTGCACTGGTCGGTGAAAGTGGTTCGGGTAAGTCGATTAGCAGTTTGGCTTTACTCGGACTGTTACCCAGTACTTTGAAGATTCAAGGTCAGGCCTTATTGGGACAGCAAAATCTACTGGCACTGAAAACTGAACAGTTACGACAAATTCGTGGCCAGAAAATTGCCATGATTTTTCAGGAACCGATGACGGCTTTAAATCCCTTGCACAGGGTGGAAAAAATTATTGGTGAAACCTTATTGCTGCAAGGCTGGTCCAAACAAAAGGCCAAAGCACGAATTATTGAATTATTAAAAGATGTCGGCATTCCCGACCCTGAAGAGAAATTGCGCCGTTATCCGCATGAGCTTTCTGGCGGACAGCGGCAGCGCGTGATGATTGCCATGGCACTGGCCTTAGATCCGGACATTCTGATTGCCGATGAGCCGACCACAGCACTGGATGTTACCTTGCAAGCACAGATTTTAAAACTGCTTAAATCTTTGCAGCAAAGCCGAAATATGGCGATGATTCTGATCAGCCATGATCTTAATCTGGTACGTCGCTATGCCGATCAGGTCATTGTAATGAACAAAGGTGTAGTAGAAGAACAGGGCAGCGTAGCGGAAATATTTCAATATCCGAAACAGGCCTATACCCGAGATTTACTGAATCATGATTTTGGTGAGGCGCTACACATTCCAGAAGCTGAAAATTTATTGACCTTAAAGCAGGTTGCAGTGAAGTTCCCGATCAAGCAGGGATTACTCAACTGGGTCAAAGGCTATTTTATTGCGGTCGAGCCTTTGGACTTACAATTAGCCCAAGGTGAATCGATTGGTATTGTCGGTGAAAGCGGTTCAGGTAAAAGTTCACTGGCTTTGGCTATTAGCCGTTTGATCAAAAGTGACGGTGAAATTGTGCTGCTCGGTACCGATTTAAACCAATGCAATGAAAAACAGTTACGGCCTTTACGTGCCGAATTTCAGATGGTGTTTCAAGACCCGTTTAGCAGTTTGAATCCGCGTTTGAATGTCGAGCAAACCATTGGTGAAGGCTTGGGCTTAAAAAAACTCTCATCGACTGAAATATCAGAGCAGATTGATGAAGCCCTGAAAAAAGTGGAATTGCCCATTTCTTTTCGAAGCCGTTATCCGCATGAGTTGTCAGGTGGACAACGTCAGCGTGTCGCCCTGGCACGTGCCTTGGTATTGAGTCCTAAACTGCTGATACTGGATGAACCGACCTCGGCGCTGGACCGTACCACACAACGCGCCATCGTGAAATTGCTCAGACGCTTGCAGCAGGAACATCAGATCAGTTATCTGTTTATCAGCCATGACCTGCAAGTGGTTAAAGCCCTGTGTCAGAAAGTGCTGGTGTTACGCCGTGCACAGGTGATGGAATTTCAAGACACTGAACAGTTGTTTTTAAATCCGCAAACTGAATATACCCGTCAATTAATCGAAGCAAGTCAGTATGTTTAAAACTACTGACAAGTCATATTGTCAAATAGCCTATTGACGAATTGTATATTCAGGTTAGAGTTTCACTCTATATAAATACAAATAAGTCAGGATTGAGAGATGAGCCACCTTGCTGAAGCCATTACCATTCGAAATATCACTTTTAAAAACAGAATAATCAAAGCTGCAATGAGTGAGGCTCTGGCAAATGATGCAGGTCAGCCCAGCCAGTTGCATTTTAATCTTTATGAAACCTGGGCCAAAGGTGGCTTGGGCTGTGCCATTACCGGTAATGTGATGGTAGATTTCCGCGCCAAAAATGAACCGGGCGTGGTGGTGATTGATTCAGAACGCGATTTGGCCAAGCTACAGCAATGGGCAGCGCTCGGCAAGAAATATGACATGGTACAACTGGTTCAATTGTCCCATCCCGGCCGCCAGTGTCCTAAAGGTCTAAATAGGGAAACCGTAGCACCTTCGACTGTGCCTTTTTCTCCTGCACTGGCAACCACCTTTGGCACACCACGTGAATTACGTGAAGATGAGATTCTCGATATTATCCAGCGTTTTGCCATTTCTGCACAAATCTGCGAAAAAGCTGGCTTTGAGGGCATACAGTTGCATGGTGCGCATGGTTATCTGATCAGCCAGTTTTTATCGCCATTGACCAACAAACGTCAGGATCAATGGGGTGGTCCGATTGAAAACCGGATGCGCTTCCTGCTGGAAATTTATAAGGCTGTCCGTGCGGCAACCTCGGATCAATTTATCATTTCCGTGAAACTGAACTCGGCTGATTTCCAGCGTGGCGGCATTACCGAAGATGAAGTAGTTGCGGTCTTTAAAGCCATAGATGCTGCTGGAATCGATCTGATTGAGATTTCTGGCGGAACCTATGAAGCTCCGGCTATGGCGGGCGCGAAAGAGGATAAGCGCAAAGCCAGTAGCATTGCACGTGAAGCTTATTTCCTCGATTTTGCCGAGAAAATCCGTAAGGAAGTGCAGTGTCATTTAATGGTGACTGGTGGCTTCCGTACTGTAGAAGGGATGAACGCAGCACTCGACAGTGGCGCGTGTGATTTTATTGGTATTGCCCGTCCATTGGCGGTGGAAACCGATTTAACCGATCGACTGATCGCTGGACAGGACGTTCGTTATGCGGTGAATAAAATTAAAACCGGCATTCCGATGGTCGATAAAATGGCAATTATGGAAATTATCTGGTATGCCGCACAGTTTAAGGATATTGCGCGTGGTAAACGTCCAAATCCAAAACTGTCACCGCTGAAAGTATTTTTGAAATATGCCAAAAACAATATTACCGCAATGATTAAAGGGCAGATTAATTCACGCCGTAGTGCTTAACTGGATGACTGGGCTTTAGACCAGTAAGACTGAAACTGCACAGCAACAGCAGACCATCGTTCTTTTTTTCCGTGTACATTGAAAGGCAGGTCTGCTCTATTTTTATAATTTCTTTAGATGTACAGCAAAGATCAAGCAATATTGAAATTCAATCCATTTAAAAACAAAAAAGCCTGATTCATGACGATCAGGCTTTTTGCTGAGATATTACTCTCTCGAATATGGCGACCCTACGGGGATTCGAACCCCGGTTACCGCCGTGAAAGGGCGATGTCCTAGGCCTCTAGACGATAGGGTCATCTAAGTATTGGCGTCCCTACGGGGATTCGAACCCCGGTTACCGCCGTGAAAGGGCGATGTCCT
>JADHEF010000751.1_pt1 | contig 28159 bp, 27 predicted proteins | sample 8952391 | NCBI WGS metagenome assembly JADHEF01 (sample SAMN16124439, study PRJNA663245) | bioreactor sludge metagenome | isolation source: sludge (nitrite) | place: India:Bengaluru | collected 2019-02-28 | reverse complement strand
AGCCAAAATGGCCGCATTTTATTTTATTACATCGGGAGCGCGGAGGGTCACGAATACCCCGACCTTCAGGTTGGGGATGAAGTGAACCCTCGCCCGGTTTTCATATTTTCTTAAATTTGATTAACAAGGACTCTCTGGGAACCGTAAACAGAGTTACTATAATTCTGACCAAAGGTATCTGGTCAACGAAAGCTCGACGGTTTCAGGATTCCATAAAACCGGGCGTGAGGGCGCGCGGCCCGAAGCATACCCCGTCCTTTAGGGCGGGGTGGCCGCGCGCAGTTTGATTTTATAAATATCTTTCTGGCTTCGTCATCCGTCGATGTTACGCGTCAGATTGTGAATGTTCTTCTTCCTTTCACGGATAGAGAAAAACCACGATCGGCTGATTGTGACCGGATTGCACCCGAATGTGTAGGAACGGGTAGTTAGGCAGAAGCAGATTTTGGCCAATTTGAAAGGGAGGAACGAGGTAGTACATACAACCTGCATCACCGAAGTTCTGATACTTTTTTGGAAACTGCAAAAAGTGTCACAGAACTGAATCAGAATAGCTGAGCGGAGGCAGCGGCCTAGCCAGTCTTCAAGCCCCGTACCATTATGTCCAATGACCCAAAACCGTTTATGTAAGCCTGAAACCTTCAACCATTAGAGTGATATGGTCTCGACTACTTCATATAGGTGATAATCAGCTTTCTCGATTACACTTTTTGTTAATTTCAAGGCATCTCTTATAGTTTCAAACCACGCCAAACCATCGTCTGAATTTCTCCACCTGATGAAATATACAACCTGAGTGCCATCCAGACTCTTATAAACTGTGGAAGATATAAATCCAGGACGTTTTTTCGCAATTTGGTTCAAGATGTCCCGGACATTATCAATTATGTGTTGCTGATACCCAGGCTTCACAATAATAACATTGATGAGATCAACCGTTTTTTCATTATTTGAAATGTCAATCATGAATTCGCCTCATAATTTGACCAGATTCGTGGAGTGTGTCCGAAACCTCAGCTCCGCCTAATATATTTTGGATATCTCAATGATTTAAACTTTGTGCAGATAACCTCACCAATATTGCAGGACCTTGCTGTAACCCTTTAGGCTATCTTCCCAGAAATCAGCGTTGAAGGATCTAGCGTAGGATAATCGCCGGAGGTATTCCTCAGAATCGAGGTAATTTTGGCATCCAAAGGGTGGGATCGAGCCGGTGAGATGAGCTTTGGACCGCCTGCCCCGACCCTGCGGATGGGTCCGGGAATATAAGAACTATGACAGAACAGGCAATTATGGAGAATCTCCATCAGCAAATCGAAAATCTCTGGTATCTGTATCTTCGAGACTACAATACGACATTATCCTACGTTGATCCTCGGGGATTCCTATGGGATTCCATGGAGATTACGAGGGCAGTTCTAAAGGGCTTATGTGTGGGTTAATGTGAAGGATAAACCAATTGTGAGGATCTTAATCTAGAAGAATTGACATATCTTGATGGCTAAAACGATATGCCTCGCCACAAACAAATCTGATACAAAAATAGATAGTAACACTATTAGCTATAAGGAGATGCTTTCAAAACAGGTTGATGGGCCTATCACGAGGCCTATCATGAGAAGTGCCAGGTCGGTGCTCAGATCAAAGTAAAATGTCTATATTCTATCTTTCGTTGCGTCCTAATTAGAATCCTCAATCGCCGCCCCAGCTGGTCGAGATCGTCACTTCTGCGTCGACAGGCACAGGATCAAGAATCTTGTTGCCCACCTTTTTCATGACATCCTTCAAAATCTGTGCCATCTCCTGGGCCCGAATCTCCGGCCCCTCCAGGAGAAGCTCGTCATGAATGGAGCCGATCATCCTTATCTCCTCGTGCCCTCCCGATGAAAGGATCTCATAAAGCTCCACCATAACCGACTTTATGAGATCCGCTCCCGTTCCTTGAGATGGAGAGTTAAATAGCTCAGTCTCCTTGGCCAGCGTGTTCTGCTTGAACCATCCCCAAACCCTCTTCCTGCCCAATATGGTCGTAGAGCATATCAATGGGCGGCTGAAATAGCCGTGCTCGACATCATGGAAGTAGTGCTTCTTGGGCCGATACTTGGAGATCTTCTGGCCGTCATGCCAGATCTTCACGCCCCGATAAGTGGAAAAGAAGGTCTGGCGAATGCGTTCAGCGTCCTCCAGCGTCATATTCACGCCGTACTCCTCTTTAGCAGCAGCCTGAAACCGGCTGGCTGAAGCTCCATAGATGAGCCCGAAGTTGGCGCTCTTCGCTGCCTGCCTCTGCTCCTTTGTAACCTGTTCCAGAGGCACTCCTGCCAGCTTGCTGGCTGTGAGCTTATGAAGATCCTGGCCAGCTTTGAAAGCCTCGATCATGGTCTTGTCGCCAGAGAGCTTGGCCATTATGCGAAGTTCGATACCTGAAAAATCGGCTTTCACAATCATCCTGCCAGGCGTGGCCTTGAACAGTCTCCTCATGGCCAACCCGTCCTCGCCCCTCTTGGGAATCTGCTGGGCATTGGGCTTTCGGCTGCTGAACCTGCCAGAAACAGTGGCCATCTGGAAGTACTGAGCATGAAGCCTGCCGTCTACAGGTGAGGTCCGAATAAGCCAGTCCTCCAGAAACTTCTTTTGACGAGATACACGTCGATATCTCAGAAGTTTGTTCGCCCAGGGGCATCCCAGGGCCTTCAGATCCTCTTCCCTAGTGGAGACTGCCTTATAGCCAAGGAAATTCAGATACCCAAGCACATCCATCCGGCTGCCAGGATTTATGAGGTCACTGTGTTTCTTGCCCTTCTTCGGTCTGGGCTTGAATCCGTTCCTCATAGCCTCGTCCTGCAGTTCATGAAGCACCTCTTTCGACTGGGCAGTCTTGGAATCCAGCAAGGCCAGAGTTGCCTTGCCCTCAATGGGCAGACCGGACAGCTCTATCTCCACCACAGGTGCCAGAGTCTTGAACTCCAGCTCTGCCACTTCCTCCAGCCTGTTCATCCGAAGAAGCTCGCTTAAGATCTCGTACAGGGGCAGCAGGACCTCTGCGTCTTTGGCAGCATACTCCACCTGCTCCCTGGAAAGGTGCTTTGAGCCCCAATCGGACGTCTGGCAGGATTTGTCGAGCTCCAGGCCCAGGTGCCTCTTTGACAGGGCCTTGAGACTGTGATCTGTGCGGCTGCGCTTCCAGGGAAACTTGACGGCCTTGGGCGCTGGGATCAGTACGTAGTAGCCGCTCCAGCAGACCTGGGAGGCCAGCATGGTGCAGAAGATGCTCTTCGGCCTCAGCCTTCTGGCCTGGCTGGCCTGGATCATAGACAGCTCGAACTTGGCGTTATGAATCACCTTCTTCACTTGGCCATCCTCCATCAGATCCGCCAGGTCATTCATGATCGAGGGCCCAAGCGACAGAATATCCGCCACAAACACCTTTCCCTTGATGGCCAGCTGGATCAGGCGCACCCGATCCACTAGCGGATCAAGACCTGTAGTCTCCAGATCCAGGCCGCAGAGGCCCAAATCACGGACTTCCTTGAGTGCAGCAGCCCAGCCTATCATATCTTTGATCATGATGATTTCAGATTCGGCTTCTTCTACTGCAACGGCCTGAATTTTGGACTCGTGGAAGGCTGGCATCATCTGAGATGCAGGCTCAGGAGCATCTGTTCTTGATTTCGCTTCAGATGATGATGGCGTATAGAGCAGTCTCATTTGAATAACCTCCTACAATTTTTGTCTTGTAATTGTACTGTCTGTCCTGTTCCATAATTAATAGACAGGACAAGAATAAAATTATCAATAGAAGCTTTGTCCTGTCTGTCCTGCTTGTCCTGTAAGTTCTCCATAGTGTCTTCTATATTGAGCCGGACGGACCTAACACATCGCTCCTCTTTCGTATAACACCTGGCTATGGTAGGTAGAAATGACAGGACGGACAGGACACGTAGGACATGATGTCTATTGCTATTTTTATTTCTGTCCTGTCCAGATAACTCTGTCCTGTCGGCAGCAGGACTGGATCGAAATGAAGGCATCTAATCAGCCTCCAGAAGATCGGCTCGGACGGGCACGACCCAGGCCTTCTCATCTCCAAACCTCTTCTGGATAGAGATTCCGTTCTCTTTGCTTCCGGCAAAGAAATCCATCTGTCCGATATGCTTTATCAGAGTGTTCTTCTGAACCGGATAGAATTCGCCCTCTTCCTTGCAGTACTGGTAGACCTCCTTGAAGGCATTGCCCATGTGCAGGTATGCCACTCCATCGCCCTGCCAGCCCACGCGCTTTTCGACAGGCAGATGCTCAGAGCCTGCTGGAACCTCGTTCTTAAGGTCCGCCAGGTACACCTTCTTCTGACAGATTAGCTCCTGCAAAATCTTCAAAAACTTCAGGGCTGGTTGCTGGTCCTTCAAGGTCTCAGATTGCTTATCCGACACTCGGTTAAGAGTGTTCCAGGCTTCCTCGGCCAGCTTTTGGCCCTGCTCTTCAGATAAGACTTCCTTAGATATACAGAAATCCAGGATGCAGTTGAAGCCCAGGAACAGATGGGCAACTGCTTCCGACAGCCTGGGATGCCTGCCATCCGCCTGAGCCTTCTCTCGCAGCTCTTCAAACTGCTGTCTAAGCTCCGAAGGCATCGAATCGATCTGCGGAGCCAGCCATTCCAGGTAGCCTCTCATGGATTCAGCCAGCAGAGCCTTATTTCTCTGAGCCTCTGTGAGCCTGTTCTTGTTCAGCAAACCAGGCGACAGCTCCAGAATAAAGTGCCTGGCTAAAGAGCTCTCCCCATGAGGCAGATCCTCGCCAGTCGCCAGGGCCATGCCTCGTGGTGGGTAGCTTGCCCTGGATGTCATGTTTGCGTTCATCCGGCCCCTGCCTGTTCTGTCGCCATAGGCCCTGGTAAGCTTCTGGGCTACTCCCTCCAGCATCTCTTTTTCTCTGGAGCTATAACCTGGATAGAAATCGTCTATGACCAACAGCGAATCCTTTGCCCCGAAATTGGCAGACTCTAATGAGGCCGCAGTGTCTCGGAACGAGGCTGGAAGTGATTTGCCATCGAACCGCCCGAAGTGAGACAGGAACAGGGCAGCCAGGGTGCTCTTCATGGAACCAGTCGATCCAAACAGCCACATCAAGAATCCTGGTTCTATGCCAACTGCTCGCAGGGGCTCACAGAGTGGCGATAAATACATCAGCGCCAGAAGTGGGATAGTTATTTCTCTGGGTCCTATATCGAGCAAGTTGAGGCTCAATGTCAGTGCTTCCTTCAGATGATCGGCATTTGCAGGAAGAATGTAGTTTGAGAGCCTCTTAGGTGCCTCGACTTGAGCCGCAGGACCTATAGAGCCTCCTGCATGCAGATAGGCCCACTGATCCCCAATCTTGCGCCATCCAAGATGAGTGAAAACGGCCTCATCAGGCACAGAGCCTCTGGTGGCCATGGACTGAATGCAGTGGCGTACCTCGTCCTTGATCAGCCATCCCACTTCCAGGGACGCCTGGGCACCCCAGCTCGGAGCTATCCAATCCATAGCTGCAAAGTTCTTCAGAGGAACCATGGTGGGCTTGAACTGGCATCCGTCCGGGCCGATGGCTGAGACCTCCAAGAATCTCTCCACCTCGACGCCATTGTCCTTTGAGATCTGTCTAATGGGATAAGGCACGAAGTTGCACAACGGCTTGAAGTAAATGGTCTCCTGACCATCGATCTTCTTCATCTCCATCTTGCAGAGATTGCCTCGTTCATCGATGGTGTACCTGGTATCCTGCAGCAGTGTGAAGGACTGATCGTACAGGGCCCCAAGATCAGATCTTCGTGACCCTATCGCCCTCTTTGAACTCAGCCTTCTCCTGGGCATCTCTGCTAACCTGGCTTTGGCATCCCTCAATAACGATTTTCTGTCGTCGGCCAGGGGAATGTGTCTCTTCAGCCAGTCCTTGCAGATATACTCGCCCTTGTTCCCTAGGTAGGCGACAGTGGCATCGAGCTTGCTCTCCAGATCATCTGTTTGGATAAGCCGCTCTGCATAGCTCTCGGCACCATCGCCCAAAGGCAAATAGGGCTCAGTGCGATCTATGATCTTCTGAAGATCTTCTGGCCCTTCCTCTCCTTTGGCCAGGAGAAAATCGTCTAGCCCAGTCTTGCCTTTCTCCTCTATCGACGGAAGAGTGACTACCCTGACCTCCTCCGCTCCTAACCTGTAGAGCTGCTCCGCCAACCTCTGAAAAGCAGGATAACCAGGATGGTCTATGGTGATGTCACTATCGTAGAGAAGAGTTATGCTTCTTCCACTCCAATCTCGATCCAGCTCCGATATGAGAGCCTGAGAATCAGAGAGCTTATCGCCATCAGCAAGCAGCTCAGCATCGGCCCCTTGTGTCCTCCAGTTCCAAATGCCGCTCAGGGCGACGACTGGCAGGCCCTGGAGGAAGCCGCAAAGGCTCTTCAGCTCGCCCTCGGTGATTATCAGCTCTTTAGTTGCGTCTAAATCCAAACCTAGCGGCACAAAGAGATGGTTTAGCTCCTCGGATTTGTGCAGATACTTCTGCTCCTTTCCATCTCTATGCAGAGGCTCGTCCAGCCTAACCGTGAAGCATCCGCCATCATTTGGATATCCAATATAGATTCCCGTCCCTGTGACGTCCTGCCTGAATAAAAGTGCCTGGAGCTCCTCGGTGGAGCCGATGCTCTTGAGATGTCCGGACTCCATCAAGCTCTTTACCTGAGGATGCTCTGGATCTATGCCGTATTTCAGAGCCAGCCTGCTCCTGTGGGCGTCAACCAGGGTCACTGACATTCCTCCTCTCAGGCGATCACAATCAAGGATTTCATGGAAATCGTCTGATCCCTTAAGCCCATAGAATCAGATTTGGACTCACCATCTCTTTCCTGCCCAAATATCCTGAGCCTATAGTCATGATCTGTGCGAAGGATGCCTATCTTCTCCCCGACATGAGGCTCCAGTCTCCTGGCCAGTTCATCAGGAACAAAAACTGTAACTGGCCCGATTGCCGCCACACAAAGGTCATCTTCTGTTCTGGTGACCCCATGAAGCGTGCCCAGGGATTCCATCCAAACCTCCATCCAGATGGGTGAACTACTCACTGAAATCACCGCCCTCAAGAATTGGCTCGTAGATCAGTCGATTTCCTACTATCCTGACCTTCATGAACCGGCCGTTCAGCTTGTCAGCCAGTGGACGAGGAATGGTGAGGAACTGATGTCCTCTGATAACCTGTCTTTTCACTATAAACATGAATTTCATATATTTCATTAATCTATTTATATTTAATTAGTTGCAGAAAATAATTTTATGTGTATCAAATGATTTAAGTATCTGTGGCAATAAGGGCTCCAGAAGATGGCCGAGACTTATCAGTTGAAGGATATCTTGGAGAGGTTTGAGCGAAGCCAGAAGCGCCTGGATCGCGATGAGCATTTTAATGCCTACTGTATGCTGAAGCTGGCCGGAATGAAGACTCATGCGGAAAGAGAGGAAATGCTCAAGATCCTGCAGCTGATCCACGAAGGCCACATTAAAGGATTGCCAAACTTCACTGAGCCAGAAATTGCAAGAAGAACCGGCCTGTCCATCCACAATGTGAGGCGCTACGTGGATAAGCTCTCAAGGGAAGGAGCTGTTGACAGAATCACCCTTGAGCTGGAACAGGCTCGGAGCGGCCGCACGGGAAGACCGCCTTTGTATGCCTGCTCGTTGAACCGCGATTTTTATCAGGCATGGTCCGACCAGGCACCGCATAGGCTCAGGTCAGAAGCCACATACAGTATGGGGATATCGCTCCGCAGTGAGACCGATGAAGACAGGAAGATCCTGGAGGCAGCAGGCATCAGTAGATGCTGCGTATGCGGCAATCAGACATCGAAGTCGGATTTGATTCAAGATTCAGATGGCAGAGATGTTTGCAGAAGCTGCGCCAAAGCCAGAAAATAGATTTTCATTCGAGGGCTAGATTCCCAGCTGTGGTATATGTGCCAGGTAGCTCTCACGAAGCTCCTTCTTGTCGATGTGATCGTAGATGTCTATGGCTTCCCGCCTGACGTCGCCCCTTAGCTCCTGGATGAACTCCCTGGACATGCCCGCTCGCCTGAGGTGTGTGGTGAACCAGTGACGACAACAGTGAGGACTGAAATGGTCTTCGGTTCTTTCAGAGCCGGGATTATGCAAGCCTATCCTCTCAGCGGCCTTTGTGACTGCTGTGTATACGCCGTTGCGATTGAGGCGGCCACCTTCATTATTGATGAACAGGGCCTTGCTATTTTTAGGATTGCGTGATGCTCTCGCCCTCAGCCAACGATGCAGTATAAGGGCGGTCTCATCATCGAAGAAGACAGTCCTGTTCGTTCTCTTGGGCGTCGGCTTTAGCCTGATGCTGCTCTCGATTAGGTCAACATCGTCAGCATCGAGTTTGATGAGTTCATTGCGTCTTATACCAGTCTTAGCCAGCAGAGCAATTATCGCCTTGTCCCTTATATCGAGGATGGAATTGATCAGCCTGGCCATTTCTTCTACAGAGATAAGCTTTCTGACCTGGCCGTCATCATTGTCTTTGTACCTGCGCAGATACCTTTTCCTAACCGAGTTGATGGGGTTTCTATCTACGTATTCCTCATATTCCAAGAATTCGTAGAAGCTCGACAGGGCGCAGAAGTAGTTCTCGACCGTCTTCTGGCCCACGCCCCGTTCTCTTCTGAGATAATCCAGAAAGCCCTTGATGGTATTCTTATCCACCAGAAGCATGTCTTGGTTTATGCCCGATAAGTATTGAGCATAGATCCTCAGTGATGAATAGTAGCGTCTGGTGGACTCAGGCGACATTCCCCGAACATCGCAGTCATCCCTGAACTGGTCTATGAAGTCCAATGATGACGAATTCGTAACTTCAGCTTCGGCAGCCTCGATCATCCTATCCACCTCCAGCCACGAGAGGTGTTGGTGACCAGGCCGTAAGCCTCCATCTCTTCAAGCTGCTTTGAAACTGCACTTACGAGATCGGAATTCTTGGGATCGATGCCAAGCTCTTCGAGGAGCTTATAGCTGTCAACTGTGACGCCCCGTTTCAGGATGTTGATGATCTGAGTGCTGTATTTTCTGACTCCCTTGAAGCGGTCATCGAGGAACGCCTCGCTGCGATATCTCTTCAGCTCAGTCTCGTATTTCTCTAAGACGATCTTCTTCTGTTTCAGGTCATCTCTGAGTTCCTTGTTCTCAGTTCTGAGCTTGCCGATCTCCTTGACGAGTTCTCCACGAGGCTTGAAGTCAGTATTCTCAGCCAGAGAACTCTCCACGACCTCTATGACAAACTTGGATAATGGTACTCCGGCCTCTTTGGCCAGGCTATCCCAACGGGCCTTATCTTCAGCAGAAGGGAGGTACAGATAGACATATCTGGACTTATCAGGCATTACCATGAGGGCTCACCAAATCAAAAATAGTACGCCTCATGGTATTTATGCTTTACTCGTAAATTAGTGCGGGGGACGGGATTCGAACCCGCGAACACCTGCGTGACAGGGCCCTCAACCCTGCTCCTTTGACCTGGCTTGGAAACCCCCGCTCGAAATGGATTTTTGAACCGGTCGGGTTAAGACCGATTCCAATGGATCTGCCTTGACTTATGCCAGCTCGGCCAGCTTTGCGTCCAGGTCCTCTGCCCTCTTCTGGATCTCCTCAGAGGCCATGGCCACCAGATCTTTGGCCGCTATGCTTCCGCAGCTCTCAATGGAGAGTATGAAGGAGTCCAAGACCGGGCTTAAGGTGATTGCTCCCGGCTCACAGGCATCAATGCAGAGCTTGCACAGAGAGCATTCCAGCGTATTTGTAGCTTTCGCTCTGCCATCCACTATCTCCAGGACCGCCCTGGGGCAGACCTCGACGCACCTGCCGCATCCATCGCATGACTGGGATACAGAGATATCGGGCAGATTCTTGTAGCCGCATAAAGTGCCAGCCTGCCATTTGGAGTGCTCCTTGCCTACATGCTTGGTGGCATAGCCCTCAATGACCAGCTTCTCCCCTTCTCCAAGAACCACAATGGGGATCTTATCGAAGGCGGGCTTGACCAGGAGATCGGTGAAGACTATATCTTTGGAGTAAACCATGCCCGGTCCCTCCGCCGAGAGCATGAAATCCACCCGGCAGCCCGGACAGCCCACTCCGCCGCACTGGCAGTCCTCAGGCATGGAGAACTGGTCCAGCTCCTCCGCCTTCAGTGGAACCTCGCCCAGCCTCAAAGCGATCTGCTCATCAAAGAGCACCGAGGTGTTATCGTACAGGCTGATCTCGTCGATCGCCAGCACCGGCACCTCGCTCATGCAGGCTCTGCGAATGCCGTTGGCAAATGCGGCAGTCACGCCGCTGAGGAGGAAGCGGATCCGATCCTCCTCCAGATGCAGCAATTCAAATTTCAAACTCTTACACCCTTCGACCCCTCTTTCCGCCGGCAGGCTTGGTGCCGTCATGGGGTATGGGGGTCGCATCCTCGATCCGTCCGATGCGCAGTCCCGCCCGGGCCAGCGCCCGGATAGCCGCCTGTGCACCCGGACCCGGGGATCTCTGTCTGTTTCCGCCTGGGGCCCGAACCTTTACGTGAACCCCGACAATCCCCTTGTCTTTCACAGCTTCAGCGACCTGCATGGCCATCTGCATGGCTGTGTAAGGAGAGCTCTCGTCCCTGGCAGCCTTGACCACCATGCCGCCTGAGATCTTGGCCAGAGTCTCGGCTCCGGTCAGATCGGTGATGGTGATCAGGGTGTTGTTGAAGGACGAGAAGATATGGGCAATGCCCCATTTTCCTTCTGCCATCTATGCTTCCACCCTGGGTGTTCTGGATGCCCTCTCCGGATGGCCTTCCTTGGCCATGGGCGATCCTGCATAATAATCGATTGTCATTTCCTCGCCGCGCCTTACCAGATAGCCCGGTACATCCACTCTGCGCCCGGATACCTGAATGTGGCCGTGCACTATGAACTGCCTGGACTGCTTGAGAGAATTGGCCAGCCCCTGTCTGTAGACCTGGGTCTGCAGCCTTCTCTCCAGAACATCAGAGACCTTCATAGAAAGGATGGCGTCCAAGTCTCCTTCCTCTTTGAGCATTCCCAGATTCTTGAGCCTGGCTAAAATAGCCCCCGCCTCAGGGGGAGCATTTCCTACTGCCACGGCGGCGAGCATCTTTCGGCTGGCCTGCCTGTACTTCCTTAAAACAGCCTGGGCCTTCCACAGCTCCCTCTTGTTTCTCAGACCATAGGCTTTGACCACCTCCACCTCTCCAGCGATGCGCTCTGCCTGCCAGGGAGTGCGGGGCCGCTCGTACAGCTTGCGGCTTTTGCCTGGATATCCCATCTTCTACCACCTACTCCTTGGTTGCAGCTGGTGCTGCGGCTGGTGCTGCTGCCTTACGGCTGACTCCCACGATTGCGCCGGTGCGTCCGCTGGACCTGGTCCTCTGACCGCGGACCCGCAAGCCCCGCTCATGCCGGATGCCCTTATAGCTTCTCATCTTCTTCATGAGGTCAAGGTCTTCCCGCAGAGTCATATTCAGATCCATGCCCATTACATGAATATCCGCACCGGTCTCAATATCTCCCCGCCGGTTGAGCATCCAAACGGGAAGTATCTTTGCCGCATCTTCCTCTACTACCTTCTTGAGCTTGTCTATCTCTGCATCAGGAAGCAGTCCCAGCGTGGCAAAGGGGTCCACGCCCGCCTTGGCGGTGAAGATGCTGGCCGCTCGTCGGCCAACACCCTTGATGCCGGTAAGGGCCATATGTACCTGCCTCTTTCCGGCCAGATCAGTATTCAAAATACGAACTATATGCCTAAGCTCCTCATCAGCGCTCTTTTTAGCCTTCTCATCAGGCTTCTTAGGCTTCTCTTTTCCTGCACTCGGTTTAGCCAATTTAGTCCTCCAGGGAATTTAAACTCCTCTGGATCAGCCCCGGGGCAAAGCCCGGCGCCGCCCTCTCATCACATTGCGGGGCGATATAATCCAATGAGCCAGATTGAAGTTATGCTTCTCGTATAAAAGACTTATGAAATGCTGATAGGCTGTCGGCTGGCTCCCTGTTTGCAGGCCGACTACTTATGGTTATGGGGATAAGAAGCCTTATAAAAGGCTAAGATCAAGAATCCCAGATACGATTTATGATAACCAGCCTCATATTAAATTCCAGAAGGCAAGCCAGGATAACAAAGCCGATGAAGATAGATAGAGGTTTTCCATGACCATGAAAGAAAAAGAGATCAAGCGGGCAGTAAAAGAAGGCTATGCCCGCATTGCCAAGCAGGCTACATCTTATTACTCATCTCAAGAGGGCTCAGGTTATTTTGATAACCTTGAGGATATCTGCAAGAGGATAGGCTATTCCGAGGAGGATATATCGGCAGCACCACCCGAATCCAATCTGGGACTGGGCTGCGGCAATCCCGTCGCTCTGGCAGCAATCAAAGAAGGAGAGAGGGTGCTGGACATGGGCTCAGGGGCGGGCTTTGACTGCTTTTTGGCCTCCTCCCTGGTAGGACCATCGGGCCAGGTCATAGGGGTGGACATCACCTCGGAGATGGTGGACAAGGCCAGGGCCAATGCCAAGAAGGGCGGATATGAGAATATCGACTTCCGTCAGGGTGACCTGGAGAACATGCCCGTTGCCGACAGCTATGTGGATGTGGTCATCTCCAACTGTGTCATAAACCTGGTCCCCAACAAGAGGCTGGTATTCAAGGAGGCCTTCCGGGTGCTGAGGCCCGGCGGAAGGCTGGCCATATCCGATGTGGTGCTGACCAGAGAGCTGCCCGATTTCGTGAAGAACTCCACAAAGGCCTACATCGGCTGCCTGGCCGGGGCTATCATGAAGCAGGAGTATCTGCAGATAATAGGCAATGTTGGCTTTTCCGATATCTCGGTGGCGGCAGAGTCGAGCTTTCCGGTGCAGTCTCTGCTCTGTGAGAGCCGCGGATCTTCAGCCATAGAGATGCCCCAATTCTCCCCCGAGCAGCAGAAAGAGATTGCGGAATCGGTTTTAAGCATCAAGGTCAATGCCAGAAAGCCAAAATAGAAAAGCTGGGACTTTCATGAGTCGAAAAAAGCCTGGGAGATGGATGGCATGATGAGCAGACTGATTTGCCTGCTGGCATTCCTGGTGGCTTCATCGGGCATAGTTCCGACGGCAGATGCAGCCTGCTCCGTGGGAGGCTGCGGATCGGGGGAGGATTCCTGGCTCACATCAGCCCAGTCCTTTATCAGTTCGGATGTTCCCCTGGTTGGAGTGAGCGCCAGCGCCACCGCCGGCTCCGACTTCGCCTATTCCCGCAGCTTCCGGGCCGGGCCGCAGGCGAAATCAAACAACAGCACGCCATCCGGCATCCCTGCTCTGGCCGAGGCCTATGTGACACCGGGCTCAAGGGAGGAGCTGTTTATCTCTCCCCATATGCTCAAGTCCCTGGATTCTCTCTCTGAGGGCGAGTTGGCTCTGGATGTCTCTTCCAGGCGCTCTCCCGGACAGTCCCGCATCAGAGGGGCGGTCAACATCCCGGCCAGGGATTTCTTCCAGGATAATGGAAGCTTGCGCAACATATCCGAGCTTGCCGGCCTTCTGGGCCAGGCAGGCATTTCCAGCAGCGACTCCATCATGATCTATGGTGAGAGCTTTGGATCGGGAGAGGCGACTGCTGTACTCTATGCTCTTCGCAGCCTAGGCCATGAAAAGGCAAGGGCTCTGGACGGCGGCCTAGACAACTGGATGGCTGCCAGCCTGCCCCTGGAGAGCAGAGAGACGGTCCGGGCTCCGACCGGCTATGTTCCCGGCCGTCCCCTGGAGGCTCCTGCCGACTATGATCTGGTCCGATCCGGCTCCGTCCAGTTGATCGATGCCAGAAAAATTCAGGACTTCGGTAAAGAGAAGATCGGAAATGCCAGCTGGATCAGCCCGGAGAGCCTGCTGGCTGAGGGCAGGCTCAAGGCCAATTTAAACGACACATTTGCCCGGCTGAAAGCAAACCAGACTGCCGTGGTCTACTCCGATGATATCTTCGGGGCCTCTATAGTCTGGTTTGCATTGGAGCTGATGGGATATGATGCCAGAGTCTACCGATGGCAGGACTGGCAGGAGCATGAAAAACCGGTACAGATTTAATTAAAAAAGCATCGAGCTCGGATAGCGGCCCGGGAGACCATATCGATTGACGAAATCTATAACTGCATGCAATGATAATAGCTATGCGGTGAGATTTTATGAAGGATGAAGTCTTTTTCGGTGAGGGAATAGCCAGGACCAAGAGCGAGTACCCTGACCTCTACAAGGCCATTGTAGCCCTGAACGAGGCCGCCTATACCGGCAAAGCCCTGGATTACAAAACCCAGAAGCTGATCGCCATAGGAATAACTGCCTCTGCATCCGATGAACGGGCTGCCAAAAAACAGATGATGAGCGGCATGAAGGAGCTGGGAATCAACAAGGACGAGATCGTTGATGTGCTGAGGGTGGTCTTGCTCACCTCTGGAATGCCTGCTTATACCAAGGGCATGAAGGTGCTTGGAGAGATACTTGAAAAATAAGCCCTCTCCATAATTTTCAGGGCATAGTTCCGGAATAAAAATCAATTTTTCTATAAAGATAAGTCTGCAAAAGACTTTTGTAAGCGTACCCATCATCATACCGCTCATGAAAGAGAAGTGGCTCATGGCCCTGGGAGCATGGGAGGAGATCAAACCCAGAATCACCACCGCTCTCGAGTCCGGTTTCGACTGCGTGCTGGTGGACAGAGAGAACATAGAGCGAGTTCGTGAACTGGGCAAGATCAGAGTGGCCTGTTTTGGCGGGGAGAGGGGGAGCGAGGATATTCTGGTGGTGGGCAGAGGCAGTGAGGGAGACGGATCCGTGGCCCTGCCCAAAGACCCTAAGAGCTCTCTGGATGGGGCTTTAGCCCGGTCCATGACCGGAGCCAAGGCGGCTTATGTGGTCATATCCGGCAAGAAATACGAGGAGTTCGCCGTAGAAATGGGAAAGGTGGTGGACTATCTCCTGGTCATAGGAACGGACTGGAAGGTGATTCCCCTGGAGAATATGATTGCCGGACTGCAGGGCAGGGCTGTCAAGATCATCAGCGGCGTAAAGACGGCGGAGGAGGCGGCTTTAGCCCTGACCACCCTGGAAAAGGGCTCTGCCGGGGTGCTCCTGGACAGCTCCGATCCATCGGAGATCAAGAGGGTAATGACTGCCGTGGAGCAGTCGGAGAAGGGCCGGGTGGAGCTGTTGGCCGCCAGGGTAACCGCAGTCAAGCCCGTGGGCATGGGAGACAGGGTCTGCGTGGACACGGCAAGCATGATGACCTTCGGCGAGGGCATGCTCATCGGCTCCCAGGCCAAGGGATTCTTTTTAGTGCACAGCGAGTCCGAGGACAGCCCCTATGTGGCATCCCGCCCCTTCCGGGTCAACGCCGGAGCGGTTCATGCCTACATCCGGGTGGGAGAGAAGACCCGCTACCTCTCCGAGCTGAAGTCGGGAGACGAGGTGACCATCGTCAGCAAAGAGGGCCTGGCCAGGCCGGCCATCGTGGGCCGGGCCAAGATCGAGAAGAGGCCCATGATGCTTATCGAGGCCGAGGCATCCGGCCAGAGCATCAGCACACTTCTGCAAAATGCCGAGACCATCAAGCTGGTCTCCCCGGACGGCCAGCCCCGAGCGGTGACAGACCTGAAGGTGGGAGACGAGGTTCTGGTCCATCTGGAGGAGAGCGCCCGGCACTTCGGCATGAAGATCGAGGAGAGCATAGTGGAGAAATGAGACCAGGATGGCGGGGGCGGAGAGTTTGAGCCCGAGAGTTGAGAGGATGAGGGGCAGATCCGCAGTGGTGGCCGTGCTGGCAGAGGGGGCAGAGAAGCTTGTCTCCCAGGCAGAGCAGGCGGATATGATCGAGCTGCGCCTCGATCTTATTTCCACTTCCCATCCCCTGGAGACACTGAAGGCATTGCGCCAGGCTACGGCCAAGCCCATCATCGCCACCGCTCGCCATAAGAGCGAAGGGGGACTCTTCCAGGCAAGCGAGGCGGAGAGGAGAGATCTGCTGATCAAGGCCGCTTTTTATGCCGACTATGTGGACGTGGAGCTTTTGGCAGAGATCAGAGATGAGGTCATATCCGGGATAGGAAAGCCGGCCATAGTCTCCTATCATGACTTCGAGGCAATGCCGGATGATAGGAGGCTGGCCGGGATCTTCAGCCGGATGAAGCAGGCCGGGGCGGCCATAGCCAAGATCGCAGTGACGCCTCAGGAAAAGAAGGATAACTTGAGGATTCTGCAGTTCCTCCTGGATGCCGATCTGCCTCTATGCATGATCGCCATGGGAGATCTGGGAAGACACATGCGCGCCATAGCTCCTCTTTACGGCTCAGCCCTGACCTATGCCTACGTCGCAGAAAGCACTGCTCCGGGACAGATGAGCCTTTCTGAGCTCTGCCAGGCCATGAGGCTGCTCGGATAAATGGCAGGCCGCTTTAAAGCGACATTTTGCTTTCACCCTGGATCATTATCCAGGACTGGGTATGGCAGCACAGCCCCGGATATTCAGCAGCTCCTCGGGCTCGCAGCGACGATAACTTTTATCTCTTCCTCTATGGATGCTAGCGGGCTGGTGATGGCAAATTGAGCGAGTCCAAAGAACTGGTTATAACCAAGGATGACTATATTGTATTTCTCTCCCAGCGCCTGCGCCTTAAGGGCTCATGCCAGCGTGAGATTGAAGAGGTCAGCTTTCCCTTTCTCTTTGCTGCAGGAAGCGAGATGCTCCGAACCTATATTCTGGGGCAATCAGAGTTCACAGCCACCCTGCCGGACAGATACAAGCTGCCGGACCGGGGATTCATCTGGTATCTCTTCTCCCAGTCGGTAAAGGAGATCTCAGTTATGCCGGACCGGGTAATTATAAAGTATGAGCTGAAGGATGAGTACAGAAAGCCCTTCAAGCAGTTTTATCTGTAGACAAAAACCAGCTTCCTGTGAGCTTTCCCTGCCTGGCCAGCCCGCCCAGGCGGGCCTTCACTTCTCCTGATTTTAAAAAGAGGGCTATACTCTCCGAGCAAGAAAATGGAAATGAAATATAGCCCTCTCGGATAAAAAAGGCCTTCATTCCGCCATGCAAAATCTCTTTATCCCAATCCAGCCAACCAACGACGCCAGGCAGGGTGTTTGATGAGAGAGGTTTTGCTGGAATCCCGGGATGACAAACAGCATGTCTATCTGCCGGACAGATGCATCGGCTGTGGATCGTGCGTTGCCGTCTGCCCCAAGGGCGAACTGGTCATAGGCTCGGTGGGAGCCGTGGCCCGGGGACTGATTGACAAGGACTTTATAGAAAAGAAAGCAAGCGGAGCCTGCGTATTATGTGCCATGTGCGCCCGGGTCTGCCCTACCGGAGCACTGGATTTGCGGACGGCGGGCAAGTCGGAGATGGACGAGTCTTACCTCAGCGTTGCAGTTCAGAAGACTTCCGTGGGCGACAATTGCGTTCACTGCGGGCTGTGCGCTGACGTCTGCCCCCAGTCCTGCATAGAGATACAGGATCGCCATCTGGCCGAGGACGGCAGTCTGAAGATGGAGGGCAAAACGCTAATAGATCTGAACCGCTGCGTCCACTGCGGCTGGTGCGCTGCCGTCTGCCCGGTGGAGGCCATATCCTTCGGCAAGCCCTTCGCCGGGGAGTTCTCCCGGGATGACAAGGTCTGCCAGGCCTGCCGGACCTGCGTTCATACCTGTCCCGCCAATGCCCTCTTCAATAGGGAATCCGGCCCGGGAGAGATGGTGGAGAAGGTCACTCACCGGAAAGAGGCCTGCATCTACTGCGGAGCCTGTGAGCTAGCCTGTCCCGTGGCCGCCATCCGGGTGACCAAGACGGCCATAGTCCCGGAGATGAAGGGCAAGAAAGCCCTGGAGAAGAAGCTCTCCCTTCCCGATCCCCGGCCAACTCTGACCTCGGTCCTGATGACAGACGAGGAGGCCTGTCTGGGATGCGGCAACTGTGTCATAGCCTGCCCGGTAAATGCTCACTATGATCCCTACCTCGCCGCCGGCCACCTCAACGAGCTGGAGGAAAAGCCGCTCTTGGAGGTTTTGAATGGGGCAGTAAGGGTGGTAAACCAGGATGTCTGCGGCTCCTGCGCCACCTGCAGCATGATCTGTCCGGCTGATGCCATTTGGCTTGAAAGAAGGGAGGTGGTTTAGAGATGGCTGCACTAACCGGTACTGCTATCATCCGTAACGGCTCGGTATTCGATCCCCTCAATGGAATAAACGGGGACAAAAAGGATATTTTCATCCGGGAGGGAAAGGTGGTCCCTGCTCTCAGTTCAGCTGAGCAAAGAGACGCCCTGGTCATAGATGCCCGGGGAAAGACGGTCATGCCCGGGGGGGTGGACTCCCACTCCCATGTGGCCGGAACCAAGGTCAACGCCGGCCGGCTGATGCGTCCCGAGGATCACTACAAATCGGTCCGGGCCAGGACTGCCATCACCCACAGTGGAAGCGGCTATACTGTCCCCTCCGTCTACAAGCAGGGCTACGACTATGCTGCTATGGGCTACACCACCGTCTTTGAGGCGGCCATGCCCCCTCTGGAGGCCCGCCACACCCACGAGGAGATGCGGGCCACCCCCATACTGGATATGGGAGCCTACATGGTTTTGGGCAACAACTGGTTTATCATGCGCTACCTAAAGGAGGGAGACATAGAGAAGGCAGCCGCCTATACCTCCTGGATGCTGCGAACCCACAAGGGCTACGGCATCAAATGCGTCAATCCCGCCGGGGTAGAGAACTGGGGCTGGGCCAGGAATGTGAGCGGCCTGGATGAGCCCAACATCCACTTTGAGGTGACACCACGGGAGCTGATCCGGGGACTGGCGGAGGTCAATGAGATGCTGGGCCTGCCCATGTCCCTGCATCTTCATGCCAACAATCTGGGCCATCCCGGCAATTGGGAGACCGCCAGGGACTCGCTGATGATCACCTCGGGCATGGAGGCCAAAAACAAGTCCCAGCTGGAGTGGGGAGAAACAAAGGAGAACGCCAGAAGAAGGCAGACCGTTTACCTGGCCCACGCCCAGTTCAGCGCCTATGGCGGCACGTCCTGGCGGGACTTCTGCTCCGGTGCGGCGGACCTGGCCAAATACATCAACCAGGTCGATGATGTGGTCATAGACAGCGGATCAGTGCCCTTCGGCCCGGCTACCACCATGACCGGGGACGGCCCGGCCCAGCATGACCTCTATATGATCACCGGCCAGAAATGGTCCAACACCGATGTGGAGCTGGAGTGCGGCTCAGGAGTGCTGCCTCTGGTTTATATGAAGAGCAGCCCGGTTCACTCCGTCCAGTGGGCCATAGGCCTCGAGGTGATGCTGCTGATAGACGATCCCTGGAAGACCATCATGACCACGGATCATCCCAACGGCGGCATATTTACCCAGTATCCCCTGCTTTTAACCTGGCTCATGTCCAAGAAGGCCAGGGACGACACCGCCAAGGAGTGCCACAAGTGGGCCTACGACAAATCCACCCTGGGCGGGGTGGACCGGGAGCTGTCCCTCTACGAGATGGCCATTGTCACCCGGGCTAACCCGGCCCGGACCATAGGCATGGCCTACAGAAAGGGCCACCTGGGAGTGGGAGCGGATGGGGACGTCACCATCTATGACATCGATCCGGCCAGCTTGAATCCCAATGATACCGCCGCGTTAACCTCTCGCCTGGCCCGGCCGGACTACACCATCAAGGATGGCAGGATTGTGGCCCGACAGGGGGAGATAGTCAGCGTGCCCGAGGGCAGAAGGTTCTACTGCCAGCCCTATGTGGATGAAGACCTGGAGAAGGATATGCTCAAAGACGTCAAGGACTGGTTCAAGTACTACACAGTCGGATTTGCCAACTATCCCGTGCCTGACAAGTACCTGAAAAATCCGGTGGCCATACCGGTCAACCAGCCTCTGGAGGCAGTGATGAGGAGGTGAGGAAGTTGGCCGAGATTATTCTGAAAATCAGAGAGAAGATCGGAATCATGGTAGAGGCAGAGGCGATCAATCCGGAGTCTTTCGCCGGAAAAGGCAAAGAGGAGATTGAGGCTCTCCTGGTCTGGCAGGGCCCGGAAAAGCTTCCCCTATCCCGGTTCTTTGATGTGGAAACAAGCGGCCCGTCCGCTTCCCCGGAGGAGACGCGGATCAAACTAAAGGGCGATCTCTCCCGGGTCAAGCGCATCGGAGAGGGAATGAAGGCGGGAAGCATAGAGATAGACGGCCCGGCAGGAATGCACCTGGGAGCGGAGATGGCAGGAGGAAGCATACTGGTGAAAGGCAATGCCGGCTCCTGGTCCGGCCGGGAGATGAAGGGCGGCCTCTTGCACATCAAGGGAAGCTGCGGAGATCATGTGGGCTCTGCCTACCGGGGAAGCTGGCGGGGCATGACCGGCGGCCAGATCATTGTGGAGGGCAATGCCAGAAGCCAGCTGGGCGGCGGCCTGGCTGGCGGCCAGATCACCGTAGAGGGCGATGTGGAGAACTTCTGCGGCATCCGGCAGAGCGGCGGCCTGATCCTGGTCCGGGGATCTGCCGTCCGGGGCGTGGGGGCGGAGATGAACGGCGGTACCATTGCCGTCTGCAAGGACATATTGCAGCCCTCGCCGGGCTTTGAGGAGACAGGCCGGGAGGAGGATCCCACGGTGGGAGAAGTCAAGCTGGAGGGCAGGTTTGTCAAGCTCTCTGGCGACTATGCCCTGAGCAAGAATGCCAAGGGCACTATATACTGCAGGGAGGTCTGAAGCCATGAAGCAGTTTCTGCTCAATTCCGGCAGCACCATCGAGGAGGGCAGGCTGGCCAAGGGAGGCAGCAAATTAAGCCCTGATTACACCGCCGAGTGCGCTGTGGCGGAGATGAATCCTGAGGACTATGAGGCCCTGGGCTCTCCGGAGAGGGTTATGATCTCCTCGCCCGATGGCAGGCACCGGGTAGCGGTACATGCCTATGCCGGTCCGTCTGTCAGCTCCGGCCACATATTCATGCCCCGGGCCATCTGGGCCAATGTGGTGGTGGACCCGGAGACCTTTTCCACCGGCTCTCCCCTTTACAAGGGCTCGCCGGTTCTGGTGGAGGCCACGGAGGAGGAGGTCTTGAGCGCCCAGGATCTGGTCATCGAGCTATATGGGAGGGGGAGATGATGTCGGCTAAAAATATAGTCTGTCCCGTCTGCGGGGCCTCCTGCGATGATATCGCCGTGGAGCTCTCCGGAGACAGAATCACAGTAAAGAATGCCTGCAAGATGGGCAACGCCAAGTTTCAGGAGATCGTCAGCAGCCACAGGATCAGAGAGCCACTGATAAGGGAAGGCAGCGCTCTCCTGCCTGCCTCCTGGGATGAGGCCATAGAAAGGACGGCCCGGATCCTGGCCCAGGCCAAGCGGCCACTGATATTCGTGGGAAGCGAGACCTCCAGCGAGGCCATGGAGGTGGGGCTGCACCTGGCGGAGTTTCTGGGAGCGGCAATCGACTCCAACTCCACCGTATGCCACGGGCCCACGGCCATGGGCATTCAGGAGGCGGGTCGGGTGGGAGGCACAGCCGGCCAGGCCAAGTCCCGGTCGGATCTGGTGGTCTACTGGGGAGCCAATCCTCTGGAGTCCATGCCCAGGCATATGTCCCGCTATGCCGTCTACCCCCGGGGTCACTGGACCCGCCGGGGCAGGTTCGACCGCACAGTGATAACCGTCGATCCCAGGCGGAGCATCACCGCCGAAAACTCCGACCTTCATATCCAGCTCAAGCCTAACACCGATTATGAGCTGATGGCGGCGCTGCTCACCTTATTGCACGGCAAGAGGCCCCATCCGTCCGTTGAGGCGACAACAGGCGTCTCCATCGCTCAGATGGAGGAGATGCTGGAGCTGATGAAAGGCTGCAACTTCGGAGCTATTTATGTGGGGCTGGGAATCGCCTCATCCTACGGCAAGCACCGCAATGCTGAGGCGGCATTCAACCTGGTAAAAGAGCTGAACGGATTCACCAAGTTCATCATCGGGGCTCTGCGGGGGCACTGCAATGTGGCCGGCTTCAACCAGATTGCTTCCTACCTTTACGGCTTTCCCTTCGGGCTGGACTTCTCCCGTGGATATCCCCGCTACAACCCTGGTGAGTACACGGCGGTGGATTTGCTGCGAGACAGAGATGTGGACGCGGCCTTCATAGTCTCCGCCGATCTGGTCTCCCATTTCCCTGCCGCATGCGCCGAGTATTTAGCGGAGATTCCCGTCTCCTGCATTGATATAGCACCCTGTCCCACCACCATGCTCTCCGATGTGGTGCTGCCGGGGGTGATAGACGCCATGGAGTGCGACGGGACATTCTACCGGCTGGATGATGTGCCCATCTACTTCCAGCCCTTCACCAAGTCCCCCTTCAGCTATACCGAGAGCAATGAGGACACCATGAAGCAGATATACGAGAGGGTAAAGGCGCTGAAGAAGTGAGGCAATGGAGGAGTTAGGTCATATGCCCCGTTGAAAAATCCACGGGGCATCATTTTTATAATACAAAGAGATGAGCTAAATATCTTGGCTATTCCTCATCTTCCGCCTGCCAGGCGACCTCCTGCCAGTGTTTTCCCCGCGGAGGAGCTTTCTGCAGCGTCTCTTCCATCTCCGCATTGCTGAGCCCCTCCAGCCAGTCGTTGAGTTTCTTGCCCGGATTGTGCCCCGTCCAGTAGGACTGGAGCCGGATATGCAGGTCGCACAGGTGGTTTAAGCTGATGCCGCGCTGATAGATGGAGCCGCGGCAGGGGCCGTGGCCCTTGAGATCACATTCGGGAGCTTTCATCAATATCGTCCTGATAGTTTACCATCGTTTTATCCTAAATCCTGTCCTATGCCGATCCTGATCCGCCCAGGACCTCCAGACGGAATGATTCAGCCAGCACCTGGGGGCTGAGCTTGCCGCTGACAAAGGTGCGGCGGGAGGTGATTTCATTCATGACTACTTTAGCCGGGGCGAAGACATTGTGGTCCACCTTGAAGAAGTCAAAGCCGGCCGCCTTGAAGGTCTTGTAGAATGGTGCGCCCCAATCCCGGGAGGCGGAAGAGGGCATCTCCTTGAGGTAGCGCTGCAGCTCCTCCAGGTTCTCGTACTTCAGAGTATAGTAGGTCTCGCCGCCGTAGATTATGGCGTCGTTGGAGGAGCCCATGCATTGGGTGGCGTCGCCGGTGACCGGGGAGATGGGAGCCCGGCCCCAGCCGCTCTTGATGGTATTAATGTCAAAGCCCATGGTGAAGAGCTTATGCAGCCCCGTCTCCACCACCCTGGCCGATACCTGGACCAGCCCGGCCACGGAGTCGGTGGGAGCAGCCGCAATGCGCAGGTCCGCCGGGTCTATGCCGCATTGCTCTGCGATCTGGGTGGCCACCTTTTCGTCGGGAATCTTATTGGTTTCCAAAACCACCACTCCCACATCGGAGCACTCCTCGTAGCCTATTTTGTCGTACAGCTCTCTGGTCTTCCTGGCCAGGACCCGGGCCGGTCCGCTGCCCATGGCAAAAAACTTGTCTGCCTTGACCTGCCACATGGCGCATTGGGAGGCCATGCAGGATACGGCGGGATGATCGGTGGCCACCTGGATGCCGGGAAGGAGGATGCCGCCCACCTCAAAGGGCGTTATCTGAATCTCGGCCAGATCGGCCAGGCAGAGGCGGGAGAGGTAGACCCCTGCCCCGTAGCCGCCCTTAGCCTTTATGCCTGCATCAGCCACGACTGCGCCATTCTCCAGTTCCTGGACCTCTATTTGCAGCTCATCGGCATAGTCGAGCATCTCCTCAAAGACCTCGAATCCCATCTCATTGATTCCCATCAAGCCGGATCACCTTTTCCAGGCTAGAATGCGAGAAGCCATAAAAGTCTATCGACAGATTTTGAGGGGCGGGTTATGCCGAGCAGCGAGATCTGCAGCCGCCTTTTGCCGCTGCTTCTTTCATCGGGCAGAAGCCGGCTCCTGAGCAGTTCTCCCGGGAATTATTCTCCTGGCAGGAGGAGCCGGAAGGAGAGAAGCCGCTCTCGCCGCCGCTATGGCTGCAGTTGCCGCTACAGTTACCGCTACAGTTTCCTCCTGAAGGACAGCTTTGGCTCTTCTCCGATATACTAGGAAGGGAGAAAGAGACCAGCGCCAGGGCTGCTATGGCCACTACCAAAAGCAGTATCACCAATATAGATCGGTTCATCTTGATTCCTTGCCAGGCTTTAAGCGCCTTACAAAACAGAGAGTATTTCACCTGCTGCTATTTATAACTTTGAGCTGGATTTTATTGTATCGTGAGAATGAATACGATCCAACCAAGACTAATCCGACCCTTTCATCCTTTCCAGAACTCTCTTCAGCTCCTCCATCTTCACCGGCTTGCCGATGTAATCATCCATTCCCGCCGCCAGGCACTGCTCCCGGTCTCCCTTCATGGCATAGGCGGTCATGGCTATGATCCGGGGCTGGCGGGCCGTGGGCAGCCTGGTGCGAATGAACCTTGTCGCCTCCAGCCCATCCATCTCCGGCATCTGTATGTCCATGAGTATCACATCATAGGCCTTCTGCTCCAGGCTGCTCAGCACCTCCCGGCCATTGGCGGCCAGATCTGCTCTGTAACCAAGATGCTTGAGCATAGCCAGTGCCACCTTCTGATTTACGGGATTATCCTCCGCTAAGAGAATGCGATAGTGGGAGTATGATTTCTCAGGCTGAGTAGCCGGCAGCTGGCTGGCTGCAGAGCCCTCTTTCTGCCTGAAGATGAGAAGCAATGCCCCTTCCAGCTGCTCGCCCCGTATCGGCTTGGTCAGAAAGACGCTGACTCTATGGGCAGGAAACCTGGCCTTGTCCCCCAAAAAGCCCACTTCTATCAGCGGCAAAGCCAGATTATCCTGCCGGCTCAAGTTCTCTTCCAGGATGCCAGGCTCCTGGATATCGGAATCGGCTATGGCCACATCGAAGCGGCTCTTATCCAGCCTTTCTGCCGCTTCATAGCCCGTTTCTGCCTCTTCCCAGACCAGGCCAAAGGATCTGAGATGGCCGGCCAGCATCCTGCAGCTGGCCTCTCTGCCCGAGACTATCAGAGCCCTCTTGCCTGTGAGCCCGGAGTAGTCCGGGCCATTGTAAGAGGGCTGATCCTCTGCCTTCAAAAGGGCATCATCAAGCCTGACCGGAATGGTAAAATGAAATTGAGAGCCTGCATTGATCTTGCTCTCCGCCCAGATCCGGCCACCCATAAGTCCGACCAGCTTGCTGCTTATAGCCAGTCCCAGCCCGGTTCCGTCGTACCGACGGGCTAAAGAGGTATCCACCTGGCTAAAGGGCAGGAAGAGCCGGGACATGCGATCCTCCGGTATGCCTATTCCCGTATCCTTAACCACAAAATGATAGGCATTCTCTTTTGAATCGAGACCGACCCAGATTGTGACCTCCCCGGACTCGGTGAATTTGATGGCATTGCTGAGCAGGTTGACCAGAATCTGCCCCAGCCGCCTGCCGTCGCCCCATATCCACCCGGGCAGACCATCGGCCAGGACATAGGCCAGTTCCAGGCGTTTCTCCGCCGCCTTGGGAGCAACCTGCTCCATGGTCGCCTCCAGTGTCTCCTTTATCTCCAGCGGCCCTTCCATAATATCCATCTTCCTGGCTTCTATCTTGGAGTAGTCCAGTATCTCATTGATTATTGCCAAGAGGGACAGGCCGCTGCTTCTAATGGTCCGGATATAATCCCTCTTGACCGGATCGAGATCGCTCTCTAAAAGCAGATCGGTCATGCCAATCACCGCATTAAGGGGCGTTCTCATCTCATGGCTGACATTGGCGGTGAACTCGGCTTTGGCCCGGGCCGATGCTTCCGCTGCGTCTTTTGCCTGCATCAGCTCCTTCTCCATCCTCTTCTGCTCGGTAATATCAATGCAAACGCCGAGAGCGGCATAAACCTCCCCCGATCCATCCAGCAGAGGGTACAGGGAGTACATGGCTGGAAAGCTCTTCTGGTCCTTTCTGACTAAAGTTCTAAATCCGGAGAGGCGTGTCTCCCGTCCCATTTTAGAAAGGGCTTTGGCCGGCTTGTTCTGATCCTCGGGAGAGAGGAGAATTGAGGCCGATCTCTTGAGGACCTCCTCCCGCCTGTATCCAAAAATCTTCTCTGCTCCGGGAGAAAACTCCAGAATAAGGGGCTCTGAGCTTTTGGCCTCGGCGATGATGAAGGCCACATTCTCTGCCGCCTCGAATATGGCCCTGAGATGCAGCTCCCTCTCCTGCAATGCCTTTTCCGCCCTCTTTCTCTCCGCCAGCTCCTTTTCCAGATCTGATGTCTTCTCCCGGATCATCTGGCTCAAAAAGTCCTGTCGGCTGGCGGCCAGATAATAAAGGATGACCAAAAGCCCAATGATGATCAGGCCCGCCATCTGAGCTATTCGCAGAGGCACCTGTACCGATCCCGCCCATCCTCTGACGGGAACCGCCGCCAGCTCCCAGTAGCTGTCGGATAGCAATACTCCTTGGATCACAGGATCGGAGAGGAATACGCTCTCCTCTCCAAAGAAAACATGGCTCCTGCTGTCCCTCAATGCCATATTAAGCCCCCCGGTTGTGGCGTTCAATCCCGATGATTGCAGCATGCTCCTGGCATCTAATGTTATGGATACTATCCCCCAGAAGCTGCCATTGTCCAGAACCGCTCTCCTGCCCACCATCCCCAGGCCACCCCTTCTCATCTCATGAGGAGGGGTGATGACCACATCTCCAGTCTCTATCGCTTTTTCAACATCAAACCTGAATGAGGGAGAAAGATCGCGAAAGAGGCTCTGGCCGATCATCCCCTGCGTCGCATTGGGTGGATAGGCATGCTCAAAGATCCCGTTCGGGGCTATGGCCAGATTGATGATGCCGCTGTCTTTCGAGTAGATATTTCGGGCAAAGATGGAAAATCTCTGATCCATTAGGCCGGGCGACGATCCCATCTCCGCCTGGACGAAGGCATGCAGTCCATCCAGCTTATCCAGGCGCGAGGATATGCTTGTGGCCAGGGATTTGCCGTGCGAAGCGAGATGGTCGGCAACCTCGGCTCTTTCATCAGAAATGAGCTGGGACTGATACCATAGGCCCGCCTGCCACCAGATCAGCATTAAAACAAAGGCGATCAGAGCTGTCTGGAACGGGATCTTACTCATCCCCGCCTATTTAGCCGGGGTTTGATAAACTATTTCCGCTCGAGATTCAATGGCAGGTTAAATGTGGACTGAGGAGCAGGCCTACAGCCGGCTTATAGATGGAATGGATACCGGCATATTAAAGGAGCCTCTGATGGTCAGGAGGCTGCAGCCCAGCGACCTGGAGGCGGTACAGGTGATAGATCGGGAGGTTTTAGGAGGATATGATCCTGCCATATTCAGCGCCTTCTGCCAGTACCACCCTCACACCAGCCTTGTGGCGGAGGTGGGGGGAAGGATAGCCGGCTTTGTGCTGGGATTCAAGCATACTCCATTCGAGGGCAGAGTCTTCTGGCTGGCAGTTCGTCCCCCCTTTCAAGGCTGGGGCGTGGGCCTGCGGTTGATGCTGGAAGTCTTGCGGGCTTTTCGGCAGATAGGAGCTCTGAGCGCCACACTGGAGGCAAGGGTCAGCAATAAAAAAGCCCATTGTCTCTATTCCATGCTGGGATTTCGCATGATCGGTGTCTGCCCCGCTTACTACACCGATGGAGAGGCGGCCATAATCATGAGGCTGCAGCTATAATAGATCGATAAAAAGCCTGCAGCTTAGTCACTCCAGACCACGGGCAGTGAGGCGGAAGTCCCCAGTCATGCCCTCCGGCTGGGAGCGATGCTTGACCAGCCTGGCCCGGCGCAGGCCCTCACCCCTCTTCTCCAGGAGCATTATCGCTTTGCACATGTGCTCAAGACCTTTGCCTCCCAGCGGCCGCAGGGTCTTGCTCTCTATGTCCGTATAAACCTGATTGGTTATAACCACCGGAATCCTGTGCCTCCGGGCTATCTCTTGCAGCTCGGAGAGCTGCAGGTTTAGGGTGCGGCGGATGGTGCGGCTGTCCTCTGCCTCCAGCAGGACCCGGTAGAGAGAGGTGGCTGAGTCCAGTATTACCAGTCCCAGATC
>JADHEF010000750.1_pt1 | contig 28165 bp, 27 predicted proteins | sample 8952391 | NCBI WGS metagenome assembly JADHEF01 (sample SAMN16124439, study PRJNA663245) | bioreactor sludge metagenome | isolation source: sludge (nitrite) | place: India:Bengaluru | collected 2019-02-28 | reverse complement strand
CTCGCGACCCCGACCTTGGCAAGGTCGTGCTCTACCAACTGAGCTATTCCCGCATGACTGCTTGCGTGCCAGTTGCCTGACAACGAGGCGCATTATACGTACCCCGAGCCCGGGCACAACCCTTTTTTCTCACTTTGAGCCCTTTCCCGTGCTATTTGCTCACCCTTTAGACGCCTTGGTCGAAAATCCCCCCGCTCCCTGTGACCCGACGAGCGAATTTAAGATAAAGCCATTGAAATAGTTAGCCTTTAGTCAGAAACTCATCGCGCTTAGTAACTGGATTCTCAATTGAAAATCATGCGATGAAATGGAACTTCAGGCCTCGGGGGCTCAGACCGCAGCTGATGCTGGCTTTTTTCATGTTGGGCCTGGTGCCCTTCCTGGTCGTCACCCTGTTTTTCCTCTATAGCCACGGCAAGGATCTCACCACCCAGACCTCCAACCATCTGGTCTCGGTGCGCAACATCAAGAAAAACCAGCTGCAAGACTACTTCGGCAACCTCAAGGAGCAGATCATCAACTTCTCCCAGCAGGACTTTGCCGGCAACAGTATCGGTCGCTTCTACGGTTTCACCGGTGCCTTCGAGAAGCTCGGCACCACGCCGCAGGAGGCCCGCGCCCGCGCCCAGGCCCGCTATGTGCCGGGCTCCTGGGACAAGCTGCAACAACCTGACAGTCAGGTGGAGATAGAGCCCTCCATCAGTGCCCTCATCCTGGCGGACGAGATGTATGGCCGCGTCCACCAGCGCTTCCATCGCGGGTACGCCGACATGGTGCGCAAGTCCAACTACAGCGACATCTTCCTGGTGGATCTGAACGGTGACGTGGTCTACTCGGTCACCAAGCAGGCCAACTTCGCCACCAACCTGCTCTCGGGACCCTACCAGTCCAGCGGTCTTGGCAACACCTTCGCCAAGATCAAGCGCCGCCTCGATGGCGGCCAGAAGCCCCAGCAGATCTTCGAGTTCACCGATTTTGGCCGCAACGAGCTGACCGGCCAGGTGGTCGCCTACCTCGCCGCTCCCGTGATGCAGTACGACTATGTGCGCGGCGTGGTCATCTTCGAGCTGCTGCCGGACAAGCTCAACCAGATCATGGCGGAGCGGGAGGGGCTCGGCGCAACCGGCGAGACCATTCTCATCGGCCCGGACAAGCGGATGCGCGCCAACGCCTGGCTCGCCCCCGAATTCAGCGTGGAGAACAGCTTCAGCCCCGACTTCCGACCGCTGCAGACCCCCCTCATCATCAAGGCCCTCTCCGGGGAGCAGGGGGTCGGCCCCTTCCTCTCCTACCACGATGACGAGGTGCTGGCCGCCTATACCCAGGTGAAGGTGTTCGATACCGAGTGGGCCTTCATCGCCGAGATCTCCACCAGCGAGGCCTATGCCCCCATCCGCCAGCTCGAGACCCTGGTGATCCTGCTGGGAGCTGGCTCACTGCTGCTGCTGATCCTCTTCTCCCGCTGGCTCTCCCACTCCATCACGGCGCCCCTGCGATCCCTCACCGCCGCCGCCGAACAGGTGGCGGACGGCGCCCTGGATCACCCCATCACCATCCCCCGCACCGACGATGACATCGACCGGCTGGCACAGGCATTTCGCCACATGCAGCGCTCGGTGAAGGACAAGATCGAGCTCATCGAACGCCAGACCCAGGAGCTGCAACAGCAGGTCAAGCTGACCCACAAGCAGAACCTCAGCCTGCAACAGGCGGACAAGCTCAAAGACGAGCTCCTGGCCAACACCTCCCACGAGCTGCGCACCCCCATCCACGGCATCAAGGGGATGGCCGAGTCCATGCTCGCCAGCCAGCAGGACCTGACCGAAGGGCAGCAGAAACAGCTCGGCCTCATCATCAAGAGCGCCGACGGTCTGGCGCGCCTCGTGGACGACTTGCTCGACTACCACCAGATGCGCTACGGCCAGTTGGAGATCCACCCCCAGCCGGTCTCCTCCAAGGGGGTCATCCGGCTGGTGCTGGATCTCTGCCAGCACCTCGTGCAGGCCAAGCCCCTCACCCTGGTGGACAAGAGCCCCGCCGAACTGCCCCCTGTGCTGGCGGACGAGCAGCGCCTCGAACAGGTGCTCTACAACCTGGTGGGCAACGCCATCAAGTACACCCCCCAGGGCAAGGTGGTGCTGAGTGCCCTGGTGGAGGGCAACTTCCTGCGCATCAAGGTGACCGACACCGGCATCGGCATCGCCAGGGACCATCTGGAGCACATCTTCGAGCCCCTGGTGCAGATGAGCCCGGAAGTGAGCAAGCAGGGAGCAGGCCTCGGTCTCTCCATCACCCGCCAGCTGGTGCACCTGATGGGGGGGGAGCTGTTCGTGGAAAGCGAGCCGAGCGTCGGCTCCACCTTCGCCTTCACCCTGCCGCTGGCCAGCGGCAAGGCGGGCAGTCTGACCCTCGACAGCCGCCAGATAGAGCACCAGCTGGTGCGCCAGCAACCCGTCATCCTGCCGGACTGGGAGAGCGAGGATCTGCCGCCCCCGCCGCAAGATGCCCCCGTCATCCTGGTGGTGGATGACGAGCCCATCAATTTGCACATACTGCGCCACCTGCTGCAGCCCTGCGGTTATCGCATCCTGCCCAGCAGCGACGGTCACGACGCCCTGACCAAGCTGGCTCAGGAGCCGGTGGATCTCATCCTGCTTGACGTGATGATGCCCACCCTCTCGGGCTTCGACGTCTGCCGCCGTCTGCGCCAGCAGCACCCCAAGGAGAAGCTGCCGGTGCTGCTGCTCACCGCCCTCAACCAGCCCAAGGAGATTGAAGAGGGTTTCAACGCCGGGGCCAACGACTATCTGGTGAAACCCTTCTGCAAGGAGGAGCTGTTCGCCCGGGTGAGAGCCCTGCTGGAGGCCAGCGCCGGGCGCGCCTCCCTGGTGGAGAACCGCCTGCTCAAACAGGAGATAGAGCACCGTCTGCTGCTCCAGGAGCAACTGCACCAGGATCAGGAACGGCTCCTCGCCCTGCTTGGCGAGGGGGCCGACCCCATGGTCTTCCTCGATGAGCAAGGAGGGGTGCTGTTTGCCTCCCGGGCCCTGGCGCGCCTGCTGGGTCAGGAGCCGGAAGCCATGGAGGGGCAGATGCTGGACGAGTGGCTGGCCGCCCCGCTGGCAAGCCAGTGGCCCGACATGACCGCGCAGCCGGAGCGGGAGCTGGACTTCCTGGTGGCGGGCCAGCGAGACACCCTCAACGCCCGCGCCCTGCCCATCAACCTGGGGGGGCAGCACGCCTATGCGCTGACCCTTGGCACAGAACCGCGCCAGGACGACAATCGCATGGCTGCACTGGAGAACGCCCTCAAGAGCCTCTCTCGCCAGGCCATCATCGAGGATGGCCAGTTGCTGGGGGAACTGAGCCGGCTGGGAGGGGAGTTCAGGTCGCTGGCGGACGACCTCATTCGCCAGCAGGATGACGAACCTCTGCGCCGCGCCCTGGTGGACACCATGCGTCTCACCCTGGAGACCTGGCAGCAGAGCACCGGCAAGGGCAAGATAGTGCTGGCGGAGAAGAGCAAGCTGTGGCGGGTCTACATGGACCGCTCCAGTCCCCAGACCCGCACCCTCGACAAGTACCTGAACCTCGACACCCTGCCCAAGGCACCGCGCTGGAAGACGGTGGTGGCCAGCGCCGAGTACGTGCTCAAGCACTGCGCCCTGAACGAGGTGCAGCACCAGAGTCTGCACCAGAGCACCCAGCGCCTTCGCCAGCTCGCCAGCCGCAAGGCATGAGTCTCCAACCCGCAGACACGTTGCTCTGATGATGGCTGCGGGATAGAAAACCAAGCACCAATAGCCAACTCTGGACACATCTACTCGCAGGCTTTCTGCGCCTATCAGGGGGATCGCGATGGCTGAGCTCGCGGGGTCGGCCAGATGACCCTGCAGGTGCGGGCCCATGCCCCATCACCATGTTGGTGATGACCCCGGGAGACCTGTCTGGGCCGGCAAGTGGCTAATCAGGTGAATGGACATTCGAGAGAATGGGGTGAGACTTCGCGACCCCGTGACCACAGGCCCCAAATCGGAAAAGACATTGGGAGATGGCTGAGGCGGGGGATGGACAGTAGAAATGACAAACCCGCGACGGGCGCGGGCTTGAGGGGAATAAATGGCGGAGAGACAGGGATTCGAACCCTGGGTGGCATTGCTGCCACAATTGATTTCGAGTCAATCCCGTTCGGCCACTCCGGCATCTCTCCACGGGCACTCATATTGACCCAACCCTAGCCGGGAAATCAATGTAAATCTCGTTGCAGATCAGACGACTGGCGATAAAACCGCCATCCGGCGATCCCGCCCCTCCCAACGCCAGTGACTTTCACCCGGCAGCGCCTCCTCGCTCACTGTCTCCACCCTGTACCCGGTTCCGGGCGGGTGAATACGGCGAGCCTGATGGGCCAGTGACACCCTGTGACGCGCTCGCCACCGCCCTCCCGGCAGTCATGGTGCCGGACTGGTAATCCCCGCGGGATTCGTTGACAATCTCTGCTCATTTTTTGGAAGGGAACCCGTCCCTCGCCCCAGCCGATAGGAACAACCATGTTCAACACTCGTATCGTCTCACTGCTGCTGGCCGCCGCCAGCCTCTGGGCCGCACCTGTCTGGTCCAACACCTATCCCCTGCCGCCAGCGGACAGCCGTCTCATCGGCGCCCTGGAAGATTACATCGTACAGCCTGGCGATCATCTGGAACTGATCGGCAAGCATACCCGGACAGGCTTTCTGGCACTGCTCGAAGCCAATCCCGGCGTAGACCCCTATCTGCCCACCCCGGGCACCCGGCTCACTCTGCCGACCCAGATGCTGCTGCCCGACGTGCCGCGAGAAGGCATCGTCATCAACCTGCCTGAACTTCGCCTCTACTACTTCCCCAAGGGCAAGCAGGAGGTGATGGTGCTGCCCATCGGGATCGGTGACATCGGCCGCGAGACGCCGGAGATGACCACCACCGTCATTGCGAAAAATCCCAACCCGACCTGGGTGCCCGGCCCCATGGTCCGCAAGTCCTGGCTGGAGCAGAAGGGGATCGATCTGCCCGCCGTGGTCCCCCCCGGCCCCGACAATCCCCTCGGCAAGTTCGCCATGCGTCTTGGCTATGGCAACAAGGACTACCTCATCCACGGCACCAACAAGGATTTCGGGGTCGGTCTGCGAGTCAGCGCGGGTTGTATCCGGCTGCGCCCGGATGACATCGAAACCCTGTTTGGTCTTGTTCCCGTCGGCACCCCGGTCCGGGTCATCAACCAGCCGGTCAAGATGGCGGTGGAACCCGACGGTCGTCGCTGGCTGGAGGTACACTCCCCCCTCTCCCGCACCGAAGCGGAGATGGCACAAGGGGCGCCGCTGGTGCTCTCCCCCGAAGCCGAGCAGTTCATCGCTGCCCCCGACATCGACAGTGCCCGGGTGACCGCCCTGCTCGAGCGCAAGAGCGGGCTGCCCAAGCCCGTGAGCGGCTGAAGGCCTGACCAACATGAACAGAACGGGTCATGTGGTTTGCCTGTTGCTTCTGCTGCCTGGCTCCGCGGCGATGGCGGACATCCTCTGGATGCGCAACGGCGATCGAGTGAGCGGGACCATAGAGGAGATCACGGACGAGCAGATCCGCATCAAGCCCGCCTACAGTCAGGCCATGACGGTCCCGCGCCACGCCATCAAACGATGGCGTCTGGACAAGCAGGAGAAACCCAAGCCGCTTACCAAGACGGGGATCCCCCTGCTGGACTCTCCTGACGAGGCCAATGCCTGGCTGCTGACAGGGAACGGGGATCTCAACATCAAGCTCAAGGAGAACACCAAGAAGACCAACAACGTCAATCTCAAGGTCTCCACCGAGTTTGCCAATCTGGACTGGCGTTACAGCCTGGATGGCGAGTACATCTACGAAACGGCGAACAACATCACCGACAGCCACGAATACAAGCTCAAACCCAAGCTCGACTTCTTCTTCGACGATCACTGGTTCCTGCGATCTTCCGTCGACATCGATTACAACATGATCGATGCCGGTTATCTGGAGATTGACTGTGCTTCCGGCCCCGGCTACCGCTTCTGGAATGACAGGCAACGCCGGCTGGAGCTCATTACCCAGCTCGGTCTGGAACGTGCCTATTTCAGGCCGGAGGTGTGGAGCAACTCAGACCTGTTTGACGACAGGATCATCAATTACCCCTACGTCAGCCTGGGGTGGGACTACCGGCAGCCCTTGGCACTCTGGGAAGAGAAGTTCGAGCTGTTTGGCAAGGGCAGTTATGAAAAATTCGTCGATCAACCCTCCCCCTACCTGACCAGAAAGCAGTCCGTCAGCGGTAGCCTGGGCCTCAGGTACTATTTCAACGATCACCTGCGCCTCTCCTGGTCAAGCGAACTGGATTGGGACGATGCCTGGCTCGACTACCACGGCCTGCACAGGGATGTGAGCGAGAAAGAGTGGCGTCACCTCATCACCCTGGGAGCGAGTTTCTGACCCGCCAGAAACGACACAGGCCCACCAAAGTGGGCCTGTGTTCATGGGTGCAAGACGAGCGCGTCAGAAATAGATCCGGGTGACCGACTCGATGACGCAGCCAGGGCGACGGATCCCCTCGATCTCTATCTTGATCTCCTTGAGGAGCTCGATGCCTCCCTTGATGGGCGTGACACGCGACAGCTTGGTACGGGCGCGGATATTGCTGTCCACCTTGATGGGGTAAGGGAAGCGGACCTGCTCCAGGCCGAAATTCACCACCATGCGAGCTGTCGGGAACTCCGGCGTGCTCTCGTCCACCGAACCGGTCAACTGGGGCAGCAGGGCCAGAGTCAGGAAGCCGTGGGCAATGGTGGTCTTGAAAGGAGACTCGGCTGCCGCACGCTCGGGATCGGTGTGGATCCACTGATGATCGCCGGTCACGGTCGCGAACTGGTTGATCAACGCCTGGGTGACCTGCAACCACTCGCCCACATGGGTCTCTTCACCGATGCGGGTCTGCAACTCGGCATAGAGTGCCGCCGCTTCGCCTTCGAGCTCCACCACGGGATCCTGCGCCAGGGCAGGCTGGCCATTCGCTACCTGGGTGACTCTGGCAGCCTCTTGCTGGCGGGCATCCTGGGACTCCCCCTGCAGATCCAGCACTCTTCCCAGCAAGGGGTGAAGGTGTGCCTTTTGCTGAAACTCACGCCAGTAGTCGCGGATCGCCGGAGAGAGCCAATCCTTGAGCTCAAAGGGGTGTTGCGCCAGAATTTCGCGCTTGTGCTTCAGAAAATCGACAACTTTCATTTACCGATCCCTATTCGATTCAAAGCCTGTAAAGAGGTCTAACCAGTCCTATTTTATGAAAGTTTCATCAGCAAGTACAAAAAAATCTCGGCGTACACCTGTACCAGGCGCGAAGTGGTCACTAACATGCGAGCAAACACGGGCAGGAAAACGATTGAATGTAAGGCTGCAAACGAATCAACATCTGAGCTGAAAAAGAGACGGGGCCCGTGTCGCCACTGAGCCCCGTCCTCGATCATCTCCCCTGGGCGGTCCACCAGCTCTTGCGCTGCTCATCGTCCAGGAAACTCCAGGCGAGGATCCGGCTCACCTTGTTGCCTTGCGCCATGTCGAGCACGCGAACCTCCCGCGCCCCCACCCGAGCCAGCGCCTTTCGTGCGGCAGGCAGATTTTCCTTTTTCGACACCAGCGAGCTGAACCAGAGGCATTGGCTGGCAAACTCCTTGCTCTGCTCTATCATGGCCGCCAGAAACGCCGCCTCGCCCCCCTCGCACCAGAGCTCAGCCTTCTGACCGCCGAAATTGAGCACGGGCGCCCCGGCCACTGCCTGGCCCTTGCCCAGGTTGCGCAGCTTGCGCTCCGTCCCCTTGCTCGCTTCCGCCAGAGAAGCATGAAACGGCGGGTTGCACAGAGTCAGGGCAAAGTGCTCCTTCGGCCCCAGGATCCCGCGAAAGACATGCTTGGGGTTACCCTGATGACGGCATGTGATCTGGTTGCCCAATCCATTGCTGGTGGCCAGCAGGGTTGCCGCCTTCACCGACACAGGATCGATGTCTGAGCCCACGAAGCGCCAGCCATACTCCCGGGCGCCCAGCAAGGGATAGATGCAGTTGGCCCCGACACCGACATCCAGCACTCGAACCTGCTTGCCCGTCGGTACGCATCCCGCGCTCTCCGCCAGCAGATCCGCGACGCGGTGCAGATAATCGACCCGCCCCGGGATGGGCGGGCAGAGGTAGCCAGGCGGCAGATCCCAGTGTTCGATGCCATAGTGCAGCGCCAGCAGCGCCCGGTTGAGCGCCTTGACGGCGGCCGGATCGGCGAAATCCAGGGTCCGGGTGCCGTGCTCGTTGACGAACACGAAAGGCGACAGCGCCGGGGTACGCAGGCAGAGCGCGTCGAAGTCGTAGGGGGCCTGATGGCGATTGCGCGGGTGCAATCCGGTTTTCTGCTGGGGTGTCATGCTGGACCTGCCGAGGATCAAGGGGGCCACACTATAGAGAGTCGGCCAGGGAAAGTCTAAAAGAGGGCCATAAAAAAACCGGACCCTGAGGGTCCGGTTCAAGTGAGGTTGGAAAAACAGTCCGTACTGCGAGCCGTTTGTCCAGCCTGACTCAGATATCGATCCGGCGTGCCTGCCAGAACTTGTTGCGCCAATACACATTGTCGAGCTTGGAGCGCGTGACGCCGGCACGGAAGGAGACATGGATGAATTCACCGTTGCCGACATAGATGCCGACATGGTTCAGACGCGGGTTGATCTTGAAGAAGACCAGGTCCCCCTCGACCAGATCCTGCTTGGAGACGCGAGAGCCTTCGTGGACCTGGGAGCGGGTATCGCGGGGCAATTCGATGCCGATGGCATTGCGGAACACTTCACGGGTAAACGCCGAGCAATCGATACCTCGTTCTGTGGTACCGCCATAACGATAGGGGGTACCACGCCACTCTTTGTATACGGTCAGGATTTCGTTGACATCCGGGGTAGGCGAAACTTCGGGTTCAATCACGGGTTCCATCATGGAAACCTCGATCTTGCTCGCGACCTCGGGTTGGGGTGCCGAAGCACAACCTACCATTCCGAGCGCGACCAGCAGTAGCATCAGGTGGCGCAATCCTTTATCCCCGCAAAAAGAGTGAAACTTGTTAAAATGCAGCCCGAAAGGGCAATTTATAAGGCAACAGCACCCGACTATATCCAAGAATTCTATCGAGGCAAGCGAAAATCCCAATCGACCTCACATTTTTGCAAGGAAATGCTCTGTTTAGCGCAATTTATGTGATCATGCCCAAACAATATACAATCTTGAAAGCATCGGTTTTGAGCGCATCAAACGGACTGTTATCGCTATTTCACCCCCATTTTTAAGTGAAATATTATGCTATCTGCGGATCTCTATTTGTTAAATACGGCAAGCGTTGATGCAGACCTGATGATCAGGCTGGCATCCGAACTCGCCCCGGATGAACGCCGTCACTGGCACGAGATCCACCAGGCGGGTCGCCAGCATGAGTACCTGCTCGGCCGGGTGCTGCTGCGCCGCCTGCTGGCCGAGCGACTCCATTGCCGGGCCGATGCCCTGACTTTTGGCATCGGTGCGCATGGCAAACCGACACTGCTCAGTCATCGCTGGCAGTTCAACCTCAGCCACAGCGGAGAATGGCTGGTGATCGCCCTCTGTGAGGAGGGCCCCCTTGGGGTGGACATCGAGATGGGATTGCGTCACCGCCCCATACTGCCGCTGGCCAAACGCTTCTATGCGCCAAGCGAATACCAATGGTTGAACACCCAGCCTCGAGAGGAGCAACATTCGGCCTTCTATCGGCTATGGTCTCGCAAGGAAGCTGTGCTCAAGGCCCATGGCGATGGTATTTCCGCCGGGCTCGACAAGATCAGCTTCCTTCCGGAGCAGGCATGGCAGCTCAATAATCACCTCGACAATCGCCACTATGAAATCCGTGACTGGCCCGCGGGCAGCGGATGGCTCAGCCTGGCTGCCCCGACCCGCCGGGTCGATGCCCATCTGCTGGATACGCGCTTGAATTCCACCCCGCTGGACCCCATGTTGATCCACACCATTTTTCGAGAGTCAGCCTCATGATCGTCGACATCACTCCCCAGAACTTCCACGCAGAATTGCTCGATGCGTCCATGAAAAAGCCGGTCGTCATCTATTTCCACGCCCCCCAAATGCCGGAGTGCCAAGCCATGACCCCGCAAGTGGAAGCGCTGGTCGGCCCGGCCAATGCGGCGGTGACCCTTGCCAAAGTCGACATGAACGACCCCCAGTTGCAGCCTCTGGCCAGCCAGCTTGCCCTGCGCGCACTGCCCGCGCTGGTGCTGTTCCATCAGGGGCGCCCGGATGAACAGGCCTTTTTGGAAGGGCCGCAGGATGAAGCCACATTGCGCCAGTATTTCGCCGCCTTTGCCCCCAAAGAGGAGGAGTTGCTGCTCGATCAGGCAAAGCAGGCGCTGGAGAACGGGCAAGCCGATGTGGCGCACACCCATCTTGGCCAGGCCCATCGCCTCGCCCCCGAGCGTCACGACATCACGCTCTGGCTGATACAGGCCACGCTGGATCTCAATCTCCTTGATGAGGCGCAGAGCCTGCTTTCGACCATCCCCATGGTGGCACAGGATGATCATTACCAGACCCTGAGCTCCCGCCTCTCGCTGGCGCTGCAGGCCAGCGACAGTCCTGAGCTGCGCGCCCTGGAGCTGCGCCACGCTGAACAGCCTGATGACCATGCCCTCGCCCAGGAGCTGGCGGTGCTCTACAGCCAGGTTGGTAGACAAGAGGAGGCGTTGGCCCTGTTGTTCACCATCCTCAAACGTGATCTCGCCTTTGGCGATGCCAAGAAGATCTATCTCGATGTGCTGGCAACCATGGGTGCGCACCCTGCAGCGCAGAGTTATCGTCGCAAGCTCTACAGCCTGCTCTATTGAGCGACAGGAAAATCAGATGAGGGGATGCCGATTCGTCGGCATTGCCTTGTCAGGCGGGTTTCAGCGGGGAAACGCAGTAATTTGATGAATTTCAGGCAAAAAAAATGGCGCATTGAAATGCGCCATTTTTTCGCATGGATTACTTCTTGTAGGAAGTAGCCATGTTGTCGATGCGCTGGTTAGCACGCATAGCTTCTTGCTTGGCTTCTGCAACATCAGCAGCGATCTTGGACTGATCAGCACGAACAGCGCTAACATCTTGAGCCAGTTGGTCAACTTTGTTAGACAGATTCTGAACGGAAGTTTCCAGTTCGCTGGTGTTTGCACAACCGCCCAGCAGAGCGGACAGACCAACAACACCTACCAACAACATTTTTTTCATTTTTAAAAGCTCCCTTTAACTCGCCAGACGTTTAGCAAGCGGCGTGATTATGGCACAAAAAAATCATACTTTGGATAGGCCCCATCACAGATAAATGCGTTAAAACCCTCATTTTTTTTTAGCTGCACACTTTCCGTACAAACTTTAAGCAAAAATGAGTGTCCCTGGATGAGGTTCGCACAAAGCGTAACCAAAATTTGGGCTTATTACAATTTCGTATGAGGCTCAGGCTGAACGTTCTGACAGCAATTGACGATATTGCACCAGATCTTCGATGGTCAGGACCGGCATCCGGTGCTGGCGACCGAAGGCCACCAGGTCCGGCAACCTGGCCATGGAGCCATCTTCCTTGGTCAACTCGCACAATACTCCGTAAGGTTTGAGCCCGGCGAGCTGCATCAGATCGACGGTCGCTTCGGTGTGACCACGGCGGGTCAGCACCCCACCCGTGCGGGCGCGCAGCGGGAAGACATGGCCGGGTCGATGCAGATCGGAGGGCCGGGCACCGTCGGCGATGGCCGCACGGATGGTGGTGATGCGATCGGCGGCGGACACCCCGGTGGTCACCCCCTGCGCCGCTTCGATGGTCACAGTGAAGGCAGTCTGATAGTGGCTGGAGTTGGCCTCCACCATCATCGGCAGCTCGAGCTGGCGAACCCGCTCGTCGGTCAGACAGAGGCAGACGATGCCGGAGCACTCGCGGATCATCATGGCCATCTGCTCGTTGGTCATGGTTTCTGCGGCAAAGATGAGATCGCCTTCGTTCTCGCGATCTTCATCATCGGCCACCAGCACACCCTGACCGGCACGCAGGGCGGCCAGCGCGGCTTCGACGCGAGCAATGGGATCACCGAATTCACTGAGTAGAGACTGATTCATGGTAAGACTCCTAAAAAAGACAAGGACCAGAATCAGGGCATGGAAAGGCAGACAGAAGTAGCCATGCGGCGGCCAACCCGGCAGGGTCTGGCCAGCAATATCTGTCTTATCCTCTTTCATCCGGACTATGACCGTCGGCTCCGGCATCTCACCGGATCTGCTGACCCCGTCCCGGATGAATGCCGGGTCGGGCGCTCGCGGGCTCCCCGAGTCACATCGGGATACCGCCGGTGGGGAATTTCGCCCCGCCCTGAGAATAAGCGCAGACAGCCTAAAGAAAAAAGACGCAGGATGCCAGCCAAAAACCCATCAAAGACAAACCGGGAGCTGGCTGCACTGCAATTTTCGCGCGAGCACCACCCGATACACGGCGCGCTGTCCTTTCTGATTTCGTTTGTGGCATAGTGCCAGCAAAAACGCGCGCGCCCGCGCAGACCGGGTGCCAACATCACAAACGGAATCATGACAGAGATGGAAAAGAAAATACTGCTGACCGATTGCCCCGACGCCAAGGGTCTCATCGCCAAGATCACCAACATCTGCTACAAGCACCAGCTCAACATCAACAAGAACGACGAGTTCGTGGATCACGAAAACGGCCGCTTCTTCATGCGCACCGAGCTGGAAGGGCGCTTCAACGACGAGACCCTGCTGGCCGACCTCGATGATGCCCTGCCTGTCGGCGCCCAGCGTCGTCTCGTCAAGGCGGGCAAGAAGCGCATCGTCATCCTGGTGACCAAGGAGACCCACTGCCTCGGCGACATCCTGATGAAGAACTATGCCGGCGCCCTGGACATGGACATCGTCGCGGTCATCGGCAACTACGACACCCTCGCCGAGCTGACCGGCAAGTTCGACATCCCCTTCCACTGCGTGAGCCACGAGGATCTCAGCCGCACCGAGCATGAGGAGCAAGTGCGCACGCTCATCGATGGCTACCAGCCGGATTACGTCATTCTGGCCAAATACATGCGTGTGCTGACCCCAAGCTTCGTGGAAGCCTATCCGCGCAAGATCATCAATATCCACCACTCCTTCCTGCCAGCCTTCATCGGTGCCCGCCCCTATCGTCAGGCCTTCGACCGCGGGGTCAAGCTGATTGGTGCCACCGCCCACTTCGTCACCGACGATCTGGATGAAGGCCCCATCGTCGAGCAGGACGTGATCCACGTCGATCACACCTTCAGTGCCGATGACATGGCCAAGGCCGGACGCGACGTGGAGAAATCCGTGCTGAGCCGGGCGCTGGAACTGGTGCTGAACGAGCGGGTCTTCGTCTACGGCAACAAGACAGTCGTGTTCAAATAAGCGGCTGCGCGCCCCCAGAAAAAAGGCTCCCGAGGGAGCCTTTTTCATTGCGCGGCACTCACGGGTGCAGCGGCAGACCATTGACGGTCACGGCCCCTTTGTCGAGCTTGAGCTCGGCCTGAAGCTGTGACTCCTGCGCCTTCAGATATCCCATGGCAGTGAATTGCTCCAGCATAGGGGCCAACTGGGGAACGGCCTGGCCCAGCTTCTCCCCAAGGTGGGCATGAAGCAGACCGGAGAGTGCCTGCATCCCCTCCTCGCTGCCCATCAACTGTGCCAGGGTGGTGGGCGCCAGCTTGGCCTCCCCTTGCAGGCTGACAGGCTCACCGTTCAATCGCGCACTCAGATCCGCCAGTTCCAGCGTGGCCCCTCTCTGGAGCATCTTGTCCAGCGCTTCCTGGATGGCCGCTTCGTCCACCCGTTTGCTGCTGGCCTCTTGCAGCGTCTGATACCCCTCGAGATCCAGCCCCTTGAGGGAGAGATCCAGATTTCCCTGGGTCAGCGCGAGCCGGTCTTCCTCGCTCTCCATGTTGAGGGTCGCCACCTTCATCTGATAGCGAGTGGAGAGCGTCTGAAGATCGTCCCCCGCCAGCTCGGTGGCCGTGGTCAGCCCCTCCAGCGTGATCTTGACGTTCCCCGGCTGGGTCAGGGTGAAGGCCGTGAGGGTCGCATCGCTGCGGGGAGAGAGCCAGAGCCCGCTGATCTCGGCCATGTCGGCACTGCCCTTGAGATCCGCCAAGGCCAGATCTGTCTTGCTCTGGGCATCGTGGACCGTCATCCCCAACCAGTGGGCGGTGAGATGGCCATTGCCGTCGAGATCCCCGCGATAGTCGCCGTTCAAGGGCAGGAAGGTGAACTCGTTGAGCCCCTCCTTGACCTTGAAGTCACTCACCCAGAAGCGGGAACTGTTGCTCATGGTCCAGAGGCTGCTCGCCGATTCTGCCCCCAGTTGCCACTGCTGCATCCCCAGAGAGGTCAGGATGGGCGCCAGCGTGCCCTGTGCGGTATCAAGCTGGAGGTGGCTCTTGATATAGAGCGGCAACAGGCGGCTGTTGAACGCGAACTGCATCTCGATGGGTTCGCTTCCCGCCAGCTGGGGATCAAAACTCGCCAGCGTCTGGGGCGGCACCACCACCTTGAGCACGCCGTCGCGGGTGAACAGATTCTCCGTCTCCGGGCTCCAGGTGACCTCGATCCCGCTCTCCTGCTGCGCCCTGGCGATCTGCTCGGCCAGGATCCGGTCGAACGTATTGCCCGTGTACCAGCAGGCGCCAAGCCCTCCCACCACCAACACGGCTCCGACGGCCAAGGCCACTTTTTTCTTCATCAGTTCTGTTTCTCCACAATGGTTCAATGGCGGGTGCATGGGCGCACTCTACGGGGAGGATGGGCATCAACACAAGCCAGACAACGGCTTGGGGCCCACGCTCTGGCTGTCACAGCAGGGGGCTGAACAGGTAGAAAATGTTCTCAAGCAATTTTTTGTACCAGGGGCGGGCACGCCACCTGGTCAGTGACATGGGGGTCGCCTCCAGCATGTAGCCCTGCACCAGCTGGTTCATCTCGGCGACAAACACCGGGTTGTCGATGAGCAGGGTGATCTCGAAATTGAGCCAGAGACTGCGCCGGTCGAGGTTGACCGTGCCCACCAGGGCGAAATCATCGTCCACCAGCACGCTCTTGGTGTGCAGCAGTCCGGCATCATAGCGGTATATCTCCACTCCTGCCGCCAGCAGATCCTCCATGAAGGAGTTGCTGGCGTGGTTGGCCATCAGTGAGTCGTTGCGCGCAGGCAGAACTAACTGCACCAGCACGCCGCGGGCCGCCGCCGAAGAGAGGGCCGCAGCCAGCGGATCGTCCGGCACGAAATAGGGGGTGGTCAGCACCAAATGATGACGAGCCTGGTAGATGGCGAGCAGCAGGCTCTGCTGGATGCAGTCACCGCCGACGAAGGGGCCGGAGGGAATGAGCTGGGCCCGATAGTTGGTCTGTGGCCAGGCTTCCGGCTCATGTTGCAGACTGTCGAGCAGCCGTTCGCCGGTCTCCATCTCCCAGTCCCAGACGAAGGTGGACCACATCAACGGCACCACGGGGCCCTGCACCCGGATCATGATGTCGACCCACTGGCCGACCCCGGCATCCTGCTTGAAGAAACGGGGATCCACCATGTTCATGGAGCCGGTGTAACCAACCTTGTCATCGATCACCACCAGCTTGCGGTGCATGCGCAAGTCCTGGCGCTGAAACGGGATACGCCAGGCGCCGACCGGCAACACTTCCACGACTTTGACACCAGCGGCACGCAAGGTTTTGGGCCAGGAGGAGCGGAAGAAGGTCTTGCTGCCGATGGAGTCGAGCAAGACACGACAATCCACGCCGCGTGCAGCCACCTCCATCAACGCCTCGCACACCTCGTCCACATCCCCGCCGGGGTGCCAGATGTAGAACTCCAGATAACAGGATTGGGAGGAGCCCCGGATGTCGCGCACTATCTCCTCTACGATGCTCTTGGGCTTGTGCAGCAGGGTCATCCGGTTGCCCGAGAGCATGGGCATGGCCAAGCGCCCCTGGATCAGATCGTGGAGCGGGCGTGCCTTGCTGCCCACCTCGCAGCAGTGCTGGGGGAAGAGGCGCGCGAGCTGGCGGATCCAGATGGCGTAAGGACGGTACATGGCCTGGGCCCGCTCCGCCCGCTTGCGACCAAGGCGTATCTCGCCAAACAGCACGTAGAAACCGACCCCGGCGAAGGGGATGGCATAGATGAGGGCCAACCAGGCAAGAGATACCCCGATGGGACGTCGCTTCATCACCACCCGCAGGGAGATCCCTGCCACGATCACGGTGTGAAACAACAGCAACAACCAGCCGAGAAAGCGGGAAAACAGCAACTGAATGTCGTATTCCAGACCGTCGAGCAAGGCGACTCCTTGGTGTATTGGACAGATGGCACGGGCAGACCCCACAGGGTCGGGATGGTATGCTATGGGGCACACCCATTCTATCAGGTCGTTAGCATGATCCTGCAATCTATGCTGCTGAGTCTGGCCATGCTAGGTCAAGGCTCATATGACATCAATGAGCAGCAGATAAATCAGTACCTGCAGTCCCAGGTGCAAGTGGACAAACAGCTGGAATTGCCCGGCATCATCAAGGCCCATGTGCTACTCGAGCAGAGCGATGTGCAGATTGGTCGCCAGAGCCCGGATACCGCCAGGGTGTTTGGCAAAGGCAAGTTGAAAATCGCGCTCCCGGATCAGACCGAGTACGACGCGCGCCTCAACATGACCTATGAGGCGAGGCCCCGCTACGACAAGGCCAAGAGTGCGCTCTTCCTCGACAACATGAAGCTCATCGATTACAAGCTGGAGCCTGCCGCGGCGGAACAGAAGTTTGGTTTCATGCTGAGGATGCTGCTGCAGAGCATGGAGAAACGGCTGGAGACCCAGCCTGTCTACAAGCTGGATGACAAGGACCCCAATCAGGCCTGGCTCAAGGAAAATCTGCTGGGGCTGGAGCTGTCACCAGGCAAGATCCACCTGCTGACCAAACCCCAATAAGATCTCAGTTGAAAACAGGCGCCTTCGCCTGGCGCACCAGCAGCTCGATCTGGTAACCCTGTTCGTGCTGCTGGTGATAGAGGGAGTGAAGGGGCCCGTCGAGTTCATGCAGGGGAAGGTGGTCAAATCCCGCCTTGAGGTAGAAGGGTTTCTCGAACGGCAGGGCGTGACAGATCACGGGCTTGTCGGAAAGATCGCGGCAGGCATGCTGCAGCAGGCGGGACCCCAGCCCCAGGGACTGGTAGTGCGGGAGCAGACGAAAGCCGCACAAGTGGTAATAATCCTGTTCATCGCGCAGGCGCACAGCCCCCACCAGCCAGTGCGCGTCACGGACCACAAAAATCCGTTCTGCCAAATCCGGCACATAGTGGGAAAACGTCGTCTCGTAATAGTCTCTGATGAGGGAAAGATCCGCATCACAGTACTCTTCGAATCTGAGCTCCATCGCTCGCCTGCTTGTCATGCCCATTTCGCTCTGGCCATACCGGCCCTCTCCTGCTCGCTCGCTGGCTCCACGAAGAGATCTGACCAGAGTGGAGCAACAGCAAGATAACACGCCTTTAACTTACAAAAAAGCCAATAACTCGATGGAAAAGACGAGGTTGCGATTATCCGCCCCTTGACGCCATGAGCCGCGCCCCTTGACGCCATGAGCCGCGCCCCTTGTCCTGAGTGAGCCCACAGGTGGGACGTCCCTCTGCCATCACATTTCCAGCCTCCCCTGTTCACGGGCACTTGTTCTGCGCCATCCCGAATGCTTTACTCAACGTGGCTAACGAGGCTTAAGGAGCAAGCCGTTGAAAGCATGGATGTTGCTGGGCATGATGCCGCTGTTTTCCCACGCAGCCCCGGCTCAGATACCGCCGCCGGCAGAGGTGGTGATCCTGACCCCGGAGACGGCTGTCTCCTCCCCGGTTCCCACGCCGCGTACCGTGGCACTCACCACGGCGCCGCTCCCCTCCCCTGAACCCGCTAAGCCTGCAAGCCGTCAGATCCAGGTCTACAAGTCGGTACAAAAGAACGGGGTCATACGCTATTCCGACATGATGCCGGAGCAGGGTCACTACGAACTGCTGTTGTTCAACGACTGCTATGCCTGCGATCCGGCGTCCAAGGTCAACTGGCGCACGACAGGCCTCTTCCTCTATGACTACGCCAGCACCATACAGGCGGCAGCCAAGGCTTATCAGGTCGAGCCTGCCCTCATCCGGGCACTTATCCATGCCGAGTCCGCTTTCAATCCTCTGGCCGTCTCCCGCAAGGGCGCCATGGGACTGACCCAGCTGATGCCCGCCACGGCGCGCGAGCTCGGGGTCGGCAACGCCCTGCTGGCGGAGCAGAACATCTTTGGCGGGGTGAAATACCTAGCGGGTCTGCTCAAGCAGTATGACGGCAATGTGGCCCTGGCCACCGCCGCCTACAATGCAGGCGCCGGTGCGGTGCAAAAACACGGCGGCATACCGCCCTATGCCGAAACCCGGGCCTATGTGGAACGGGTCAAGCTGCTGCATCAGCGCTACAAAGAGATGCTGAGCGCCAAGGGGTTGTAGGACCGGTACGGTACAAGCACGGCGGCATCCCTCATTGGCCGAAACCCGGGCCTATGTGGAACGGGTCAAGCTGCTGCATCAGCGCTACAAAGAGATGCTGAGCGCCAAGGGACTGTGATCATGCCGCACCCTATCGTCGGCATGGCGCCCTGCCCGGTATTCCTTCAGGCATAAAAAAACACGCCCGAAGGCGTGTCGATACCACACGTTAACTAGCAACACATCACTCTTTCGTGGCGATCACACGATAGGCCAATGCACCCAGAATGGCACCGACAATGGGGGCAACCCAGAACAGCCAGAGCTGGCCCACGGCCCAGTCACCGACAAAAAGCGCCACGCCAGTGCTGCGCGCCGGGTTGACCGAGGTGTTGGTCACCGGGATGCTGATGAGGTGGATGAGGGTCAGGCACAGACCGATGGCGATGGGAGCAAACCCGGCCGGTGCACGGCTGTCGGTGGCGCCCATGATGACGAACAGGAAGAAACCGGTCATCACCACTTCACACACCAGTGCGGCCAGCAGGCTGTAACCGCCGGGGGAATGCTCGCCATAGCCGTTGGAAGCAAAGCCGGCGCTCACATCAAAACCCACCTGTCCGCTGGCAATGACATAGAGCACGCCACCTGCCACGATCCCGCCAAGCACCTGGGCCACGATGTAGGGCAGCACGTTGGAGGCCGGGAAGCGACCACCGGCCCAGAGCCCGACGGTCACGGCCGGGTTCAGGTGGCAACCCGAGATATGACCGATGGCATAGGCCATGGTCAGCACAGTCAGGCCGAACGCCAGGGCGACGCCCAGCAGGCCGATCCCCACATTGGGGAAGGCGGCAGCCAGCACGGCGCTCCCGCAGCCCCCAGCACCAGCCAGAAGGTTCCCATAAATTCAGCAGCAAAAGGTTTCACTCTTGTCTCTCCCATGATGACTAACACGCGAACCTGAAAGGCTCATACGGACACTGTTATTGAACAGGCGCCATATTATGGGAGTGTGGCGGAGCAAGACGAAACCGACCCGATTCATCGCGAATATGTGATGAATGTCACAAGTTATTGATAAAGTAGAAAGATATCCCCCCGCTCGGTGCGCTTCTCCATGGGAGTCCCATCGAGGGACGCGACAGATTGTGACCCGACCAGCGATTTTGCCAGCAGCTTCCCGCGCTTCCCTGCCAACACCAGAAGCCCTCCCCCGGGGATCAGCGATAACGGCCGCGCACCGATCCGCTGGCCCGCCCGGCCATGCGAATGAGGCTCTGACGGGTGTGGAAGTGGCAGAGCGCCACCCCGAGGGCATCCGCCGCATCCGCCTGGGGGGTGGCAGAGAGCTTGAGCAGATGGGTCACCATGTGCTGCACCTGCTCCTTGGCGGCGCCACCGGTGCCCACCACCGCCTGCTTGATCTGGGTGGCCGAGTACTCGCTCACCGGCAGCAGGGCATTGACCGCCGCGACGATGGCACTTCCCCTGGCCTGGCCGAGCTTCAGGGCCGAGTCCGCGTTGCGCGCCATGAAGACCCGCTCGATGGCGAACTCGTCCGGCTTGAACTGGGTGATGATCTCGCTCACCCCGTCATAGACCTGCTTCAGGCGAGACGGCAGCTCCCCCAGATCGGTGCGGATGCAGCCCGATCCCAGATATTCCGCCTTGCCCGCGACGATGCGAATGACCCCGTAACCGGTGATGCGCGAACCGGGATCGATCCCCAGAATGATGCTCATGAACGGAATACCCCGCCCACTGCGGTCAGCCATCTCATCTTCGACACCTTCTTCATTGCGATCTCTTGCCCTGCAGCTCTTGATGGCCGCCAAGATAACAAACCCGCCTTCGCTTGGCTCGCTCGCTGGCACCTTTCCCGGCTGACTGCGCAAGGAGCCACCATCTCATACAGTGCTCTGCCGCTTCTCTGGCCAGTGATGCCTGCCGGTGTCACCAGCCCCTTGCCTTCGGGTCATCCCTTTGCCAGGGCGACGAGGCGCTCTGCCAGTCGATGGCTTTTCAGGTAGCTCTCGACCAGCGCCCCGTCTGCCCGCCCGGCGTCAATCTGCCCATACCAGTGCTCGAGCATGGCGACAAAGCCTCGGCTCGCCAGCACGGGCTGCCAGTCGCCCGGTGCCAGAGTCTGCACTGTGTTGTCTCGCGCAAGCAGGCCACGGGTGCAGTTCTCGATATGCAATGAGAGGTTGTCGCCATAGGCATCGATGCGCTCCTCGGTCATGCCGGCGCTGCGATTCATGCTGCCGCTCACCGCCATCTGCCCGCTCTGCCAGGCGACGCTCACCCCGGCCAGCAGCTCGGGCTGCTCACTGCTGCGTCGCAGCACCGCATGCAGCTCCCCGTCCGGCTCGCCGCCATAACAGCAGAGGCTGTCGAGCACATGGATACAGTCGTCGAACAGGAACTGGCGAGGCGCCCCCGGCAGGGCGTGCCTGTGCTTTTGCCAATGGAGCTCGGTCAGCGGCTGGCCGCGTGCGGCGGCCATGGCGGGCAGATAGCGACGGTTGAAGCCCACAAACAGCGGGCAGTCTCTGGCGATGGCGAGATTGGCGAGTGCCTCCACCTCTCCTGCGTTGTCACACAGCGGCTTGTCCACAAAGGTGGGAATGCCGGCACGCAGGCACAGCTCCGCCAGTTTGCCGTGCACGGCGGTGGCAGCGTGGATCATCACCGCATCAGGTCGGCTCGCCAGCAGCGCATCGACCTCGGTAAAACACTCGCCAATCCGGTACTGGCGCGCCAGTTTGCCGAGCACCGAGGGACTCCGGGTACAGAGCAGCGGGGTGACTCGCTCGTCGTTTGCAAGCAGCGGCAGATAGGCCTTCCGGGCGATATCGCCAAGGCCAATCAGGGCAATGCGCATGGGCACTCCTCTCAAGGGGATAACCAGATAACTGCCTGCACGATCTCAGGATTTCCCTCGCAGATCCAGCCTTGGCGCATCTCGCTCCAGGCGCCTTCTGATGCAATGCGGCATCGCCCCGCGACACCCTGGCCACCTTCCTCCATCGCAGCAAACCCCGGCGGCGCTTGAGCGGCAAACCGCGATAGCAAAACAGGCAGGGCGACAACAGTCGCCCTGCCTGTTACACCCGCACACACCACCGCACTCGGGCGATTGGCGCTCTTCTCACGTCGAGTTACTCTGCCGATCCGGCCTGCTCTTTGGCATCCCGCCACTTGCCAATCCTGGCGCCCAGCTCGGCGCAAAGCATGGCGCTGACCATGGCACCTATCATCCGGGTCATATCCGACATCTCTGTTGCAACCGGAAGCAGGGGCACGATCAGGTTAAAGGCGATGAGCCCCATCACCAGCCCGAGCCCGCTGCCAATCTTCTCTCTTCGGGATCGCGTTGTTATCGCCATCTGATTGCTCCTGACCAAACCCTTTCGACAATATTATCAAACAATGCGTTCAACAGAGGTCTTGCAATGCTTCGAACTGCCTGTGCCCCACTCTATAAACTGTTATCAGACATATTTATCGACAATTAATCCATTATATAAACGGGCTGCCAGACGTTATTCTGCCCATGAACATTATTTCGCCAGCACTGTCAGTGGGGGCGACCACATACTTCCCCCAACAGCCCTCATCCTCAATAGCGATAATCGGCCTGCGCCTTTCACAAACCACAAGAGCGTCGCCATATCGCTCTTTGTGTTCAGCGTCGGGGAGATGGGCAAAGATATTGGAAAGTCGATGTTTTTCCTATGGTTGCATCACTTTTCCACTCGCATGATCAGGTTCGTTTGGCTTATCATAGCCACTCGATACCTATTGAACCGCATAGATAATTGCCTCTTCTGACACTCAGGACATATCAGACACAGCCGCTTGCGAGAATGAGCACGCCTGGCGCCGATATTAAACATCAGCCCGCGTTAATATCTCTTATATCAGCAATTGTCGATATTTCACTCCACCCGAAGACGCTTTTCTCTGGCCTCACTGGTATGTCTGAATCTCGCTATTAAATATAAATGGCAAGGAATCGCTATGGATAAATCGTTTCGTCTTGCACCTCTCAGCTGTGTATTGATTGCCGCCGTGGGTTGCAGCTCTCAGCAGATGCAGAATTTCAAATCCACGGTCAATGATATCGGCAAGGATTACGGCATGCCGGTGCTTTGTGGGGCTGGCATGATTGCAGGAGGGGCTGCGGGCTACGCCATCAACGGGAAAAAAGGGGCTGTCGCGGGGGTTGCCCTCGGTGGGGCGCTGGGCTGCGCAGCAGGCTATATGTGGCAGTCCAGGCTACAAGAGCTTGACCGGATAGCAAAGGAAGAGAATCTCAACATCGCGACCGAGAAACTGACCGTTGCCGAGCCAGCCGCAGTGACCGGTGTCCCTCAGGACGCCGGCCTTGTGGCCCAGATCCCCGATTCCGGCATGTTCTCGAGTGGTTCTGCCCAGCTCACAGAAAGCGGCCTGCGCGTGGTCACGAAACTGGCCCAGCTCTATGCCAAACCCGCAGCCGTAGACGCCTCGGATCAGCGCCGTATCCTCCTCGTCGGCCACAGTGACGCCACCGGCCCTGCAGAACTCAATCTGCGACTCTCCGAGCAACGTGCGCGAGCCGTCGGCAAGGTTCTGGTCGCATCGGGGATCCCGGCCTCTTCCATTTACTATCAAGGCGCGGGTTCTTCGCGTCCCATCGCAGACAACAGCGACCCCTTGCTTCGCGGTCAGAATCGCCGGGTCGAAATTGTAGAACTGGCGAACGAGCAGGCTCTGGTCATGCGGGCCCAATCAGAAGAGAACAACACCCGCTATCTGCGTTACGGGGCTTCCGATACCGCCAAGCCTCGTGTGGCTGCGACCAAACCGGCGGCTCAGTCCGCAAGCGGTTCAAGCAAGGTGGCGGCCACGTCGCAAACCGCCCCTCACCAACCCGCCGCCAAGCAGAGTGCCTCAAACACCAGCACGACCAAGGCCCTGCCCAATGCCAAGGCCGCAGTGGACTTCGGCGGCAAGCCTGCCGGCACCTATCAGTGGAACATGGCCCAGAACATCAAACCCAAGGCGAGTGGTTTTGCACTGATCAGCAGCGCATACGCAAGCGACATGCCGATGTCGAGCTGTGAGGCAGATAAGCCACGCAGTGCAGGCCAGGTACTGAGCATGGCAGACGACAAGCCTCTCCCGCGCCATGCCACCAAGGAGTACATGCCCGGCTATAACAATCGCGTCTGGGCCAATACCGTCAACGGCCACCTGGTGACTGTCTCTCCGGTTTCCATCTTGCGTGACAACGCCCAGGTCGATCGTCAACCGATCCTGCAAGTCGTTCAGGGTTACAAATCCTCGAATCAGAAGAAGCCCCAGACCCTCAAGGCGGTGGCCAACACCTATGAGGGCGAGAGTGAGGTGCTATACCGCGTCTTCACCAGCGATCCCAAGGCGTCGGTGTCCTGCATGGACCTCGTGTTCAGCAAAGGCAACGCCAAGGTCAGCCAGGGAGCCCTGTTCTATCCGGCAGGTTCCGAGGCTTATGTGGCTTCGTACCTGCCCATTCCCGCCACCCATTCCAAATAAGAAAACGGAGAAACTTAGTGGAAGACTTTTCTTTGGCAGCGCTCAAGACGCTGATCCTCGCCAACCAGATGCTGACCGTTGGCATTGTTTCATTCCTCGTCAGCGCCGTGGTGGTGTGGCGGCATTGGGAGCATGTTTCCTACTTCCTGATCCGGGTATGGCACAGCCTGCCGCTGATCGGCACAGTGGCCCGTCTCGCCCGCAAGCCGGCCTCGGTCGATGGCGATGGCTGGATCAACCATGAAGTGACCCTGTCGAATGTGTACTACCGCGAATACAAGAAGCATTTAAAGGGGACAGATGCCTACAACGCCTCCCTCGACTACCTTGCCAAGGCAGGAGAGGCCGGCCGCTCCCCGCGCCCGGCGTGGGTGCTTGCTCTGGTGCTGGTGCTGGTGCTGGTCGAGGCAATGGGCTTTGCCTACGTGCTGGCAGGCTGGATGAACATGGATGCCTCCACCAATGACCGCCACCTGCTGGCAGCCGCGACGGCTCTGCTGCTCGCCGTTGCATCCGCATTCCTGGCTGAAGTGGCCGGACACTCCCTGCATCACAACAGCCTGATCGCCCGGGCGCGCCACTGGTGGCAAGGGGAAGAGCCCTCAAAACGCTCCCGTACCCTCAAGGCAAACAAGGCCATCAATCTGGAAGACTCCTTCTCGGACTCTGACAAACCTGACTACGAGCAGCTGCTGGCACGCCTGAAAGACGTGAATTCAGGCGTCAGCCGCAAGTTTGTCTGGCTGATTGTCTGTGCTTCGTTTGTTGCCTGCATGGCAGTGGGCGCCTTCGTGGTGCGTTCAGCCACCCTCGACAGCATCGAAACCGAGATGGTCAACAACATGCGCGCCGAAACAACGGCACAGAGTGACAGCAGCATGGGGTCGCCGTTTGATCTGCCGGAAGAGTCTCAAGCCATCAACAACGAGGCGGAAGAGGCCACCATCGAAGACAAGATGCAGGCCATCCGTGAGGCCAGCCTGACCACCTACGTCATGCTGTCGCTCATCTACATCGCCATCCAGGGGATCAGCATCTGGCTTGCCAGCAAATACCACTTTGCGGGCACCCATTCCAAAACAGCCTGGCGTCTGACACACGAATACGCGACCGCCGAAGAGATGCTGGACGCGATGGACCAGCAACGCACCGCCATTGCCAGCCATGCCGATGACAAGCTCCGCCGCTTGCAGACCCTGTTGTCGAGCCGTGACCATACCAACTCGGGTGTGCTGGGGGCGCTGGAAGGGGAGAAATCCGCCCATCGCAATTTCCTGGCCTTTATCGAGTACAAGGCAGGCACCGTGCCGCCCAAGCCGGCCCCCCAGGTCGCACCGGCAGTGCAAGCCGAGCCGGCACCCGCCGTACAACCGGCTGTTGCGCAGGTAGAGGCGGCTCTCCCGCCCACCACTGACGCCCCCGGCCAGACCGGCGCTGCCGTCAAGGCCGCCGATTTCCATGATGTCACTGGCCTGCCCGAAGAGAGTCTGGCAGCAGCCAGCCGCGCACTGGGGGTGGACGAAGCGCAGTTGCGTGATATCCGTGAACAGCAGATGGCCCTCAAGACCCTGGGCCTCTTTCCCACCAAGCAGAGTGCCTAATCGTGAAGATCACCCAGGTATTGCTACTGGCGTTGACGCTGCCTTGTGCAGCGTTGGCGGCCGAGCGTAACGACATACAGAGCTGCTATGAACGCAATGGCCTGACCGACATCAAACCTGCGGGCACCGGTCGCGAACTGGTGGTCATCATCGACCAGACCATTCCGATGCCTGACGATCTGCAACGCAGCAGTTGGGGGCAGATCGAGCGGTTCGTGCAGGCTGGCGATCGCGTCAAGCTCTATACCTTCTCCGCCTTCTTGCCTGGCGAATACCTTCGCCTGGCCTACGCGGGGCAACTGGATATGCCGCTGGAAGGGGAGATCCGGGACGATGTCAGCATGCGCAAATTGCGCGGCCTGGACACCTGCCTGACGACGCAGACCAAGGTCTTTCGTAACGGCTTTGGCAAACAGTTCGTGAAAGCACTGCGTGATGCCCGCCAGGACATCCCCAAGAGCGAGATCATGAACTCGCTGCGCAAGGTGGGTGACGATATGAAGGCCGAGCAAGGCGTCAATGACCGCGTCGTGTTCCTCATTTCGGACATGCTGGAGCACTCCGATTACACCAGCTTCTATGCCACCAACAAGATCAAGCAGCTCAATGTCGGTGACGAGCTCAAGCAGGCCAAGAGCAAGGGGCTGTTTGCCGATCTGCAAGGCGCTCGCGTCTACGTCACGGGCGCCGGGCTGGTAACCGACGCGGTGAAACACGCCTATCGTTCCGGCAAGACCATGGATGCACTCGGTGACTTCTGGTCACAGTACTTCGAGCACTCCCATGCCACCCTGGTGAACTTCGGCGCCCCCAGCCTGAGCATGGATTTGCAATAACCGTCACCTTCACAGGCAGAGCCCGCGCTTCTGCCCATCACACAAGGGCGACCAACTGGTCGCCCTTGTTATTTATTGCCAACGCTGCCCCCATTCGAGATATCGGCCAACCCGCCCCTTGGCATCAGGTTTGGTCATGCGAGCCAAAGGTGGATCCCCATATTTGCCGACTCTCGTAAAAGATCCCCAAGAGACGTCGTCATCTCCCCCCTTCTCCATGGACCGAGCAAGATAAGCTCCCTTTTTATTTGGGACAGCCATCTTTGTGTACGGATTGTTCCATTGGAGGAACCATATCACCCACTCTGTTTCACTGATGCAAAAATCACCTGCTCAAGCAACACCCACGGTGTCGCCGCATTGTGAGAAAGGGCCTGTTGACAAAGGACCGATAGCCCCTCTTCCCCAACCCGCCTTATCAGGACTGCCATCTTTTGGAGAAAGCCCTCATCCAGCGCCCAGCACAACTTGTCATCCAGCATGTGCGATGGCATTTGTGAAACTCGGGGATTAAAGAGAGTGTCTTGGCATCGATGACGCCAATTCAGATGCGATCACACCGGTGGTGAGCTGGCGCTATACCGGACGTTGTTATGACGCGAGTATTCTTCACTCAAAGGGATGGTTGATGACACCGTCGCTGGCCACAGTGCCAGGCAAACTGCTGACAATGCTCTTTGTCACCCACCACTCTGATGCCCTGGCGCCGAAACAGCGTCACTTGCTTGAGCCAGCGCACCTCGTCCAACCCCAGCCGCACCAGGATGGGGGCAAGAGAAGCCGGGATATGGCCCCGTTTGTCCACTCGGATGGCGCGACCTGTCCAGTCCACCAGCATCAGGTAATCCGCAAAGGTATATGGCAGGCTATCGGGTCGCGCGTCGTGCGCGAATGGCAACAGCAACGGCGGCAATGGGGCGGCGGACTGCTCGCCATCGAGACGCTGCTTGAGGCTGGTGTAATCGCTCTGTTCAGGCCGGTCGGACAATCCCGCTCGTATAGGATTGAGATCAACATAGGCCATGCAGGCCAGCAGGGCTGATTCGGTGAGCAAGGCCTGGCTCTTGAAGCGCCCTTCCCAGAAATGGCCCTTGCAACCATCTTCCCGATTGGCCTGCCGAGCCAGGGTTTCATTGAGCAGCCGCACAAACCAGCTGATGGAATGCAGGCGCTCCCGCCACTGTCCTATCAGTTGTTGCACCACAGCGAATTCGGGCTCAATCAGGGATTCCCCCTGATACCAGCGTCGTACCAGCAGCGGCCACTGGAACAGCGCAGCCCAACGCTCGGCCACCTCTCGCTCGCTCCAATTGGCAGCGGTATCCGACTCGACCTTGAGCACCAGGTGATAGTGATTGCTCATCACTGCATAGGCACAAACACCGATGGCAAACAGTCGCGACAATTGGCCCAACTTGTCCACCACCCACTGGCGCCGATGCTCGTAACTCTGGCCGGAGTGGGCATCTTCCCCGCACAGAAACGCCCGCCGCACACAGCGACTGACCACATGATAGTAAGGCGTATCCTGCAAACTGATTTGACGTGAACGGGCAATGGTCATGGCTCACCCCCTGG